>Ga0307966_1000783_pt1 | contig 25987 bp, 23 predicted proteins | sample OrgLakmetagen646_FD_203141 | JGI IMG/M metagenome (GOLD analysis project Ga0307966, IMG submission 203141) | Saline water microbial communities from Organic Lake, Antarctica - #646 | ecosystem: Environmental > Aquatic > Non-marine Saline and Alkaline > Saline | place: Antarctica: Organic Lake... | reverse complement strand
AAGCGCGGCTGCCCGGATGCTGGCGCACGCCTATGCGGCAATCATGCCAACCCAAAAGTGGCAACATTTTGCTCTGCCCTTTGGCTCACTTTTGCTTTGCCGTTGACACAACAACCATAAGGTTCGGATCCTTCTCGCGCGCGATGACATACGAATAGGGGCCATGCATTCCAATATCGACAAAACCGCCTAGCATGGCCTCGACTACGGACGCATAGGAGGTGGGCAGATAGAACTCGATCGGCTTACCCGTCGCTTCCTTCAGCTGGTTGACCAGCGGCTGATACAGCGACAGCTCCTGCGTCGTCTCTTCCGTCGGGATCATGGAAAAGCGCAGAACATCGGGGTTCTTGCACTCTTGCGCGCTTGCCGCGCCGGCCACTGCGATAGTGGCGGCCAATGCGCCGCTCAGGATAGCCTTGGATTTAGTCCAGATTGTCATAGTACCCTCCGTTGATTTACGCTTCATGCAGTCCCTGCAAGTACGGTCCATTTGTTTACGTATGCGATAGCGTCATGGCGCCCAGTCGGTTCGCAGCCTCTATAAAACGGACCTTTGTTCCGACAAAATTCCTGCCCCGCTCCCCGGCGAACGCCTGATCGACGATGCCGCCGATGGCCTCGGACGGGATGCCATGGTCCTCCCAGCCCACCGCAACACCGACGCGCCGGAGAAACTCTGCAAGATCAACTGCGCCTCTGGCAAGACTTTTACCCAAAATCTCATTCAGTGCTGCCTCGCGGAAACCGCCTATCCCATCGACCGACGCCAGTATGCTGGGCAAGGTGAAAGAGCAGGCCACGCCGTGCTGTACGCCCCAGTTCAGCGTGACGGGGTAGGACAGGTTATGCGCAATCGCCGTCTTGGTGCTGCTAAAAGCAAGGCCCGCGCTCAGCGACGCCTCAGCCACACTACTGCGCAGACCCTCGTTGCCAAGATCGTCCAAAAGCGGCGGCAGATCCCGTAGCAAGGCGCGCGCTGCGGCGACAGCATGACGCGCCGATACGGGGTTTGCATTGACGTTCCAGATACTCTCCAGCGCGTGCGACAGCGCGTCGAGGCCGGTGGCGCGGGTCAACTCACGCGGCTTGCCCAGCATCAGCGACGGATCGACCAGCGCGACTTCGGGATAGAGAGATGCGCGCGCCAGCGAGAATTTGCGTCCCTTGCCCACGTTCCAGACCGTGGCCCAAGAGGTCACTTCGCTGCCCGTGCCGGCGGTCGTTGGAATGGCTATGACAGGCACGGTGCCCAGTGCATCGCCGCCCTCGCCAGTTTCTAAATAGCGCACTACACTGCCGAAATCGCCTGCGGCAGCGGCAAAGACTTTGGCCGAATCGATGGCCGATCCGCCACCCAGCGCGACAATCACCTCAGGCGCCGCGTCCAGCGCAGCAAAGCGCGCCGACTGCGCCCCCAGCACCGCATAGTCAGGGCTGGGCGCAACATCAGATATCATCAGCACCGGCGGCCCCGCCACTTTGGCCAGCTCTGCCGCCCACGCATCAAAGGGGGCGCCGGGATAAGTCACCAGAGCATAGCTGCGCCCTCGCAGCACCTCGGGCGTCATGGCAAATGCGCCTGCCCCAAAAATGATCCTGACCGGATTGTAGTATTCCAACATCGCCCTGTTCCAAAGATTTGGCGCGACCCGTGATCGCGTCTGGTCAGCATGGCGGCAGTGCATGTATATAACCAATTGATTGTTTGAATTTTGCCTATAGGCTGACCCTATGCTTTCAACCGCCCTCCGCTCGTTCCATGCAGTTGCGCGTTACGGTGGATTTTCTGCTGCCGCGAGAGCGCTGAACATCAGTCAGCCAACGCTGTCCACGCAGGTCAAGGCACTTGAGGCGCGGTATCGGACGCCCCTTTTTATCAGGCAGGGGCGTGATACGCGTCTGACAGCAGAGGGGCAGGAGCTGTTTCAGACAACCTTGCGCCTGCACCAATCCGAGAACGAGGCAGAAGAGCTGCTGAACGCGTTTAAGGGGCTCGAATCCGGCTCACTTACAATTGCGGCGGTCGGGCCGTTTCACGCCATCGAGGTGGTCGTCGCGTTTAAGGCGCGCCATCCCAACATCGACGTCGACGTACAGTTTGGCAATTCGCGCCAAAGCTTTGACAGGTTGTTGGCCTATGAGGCTGATATCGGCCTGATCGCCGAAATGCCTGCCGACGACCGGGTCGTGGCGCTACCATACCGCACGCATGAGGTGGTGGTGTTCGTCAATTCAGCGCATCCATTTTTTGGCCGCGACACCATCTCGATCGCGGAGCTAGAGGGCCAGACGGTGATCCAGCGCGAAGTCGGATCCACCACCCGCAAGGCTATGGAGGGCGCGCTAGCTGCGCACGGTACCTGTATCGACGTGATGCTGGATCTCGGCAGCCGCGAGGGTGTGTGGATGGCGGTAGAGCAGGGCCTTGGCATCGGGTTCGTCGCTGATTTCGAGTTTGTCGCGCACCCCAACCTGCGCATGGTCCGCATCCATGACGCGAAGATCATCACGCGATATTATCTGGCCTTCCTGCGCGAACGTCGCGCGTCCCGCATGATCGAGGCATTCTGCGCCGTCGCCCCCGTCGAGGGTGAGGCGCCTTAGTCGCGCGCCAAAAGCGCTGATTGCACGAGCAAATTCCACGCTCAGTGTGGCGCAGAGAAGGCAGGGATCAAAATGGCACAGGGCTCCGCTGCTAGACGCAACGCGCCAGATTAGGACAGCGGGCCTGTGCAAGCCAAGAAGCCAAGATCATTAAACTACCGAGCCTCGGCCAGCGCGCGCTCATACGCTTGTCCCGGAATCGCGGCCAGCAGGCTGCGGGTGTAATCAGTATCGGGATCATGCAACACCTTGCCTGCCGGGCCAGCCTCAACGATGCGGCCCTTTTGCATGACAATGATCCGGTCGCAGATGCGCGCGGCAACGCGCAGATCATGCGTGATGAACAGCATTGACAGATCCAGCCGCGTCTTCAGATCGGCCAGAAGGTCCAGAACCTGCGCTTGAATGGACACGTCCAGCGCCGACACAGCCTCGTCCGCGATGATGATCTTGGGGTCCAGAGCCAACGCGCGGGCGATGCCGATACGCTGCCGTTGGCCGCCAGAAAACTCATGCGGAAAACGATTTATCGCGGACACGTCCAGCCCGACCAGATCCAGCAATTCGTGGGCACGTTCCAACGCCTGCGCCTTGGGTGTGCCGTAGGCGATCAGCCCTTCGGTCAGGATACGCGAGACGCGTGCGCGCGGGTTGAGCGACGAGAAAGGGTCCTGAAAAATCATCTGCAACTTGCGCCGTTGATCTCGCAGCGCAGCACCGGACATATGCGCGATATCGGCGCCGTCCACCATGACGCGCCCGCCATCCGGATCCAGCAGCCGCACGATGCAGCGCCCAACGGTCGACTTGCCCGAGCCGCTCTCTCCAACGATGCCAATCGTCTCGCCTGCATACAACTGGAAGCTGACGTCCTGCACCGCTTTGACCACACGCCGCTTGCCGAAAAGAGTGCCAGAGCCGGTCGAAAACGTCTTGTCCAGCCCTTCGACCGTCAGGATCGGCTCTCGCGTTTCGGCAACGGGCATATCACGGCGGGTCAGGCGCGGGATCGCGTCGATCAGCGCGCGTGTATAGGGATGCTGCGGGTTCAGCAGCACCTCGTCCGCTGTCCCCGCTTCCACGATTTCCCCGGTCTGCATAACAATCACGCGGTCGGCGATGTCGGCCACAACGCCAAAGTCGTGAGTAATGAAAATGACGCCCATGCCATGAGTCTTGCGCAGGTTTTCGATCAGTTCAAGGATCTGCGCCTGCGTGGTGACGTCAAGCGCTGTCGTCGGCTCGTCCGCGATCAGGATGTCAGGCTCCAGCGCCAATGCCATCGCGATCATCACGCGCTGGCGCTGCCCGCCCGACAACTGAAAGGGATAGGCGCGAATGGCTGATTGGGGATCAGGGATGCCGACTTCGCCCAGCAGCTCCAGCGCGCGGGCGCGCCGCTCGGGACCTTTCAGCACGCCATGTGCCTCAAACACCTCGGCGATTTGCGCGCCAACGCGCATCAGCGGGTTCAGCGCGCTCAGCGGCTCCTGAAAAATCATCGAAATACGGCTGCCACGTAGCTTGAGCATTTCCTTTTCCGACAAGCCCAGAATCTCGCGCCCGTCAAAGGTGATCGAGCCTTCGACCGGCTCCACCCCTTGGGGCAGAAGGCCCATAACAGCATTTGCCGACATCGATTTTCCCGAGCCAGACTCGCCCACGATGCACAGGATCTCGCCGGGGGCGAGGTCGAAATTGATGTTCTTGGCCGCATAAAGTCTGTCGGCCCCCACGGGCAGGGCGATGGCAAGGTCACGGATACTGAGCAGGGTCATTCGGATTTCCTCGTCAGGCGCGGATTCAAGGCATCGTTCAAGCCTTCACCGATCAGGTTCAGTGCCAGCACAGTTAGCAAGATGGCCATACCAGGCAGGAAGGACAGCCACCACGCGGTGCGAATGACCGTCCGCGCGGCGCCAATCATATAGCCCCACGACATCACGTTCGGATCACCGAGACCGAGGAACGACAGCGAGCTTTCCAACAGGATCGCCTGAGCCACCATCAGCGAGGCCAACACAATGATGGGAGGCAGTGCGTTAGGCAGCACATGTCGGAGAATAATCTGCGTATTGCCGAGGCCCGAAAGGGTCGCTGCCTCAACAAATTCGCGGGTGCGCAAGCTCAGGACTTCGCCCCGGACCAGACGCGCGACGGGCGGCCAACTAACCACAGCAATGGCGATGATGACAAAGGTCAGGCTGGGCTGAAAAATCGCCAGCAAGACGATAGCCAGCGCAAAGCTGGGGATGGTCTGAAAGAACTCGGTAAAGCGCATCAGCGCATCATCGGTGCGCCCCGCAAAGTATCCGGCCATTGCCCCTACAGGCACGCCAATGGCTAGCGCCACAACGGTCGATACGAGGCCAACCAACAGGCTGACATAGGCCCCGTGGAACAGACCCGACAGAACGTTGCGCCCCAGCGCATCGGTGCCCAGCGGCAGGCCAGGCTTCTCAAACGGTGCCAGAAAGGGGCGCTGCACCATTTTCCACGGGCTGTCTGGGAAAACGACAGGCGCAAGGATAGCCGCCGCGACCACCATGGCCAAAATTAAGAGCCCAATGACCGCGCCGCGATTATATTGAAAACGGTTCCAGAAATCCCTCATGATGTCAGCCTTATGCGCGGGTCGATCAGAACGTAGACCACATCGGTGATCAGGTTGAAGAGCAGCACCATCGCCCCCGAGATGTAAAAGACGCCCAGAATTACGGCATAATCCCGTTGGCTGATCGCCTCGAACATCAGGCGCCCAATGCCGGGCCATGCAAACACAGTCTCGGTCAGGATGGCGCCTCCAAAGATCTGGCCGGCTTGTAGGCCCGCCAGTGTAATAACGGGCAGCAGCGCGTTGCGCAGGATGTGACGGCGCTGAATCACGCTCCGCTTAAGCCCCTTGGCGCGGGCGGTTTTCACGAAATCAAGCCGCGACACCTCAAGCATGGAGGCGCGCGTCATGCGCATATAGATCGCCATGAAAAACAAACCCAGGGTAGAGGCGGGCAGCACCAGATGCGTTGCCACGTCCAACACATGCGCCATGCCCGTGTAGCCCGCGCCGATGGTCGAGTAGCCAAACCCCGGCAGCCATCCCAGCCAGACAGAAAACACCAAGGACGCCATCAGCGCCACCCAGAACAGGGGCGTGGCATAAAACAGCAGCGCAAAGGTCGAAATGGCCGTATCGCCCCAGCTCCCCTGACGGGCCGAAGCGGCAACGCCGGCTACAACGCCCAGCACCAGAGACACGGCGAACGCGACCCCAGTCAAGAGGAGGGTCGCAGGCAGGCGATCACCGATCAATTCGGCCACCGACATCTGCTGGCGAAAGGAGTATCCAAGGTCCAACTGAACCGCACCTTTGAGGTAGATCCACAGCTGAACGTAAAGCGGCTGATCGAGGCCAAAACGCGCGCGCAGGTCCGCAAGAAACTTGGCGTCGGCGGCGCCGGCCTCGCCTGCCATGACGGCGGCGGGATCGCCGGGCGCGGCATGGATCAGGAAAAAATTAAAGACGAGAATGGCCAGCAGGATAAACACCGCCTTGACCAGCCTGCCCAGGATGAAACGTGTCACGCGCTGCCCGCCCCCGATTTAGTACTATTTTTTAAGTGGGTACGGGGCGCACAACGGCGCCCCGTACCATTGGGCTGTTGCCCTTAGTCTTGTGCGATCCACGTATCGCGGAAGCCGTCATTCACGCCCAGCGCGGTGCTGATCGGGTTCTTGACGTTGCAGCGATAGATGGTCGGGAAGCCTAGTTCCAGCAGCCAGATGTTTGGCACATCGGAGACAATCTTATCCTGAATTGTCTTGTAGGCGGCCTTGCGGTCAGCAGGACTGGCCATCAGAGCGGCCTCGTTCCACATCGCGTCGACCTCGGCGTTCTGGTAGTTCGCGACGTTGTTCCAAGGCGAGCCAGGCTCGGCATTATCGCCCAGATAGGTACGCGACACGCCCAAAGCCGGATCGCCGTATTGGTAGAGATAGGTGAAGGCCAGATCGAAGTCACGATCGCTGATCTTCTGGTTCCAACCGGCGACGTCGGCGGGGATCAGCTCGGCATTCATGCCGATTTCGGCCAGGTTCTGCTTGACCGCTTCGGCCCAGCGCGACCACGTTTCGCCGTAAGGCAGGCCAAGGATGCGGATGGTTTCGCCGTCATAGCTGGATTCTGCCAACAGTTGCTTGGCCATTTCCGGGTTGTAACTGATGTCGGGCGTGTCGCCATCATAGAAGCGGGTCGAGGACGAAATTGGACCAGTCGCAAGCTTGCCCAGATCGTTCCACAGAGCCGACTTGGCGAATTCGCGGTCGACAGCATGCATGATCGCCTGGCGGACTTTGACGTCGTCCAGCGGCTTGTTGTTGTTGTTGACCCACATCCAGGACAGCGGGCCGAAGAACTCCCAGCCCTTGTCTGTGATGCAAGTATTCTCCATGTCGCGTATGCGCGGCACTTCGAAGTTCTCGATCGAGCCACCGGGCAGCACGTCGACCTTGCCAGTCTCGTATGCGACGGCACGCGATGCGGCGTCGGGGATCACATGGTAATAGATCTCATCGAGGTACGGCTTACTCTCCATGTAGTAGTTTTCGTTCTTGACAAGGTGAATGAAGCTACCCTTCTCCCACTCTTCAAACTTGAAGGGGCCGGTGCCGATGGGCGTGTTGTTCGCCTCATTGCTGGCAAATTCGGTGCCCTCATAGATGTGCTTGGGAATCATCGGCGCTGTCCCCGGCTCAAAGATACCGATAAACGGGCCGAAAGGCTGGTTGAGCGTGAAAACGACAGTCATGTCATCGGGCGTCTCGATGCTTTTAACATGTGTCAGATAGGTGCGCATCCGCGAGTGCGATTCGCGCAGGAACACGTCGACCGAGAACTTAACGTCAGCGGAAGTGAACGGCTCACCGTCATGGAAGGTCACGCCCTCCTGCAACATGAACGTGTAGGTCAGACCGTCTTCGGAAATCTCCCACGATTTGGCCAGCTGCGGCGACGGCTTCAGATCGTGGTCGTAGCGCAGCAGGCTTTCATAGATGTCGCCCGCGACCATTTGGGTCGGGCCGTTCTGGATTAGGCCGATCATCAGTCCGGGAGGTTCGGGCTGAATCACAACGTTCAGCGTGCCGCCCGCCTGCGGCGTGCCGTCCTGCGCGGCCAGCGGGCCTGCAAGGGCCAGCGCCAATGCGGCGGCGGCTAGTTTGATAGGTCGAAGCATTATTGTTTCCCCGTTGGTTGGTATCGTTACGTTTTTTATTGCCGAAGCAGGTTAACCGAATAAATTCAGATTTCCAGCCCTCCGATGCAACAGATTTGACTTGTGCTAGCGCGCCGGTGCGGGCGTGTTACGGGCATGACCTCGTCTTGGTGCATCATGCATCATTGTCGTTGAACTGCAAACTGAAATTTGCAATGGTCCCTCGGCGATGTTGACGCCACAGGGCGCACGGCTCAAAATATCGCTAGCAGCACCTGACCGCAGGCGGCGGGTGCGCACCATGCGAAAGGACAATAAATGAAAGCTTTCTTCGACGAGCGACAGTTGCGCCATGCGCCGACGTTCTACTTCCGCCGCGGCGCCGCCATGCCGCATCAGGAACAACCCCAGAGGGCCGAGATCCTGCGCGACATGCTGGCAGGCGAAGGCTTTGAAATCGCCAAACCGCGCGATTTCGGACTGGACCCGGTCAAGGCGGTGCATAATCCCGATTATGTTGATTTCCTGCCCACCGCCCATGCACGTTTCGTCGAAAGCGCAGGCACAGAAGCACTGGCGATCCCCACGATGCATCCCGGCGTGCGCCGCGGGAAGGAGCCGACGGAAATCCACGGCCAGATGGGCTGGTGGATGACCGACACGTCGACGCCCCTGACCGAAGGAACTTGGGAAGCCATCTACTGGTCTGCCCAGACCGCCATCGCAGCCGCCGAGGATGTGCTGGCAGGCGCGCGCAGCGCCTATGCCCTCTGCCGTCCGCCGGGGCACCATGCAATGCGCGATTGCTCCAACGGGTTCTGCTTTTTCAACAACGCCTGCGTGGTCGCTAATCACTTGACGTCAAAGTATAAAAAAGTCGCACTGATTGATGTTGACGTTCACACTGGCAACGGATCTCTTGATATTCTTTACGAGCGGGGCGACATCTTCTTTTGCTCGCTGCACCCTGATCCGGCGACCTTTCCTACCTTCTATCTTGGCCACGCGGACGAGACTGGCGAGGGCGAAGGTGAGGGCAAGTCGCTGAATGTGCTGCTGGAGCAGGGCGCCTCTGAAGACGACGTGCTGGCCGCCCTTGACAAGGGGATCGCCGCGATCACAGATTTCGGCGCCGAGGCGCTGGTCGTCTCGCTGGGCTTCGACATGGCCGCGGATGACCCGCTGGCCTGCGTGAAGGTCTATCCCAAGGGCTTTGCTGAAATGGCCCGCCGCCTCGCCGCGCTGAACGTGCCCACCGTGCTCGTGCAGGAGGGCGGATACCTCGGCCCGTCGTTGGCCGACAATGCCAAAGCGTTCATCACCACCTTCCGCGAGGCCACGGCATGAGCGATGCACCCAAGGAAATGAATGGCGCCGAAAGCGTCGTGCGCAGCCTGCATGCCGCCGACGTCGATGTCTGCTTTGCCAATCCTGGCACGTCCGAAATGCAGTTTGTCGATGCGCTGGACCGGACCAAGCTGATGCATTGCGTTTTGGGCTTGTTCGAGGGGGTCGTGACCGGCGCCGCCGATGGCTACGCCCGCATGGCGGGCAAGCCTGCGGTGACGTTGCTGCACCTTGCGCCCGGCTTTGCCAATGCGGCGGCCAACCTGCATAACGCGCGCAAGGCACGGGTGCCGATGGTCAACCTCGTCGGCGATCATGCGCTGCGCCATCAGCAATACGACGCCCCCCTGTCAGCGGATGTTGAGGGCACGTGCAAACCGTTCAGCGACTGGGTCAAATCAGGCACCGACGCGGGTAGTTTTGCTGCCGACGCGATGGAGGCGCTGCGCGTCGCCAAGGGCAAACCAGGTCGCATCGCCACGCTGATCGCACCCGCCGACATTGGCTGGGACGAGGGCGGACAGATGGCCGCCGAGATAGCATCAGACAGCACCGCACCACTGGACGAAGCCGCGCTGACGAACGCCGTTGCCGCGCTTGAGTCGGGCGATAGGACCGCGATCCTCGTCGGCAATTCGGTACTGGAAGATGTAGCGACTATCGCACTGCTACAAGGCATCGCCGAAAAAACAGGCGCAACGATCCTCGCGCCCACCTCCAGCCGCCGGACCGAGCGGGGACAGGGCCGGGCGCCCTTGGCCAAGGTGCCCTATCCCATCGATGAGGCCATCGCCTGCCTCGCACCCTACGCCCGCGCCATCCTGATCGAGACGCTACCGCCCGTCGCATTCTTCGCCTATCCCGGCAAGCCCAGCCTGCTGTTGCCTGAGGACTGCGCGCAGGTCACGCTGGCCGGTGTCGACGCAGACGGACAAGCCGCCGTCGCCGCACTGGCGGACCGCATCGGCGCCAAGGCAGGCATAGGTCAAAGCCCTGCCGTGCCCGCGCGCCCCCAATCGGGCGCGATCACACTGCGCAACATCGCCGCCGCGCTGGCCAACGCACTGCCGGCGGACGCAATCATCATCGACGAGGCGATTTCCTCGGGCGGTGCGACCTTCCCTGCGGGCGACATGGCGCCGCCCAGTACGTGGCTGGCGCTGACGGGCGGCTCTATCGGCATCGGCATCCCGCTATCGGTCGGCGCAGCAATTGCGTGCCCGGCCCGGCCCGTCATCACCATTCAGGCCGACGGATCGGCAATGTATACAATTCAGGGCCTCTGGACGCAGGCGCGCGAGGGGTCGAACGTGACCACAATCATCCTCGCCAATCAAAGCTATGAAATCCTCAAGCATGAATTGCACAACGTCGGCGCGCAGCCCGGGCAGGACGCGCTCGATATGCTGAACCTAGACCGTCCGTATCTGGACTTTGTCGCGCTGGCAAAAGGCATGGGCGTGCCCGGCCGCCGGGTCGAGGACGTGGCAGACCTAATGCGCGCCATCGAGGACGCGGCCCGTGAGCCCGGGCCCTACTTGATCGAAGCAATGCTCTAATCCCCGAGAGGAAATCCTATGGCACTCGACGCCGAACTCCGCAAAAACATCATTCAGGCCGTCGCCGACGGCTTTGACGATCAGGTGGCCTTTACGCAAAAGCTGGTCCAGAATCCGTCGGTGCGCGGGCATGAACACAGCATTCAAGACCTGCTGTTTCGCGAGCTGCAGGGGCGCGGTTATGATATGGACCGCTTTAAGATGGACCGCGCCGCGATTGAGGCACATCCCGGCGGCTCGAAATACTCCGAGCATCATTCAGACGCGCCCATCGTCGTCGGCATCCACCGCCCGCGGAATGAGGCGGGACGCTCGCTGATCCTGCAATCGCATTTGGATGTTGTCCCCGAAGGACTGCACGATATGTGGAGCGATGCACCCTTTTCCGGCAAGATTGACGGCGACTGGCTGTATGGCCGCGGCGCCGGCGATATGAAGGCAGGGGCGGCTGCCAACCTATTCGCGCTCGACGCGCTGCGCCGGATCGGACTGCAACCCGCGGCAACCGTCTATGTGCAATCGGTGGTCGAAGAGGAATCCACCGGCAACGGCGCGCTACAAACCTTTCTGCAGGGCTACACCGCCGATGCCGTGTTCATTCCCGAGCCGGAGGAAGAAATGCTGGTGCGTGCCAATCTGGGTGTGCTGTGGTTCCAGATTCAGGTGCGCGGCGTCCCTGTCCATGTCCGCGAAATGGGTGAGGGCGCAAATGCCATCGACGCCGCTTACCGCATCATCGCCGCCGTGCGTGAGATCGAGGAGGAGTGGAACGAGGACAAGGCGGGCAGGCCACATTTTGAGACCGAAGCGCACCCGATCAACCTGAACATCGGCAAGATCGAAGGCGGCGATTGGGCGTCCTCCGTGCCGTCCTGGTGTAATGTCGATTGCCGGATCGGCATCTATCCCGGCACCCGCGCCGAGGATGCAGCAAAGCAGATCACCGAGCGCGTCAAGGCCTTCGCCGAAGCCGACGCCTTCCTTGCGAACAACCCACCCAAGGTAGTTTTCAACGGCTTCTACGCTGAGGGCTACGTGTTGGAGGAGGGGTCCGAGGCCGAGGCTGTTCTGGGCCGCGCCCACGAGACGGCCATCGGTGCGCCGATGAAGTCCTTTATGACCGCGGGCTACCTCGATACCCGCATTTATGCACTATACAACGATATTCCGGCGCTGTGCTATGGCCCCAAATCGCGCAACATCCACGGCATCGACGAATGCGTCAGCCTCGAGTCGGTACGCAAGATCACACAAACGATGGCGCTCTTCATTGCCGAATGGTGCGGGACCGAGCCGGTGGAGCGCTGATGCAAGCGGTAATGGCAGCCCTGCCCCCCTTCAGCACGGCCAACGAGGCCATGCCCGATCTGGCCGATCTGCTGGCCCATGACGCGCCAGAAATCACGCTTGAGATGGCCGCCGATCTAGCCCGCGACATCTATGGCGTGTCCGGCGATATCCGGCACCTCAGAGCCGAGAAGGATGCGAACTTTCACATCCGCCTCGGATCGGGTCAGGAGGCGCTGCTGAAGGTGACGAACGCAGTCGAGGATCGCGGTGTGACGCATCTGCAGACCGCCGCGCTGATGCATCTGGCCAGCGCCGATCCGGCGCTGCCCGTCCAGCGGATTTGCCAGACGCTGACCGGTGCATCATCAGCCATCATCACCGGCCCCACCGGCGACTCACATGTCGTGCGGTTGATGAGCTTTCTGAGCGGCACGATCCTGAGCACGGCGACGCCGGGTCCGGGTCTCTATCCCGCACTGGGTGCGTTGCTGGCGCGGCTAACGCTGGGGCTGCGCGGATTTTTCCACCCGTCGGCGGGTCATGTCCTGCAATGGGATATCAAGCAGGCGCACCGCCTGCGGCCCATGCTGGATGCGATCGCCGATGGCGATCTGCGCGCCCGCCTGACCGCCACGATCGACCGCTTCGACGCAGAAATCGCACCACGCCTGCCGCTCTTGCGGGCGCAGGTCGTGCATAACGATTTCAATCCGCACAACCTGCTGGTCGATGGCCAGCAGGCGACGCGCGCAGTCGGCATCATCGATTTTGGCGATATGGTCTATACTCCCGTTGCCTGCGATCTGGCTGTTGCCTGCTCCTATCAGGTTGGAGGTGCAGACCCGATGGGTCGTATCTCTCAGATGATCCAGGGCTTTGCCTCAGTGATGCCTATTGAGGATGATGAGCTAGACCTGCTGCCAGATCTTATGCGCTTACGCCACGCCACGACGCTGACCATCGGCGCATGGCGCGCCCAGCGTTATCCGGCCAATGCCGACTACATCCTGCGTAACACCGCGGCCTCGATGCGCGGCCTCGACGCCATCGATGATATCGGTATTGGTGCCGTACAGACCGTGATGCACGATGCCGCGCGCACAGCCATGAAAGGCCGCCCCGCATGAGCATGGTAAACGCTTTCGATGCCGCCTCAGGCACCGGGTTGGACCCAGAGGACCGCGCCCTGATCGAACGGCGGTCAAAGGTGCTGGGCCCAGCCTATCGCCTGTTCTACGACGAGCCGCTGCACCTTGTGCGCGGCGAGGGCGCGTGGGTTTGGGACAAGGCGGGCAAGAAATATCTGGACGCCTATAACAACGTTGCCTCGCTGGGCCATTGCCATCCGCATGTGGTGCAGGCCATCACCGCGCAGTTGGGCGTGCTGAACACCCACACCCGGTATCTGCATGACGGTGTGGTCGCCTATGCCGAGCGGCTGCTCGCAACGATGCCGGACGCGCTTGGCCATGTCATGTTCACCTGCACCGGGTCCGAGGCCAATGATCTGGCGCTGCGCATCGCACGCTCCTGTACGCAGCGGCAGGGCGTGATTGTCACCCGCCTCGCCTATCACGGTCTGACCGAAGCGGTATCGGAGCTGTCTCCGTCCTTGGGCGAGTTCGTCCCGCGCGGCCCACGCGTGCGTCTGATCGATGCGCCCAATGCGCTGACTGTCGCGCCTGAGAACCAAGGTGCAAAGCTTGCCGCCGATCTGGGCGTGGCGATTGCCGAGATGCGCGCCGATGGCATTGAGCCTGCGGGCTTCATCGTTGACACTGTCTTCTCCAGCGACGGCCTCTACCCCGATCCGGCGGGATTTTTAAAACCCGCCGTGGATTTGATCCGCGCCGAGGGTGGCATTTTCATCGCAGACGAGGTGCAGCCGGGATTTGCCCGCACCGGTGACGCCTTCTGGGGCTTTCAACGGCACGGGCTGGTGCCTGATATGGTCACTATGGGCAAGCCGATGGGTAACGGCTTTCCCGTCTCTGGCGTGGCAATGCAGCCACGTCTGGTGCAGGAGTTTGGCGAAAAGGCACGCTACTTCAACACGTTCGGTGGAAATCCGGTGGCCGCAGCAGCCGGCATGGCCGTACTGGACGTGATCGAGGATGAGGGCCTGCAGGAAAATTCCCGCAAAATCGGCGCCTTGATGAAAGAGGGCCTGCAGGGCATCGCATCCACCCGCAGCAATATCGGGGACGTGCGCGGTGCAGGCCTGTTTCTGGCCGTCGAATGTGTGACTGATACAGATTCGAACGCGCCCGATGCGGCGCTGGCGCGCCACGTCGTCAATCACCTACGCCAGAATGGCGTGCTGATCAGCGCGACAGGACCTGGCGCAAACATTCTCAAGATTCGGCCGCCGCTAATCTTTAACCAGCGCGAGGCGGAACAGTTCGTCGATGCGATGGAGGCCGCATTCGACGCGGCCTGACATGATCGGGCCCAGATCAGACCGCGCTGCTATGCGCCACGGAGGCCGAACTGAATCCGTCCAGTTTGCCTGCAACGATCCGCGCGAGCGGCTCAAATCCTGGTCTCAGGGTCATGGTGCCCTCCCCCTTGAGGATGGCATCAGGAAATGCGTCATCGAGGCCCGTCACTATATGGCCAATTTCTTCTGCATGACTGGGATACTTGGCCGCGAGGCGCGCATGATCGATCCGAAAGTCGCACATCAACTGCTCAATCGCGTTGGCGACCCACGTGTCGGAGCCAACCATAACATGGCCGCGCGATCCTGCGAGGGCTCCGTCCGCCACTGCGGCCGCATAGGCCGCAGTGGCGGGGGCATTCTGGCAGTAGCCCTGAGGATACTTGGATATGGCCGATGCGCCCAGCCCGATCAGTACCTCGGCGGTATCATCGGTGTATCCTTGGAAATTGCGCCGCAACCGGCCATCGGCCTTGGCATGTGACAGGCTGTCACTCGGTCGGGCGAAGTGGTCAATCCCGATCGGCGTAAATCCATCGGCGATCAGCAAGGCGCGCGCGCGCTGCGACAGATCAAACCGCGCCGCAGCGTCTGGCAGCGCCCCCCCATCAATCATCACTTGCCGTTTCGACATCCAAGGCACATGCGCATATCCATAAAGCGCAAGCCTGTCAGGCTGAAGCGCCAGAACCTGCCGAAGCGACCGGCTGAGGCTGATGCTCGTCTGATGCGGCAACCCATAGAGCAGGTCCATGTTGAGACTGCGCACATTCGCATTGCGCAGATGCGCGACGGCAGCATGGGTTTGTGCATAGGATTGCACCCGCCCGATGGCCGCCTGCACGCGCGGATCGAAGTCCTGCACGCCGATACTGGCCCGGTTGATTCCATACGACACCAACGTGTCCAGCAGATCCTTGGACACCTCAGTCGGATCGATCTCGACAGAAAACTCAAAGCCGTCCCCCGCCGTGAAGCTGCCAAACACCTTGTCCAGCAGCAGCCCCATCATGGAAGGGGTCAATATCGTCGGGGTGCCGCCACCCAGATGCAGCCGCGACAACGACACATTTTTTGGCAAGTGCGCGCGCACCAAACCAATCTCGCGCATCAGAGTGCCATTATAGCTCTCTACCGGGCGCATCGTCTGGGTGCCCTGCGTGCGGCAGGCGCAGAACCAACACAATCGCTTACAAAACGGGATATGCAAATAGAGTGATACCTCGGCCCCTTCGGGCACGGCCTCAAGCCAGCTTGCCTGCTCAGCGGCGCCGACGGCCCCATTGAAATGGTTCGCCGGGGGATAACTGGTGTAGCGAGGCACCCTAGCATCAAAAAGCCCGTTTTGACGGAGTTGAATATGTTGTGTCATTCGTCTACTCTGACTACTTCAAAGCTCTTTTTCCTTGATGCAAATCAACTCATGCAAACCATGACCAAATTCCGCCAGAAATGCAGTGAATGCCCGATCCGGCACCGCGCTGTTTGCGCGCGCTGCGACGATAGCGAATTTGTCACGCTGGAGAGCATAAAGACCTATAAGTCATTCGCGGCGGGCGATCCGATCCTGCGGCGGGGTGATCCCATGACCTATGTGGCCTCGGTCGTTGAGGGGGTCGCGACATTGAACAAGACGATGGAGGACGGGCGGACCCAGATGGTCGGGATGCTGTTCGCCTCTGATTTCATCGGGCGTCCTGGACGGGCCGAGATTGATTTTGACGTTATAGCCATCACGGATGTAACGCTATGCTGTTTCAGGCGCGAGCCGTTCAACCGGCTGATCGAAACCACCCCCCACATCTCGCAGCGCCTGATGGAGATGGCGCTGGATGAATTGGACGCCGCCCGCGACTGGATGGTGCTGCTGGGACGTAAGACCGCGCGCGAGAAGATTGCTACCTTCGTCGAGATGCTTGTTCGCAGGCAACATATGCAGGCCGCCGCCCACCCCGAGACGACATTAGTGCTGCCGCTGACGCGCGATGAGATCGCCGATTATATCGGCCTGACGCTGGAGACCGTCAGCCGCCAGCTGAACGCGATGAAGAAGGAAGGCATCCTGACCTTCACGGGGCGCCGCCAGTTCGAGGTGATTGATCTGGGTGCGCTGCACATCGCCACGGGCGATGATGAGGATGGCGGGCCGATCTACTAAAAGGCTGACCTGCAAGGGCTCATGCGGTGCGCGTCAAATCAGGCACGGCCTGCCCCATTTTATCTGAAGCAATGCCCGCTGTGACCTGCATCTAGGCGCAAGCGCGGGCGACTAATGGTGCGCGCCGCGCCAAGCTGCACGTGATCGATCCGATATCGAGCCAGTATCGATCTATGCCAAATCCTTTGCTCTCCAGCCAACTCAAGGGCACCGTCTGCGATGTCGTCTGCGCCAGACTGTCCGCGCTGGTAACAGATCTGCTGAGCACCGCGGCGATGATTACCCGAGGCAGTTCAGCGGCTCTGCATCTGCCGCAGAACAGAAGACAACACTACCGATTGCATCTTGATCGCCGGGCACCACACCGACTTGGCGCACATGCTGCTGGCCTCCATCGCGCACGACGCACGGCCCGCAAAATGTGCGGTGCATGTCGCCAGATGACCCCCAAAGGAGCGGCCCATACTTGACACAGATCAAGGAAGGCCCTGCCGGCGCCCGCTAATCACATACTGCGAACAGGTGCGCGCGGCCCGGAGAGGGCCACGCCAAGGAGAAGGTACGACATGGACTATTTCAAACTTATAGCTCTGGCGTTTATCGCGCTCATTGCAGCAATCGGCGCCGATTGGGGTCACGATCTGGCCTATAGGGTGCATGCGTTCCTGATAATGGGCATCGCAGCAGGCTTCTTTGTCTGGATCTTGCGCAATATGGATGAAACGACAGGCCCGGCCCTGACGCCCACAGGCTACGCCGACAGCGTCGTGCGTGCAGGCGTGATTGCCACCGCGTTCTGGGGTGTCACCGGATTTCTGGTAGGCACGTTCATCGCCTTCCAACTGGCGTTTCCTGTGCTCAATTTCGAATGGGCACAGCCCTTTGGCAATTTTGGGCGCCTACGGCCACTACACACCTCGGCGGTGATTTTCGCCTTTGGTGGCAACGCCCTGATCGCCACGTCCTTCTATGTCGTGCAGCGCACCTGCTCGGCGCGGCTGTGGGGTGGTAACACGGCATGGTTCGTCTTCTGGGGCTACCAGCTCTTTATCGTACTGGCCGCGACCGGCTACCTGCTGGGCGCAACCCAGTCCAAGGAATACGCCGAGCCGGAATGGTATATCGACATCTGGCTGACAATTGTCTGGTTGGCCTATCTGGCGGTGTTCATGGGCACGTTGTTCAAGCGGCGTGAGCGCCATATCTACGTCGCTAACTGGTTCTACCTCAGCTTCATCATCACCGTCGCGATGCTGCACTTGGTCAACAACCTGTCCATTCCCGTCAGCTTCTGGGGGTCGAAATCCGTGCAGGTGTTCTCGGGTGTTCAGGACGCCATGACGCAGTGGTGGTATGGGCATAACGCCGTTGGATTTTTCCTGACCGCGGGCTTCCTCGGGATGATGTATTACTTCGTGCCGAAGCAGGCGAACCGCCCAATCTATTCCTACAAGCTCAGCATCATACACTTCTGGGCGTTGATCTTTCTCTATATCTGGGCCGGACCACACCATTTGCACTACACGGCACTGCCCGACTGGGCCGCGACGCTGGGCATGGTGTTCTCGATCATCCTGTGGATGCCCAGCTGGGGCGGCATGATCAACGGCCTGATGACGCTGCAAGGCGCATGGGACAAACTGCGCACTGACCCGATCCTACGCATATTCGTGATCTCGCTGGGCTTCTACGGTATGTCCACCTTCGAAGGCCCAATGATGTCGATCCGCGCAGTCAACTCGTTGTCGCATTACACCGACTGGACCATCGGTCACGTTCATTCCGGCGCGCTTGGCTGGAACGGCATGATCACCTTCGGCGCACTCTACTTCCTGACACCGCGCCTCTGGGGCCGTGAGCGGATGCACTCGATGTCCGCGATCAGTTGGCACTTCTGGCTCGCGACCATCGGTATCGTTCTCTACGCGTCGTCGATGTGGGTAACCGGTATCATGGAAGGCCTGATGTGGCGCGAGGTCGATGACCAAGGCTTCCTCGTCAACTCCTTCGCAGACACCGTGGCCGCAAAATTCCCGATGTATGTCGTGCGCGGACTAGGCGGCGTCCTCTACCTCGCGGGCGGGCTGCTGATGGTCTGGAACATGTGGATGACGATCCGCGGAGGTGCCCGCACAACGGCCGCCGTCGGCATCCCGGCAGAATAGGAAGACACTAACATGGCTGATAACGAGAAAATCACCGACCTGGGAAAAAACCCCAACGTCTCGATCGTGTCCAACCTGCCGGGCAAAACCCCGAACGAGGTGCCTCAGCAGAACACGTTCCTTAGTCGGCACGCTATTCTGGAGCGGAGCCCGACCCTGCTGCTGATCTTTTCACTGCTTGTGGTCAGCATCGGCGGCATGGTGGAAATCGCGCCACTGTTCTGGCTCGAGAACACGATCGAAGAGGTTGAGGGCGTGCGCCCCTACTCTCCGCTAGAGCTGACGGGGCGCGACATCTATGTGCGCGAGGGTTGCTATAACTGCCACAGCCAGATGATCCGCCCCATGCGCGACGAGGTGGAGCGCTATGGCCACTATTCGCTGGCGGCCGAATCGATGTACGACCACCCGTTTCAGTGGGGGTCAAAACGGACAGGCCCCGACTTGGCGCGCGTGGGTGGGCGGTATTCGGATGCGTGGCACGTGGATCACATGATGGATCCCCAATCGGTCGTGCCTGAATCCATCATGCCGAAATATGCCTTTCTAGCGCGCACCCGGATCGAGCCGACGCATATCGAGGCGCTGCTGAAAACGCACCGTTTCGTCGGCGTGCCTTACAGCGACGAACAGATTGAGCAGGCGAGCGCAGATTTCCGCGTGCAGGCCGATCCCGACGGCGATTACGACGACATGCTCGAGCGGTATCCCGGCGCCGCCATCGCAAACTTCGATGGCCAAGACGAACTGACCGAGATGGATGCCCTCATCTCCTACCTGCAAGTCCTTGGCACAATGGTCGATTTCTCGACCTTCACGCCCGACGCCAGCCGATAAGGAGCCCCTGATGGACACATATTCATTCCTCCGCCAACTAGCTGACAGCTGGGTGCTTTTGATGATGTTTGGCTTTTTCGTCGGTGTGATCCTCTGGGCCTTCCGGCCCGGCAGTACCAAGACATACGAGGAGATCGCCAATATTCCGCTGAAGGGCAACGACACCCACCCCGATGGCCGCCCCAATACAAACGACGGCAAGGTGACCGCGCCGCGCAAGGAGCAAGTTAATGACTGAGCGCAAGAAAGACGACGTCACTGGGATCGAAACGACCGGCCACAATTGGGACGGCATCGAAGAGTTGAACACACCCCTGCCACGCTGGTGGCTGTGGACGCTCTACCTGACCATTATCTGGGGCATCGGCTATACGATCGCCTATCCTGCATGGCCGATGATATCGGGCGCGACTACTGGCCTGTTGGGCTGGTCCACGCGTGCCAACGTCGCCGCCGATATTCAGGCGCATAAGGGAGAGAACGCAGATCTGGTGGCATCGCTGGTGAACGCCGATATGCAGACCCTGCCCGAGGATGCCGACCTGAACCGCTATGCCATCGCGCGCGGCGGTGCGGTGTTCCGCGCCAATTGCTCGCAATGCCACGGATCGGGCGCGGCGGGGCCCAAGGGCTATCCCAACCTGTTGGACGACGACTGGCTGTGGGGCGGCGACATGGCTGCGATCGAATACACTGTGCGCCACGGCATCCGGAACGAGCTGGATGATGATGCGCGCTATTCCCAGATGCCGGCCTTCGGCGACATGCTGGATCGCGATCAGATCGATGCGGTGGTCGAACATGTCGTATCGCTGTCCAGCATTGAATTTGACGCAGGTCTGGCCCAGACTGGTAGCGAAGTCTTTGCCGACAATTGCGCGGTCTGCCACGGGGACGCCGGCCTTGGCGATCGGGCGCTGGGCGCACCCAACATCGCCGATGCGATCTGGCTTTATGGCGGCGATCGCGCCACACTGCACACCACCGTCGAGCAGGCCCGCTTTGGCGTGATGCCCCCTTGGGGCCCGCGCCTGGACGAGGCCGATGTTCGTGCTGTTTCCGCCTATGTACATTCTCTGGGAGGAGGAGAGTAGGGCGGAAAGGACTGCCACACGTCCCTGCGCGCAAGCTGGAGGCCGGTAGTCTGCCCCCGAAGCGGCCCTGTTCGCAAAACGCGCCGCTTCGGGGATGACCTTGACGCAGATCAAGGTATCACCGCCGCCCCCCGGTTAGTAAGGGCAGGCGAACAGGATAAATCACATGACACAGCAGTCCCCCCCGTCGCTCTATGCCGCGCGGGAACCTATTTTTCCGCGCCGGGTTTCTGGCTTTTTCCGCCGTTTCAAGTGGTGGATCATGATCGTGACTTTGGGCATCTACTATCTGACGCCTTGGATCAGGTGGGACCGTGGTCCCAGCCTGCCCGACCAGGCCGTTCTGATAGATCTGGCCAGTCGGCGGTTCTACTTTCTTTGGATCGAAATCTGGCCGCATGAATTTTACTTCGTAGCAGGCCTTCTGATTATGGCAGGCCTCGGCCTGTTCCTGTTCACCTCGGCGCTTGGCCGGGTCTGGTGCGGCTATACCTGCCCCCAGACGGTGTGGACCGACCTCTTTATTCTGGTCGAACGCTGGATCGAGGGCGACCGCAACGCGCGCGTGCGCCTGCACAAGGCCAAATGGGAGGCGCACAAGGCGCGGCTGCGGCTGACAAAGTGGGCGGTCTGGCTGCTGATCGCCGTTGCAACCGGCGGAGCTTGGGTGTTCTATTTCACCGATGCGCCCACACTGGCACGTAATTTGGTGACAGGAACCGCACATCCGGCGGCCTACATCACCATTGCTATTCTGACCGCAACGACATTCGTCTTTGGTGGTTTCATGCGCGAACAGGTCTGCATCTATATGTGCCCGTGGCCACGTATTCAGGCGGCCATGATGGACCCCGACACTATCACCGTCGCCTACCGCGAATGGCGCGGTGAGCCGCGCGGCAAGGGTAACGTCCGCCGCCGAAACAAAGCCGAGGCGTTGAGCGCCGAGGCAGATGCGCAGGCTACCGAACCAAGCGTAGCGCGCTATCCCGGCACGCCCTACCCCGACAAGACACTGCAGGTCAGTGGTAACATCCCTGCAACCGAAGATGCCGGACCCGGCGATTGCATCGACTGCATGGCCTGCGTCAACGTCTGCCCGATGGGCATCGACATCCGCAACGGCCAACAAATGGAGTGCATCACCTGCGCGCTGTGCATTGACGCCTGCGACGACGTCATGGCCAAGATTGGCAAACCTCGCGGCCTGATCGACTATATCGCCCTGTCGGACGAAACCGCCGAGCGGGCGGGTGCGCAGCCCAAGCCGCTGTGGAAGCATATCCTGCGCCCGCGCACGATCCTTTATACGGCAATCTGGTCACTGATCGGCGCTGGCCTCGTCTATGCGCTGTTCATCCGCTCAGACATCGAGCTAACGGTCAGCCCGGTGCGCAACCCCACCTTTGTGACATTATCCGATGGCGCGATCCGCAATATCTATGACGTGCGCCTGCGCAACAAGGCGGGCGAAGACCGGGCATTCACGATCAGCCTTACCAGTGACGCCGTACTGGGGGTCGAACTGTCGGGGCAGGACGCGGCCACGCTCATTGTGCCCGCCGACACAACGACCCTGCAACGCGTCTATGTCACCGCGCTCTCTGGCACACCGGCAGCAGGCGATGACATGACGCAGCTTAGGTTGTGGGTCGAAGACGTGGAGGCAGGTATCCGTGCCTCCAAGGCAACCACATTCAACGGCAAGGGCAAATAGATGGTACGCAAAATCACAGGATGGCACGTTTTTGGCTGCTTCGCGCTGGCATTCAGCGTCATCATCACCGTCAACCTTACGCTTGCTATCAATGCGGTGCGCACGTTTCCAGGGCTCGAGGTTTCCAACTCCTACGTTGCCTCGCAAAGCTTTGACGCGGACCGCGACGCGCAGGAGGCGCTGAACTGGGATGTGTCGGCTGACCTTGTGGGACATAATATATTGCGGCTGGTCATTGAGCATGATGGGGTCGCGCAAATGCCGAGCATTGAGCAGGCCACCTTCGGACGCGCGACCAGCGTCGCGCGCGATCAGGAGCTGGACCTCGTCTTTGATGGCAGCGCCTTTACTGCGCCTGTCACAGCAGGCACCGGAAACTGGAACCTGCGGCTCAAAGCGCGAGCCGCCGATGGCACGCTCTTTCAGCAGCGCATTATCGTGAGGGCCGCGCGGTGACCTCCGCCTGTCCGGCCTGCTCAACGGCGACGATTGCGCAGCGCGCGGCGATTCAGGCAGGCCCGCCTGACATCGTGTTGTCGCTGCCCAGTATTCACTGCGCCGCCTGCATCGCATCTGTCGAGCGCGCCTTGCGCGCGCTGCCGGGCGTTGAGGTCGCCCGCGTCAATCTGTCGCTCAAGCGCGTGTCGATCCACGCAAGCACCGCAACGACGGACGACGTAACCTCTGCGCTGGCCGCAATCGGATTTAAGGCGCATCCGCTGGATATGGCCGTGCTGGACTCGCGGCAGGACAGCGTGGGCCGGGGCCTGATGACTCGGATGGCCGTCGCGGGCTTTGCGATGATGAACGTCATGCTCTTGTCCGTCGCCGTCTGGTCGGGCGCGGCAGGCGCCACGCGCGAACTATTTCACCTGATCTCGGCGATGATATCGCTGCCCGCCGTTCTCTATTGCGGTCAGCCCTTCTTTTCCAACGCGTGGTCGGCCCTGCGGGTAAGCCGGTTGAACATGGACGTGCCGATTTCATTGGCGATCCTGATGGCGGCGGGAATGTCGCTCTATGAAGTGCTCAATGGCGGAGAACATGCCTATTTCGATGCTGCACTATCGCTGACCTTCTTCCTGCTGATCGGCCGTTTTCTAGATCACCGTGCGCGTGCTTCTGCGCATTCCGCCGCCAAGGAACTGGCGGCGCTGGAGGTCCAGTCTGCCCAGCGGCTGCAGAATGGCGAGGTGACCACCGTGCCTGTTGGCGCATTAGCTGTGGGCGACCGCCTGCTAATCCCGGCGGGCGTGCGCGTGCCCGTCGACGGCACGCTCGACAGCGCCAAGGCATTGTCGGACAAATCCTTTATCACGGGCGAGTCCGCCGCTGCGCTACTGGTTCATGGCGACGCTGTGCAGGCCGGCGAGATCAATCTAGGCGCACCATTCGAGATGACAGCATCGGCAGTAGGCGAGGACACGGCGCTACGCCGTGTCGCGACGCTGGTTGAAATGGCCGAAAACAGCCGTAGCCGATATACCAACCTCGCGGATCGCGCGGCGCGGATATATGCGCCAGCCGTTCACCTTCTGGCGATGTTGGCCTTCGCAGGCTGGGTCTGGGCGACTGGCGACGTGCGCCTCGCGCTGAATATCGCGGTTGCCGTGCTCATCATCACATGCCCCTGCGCGCTGGGCCTTGCCGTACCTGCGGTTGCAACAGCAGCCATTGCGAGGCTTTATTCACTGGGCTTTCTGGTCAAATCCGGCACCGCGCTAGAGCGCATTGCAGAGGTCGATCTCGCCGTGTTCGACAAGACTGGCACACTGACCCTGACGACCAGCGCGCGCCAGTTGTCGCATATGACGAACCAGCAAATCAGCGTTGCAAAAGCGCTAGCGCAGGCCTCCAACCACCCGGTGTCGCGCGCACTGCTTGGGGTGCTGCCTGCCGGTTCGCCTGCCGTGCTGACCGATATCCAAGAGGTTCAGGGATGCGGCATGCAAGCGCTGCGGGCCACCCAAGTTGTCCGCATGGGCAGGGGCGCATGGCTGGGTGCCACATTCGACGGTCCGGGCCTTCAAATCGGTACCGGCCCCGCCATCCCGCTGCCTATGGCCGAGGTACTGCGCCCCGGTGTCGATGCGGCGCTCGCCGGTCTGCGCAAGCAGGGCATAACGCCCTGCATCCTCAGCGGTGACAGGCAGGGCGCGGTTCAACGGATAGCTCTGCAACTAGGCATCGAGGATATGCAGGCCGAGGTGACCGCTGCGGAAAAGTACGCCTATCTGGTTGACTTGCAGGCGTCCGGCCACTGTGTGCTGATGGTAGGTGACGGGTTGAACGACACAGCCGCGCTGGCGGCGGCCCATGCATCTGTCGCGCCTTCTTCGGCGCTGGATGCGTCGCGCAATGCCGCCGACGTCGTGCTGTTGCGCGATAGCCTCGCAGATTTTCCGCGACTGGTGTTGATCGCGCGCGCAGCCATGCGGCTGTCCAAACAGAACTTCGCCATCGCCGCCGCCTACAACGCAATCGCCGTGCCCGTCGCGCTGATGGGATATGCAACGCCGCTGATCGCAGCCATTGCCATGTCATTATCGTCGATCACCGTTCTGGCGAATGCGATGCGCGTTAGGCGCGCGGCATGAACGTCCTTCTGATCCTGATCCCAGTGTCGATCATCCTCGGTGGTCTGGGCCTCTGTGCGTTTCTGTGGACCATCCGCAGCGGGCAGTATGACGATGCAGAAGGTGCCGCCGCGCGCCTGCTACTGGATGACGACGATCCCGGCGGCCCGGACGACGGCGCGCGCTGAATATGGTATCGGCGGGATAGTGAAGGGGTCCGGAAAATTCGGGCAGCGTGCCAAGATGTATCCGACACTTACGACAGGATACACAGATGACGAAGAGACGCAGTTTTTCGGACAAGTTTAAGGCTACGGCTAGCTCTTAAGGTGCTGCTTGGTGACAAGGCGGCTCAAGAGATCGCGGCGAGGCACAAGATCCACCGAACCACGTCTGGTGTAGCGACATTACCTACATCCGGGTGCGGCGCGGGCTCCTCTATCTGGCGATTATCATGAACAGGGCGATACGAAAAGTGTTGGTATGGCGGCTGTCAAACACGCTGGACGCCAGCTTCTGTCTCGAAGCCTTGAACGAGGCCATCACAAAATACGGCAAGCCCAAGATCCTGAATAGCCACTTCTCGGGACATTTCCTTCGAAAATACCCTGCCGGGCAATGGATCAAGGATTGCAGTTCACTGGGGGCGTCCCGGGTCGCCACGCCGACTGATGCCAAGATCAAAATCTCAATGGGTGGTCGGGGGCGATACCTGGACAATATCTTTATCGAGCATCTGTGGTGATCACTGAAACAGGGGGCCGTCTATCTGCACGAATCGCAGGACTGGCTCCAAGCCAAATGCGTCATCGACACCTCGTGTTCCCCACCTGACATAGGATTCCCATTGCGGACCTGATTTGCCATGTTTGGGGCATGAGACGTAATGACATTTGCCTGTACCTTGGCCCCGCCGACCGTGCTGAGCTTCAAGCTCTGATCATCAATCGCAACACTGCGCGCAAGCTTGTCTGGCGTGCCGAGATC
>Ga0307966_1000778_pt1 | contig 26036 bp, 18 predicted proteins | sample OrgLakmetagen646_FD_203141 | JGI IMG/M metagenome (GOLD analysis project Ga0307966, IMG submission 203141) | Saline water microbial communities from Organic Lake, Antarctica - #646 | ecosystem: Environmental > Aquatic > Non-marine Saline and Alkaline > Saline | place: Antarctica: Organic Lake... | reverse complement strand
TTTACAGAAGACGGCCTACAAAACATTTCCATCGACGAAGCCGGCAACGGCATGGCCATCGTCCCAGGCACTCAAGGCAAGCGCAACATCCTCGTCTGCGCACACGCCGACACCGTATTTAGTAAAAGCGTCGATCACGCCATGTCGGTCGGCCCGACTTCCATCATGGGCCCCGGCATAGGAGACAACAGCCTCGGCCTCGCCGCCATCGCCACGCTCCCCGAGATTCTGAAACGACTTAAAATTACGTTTAAAGATAATCTGATCCTTATGGGTTGCTCCCGCAGCCTCGGCCACGGCGACCTCGGCGGCATCCGCTTCTTCCTCGACAATAATACCCTGCCCACTCGCGCCGGTGTCTGTATCGAAGGCATTCAACTCGGACGCCTTTCCTATTCCGCTTTAGGCATGCTTCGCGGCGAAATCTCCGTCGAAGTGCCCAACGTATACGATTGGTCCAGCTTTGGAGCGACCGGCGCCGTTCCGATCCTTTCCAGTATTATCCAACGCATCCTGCAGTTACCGGTCCCGATGGAGCCAAAGACGCGCATACTCTTCGGTTCGATCGCATCGGGAACTTCATACGGAACTCAGCCCACTTCTGCCAACCTGCGCTTCGAAATTCGCAGTGAACAGACCGGGATGGTCGCACACCTACGCACTCAAATCGAAGACATCATAGGCGAGATCGCGGGTGGTTCCGATACGACCATTAAACTATCCGTCATCGCTCAGCGAAAGCCGGGCGGGCTCCCCTATGGTCACCCCATGGTTAGGTCGATGCGGTCCATTCTCAACAAACTCGACCTCAAACCACACGTCGAGCCCAGCGTTGGCGAACTCAGCGAACTCATAAATCGCAACATCCCCGCCGTCACCCTCGGGCTCACAAACGGCTACAACAAAAACGAATTTAACGAATCGATTGATATCCAGCCGACCTTCTCGGGAATCGCCCAACTCGTGGCCCTCCTTCAATCAATTGACAAAGGACTTTGCGATGAGTGATAAAATTAACAGATGGTTAGAAACCAACACCTTTCACCACGGGGAGTTTTGGGATATACTGAAACTCGTTAAGATGAAGGAAGAAAAAGGGCTGAAAATTTCACTTTGTATTCCTACGCTCAACGAAGAAAAAACCATCGGCAAGGAGATTGTCATTTTCCGTTCGGAGCTCATGGAACGCTACCCGCTGATCGACGAGTTCGCCGTGATTGACTCCGGCTCCAGCGATAAAACTCTTGAAGTCGCCGCCTCCTTCGGTGCCGACACCTACAGCGCCGCCGACATCCTCCCGGAAGTCGGCGACAAACGAGGTAAAGGTGAGAATCTGTGGAAAGCTATCTATCAACTCAAAGGCGACATTATAGTCTATGTAGACGCGGATATTAAAAATATCCATCCACGCTTTGTCACAGGTATCGTCGCACCACTCATCCACAATGAGACGATTAAATACTGCAAAGCCTTCTACGATCGCCCGATGGCTTACTCTTCAGGTATCCGTGCCAGCGGCGGCGGTCGTGTAACAGAAATCCTGATACGCCCACTTTTCTCACTCTTCTTTCCTGAGCTGACTTCCCTCATCCAGCCATTATCAGGCGAGTTTGCCGTGCGCCGTGAAGTGCTCGAAAAAATCCCATTCCCCATTGGCTATGGCGTTGAAACTGCGCATATTTTGGACGTTTATAAGGAATGGGGTCTCGAAGCCTTTGCCCAGTGTGATCTCGATCAGCGTATCCATCGCAATCAAAGCACAAACGCGCTCGGAAAAATGTCTTTTGGGATACTTCAGACCTTTATCAACCGCCTCAAAAGCTATGGCATGGTGGACCGCCTACCAGAGCTCTCGACCATCTATCGTCAGTTTCAAGCGGAAGGGAATCGCTACGAACAACTGACCCGCGAAATCGTCGAATACGAACGTCCGCCCATGATCACGATTCCCGCGTATCGTAAAAAATACGGAATCAAAGAATGAGCCGTTCCCTCCGTGTCGCCATCCTTCACTACCACCTGAAGCGAGGCGGGGTCACGCGTATTATCGAGTCCACGCTATCAGGATTTCAGTCTCTTGGTCTATCAGTTGATCTCAAAATTTTCACGGGCGATATCCCTAATAACTTCGGCTACAAAGGAGAAGCTTTGACCGTTCCGAGCTTACGCTACGACAATGCTCAAGCCACCCCTCCGACAGCCGAAACACTCTTCAACGAGGTCACTCAAGCAGCCAAGCAAGCCTTTGGCACAGCTCCCGATATCTGGCACATTCACAACCATTCACTTGGTAAAAATAGCGCAGTCTCTGGCTTAGTGAACCTACTGGTAGCCGAGAAAGCCGCGCTACTCTTGCAAATGCACGACTTCGCCGAAGACGGTCGTCCCGAAAACTATACACTCCTCCAAAACGCACCCGCCGGATGCGACCAACTCTACCCGATTTCGGACCGTATCCACTACGCAGTCCTAAACCAAAGGGACCACCGACACTTCCTACAAACAGGTGTGCCGACTAAGCAATTACACACCCTCCCGAACCCAGTGGAAGGTGCGCCGGCCGAGAATAACCCTGCGACTACTCAAGCTATTCTCAATAAACTAGGAGCAAAGGAACTCTGCCTCTATCCAGTCCGCGCCCTCCGCCGGAAGAACTTTGGTGAAATGTTGCTCTGGGCCGCCTGCGCTGAGTCTGGACAGGTCTTTGCCAACACGCTCGGTCCAACAAACGAGAATTATCAAGCCGCATACAATGATTGGCGGGGATTCGCGAACGAATTAAAACTACCCGTCCATTTTTCTATCGGTGAAGCTAACAGCTGGAGCTTTCCTAAAATTGTTGCTGCTGCGAATGCGATTCTAACGACCAGTATAGCCGAAGGCTTTGGCATGGGCTTCCTCGAACCTTGGCTTTTTGATAAGCCGATCATCGGACGCGATCTTCCGGAGATCACCGCCGACTTTAAAAGAGCCGGACTCCAGCTCGAAACGCTCTATTCCAGTCTACCGATCCCAGAAGAATGGATCGATCTGAACGCTCTCAAACGAAAACTTCAAACTGGGCTCGAGGGTGCCTACGCAGCCTATCAAATACCGCTTCCTGCGAATGCCGCAGAACGCGCGCTTGCAGCGATCCAGCAGCCTAACGGCATCGACTTTGGTGGATTAGACGAATCCCTTCAGAAACAAGTCATCACACATGTCTGCAAAGATAAAGACGCCCGACAACACCTCAGGCAGTTTCTAAATCTACCAACAAACGAAGACAGCGCCTCCCGCATACATAACCGAACCATCTGCGAACAACATTACAGCCTAAGAGCCTATACGGAAAATCTTCACCTGCTCTACCAAGAGCTTATCCAAACAAACGAATCGCCAACAAAATACCTAGACGCAAAAGCGCTTCTCAAAACCTTCCTCCAACCGGAAAACTTCCGGCTACTACGGACGTAACAGCCTCTCATAAAATCCTAGCCCCAATCTTTGATCTCAATAAGAGTCTGCGTAAATCCTATAGTCCGCCAATAAAACCCCCAACCTCTGCTTCATGAACAAACAAAACTGGATCGAACTCATACATAGCCGCTCGGCTAAGGATCCCGTGCGCCTCCCCGCCGATGCCGCACCGCGACTTAAGAAGCTAAGCGGCATTCGTGCGGTCGTTTTCGATGTATACGGAACATTGATTAGCTCCGGAGTGGGCGACATCAGCCTAGCAACTGAGCAGGACCGCGATGTATCCCTCAAAAAGACCTTGATAGACAACCAGATCACTCTGAACGAGGAAGCTACCGTAGTTGCCTTTGATAAATTACTGCACGTCCAAATCAAAGCCGCTCAATCTGAGCGAGCAGGCCAAGGCATCACCTACCCCGAAGTCGAGATTCGAGAAGTCTGGAAAAGCTTCATCACTCAGCTCGAAGTCGAGCACCTCATTTCCGATAGCGAGTCTGCCGACATCAACACGCTCATCATCGATTACGAGAGCCGGATCAATCCCACTCAAGCTATGCCAGGCTTGGCTGAGACCTTGAACGAACTCAACCAACGCAGGCTGCCTTCAAGCATTATCTCCAACGCACAATTCTACACCCCACTCCTTTTCGACACCTTTCTCGGCAGCGACATCGATACCCTCGGTTTCTGCCCACAGTGTTCTGTATGGTCGTATAAAGAGCGTGAAGGCAAACCTTCGACCCATCTATACAAGATCGCCGCCGAACGCCTCAAGGAACACCACGGCATCGAGACCAGTGAAGTTCTCTATATCGGCAATGATCTACGCAATGACATTTGGCCCGCGCAGCTCATCGGGTTTAAAACCGCCCTATTCGCCGGCGATGCCCTCTCGCTGCGCCGCCGCCCAAACGATCCAAACTGCGAGCACGTCAAGGCCGACATCGAACTGACAGACCTGCGACAAATATTTGAGTGTATCTAGAAAGAAACTAACTTTTATAGCTAAGTCTTAATTTTGATTTTTATACCCTTGCGCAGGTAGGTGGGCACATCCAAGTCTTCGCCTTTGTAAAGGTTTTGAACCGTTTTATCGAAATACCCTCTCTGTGCTTCAATATCGGTGAAAAGAAATTCCTCCTGATCAACCGGTGAGGCCGCTTTTCTTGAAAGCTTCGATTTATGGACGGTATGCGATGACCGGTCACCTCTCATAATCTCAGTTTCCAAACCGAGACTTTCCATACGCTCGACGATATTCCGACTTACATTTTCTGAATGAGCGGTTGGAAACGATTCCAGCCGTTCCATCTCTGACTTGCCCAACACACAGATTTCTAAGCTACGCTCCAGATTGTCGTCGATGACAGCACCAAATACCAAGTCTTCACGCGAGCCGAACCTACGCGCAACTTCCGTCATGAGTCCATTAACCTTTGCGATTCCGAGATCACGACCCCCGACCACGTTGACTAAAATCCGATCCAGCTGCGCAGGGCGATCACCTAGGTGCAACAAGGGGCACAAAAACAAGTCGTCCAATGCGTGCTGAACATAATTATCACCTGTCGCACTACCGATTCCGAAAATTGTTCTGCCCCCTTTTCCTTGGAATACCGACTTTAAAGAGCCGAAATCCTGATTAATCAGGCCGGTTTTAAAGAGCATTGCACCTAACGATTGAACGCCACGGCAAATCCACTGATCTGTTACCGCGAAGGCATTCAAAACGGAGGTATCTTCCTCCCCCTCCTGGAGCAAAACGTCGTTCGGCAAGGACATCAGTCCATGCACTCGCTTGCGTAGTGCACCAATGCTTTCCTCCGCAATCGTTTTTCGCCGAACGCCTTCAAAACTAAAAGGGATCGTCACAAAAGCTAAAACAAGCGAATCGCTTTTAGAGGCCATTTCTGCGATCAGAGGAGCAACTGCACTGCCGGTCCCACCACCGAGGCCTACGACCAAAACAATTAAGTCTTGGTCAAGTAGCATAGCTCCGATTGCCGCTCGGTCCGATTCAGCCGCTGCGAGTCCGATCTCGACCTCGCCACCGGCTCCCAGCCCACGCGTCACCGATGACCCAATCAATAGCTTTTCCGGTATCCGGGAATTTTTCAAAGCCTGCGCATCCGTATTGATCGTAGCTAATTGAATTCCTTCGATCCCGCTAATATCCATCTTTCCGACTGCGTTTGCGCCCGCCCCACCCACACCGATGATTTTCATCTTCAACACGGTGCTGCTCGTATTTGCCTGCTCGTCTATATTTATGTCTATCGTATCCAAATCAAATTATCCTATGTCGTTTAATCAAGACTCCAAATACTCGACAACCTACGAAGGATACTAGCCGGCTTCACCGCTTCCTTCGCTTCCTCTTGTCCAGTTAGCGCATAGTGCAAAAGTCCGAGAACGGTGCTATATTCGGGACGCTGCAATTCCTTCGAGATATCCCCGGGCCCTTCGGCCAGTCGCACATCGATACCGAAAACACGGCGCGCCGCCTCATCGATCCCTGACAAGAGAGATGTGCCCCCGGTTAAGACTACTCCTGATGCAATCTCACTCGGTTCAAATATATCTGCATCCATCAGCGTGTCTTTGATAATCTCAAAAGTCTCTTGTATGCGTGCCTCAATGATTTTCGTGATCGCAGCCAGTGGGTATTGACGGTCGCCAATCGTTAAATCGCCAATCAGCCATTCAGTTTTTTCACGGTCAATGCTCTCGTAGTAGGCACGCCCGTATTTTAATTTAAACTCTTCCGCACTTTTGCGACCCACCCTTAGCCCGATGCTCAAATCATTTGTGATATGATCACCCCCAACAGGAATTACACCCGTATGCAAAATATAGCCTTTACGGTAAAGAACGTAGTCCGTTGTGCCGCCACCTATATCGATGACCAGCGCGCCATTCTCTTTTTCTGATTCTTCAAGCAAAACCGCACCCGATGCGATGCTCGATATGATCATGTCACTCACGTCTAGATCAATGCCATGAATCACCCGTAAACTATCGCTCACGGTCTGACTATCACCATGCACCGACCAGTAACCGACCTCTAAACGGTTGCCCTGCTGTGACAAAGGATTCTCCACCTGCCGTCCATCCACGGAAAACGGGTTTTGTATATGGTGTATGTAAGTCCGGTCTGAAGGCAGCTTCTTTCGCTTAGCATCTTCTTTCGCAGTTGATACATCACTGCTCCGAATCACTCCATCGGGCGCACTCACATTCGTCGCTCCTAAATTGAACGACCCAACCAAATGTCTCCCAGTCTGTGCCAGATAAATTTCGTCGATCCGGGTTTGAGCTGATTTCTCGACAGTCGAAATGGCTGCGTGCACACAGTCACTGGCGGCAGCCAGGTCCGTGATCACACCCTTTTTCACTCCACTGGAGGAACAGGCCGTATGCCCGATAATGTTAAGGCCCCCATCCTCCAGTATCTCGCCCAACAAAACAGCCACCTTGGATGTCCCGATTTCTACTGCGCCAACTACTCTAGAATAACTCATTTATTTGAAATATGATCCGAATAGAAGGAACAAAGCAGTATCAAATGAGAGAATCAAACATACTTTCTGCGTTTTGCATAATGGTGTGCCATTAGAAGGGCACTCATCGAGTATTTTCCAAAATGACTTCAAGGGCTTTTTCCAGAACGCGGTCCCCGGACGGCGCGAAACCAAAGAATGAGAGAAACTCCGCTTCATTGATTTCTAAGTCCAAGTGTTGCTGCAATAAACTCCGCGCACGGTCTTCTTCCGGGACATCTACTTCATAGTCAGGGCTGACGCCAATACCGTTCACCACAGCACCCTTCGGCAAGAGATACCGAGCGATCGTCAACTTCATGCCCCCCCCATCGTTAAACCCGAAAACACTTTGGACAGAACCTTTCCCATAGCTTTTTTCACCTACCAGCACAGCCCGTCCGTGATCCTGTAGTGCACCCGCCAAAATTTCTGAAGCGCTGGCACTTTGTCTATTCAACAAAATAACAACCGGAACCTCAAAGACAGCTTTCTCAGACTCAACCCGTATCACTTCTTCGATCCCGTCCCTAGACTGCACCTTTAATATAATCTGATCGTAATCCAAGAAAAGTGACGCCATCCGAGTGGCCGTTTCCAAGCGTCCTCCCGGATTTCCCCGTAAATCAATAATCAATCCCTCCATGCCGCGCTTCGCCAAGCCCTTCAAAGCATCTGCCAATTCGGTATCCGTATCATCCGTAAACTGTCGCACGCGAACAAACCCGATTGTATCAGTTAACATAGAGACGTCCGACACCGATTGCAGAGTGATCTCTTTGCGCAGCATTTTAAAGTTTAACCGGTCTTCATTCCCGATTCGCTCGACTTCAATACTTACCTCTGAACCGGTTTCCCCTCGAATTAAATCCAGGATTTCTCCAATACTTGAATCAATCAAATCAAGACCATCCACCCCGACAATCCGATCGCCGACTCGGATGCCCGCATTACCCGCACTGCCCTCTGCAAACACGTCCGAAATAACTGTCTTCTGCTCGAACGAAGCCACTTCGATCCCTACCCCGACATAAGTCTGGTTCGCATCATTATTAAAACGCTCAAAATCCTCTAGAGTATAATACGATGAATGGACATCCAATTGTCGGAGCGCACCATCCAATGCGAGATTGGTGAATTGTTCATAATCAAATTCAGTCGGATCTACATACCTCGACTCAGCAAGACGCATAATTTGGCCATACCGAAGTAAATTCTGCCAATAATCCCATGAAACGAGACCACGCATCTCTGGCCGCACATAAAATTGCGACGAAAGTAGGGCCAAAAACCCGACCAACAGATACCATTTCAAATAGCGCTTGTCCATCGGGTCACTGTGTGCAAGTTCCACAGTTTTGTAAATGAAGGGAATCAATAAATTGTTGGAAAAAGCCATTCACGACGCTTGTCGGGATGCGCCCATTAGCTTTTTCGATTTTATCGAGCGCGCACTGTATACTCCCGAGCTCGGTTACTACACACGGCACAAAACTCGTATTGGACGTAACAGCCAGCAGGACTTTTACACCGCCGAAAGCCTGGGTAAAGTCTTCGCACAATGTGTAAGCACCGCAGCAGTCGATCTACTAGGGCCCGAAAAAGCTGCTGAAAGCACTTTAATAGAAATCGCTGCCGAGCCCGGCAAGAGCCTGATCGATGCCCTGAACGAAATACCCTTTGCCGACTGCAAAACCATACGCCAGGGCGAACCGATAACAGCCGAAGGCCCCGTCATACTCTTTGCAAACGAGTGGCTCGACGCGCTCCCTTTCCATCGAATCATCTACCATCAAGGTGCCTGGCGCGAACGTGGCGTGCGGCTCAACCCAGCAAACAATCAACTCGAGGAAACCCTACTGGCCAGACTTAGTGCCCCCGTCCAAGCCGTCTCCCACCGCCTTCCAAAAACGATCGAAGAAGGTTATGAAATCGACCTTCCCCTTGCCGCTGAAAGCGCACTCGAAGCACTTCTCTCACAAGACTGGCACGGGCTCATCCTCTTTTTTGATTACGGTAAAACCTGGACCAGTCTCTGCCAGGACAGCCCATCCGGGACCGCACGCACCTTTCAAAATCACCAGCGCGGCAACGACCTCCTCGATCAACCCGGCGAAAAAGACATCACCTGCGAAATCTGCTGGGACTGGCATCACGAACAGCTCAAAGCGCATAGGTTTAATCCAGTTTATCTCGAAAGCCAGGAATCCTTCATCGTGCATCGCGCCGCTCGAGCCGCCGAAGCCATCGTCTGCAACACGGCCGGAGCGTTCAGCCCCGACCGCCAGACCCTGATGGAACTCATCCACCCCGCCCACATGGGCCAGCGTTTTCAAGTATTATGGGGGATCCGATAGATTTTTCTTCTATTTCTTTCTAATAAATAAATAAATGACTCGGGAGTATTATAAATGAGAGGGTCTCGTTAGATCCTATTTTAATCCAAATCGTCACTAAATCATGAAATCAGCGTCTTTAATTATTGGCATATTAATGTCCTTCGCTACAGCTGCTCAGGCAGTTATATTAAACTATGAGGTCAACGGCACTATCCGAGGAACCGTTGATTTTATCACGATTGGAGATCCTGTAAAAATGTTTTTTTCGTATGACGATTCCATACCCGAGAACCCGAATTCCAGCCAAACACAAGGCTTTTACGTTGGAACTGCCCAAGGCATTTTCGACATGCGAATCGAAATTACAACCTCGACGGGCTTATGGACGACCACCGCAAACACTGAGAATATCGGAATCGGCAATCCTGAGCTTGGTTTCGATTCCTTTCAAATTACGAGCACGCTGCCTCCTGCGACGTGGACTTCTCAAATCTTCGGAGTGAGTCCAGATGCCTTTAAACTAGAACTTTTAAGTTCCTCAGGGGACCTTTACACGGATGTATCCCTTCCCAGCAGCTTAGACTTAGCAGATTTCAGCAATAGCAGAGGGACCATTTACATCGCTAATTTCAATAATGGATTTAGCCCGACTTTTGATGTGAACAGCATCCAAGTAGTGCCAGAGCCCTCCGCTTTCAGCGCACTACTCGGTATTTTTGCCATAGCGATTGCATCCAAGCGGCGTTTACGCCGTTCTTAATTCAAACACAGCTTTCGATGGCAACAGACGCGCCACTCGTCCCATTGCCCGGTAATCTAAATGTAGTTTACGATCGGGATACTATGATCATTCGCCGTAAATGGTTCTCATTTATGGCAGTTTTTTTGGCCTTTTTCGCGCTCTTTTGGAATGGGTTTATGATCGTTTGGATGACGATGGCGATTTCCAGCGGGGTTTGGATCATGGCGGCATTCGGCTGCATCCACGCAGCAGTCGGTATATGTATGGCCTACTTTGCCGTCGCCAGCTTCGTCAATAAAACAGACATCAGTGTGGACCCGAACTACCTGAAAGTGCGTCACTATCCACTGCCCTGGAAAGGTGCCACTGAGATTCGGGTGCATTCAATCAAGCAACTCTACTGCAAAGAGAAGATTTCACGCTCTAAAAACGGAGTTAATGTGACCTACCAAGTAAACGTGATCACTGAGGACAACCGCGAACAGAAGCTACTTTCCGGCCTTCAAGATAGCTCCCAAGCTCACTACATCGAAAAGGAGATCGAAGCGGTGCTCGGCATACAAAACCAAGCCGTGTCCGGAGAATTTCGGTAAATCGGACGGACTGCACTCACAAAAGGCTTTAAACCTGCTAAATCAGAAAAGCCCGCAATACTCAAAAAACAAAACTTAATACATCTAAACAGATCCTCCAATCTATCAACTTTCGGGTTTCACCCGCGACACCCTGCCGAACCATGCCCGACAACCCAGAACCCTACGCAACGCGAGCCTGGTTGCTCGATGGACCGATTCATAGCATTCCCGGCATCTTAAATTGGGACGGCTCCATGCTCACCTTCATTGCCTATGGAGGCGGCACTTTTTTCAAGAAACGCCTGATCGAGCTATTGAAAGGCTTTGGTGAACCGACATCTTCAGTCGAGGCAATTTTCAATGAAGAACCGACCCAAGTATTCGGCTTCGATCGCGAGGCGATACAGAGCTACAAATTCCCTTGGTATTACTTCAAGCAAGGCGTGAAGGTGACGATCCAAGGCGAGCAACTCCGTTTCTCCTTTATCCAGCCACAAAACACCAAGCTACCACCAAGACTGTTTGGAGTCGTCATCAGCGAAGCCGTCGCAAAAGCCAGCGTCGCCCACATCAATGCCGAAAAAGCCGACGGTAAGCGATGGAGGTCTATCTTCAAAGCCATTACGCAATAACCAGCGACCTTCTATGTCAGTGAACACGATAAAAAACCTTTTGCTTACGAGCAGACTCCTCTTCGTTTTGGCTTTTCAAGCGTCTGCCCAAGATGCCGAGCAGTCAGAGTTTTACCCGATGGGTATGGTCTTTAACGAGCAAACCTATCGCAGCATCCCCTACAAAGCGCCTGTTACCGAGGCGACCTATGCAGGGCTCCCTACATCTATATCCTTGGAGAAGTATTGCCCCACCCCAGGCAATCAAGGGCCGCACGGCACCTGCACTGCGTTTGCCTCAGGCTACCACATGCGCACCATGTTATACGCGATCGAGAAAGGCCTCACCTCGAAAGCGCAGATAAATGAAAATATTTTTTCACCTTCGTTTATTTACGAGCAGATCCGGCTCACCACTCCAGACCCCGACTGTAAGGAAGGCACAGACATCGCGCAAGCACTGCAGCTCATGCTCACCGTAGGAGCCGCTAAGATCAAAGATGTGCCCTACCAGTGCTCCATAGGAATCGACTCGAATGACATGCTAAAGGCAACTGAGTATCCACTGGTTGACTACCAAATTCTCTTTTATATCAACGACAAATTAGAAGATAACTTCAAAACCCTTTCGATCAAAAAAGCCCTCTCAGAGGGTTCTCCTGTCCTCATAGGCTTTACCGTTTACCCCTCTTTCCACAAACGCGGCCGCAGTGTCTGGACCCGTCAGCCTGGCGACCTTGAAGCCTCCGATCAGCACGGCGCACATGCCATGGCGATCGTCGGCTACGACGACTCTATCTACGGAGGATCTTTCCGAATCATAAACAGCTGGGGCACGGGCTGGGGCGATGGCGGCTTTATTTGGGTTCCCTACGAAGATTTCGCCCCAGCATGCTTTGCCGCCATTCAAGCATATGGAAAACAGCCCAAAGCCAAACCCTACCAGAAGAATACTTACCGCCCGCCTGAAATTCCACTCTTGCTCGCAGGCAACGTTACTTTTCAAGAACGCGATGGCACACCGATGCCAGGCATTAAAGTTGTGGAAGACGGTGCCAGTGCCTCTGGTGCTCAGTATTTAGGGTATCGACTAGCGCGCGCCTACACTTCCGGAACTCGGTTCCGCTTTTTTGTGACCACCAATTCACGGGCCTATCTCTATGCCTTTGCCTCCGATCTCACCGGTAAAATCACTAAAATCCTCCCGTTTGACGACAATATGTCGCCGATGATTGGTCGAGATAGCACGATCGCCTTTCCATCAGAGCGAAAAGTCGTCCGAATGGATGATCAACCCGGCACCGACTATCTGCTCATGCTCTATTCCGACGAACCCATCGGTATCGACTCATTGATTGAATCAATCAATTCTTATGAAGGCACCCTTTCTGTAAAAGTCAGTCGCGCCCTCGGCCAGCGAATGATCGACCAGAAGTTTATCCAATACGATGACGACGGTATCGGCTTCGCAGTTCAAGAAAACACCGCCGGCCACGTCGTCCCGCTCATGGTCGAGATCATCCACGATTAAAGTCACCGCTCGCAAACGTAGGGGCTTCATTAATGAAGCCCGTGATACCGCCGAAACCTCCCGAACTTTGCTAAACCCTCCAGCACCACCAACTCTTCACTCATCTCGCGAGTGGAACCATTCGAAGAGCTAATGATCGCCGACAAGTAACCACCCCTACGCCATGATTGACCGACTAAAACACAGTATTCCGTCAACGACGGCGACGGGGAGGACTAGTGACTCTTTTGGACCACCAACTCAGGGATCAAATGGGTGAGCAACCCCTGACAATAAGCTTTGACGGCCTTAGTAATTGGGCACTTATTTTGAATGCCTATCCCACTGTAACGCATGCTGAAACTTACTGAACAAGAGAAACAAGACATCGTTCGCTTTTTGGAGGCGGATAAACCGCTGCCTGAGAAATACCGCTTTCTGCTGTTTGACGATAAGCGCGAGGTGGAGCTGGTCTGGAATGGTAAGACGGGCGAGGTCTGCAATAGTGTGTTGCCGTTTCAAACGATTGAGCAGGTGGTGAACCTCGGGCGGAAAAGAGCGAGGATACCGAATCGCAGCTGTCGTTGTTTGATCAACGTGGACGTCAACTCAAGGGCTGGACGAATAAGTTGATTTGGGGCGATAATAAACTGATTCTATCGTCGCTTAAAAATGGCCCACTACGGGAGCAAATCGAGGCGCAGGGTGGCTTGAAACTGGTCTATATCGATCCCCCCTTCGATGTGGGGGCCGACTTCTCGATGGATATCGAAATCGGCGGCGATACCTTTACGAAAAAGCCCAATATTCTGGAAGAGATCGCCTACCGTGACACTTGGGGTAAAGGCGCGGATTCCTTTATCTCGATGATCTACGAACGCCTTGTCCTGATCCGCGATTTATTGGCGGATGATGGCAGTGTGTATGTGCACTGTGATTGGCGGGTGAATGCTTATATGCGATTGGTTTTAGATGAAGTATTCGGGACAAATTGTTTCGCTAATGATATCGCTTGGCATTACAGTGGTTGGAACAAAAAGCTAAATAGAGGATTTGAAAAGCGGTATGATTCAATTTTTCTGTATTCGAGAACTGATCAGCCAACTTTTAACTCTTACTTCGACGCTTGGCCATCTAAAGAAGCATATGTAAAAGCTAGAAAGCAGAAAGTTAGGAAAGATGATGATGGTAGAGAATATGTCCTATCGGATGCAGGAGGTGGAACTCGAATTAAACGCTATCTCGACGAAGTGATGAAAGAAGGTGTCGTGGTCGATGATGTTTGGGATTTGGACAAGTATGAGCGTCAGCATTTCGTGGGGCTGAACCCGAATCTGCGCGAAGAGGAACAGCGTAAGCAGGTCGAGCAAAAGGAGGCGGCGTTTCTGGAATTGATCTTACATGCTTACCGCGCGGAAGCGACCGATGGTTTTGCCAGTTTCCACGGCAAGAAGGCAGGCCGCTTGGTCGCGGTGGGGCCGGTCAACCTGCCGATCACGCGACTCTTTGTGGAAGAGATCATTTTGGAGTGCCGCAAGAAACAGATTTCAAAAGTCGATATCTTGGGCTTTGAGTTTGAGATGGGCTTGTTCCCGAATGTGCTGGAAGAGGCGCGTAGGAAGGGCATCGATATCGCGCCGAAATACATTCCTGCGGATGTGTTTGATAAGCGAGCGGTCGAGAAGAATCAGATGGTGTTTCACGACGTCTCTTTCATCGAAGTGAAGCCGCATGTTTTCGAAGGTAAAAAGGGCGAGCCTGCGACGGTGGCGGTCGAGCTGACGGATTTCTCGGTGTTTTACTCGCAAGACTCGATCGCACAGGCCGAAGAGTCGCTGAGTAAGACTAAGAAGGCGGGCAGCAAGATCGTAGTCGAAAAAGGGCAGATTGTAAAAATCTCCAAAGATAAGAACGGCGTGATTACCCGCGAGACTTTGACCGATAAGTGGACGGACTGGATCGATTACTGGTCGGTGGATTTCGACTACGAGAGCAAGCGCGAGATCGTGCGCGTTAAGAAGCACTGGCCGGGACAAGGCACGCTCGATGTGGATGCGGATCAGCAGCCAGACCTCGACGAGTGGGAAGAGCAGTGGACGGGAGACTACGTATTTGAAAATGAGTGGCAGAGCTTCCGCACCAAGAAAGACCGCTCGCTGGATCTCAAAAGTGTCGCCTATCAATGCGCGCCGGGACGGCGCAAGATCGCCGTGAAAGTAGTGGACATTTTCGGCAACGACACGATGGCCATTGTCGACGTCTCGATATGAGCACTAAGCAGCAGATCACGGTGCTAGAAGAGACGGTGCGCATGCAGCAGGTGCGCGAGGCGGATTTTATTTCGTTGACCGATATTGCCAAATACAAGAATGCCGAAGATCCCCGCTTCGTGGTGCAAAACTGGATGCGCACGCGCTCTACGGTGGAATTTTTAGGCGTGTGGGAGCGGATCAACAATCCGGGTTTTAACCGTGTCGAATTCGACACGGTTAAAAATGAAGCCGGCAGTAATGCCTTCGTGCTCACGCCGACCAAATGGATCAGCCTGACGGGCGCGATTGGGATTGTTTCCAAGGCCGGGCGTTATGGAGGCACGTATGCGCATAAGGATATTGCCTTCGAGTTTGCTTCGTGGGTTTCGGTGGAATTCAAGCTCTACCTGATTAAAGAATTTCAGCGACTCAAAGAGAGTGAGCAGAAGCAGCTCGGTTGGGATATCAAGCGAAACCTTGCCAAGGTGAATTACCGCATCCACACGGATGCGATTCAACGCAACTTGATCCCTTCGGAACTGACGCCAAAGCAGGTCAGCCATGTGTATGCAAGCGAGGCCGACGTGCTCAATATGGCACTGTTTGCGATGACCGCGAAAGAATGGCGCGAGGCTAATCGCGGCGTGAAAGGCAACGTGCGCGACCAAGCAAATGGTGCGCAGCTGGTCTGTCTGGCGAATTTAGAAAATTTAAATGCACTGTTCATCACGGAGGGCATCGATCAAGCGACGCGGTTGATACGGTTGAACCAAATAGCGATCCACCAGATGCAACTCCTGACGGATGATTCGTCGCTTCCACGGCTCAAGGAATAATACACTCTATGGCACTCCATCCAGACTTCCCCCAATCGCCGCATGCTATCTTAGATCCAACAGTTCGCTGGTTCCCCGCAGATGAGACCTTGCGTGAGACCAGCGCTGAAAAGCTGATACCGCCACTCGTCGCACAATTGCGCCGCAAGGTGAAAGAATTTCGTGACAGCGACTACGTGGGGGCGAGTCCAACCAGTAAGAGTCTGCTCAATTGGTGGTTTAAGCGTGAACACCTCATGCCGCAGGCGGACGGGCCATCGGTGCAGTTTCAATACTTTTTCGCCCAGCGGGAGGCGTTGGAGACGATTATCTACCTCTATGATGTAGTTGGCGCGAAGGACAAATATGATCTGATACGCTTTGACAGTATCGGCTCCGTGTCGGCCAGTATGTTTGACGAAACCTGGCGGCGCTACGTCATTAAAATGGCGACCGGCAGTGGGAAGACAAAGGTGATGAGTTTGGCCTTGGCTTGGAGCTACTTCCATCGGCTGTATGAGCCAGAGTCGGAGCTTTCGCGTAACTTCCTCGTGATCGCGCCGAACATCATCGTGCTGGATCGGATCTATAAAGATTTCCAAGGGCTGCGTATTTTCTTCGAAGATCCCGTGGTGCCGGACAATGGCTACGATGGCTTGAACTGGCGGGATGATTTCCAGCTGACCCTGCATCTACAAGATGAAGTGCGCGTTACACGACCGACGGGAAACATCTTTTTGACGAATATTCACCGCGTCTATTCCGGCGAAGACATTCCTGCGACCGCTGAGGATGACAACACGATGGATTATTTCTTAGGAAAGCGTCCAACAGGTAAGACGAATGACTCGAAGGTGGACCTCGGTATGATCGTGCGCGACATTAACGAGCTGATGGTGCTGAATGACGAAGCGCACCATATCCACGATTCAAGTTTGGCGTGGTTTAAGTCGATTGAAGATATCCATAACCGGCTCTTGCAAAAAGGCGGCGCGCTCAGCTTACAAGTCGATGTCACGGCTACACCCAAGCATAATAATGGAGCGATCTTTGTGCAGACAGTGTCTGACTATCCACTGGTCGAGGCGATTTCGCAGAACGTGGTCAAACATCCAGTGCTGCCAGACGCGGCGAGTCGCGCTAAGTTGGAAGAGAAACAGAGTGCAAAATACACGGAAAAATATGCGGACTATATCGACCTCGGTGTGATCGAGTGGCGTAAAGCCTATGATGAGCATAAGAAGCTCGGGAAGAAGGCGATTCTCTTCATCATGACGGATGACACCAAGAACTGCGATGATGTGGCCTCGTTTTTGGAGAGCCGTTATCCAGAACTAGAAGGTGGCGTGCTGGTGATTCACACCAAAAACAATGGGGAGATTTCTGAAGCAGCGTCTGGCAAGGCTAAAGAAGAATTGGAGAAATTACGTGAACAAGCCAATGGGATCGATTCGGCGACAAGCCCTTACAAAGTGATAGTCTCGGTGCTGATGTTGAAAGAAGGCTGGGATGTGCGCAACGTGACGACGATTGTTGGGCTGCGCGCGTATTCCTCGAAGAGTAATATTTTACCCGAGCAAACCCTTGGTCGTGGTTTACGCAAAATGTATCCGGGAGGCATTGAAGAATATGTGAGTGTGGTGGGCACTGATGCGTTTATGGAGTTTGTTGAATCGATTCAGCAAGAAGGCGTCGAGTTGGAGCGTAAGCCAATGGGCCCAGGGACGGGGCCAAAAGCTCCGCTTGTGATTGAAGTCGATACCGAGAATGCGGATAAAGATTTGGGTTTGCTGGATATTGAGATTCCGGTGTTATCGCCTCGCGTCTACCGTGAGTATAAAAACCTCGAAGAGTTGAATCCTGCAAAACTGGCGTTTCAAACGGTGATGTATCAGGAGTTTAGTGAAGAGGCGCAGCGTGAGATTGTCTTTAAAGATATTACCACGGGCGAGGTGACGCATACGACGATTCTCGATAGTGCTGGTATCGGAGACTATCGCAGTGTCATCGCGTATTTTGCACGGACGATCATGCGCGACCTTAAGCTGATTAGCGGCTATGATATTCTTTACGGTAAAGTGAAACGCTTTGTGCGGGATGATTTGTTTGGGCAGGTCGTCGAACTCGAATCGCCGAATACGCTTCGTAATTTGTCTGAACTCGGGGCGACTAGCACTGTATTTAACACATTGAAAAAAGGGATCAATGATTTGACGGTCAGTGACCGAGGAAGTGCTGAGATCCGCGATTCGATCACATTGCGGAAGACGCGTCCCTTTGTCGTCAAAGATCAGGGATATTTATTAGCGAAAAAAAGTGTGTTCAATCGGATCATTGGTGATGGCGGTTTGGAACTACGATTTGCTTCGTTCTTAGAAAACAGTGCAGATGTGGTTTCCTTCGGTAAGAACTATTTTGCGGTCAGCTTTAAGTTAGATTACGTGAATTCGCATGGGGATATTTCAAACTACTATCCGGATTTTCTAGTAAAGCTGAATGACGGGCGAACCGTCGTGGTTGAGACAAAAGGCAGAGAAGAGTTGGACTTACCTCAAAAAATGCAGCGCTTGAAGCAGTGGTGTGCCGACGTGAATGGAGCGCAGGCACAAATCCGGTATGACTTTGTTTATGTGGATGAGGAGAGCTTTGATACCTACAAGCCTAAAACTTTTGATAGTTTGCTTGCTGGATTCAGAGAATATAAAAATTAAGAGCCGAAGGTGAGCCTATTTCTTGAATCTCAAGATCGAAGTGTGTAAAGCCGAATTCTAAGATTCACGAAACACCCCAATTTAAGAGCTAGAAAAGGTGTAATTTATAATGTATTATTCGACTGTTATTTTACTACTGCGGAAACACTGCGGCAGCACTGTTCCCATAAACGAACTCAAAGTCTACCTCGAAAGCGAAGTCCCCGTCGTCACTTCAAAATACAAAGGCACCGCCCAATACCCCGTCAGCTACGGCTACGGGCAGGACTTCCCGATTACCCTTCCGTAAAATTAATCTCATCCAGAAATGACAGCTAACGCACGAATACGGAAACATTACATAAGTTTACATCACAATTTAAAATACCACTTTTTATGAAAAAATTAATTCATTTAGTCAGTATTCTGGCCATCAGCGTTTCCACTGCAACCGCGGCATTCAAAGAACTCGAAAAGACCGATGAGAACTACCTGATTAGCCCAGACGAAACACTCCTAACCACCAGCGATGGAACTGGGATAAAAGTCTATGAGAACCTGTCTCTATCGCCTCGTTACTTGATCAATAAACAGGCAACTCTATACAGCTATAGTGAAGATTCAAAGGAGCTATATTTTAAGGTGCAGGGAGAAGCACTCTATGCCCTGAATCTAAAAAATGGTGATATCCGCCCCATGATCCCTCATCCGGATGTGATGGATGTCTTCATTGATACAGAACAACCGAACAAAGTGGTATTCACTGGTGAGGACGAATCGTATCGCCCTAGCCTCTTTAAATTCACACTCGGCTCCGAAAATGTCCCTGAAAAAATTGTGGCCCTGAAACCAATCAAAGGCGCTCAATTCCGAAATGACCGATTCACATTTGATCCGATCAATAGCAAACTGCTTCACTACGCAATAGAAGTATCCGAGCCGATCGATGAAATCGGTGAGCGTGATACTGTCATGACCCGATTCATCGAAGTCGACGTATACACAGGGAAGTCGACACTGCTCGCCGAGGTCAATCTTGGACACTCAGATTTCAGGTGGAGTCAGTTAGCAAAGGGTAAAATTGAATCCGACAGCACCGGCTACCTGCTACTAGATCCTTACACGGGCCAAAAAGTTTTAGATATCAATCTTCCCGGGATAAATTTTGGATTGGATGAAAACCCCAGTATCGTCTATGCCAAGCGAACCGAGGAAAAGAATGGAGTCGAAAGTCGTTTTTACGATATCGTTCAAAGCGGAACCTTAAAAACTATCCATAACTTTCAGATTCCATCCGATTGGAACATCAATGGTTTTTCCCCTGAAACCGCCTACGACAATTCAACGCAAACTCAGTGGTTTCGCCAAGGAGCTGACCTCATTCAAATCCACTTTCCTTCCGGTAAAGTCGTCGCCCGCTACACGCCTCAGTTGAACGAGTATTCAATCATTTCAGCAGATGCGACAACCATCCGTTTCTTAGAAAGAAAGAATTGGGGTGATCCGATGATCCTCTACAAATTCGAACGTGCTAGCTCTGAACTAACGAAGATAGAAGCACTTCCAGAACGAGAATCCGCCCAGTTCACAAGCTTTAGCTTTCATCCAAGTAAACCTGAATTCTTTGCCATCGATAAAGAATACAATGCGCATTTCTTTCAGATCAATCGAACTGGGCTCAGCCATCAACTCAGAGGCACTACCGGCTCTTCGATTCAATATTCAAAAGATGGCAGTCAAATCGCTTACACCGACGAATATGGAGAGTATAGTGCCGTCTTGGGAGCCGACCGCTTCCCTCTAGGCGATGCAATCGTTTACGAAGGCACCCAGCAAACGTCAATGTATCGACCCATTTACGCAGGTTCTTACACCTTCTCAAATTTGGGTAATTGGATACTGAGCTGCGACACCGAGGGCGCATATCTGCATAAGACAGGCGAGACAGCAATCGTATCGAAAGTCGACAATACCCATGGTGAGTATCCAGCGATGCAATTCTCTCCCGACGATACCCGCATTGCTTACCTCGGGATGGAGAACATCTGGTCTGAAGCTGAACAAGATCGAAAAATGGTCCGTTCTTTAAGACTCTTCATCGTTGATCCGACACAAGAATTTCTCCAAGCAGAAACCGCCGTCGTGCTGCCCCACGAAGACTTCGTCTTTTTGGGATACACTCCAGACGCAAAAGCAGCCCGCCTATTAGATGCAAAAGACGGTAACATACTTGCATACGATGTTGCCGACTTCACTAAAAGCCCGAAGCTGATAGCTAAGGTGCAACTACCTGAGTTCAATAAATTGAATTCCATTACGGTGCTTTATGACACGCCAAGTAATTTAACGGCAATAGCCGTCGACACTTCGATCTATCTATTCAATGAGAGCAACACCGACTCCGATATACTACTCGAATTTGAGATGGACGATCCGGTCCTGTCGATTGATTTACTCGGAAATCAAAGACATCTAATCGCGAAAACGAGAGGTGGAACACTCAATATTATCGACACGCAAAGTAACGAAACAAATCGCCCAATCGCCAAGCTGGATTTTTACAATGAAGGTGAAGACTACATTTTACTTGCTGCCAACAACCAGTTTGATGCCAGCACGAGAATGCAAACCGATGGCTATATCATCAAGAATTTGCAGCCGATACGACTGAGCAAGCTGTTTGAGCAAAACTACGAACCTAACCTAATCGAGCAGGTATTCAATGGGCTCGCACTCGCTGCCGAAGCACCGGAGCCTTTCATCAATGCCCCAATTGCATCAATCAAAGCCAAACAAATCAATGCTCTTAAATATTCGCTTCAACTCTACGCTGAACGAAAGCAATACCCCTTGGACACATTGAGCCTCTACCAAAATGGAAAACTGATAAAAACCTTCAAAGCTCAACAACCAGATCGCTTACTAGTTGATGATTTGTCGGTGGATTTGCTCTTAGAGCCAAACACATTCACGCTATTAGCAACTGACACTAAGGGCACTACGTCCACAGCAGTTACCTTCTCCGTCGACCCTCCACAAGCTGCAGTCGAGGCAGCCAAGAGTAAACAGAAAGCCAGCCGACTGCATGTCTTGGTAGCTGGTATCAACGAATATCAGAACACCGAATACAACCTAAACTACGCGGTCGCTGATGCCGAGAGCGTCCTCAAACAGCTTGTGCAGAGTAACCAAGCACTCTTCGACTCGATCGAGACCACCAAGCTGACCAATCGTGAGGTGACTCAGGAAGGCTTACTTAATGCGTTTTCCAAAATCGTCAAAGATGCCAACCCGCAAGATGCCTTTATTTTCTACTATGCTGGACATGGTGTGATGTCGCAGGAGGATCAAAAGTTTTATTTAGTGCCCACTGATGTGACAAAAATATATGGCCCATCCGACAGTTTGATCAGCAAGGGCATATCCAGTCAAAAATTGCGTGAGCTTTCCGAGTCGATTCGTGCACAGAAGCAGCTGTTCATTTTGGATGCGTGTAACTCAGCGGGAGCACTCCAAGCCTTTGCCCAACGAGGCGCTTCACAGGAGAAGGCAATCGCGCAGTTAGCTCGCAGCACGGGGACACATTGGATTGCCGCTTCCAGTAGCAATCAGTTTGCGACTGAGTTCGCCACACTTGGGCACGGAGCGTTCACCTACACTTTACTCAAAGCCCTCTGAGGCGAAGCCGATACCGGCGACAAGCGGATCACCATCAATGAACTGAAGGCTTACTTGGAAAGCGAACTGCCCAATGTGACTAAAGAATACAAAGGTAGCCCACAGTATCCAGCTAGTTATGGATATGGCCAGGACTTCCCGGTCGCACTCCTCCCCTAATCCATATGACTATGAAATTCATTTCCATCTGGATACTGTCGCTAGCCACGCTTGCCTCGAACGCAAACGGTCAATACGAGCAATTCGTAAACGACCCGGAGAGTTTACAAAAGCGCATGGAGGAGGCGAACCGCCCTGCATCCGAACCTGCCAAGCCACCTAAGCTGGCGGCCCCGGACTTCCACAAACTACCCATCTTGGGCATGGACCAATCGGTGGATCAGGCTTACCTGCTAACCTACGATCAAAATACGATCAAGATTTGGGACGTTGCGCAACGCGTCGCCATTATCAGTCACACGTATTCGACACGCGGGACCCACCCGTCAAAACCGCTACACATCCTGGGTGCATACTTCACTTCAAAGTCCAACCAAGTCTGTATCGTAACAACCCAGTCGGTCACCATCTACGACGAATTCAATTTCGGCTTCAGAGACAAGATGCACAATTTCTCCCAGTTCGAAATTAGCGGCCAACACTATGATCGAAGGCGAAATATCGTCTACACTTCGAGCTTCTATAGGGACACTTTCGACAAGGAGCATACCCTGACAATTCGCTCACTTAACTTAGATACATTCCAGAGCAAAAATGTCATTAGCACAGAGATTCCACCAGAAGAGCTCAACTACCCGAATGGTCAATTTGATCTCGATAAACTACATTCGCTGTCGATTAATTCAAAAGGTAATTTGGCGCTTTTAAATCTTGGAAACCAAGAAGATACCTTTCTCATCAATCTGGAAAGCGCACAAGTAGAAAAGCGCATTCCACTTCAATACAGAGTGAAGGGCTTTACCGCTACGGGTCAGCTTTTAGCGATAACGGAAACAGACAGCGAGTTCACCATTTCTGACCTCAATCCAGTCACCTACTCGCAAACGAAGCTGTTCACCTACCCTAAGAAGTCGAAATATACTCAACTGAGTTTCACTCTGCCCACCCGCTTGCAAGACCCACTGGTCCTGAGTGCTGAAAACGGCTTCATGGCATACGACTTCACCACAAAAGTCGCGACCGCACCCATTAAGCTTCGAGATGAAACGACTTGCGCGGTCAATATAGTGCGCAAGGGGCTCTCGCAGCTACTCATCGCCCAAGCCACGAAAGCCAAAAATTCATCTCGTGAATACAAGGCGATACATCTCGATAGTTTTGATCTTCAGCAAGGCGTCCTCAAGACAAGCTGGGCCTTACCCACCTTTCTACCACAACGCATCTATACACGAGCAGATGGTTTTGAAATGCTCGTGGAGCGCGATTCAGAAATCAGAAAAATCCGTTTCACCGATTCCGGGATCGAAAGCCAACTATTGAAAGCTCCCAAGGAAAGCTCACCGATCTCCGCATTTTATAGTGATTCTGGAAGCTGGGGATTTCTCTACCCGACGCAGCCAGCACTCGCAAGACCAACCACAGATCCAGCATCCGGAGAGTATACGATGACTTCCTTTGGAGAGAATAATTATCGAGATCCCAAGGCAGATGTGTTTCGCGTCCTCGATAAGGTCTACTTTACCGACCACACACCCAATGAACAAATATTTGCACAGCATCATCGGAGTGCAATTACCGTCTACGATGCTTCTAAAAGGAAACGAACCGCATTATTTCCACTGGATACAAACGTTGCCTATATCGACGATCAAATTCAATTAATCGCTCTGTCCCCAAACGGTAAATATTTAGCCTACAGCTACTATTCCCAGAAAGACCACATCCCACTGTGGCATTTAGTATGTCGAGACTTAGCGACACAGGAGATCCTCTGGCAACACGAACGTCCCGCTGAAGGAAAAAGCATCGACCTCCTGAAATTTAGTGAAGATAGCAATTATCTCTACGTAAATGGTTACAAGATTTTTGGAGCGCGCATTACAGTTCTCTACGCTAGCACAGGCGAAACGTATAAAGGACTCTCTACAAAATATGCCGTTGAAGCACAGGGCCGCGATATCTGCTACAATCAAGCAGGCACTCTGGTTGCTCTGACTAGCGGCAATAGAATCTCCCTACAGACTCTGCCTGAAGGAGTCGAGCTTGCGAACTTCGGCCTCGATACAGCACTGAGCGAAATACAATTTATCGGTAGCGATCAATTCCTCATTGGGAAAACCGGTATCAACGAAAGTCTCTCTTTGATCGATTTAAAGAAGCAGGCCTGTGTCGCCGAAATCTACCTATTTGATTCACTGGACAAGTGGCTGGTCCGCAACCCAGAGACGGGAGTCTTTGCCTCCGATCAGAACATTCAAAACCAACTTTACTTTGTTCAAGAAAAACAAGTCTCTCCGCTTTCAGCTTACTTCGACGATTTCTACCGTCCGCGTCTCCTTGGCTCCGTCATCAAAGGCCTCTCACTGAAACCAAGCATTGACCTAGCCGATCTAAAGCGTGCCCCAAAGATTACCTTAAAATTGGAGGGTAGTTCACAACGTGGATTGACGGTAGAAGACGAGTTTCAAAGCTTCGAAGTGCCCAGTGACTCGGTAACGCTATTGGTCGAAGCCAGTAGCGTAGGTTCAGCAGTTGAAGACATTCGCCTCTACCACAACGGAAAACTGATCTCCGGTGCTACGCGCGGTCTCCTTGTCGAAGACGATGAAGACTTACCTTCCGATGAAACCTACAAAAAGAATCTTAGCGAAACCTACACATTGACTCCCGGTAAGAACCGTTTTCGAGCGGTCGCTATCAACGATCAAGGCACCGAATCGATCCCCGATGAAGTCATTATCTACTCTTCAGGTATGCCCGAAGAAGCCACCGGCGGCATCCGCTTACATTTATTAGTGATCGGCATCAACCAATACAAAAATCCGCAGTATAATCTGAATTATGCTAGGGCTGATGCAGAAGCGCTGGAACAGGCACTCGCAAAAAGCTATGAGCGGGTTTTCTCTCAAACAGAGGTCTATCGACTCTATGACAGTGGGGCCACTCGAGAGAACATTTTGGCGACGCTTGAACTCATTAAACAGGAAGCGGGTCCACGCGACGTATTTATTCTCTATTATGCAGGGCACGGGTTAATGTCTGATGACGCCTCACCACAGTTTTATATTGCGCCCTACGAAGTCACTCAACTCTTTGGAAATCAGGACTCACTGAGCCAAGCCGCCATCTCCAGTGACAAGTTACTCGCTTATTCTCGCGATATCGCCGCCCAGAAACAGCTCTTCATTCTCGATGCCTGCCAATCAGCAGGTGTGCTTAAAAAAGTCGCTCAACGCGGTGCCGCCGAAGAAAAAGCGATCGCCCAGCTCGCCCGCAGCACGGGCACCCATTGGCTGACCGCCACCGGCAGCGAGCAATTTGCAACCGAGTTTGAGCAGCTAGGCCACGGAGCCTTCACTTATACCTTGCTCGAAGCCCTAAAAGGAGCCGCTGATTCCGGCGACGGCATCGTCAGCGTCAACGAACTGAAAGCCTACATCGAAGCCAAAGTTCCCGAAGTCACCGAGCAATACAAAGGCACCGCCCAATACCCCGCCAGCTATGGCTATGGGCAGGACTTTCCGGTTTCACTAGCTAATCCTTCACGGTATTTTTATTTGATGGCGTAATTTGCGATGATCTGATAGGCAAAGGCGTGATCTGCTTGAGCCCTCTCGATGGCCTCTGGCCATGAAAGATGAGTCAATAGTTTAGCTTTGATCGCGAG
>Ga0307966_1000777_pt1 | contig 26075 bp, 20 predicted proteins | sample OrgLakmetagen646_FD_203141 | JGI IMG/M metagenome (GOLD analysis project Ga0307966, IMG submission 203141) | Saline water microbial communities from Organic Lake, Antarctica - #646 | ecosystem: Environmental > Aquatic > Non-marine Saline and Alkaline > Saline | place: Antarctica: Organic Lake... | reverse complement strand
CGGCTTCAGAAACTTTGAGAACTACAGGATCGCAATACTGTTCCAGTGCGGCAAGCTAGACCTCAAACCCTGATTCTCCACAAGAATCTACGAAGAACCCAATTTATTTTATAATATTAGTGTCTATCGCATATCTAAATGAGGAATCTTTTTCGAAAATTATTTAAAAAACGTCAAAAGCGTCGAGTCCTAGAAAACAAAATAGTCTCGAGGTTGAGAGCGGTTCAGTATGAGCTGGTATATCGTGAGCTGTTTTTAGCTTCTACGAAACTTGGTGTTGGGAACGACCTCGATCCAACAATCATTGTGTCTTTGACATCTTACGGCCCTAGAGTTGATTCTGTATATCTCGCTATTGAAAGTTTGTTCAACCAAACCCTCAAAGCAGACAAAATCGTCTTGTGTTTAACTGAGTCGGAGTATGCCTCCTCAAGCCTACCCTTAACCCTTAAGCAACAGGAAGAACGTGGCCTAGAGATACTTTTGTGTCCCCGTGACCTCGGGCCGTATCAGAAATTCTTTTATACATTGCAGAAATATCCAAATAGCCTGCTTATTACTGTAGATGACGATGTTATGTATCCACTAGATACGATTGAAAGATTGTATCGAGCCCACCAAGAAACTCCCAATGCAGTCGTCTGCAATCGTGCTCACCATATGCGCCTCAGTCCTACTGGATGTATCGAGCCATATAAAGCTTGGGATTGGAGCTGCCGGAATACTTCTGAGTCTCGATTAACTTTTCCAACTGGGGTCGGTGGGGTCTTGTATTTTCCGGGATGCTTTGCTCCAGAGATTCTTTGCGAAGACTTATTTTTAGAGTTAGCGCCACATGCAGATGACGTCTGGCTAAAAGCTATGTCTTTAAAAAATGGTATTTCGTCTCGCCTAGTGCCTCACTCAGAAGACTTTTATAGTCGACTCGCTTTTATTGAAGGTTCTCAAGTGACTTCTTTGAAGCGACTTAATAAGTCAAAAAGTGATGGGAATGACTTTAAGATCTACCAGGTTTTTGAGCATTTCAATCTCGTTGAAAAACTGAGTGGAAATTAATTTTTCGATTCAATCAAAATTATCTAATAAAAACTTAAAATGCGCATTCTTCAGGTAGGTTACGCCCAAGCTCGCAGATTTGGTCAAATTCATGTTAGCAACGAACACAAACTATGGAATGGACTAATAAAGAATAGCCACAACGTCCTGCACTTTAGTGACCGGGATATGGCAGCTTTCTTGGCTCCTTTTCGCTTGCGCGACCTCGGAAAAGGTAAAGCGAACGAAAGGCTGATCCGCACAGCGGTGAACTTCCAGCCGGAGATGATGCTCATTGGGCACTGCGACCTTATCAAAAACGAAACCCTCGCGGCAATTCGCAAAGAGCTCCCAGATTTGCGTATTGCCTACCGAAATGTAGACCCCCTCTTTATAGAGCGTAATGTCGCAGCTATCCTGCACCGATCAAAAATTGTAGATTCCGTTTTCATCACCACCGGTGGAGATGGATTGAATCAATTTAGAGGTAACCGTGCTACCGTTCATTTCATGCCTAACCCCTGCGATCCAGCAGTCGATACGCATAATAACAGTGAAAAAGAGGAGCTTCCTACAGACCTCTTCTTTTGCGGTAATAGTCAGGAACAAACAGACCGTAGCCGTCTAGTTGAGCATGTCTACAAAGCATTAAATAAGAGCGATGTCAGTTTTAGGACTCCCGGGTTCTTCGAGCAAAAAACGGTCTGGGGCGTCGACTACGAGAACCTCCTCAAAGAATCAAAAATGGGGCTCAATCTAAACCGCCAGGAAGGATATTTCCTCTATTCTTCTGACCGCTTGGCTCAACTAATTGCGAACGGTATACTCGCCTTTATCCACAAATCCAGCGGCCTCAACCAACTCATCGGCGAAGACACTGCTGTGTTTTTCGAGAGCCGCGATGAGCTCGTTGAACAAATACTACACTACAAAAAAAATGAGCCTGCGAGAAAGAAAGTAAGTGCTGCTGGGTATAGCTTTTATCGGGAGCATTTCTCTTGTGATCAAGTCGCTCAGTACATTGTAGACCGAACTTTCGGTAATGACCGGGCAAATAGTCATATTTGGTCACAGTATTGACCAAATTATTCAAAATCAGAACATACTTGAATCTGCAGCAGCTAAAACATGATCAAAATCTCTACAACTACACCGTTTAGTTCCGGTGGGAATCGTGATTGCTTTGTCCATCCAGAAAACCCCCATCGTTGCCTCAAAGTCTTGCGGGAGGGTCGTTCACCAAGGGAGCGACGAAAGCAGAAGAAATTCCCGGCGAACCTCCGCCCTTTGGCTACCTTTGACGAGAACATTACGGAGCTTCAAACGCTGAGTTATATTTTCAAAGCATACCCTCCACGCATTCATCAATATGTTGCCCGAGCATACGGTTTTGTCTTAACTGATCGCGGATCGGCGATTGAGACGGATCTCATCAGGGACAGCAACGGCCTGATCTCCATGACATTAGAGCAACATCTGTGGAAGTTCGGCTTGAATCCCCAAATCAAACAGGCCCTAACTGACTTCCTCAACGACTGGTCCAGCCAAGCTCCGACCACTCGCGCCTTCATTCCACATAATTTACTACTACAAGAAACAACTGGATCCCTGCGTATCCAGATTATCGACGGGCTGGGGCGACAATCCCGATACATGAAATTTCTACAGACGCTACCGTTCTACAATCGTTTCGAAAAAAGGAAGGCGAATCTCTATAAACGTATACAACGAATCAGTGACCTCCTTGAACAAGGTATTCAACCACCCAAACGGGTTGCTAATTTGAAACGAGAATTTTAAAATGAAGAAGCGCCAAATCCTCATCGTTGAACCTAATCTAGACGGACATCACGCGTTCTATCTATCTTTGATCGTCAAGGCGCTCCGAGAAAATCATCTAACTCTTTTAACGCAGAAAGACACGAGTGCGCTCAACGAACATTTCGATCAACGCGAGATCGAAAAGGACGCTATCGCAATCGTTCACACGACAGCAGGCAAGCAAGCAGAAATTTACAAGCAAGCCTGCGGACTCACTCGAGATCAACACTTTGATCAAGTATTTATTCCCTACCTGGACCACTATTTACCGATCATACTCGGGGAATCCGATCAATTAAATGTACCCGTTTCTGGAATCTGGTTCCATCCCCATGCCTTGGATGCCTGTTACCGATGGATGCCTCCATTCGACAAACGACAACGAGAGCGAGGGCGCATCAATCGCCGATTAAGAATGAAAAAAAAGGCTCAGGGACTTCAGCACATATTTTTTTTAGATCCAGAAGCTCCAATCCGATTAAAAAAGATCAACCCATCAATTACTTCGTCTGTCCTGCCAGACCCTGGAGAACGAAGACCTCGCCTCAGCCAGACTGAAGCCCGCGAGCGTTTTAATCTGCCTCAAAACAAAACTATCTTTCTACATGCAGGAAGCCCAGAAAAGAGAAAAGGTCTACCCGATCTGATTTCAGCATTCTGCAAGCTTTCTACAGATAAGCAGTGGAGCCAAAAGGCCTGCTTACTAAGAATCGGCTCAAACGATAGACTATCCACTAAAGTAAATAAACAACTTCAGCTACTCACTGATCTGAGACTTGCCATAGTATCCAATCAATTTGTTTCTAGTGGTGACTTTATAGAATACTTTGCTGCTGCCGACTGCGTAGTTATTCCCTATCGGAAATTTCGCTTTTCTTCGGGTATACTCGCTAATGCTACCATGGCTAAGCGCCCGGTGATTTGTAGCAATTATGGACTCATCGCCGAAACGGTGAAAGCCAATAAACTAGGCACCTGCTACCGCCATGGATCGACTCGCGCTTTAGCTAAAAGTATTCGGGAATTCACGCCACACAATATAGATATATCAACTGTTCGGACGCCCGAAGAATTCATCCAGACCTTAAGTAGTCACATATTTAACAGCTCAAGCCATGGAAATATTACACATATTGAGTAAACCATCCGGTGGTGCAGGCTCTGCATCGATAAAAATCATTGAGGCATTGGCAAAATATGGAGTCGATCAACATCACATAATTTATGGCTTAGGCAATCTTTCAAATGAGCACGCATATAAAATCACGCCTGCCAAGCACTTCCCAATGGCACAGATCAATCGGCTAATGTTTAGCTTAGCCAAGAAGGGACAAGTCGAAGGTTTAGAAAGCTTCACCCCAGCAGAAACCTATCTCCGAAACCAAGAATTTAGTGGTCCTATAAACTCAAGTGATCTCATTCACTTTCATTGGCTTGGAGACAGACAATTCGACCTTAAAAATCTGCTGCACTTAATCCCGGAGAACAAACCGATTGTCGCCACCATGCACGACATGAACTTCATAACTGGCGGTTGTCATTACTCCAATGGTTGCCAACAGTATTTAGATGCATGCTTGAAATGTCCGCAGCTCCCCGGCTTATTCGGAGGTTTAATTTGCAAACAAAGCTTTCAAACGAAAGCGAAGGGCTACACGAAACATAAGCTCGCTTTAGTGCCCGCTTCAAAATGGCTCGAAAACGAGGCGCGTGCTAGCCATCTGGGTCAATGCGCGAATCGGATTCAACGGATTGGGTATTCCTTTCCCGGACTGAAGTATCCGATCAGTCAGGAAAAGGCACGGGAGCGCCTCGCCATAAAGTCGACATCGAAGAAGCTTATTCTACTGGCCGCTCAAAACCTGTCAAATCCTCGCAAAGGTGCGACACTTCTTCTAGAAGCCTACGAAAAAGGGATGCTCCCCGATTGCGCGATACTCACGATTGGCGATAAGTTAGACGTGATCGGCGGCGAAATCCACCAATTAGGCTTTGTTAAAGACCCTGAATTACTACGTTGTGCCTACGCGAGCGCAGATGTTTTTTGCCTGCCTTCTCTGGAAGAGAATTTGGCTCAAACGGGAATCGAGAGTCTCTCGGAAGGAACCCCGGTTGTCTGCTTTAGCGAGACAGGTCCGAGCGATTACGTTCAAGATCAGGTGACCGGAATAAATTGCAATGAGCGCACACCAAGTGCATTAGCTCAAGCTATCCTCCAATGCATTCAGCAGGGCGATCTGACAAATCGCTCGAAGGTGCGTGATGCATATAGACAAAGACAGGAAGCCGAATATTCACAAGACGTTATCTCTGCCAAATATGAAAACCTATACAACAGTATGCTGAACCAGTAAGAATTCTATCTAAAAAAATCAAATATACACAAATTAAGCTGATGGTTTCTACAAATTCAAACAACACCCTGAAACGTTAAACCTGGCGCTTTTAAAACTCAAAGTAACACTATGACAAATCGACAAATTGAAACAACTTGGGACGACCAAAGTAAGGGCACGCTAAAAACTCAGTTAATCGAGTCGGAAACCCCAGCTCTTCAACCTGGTGAGATTTTAGTCAAAATGCTATACGTGCCCATGCACGGCAGTTTTTGGTTGGCAACACACCCCGACGGAATACATCCACGGAAAGAAGAATTTTTAAGCCAAGGACGATTTGTCTTTGGAAACGGCGGCGTTGCTAAAGTGGTAGATACAACACCAGACGAGAGAGACTTCCGAAGAGGCGACTACGTGTGTATCTTTGGGCATATCCCTTGCCGTCGATACGATTGCTATGCCTGCACCGTACTTCATCGTTATTCGGAGTGTGATTTTGGAGAAAGCTCTATCTTGGGGCACGGTAAGGACTCGGCAGAAGGAACTTACGCGGAATATGCCGTGCTGCCACGCCATTCTTACGAAATTTGCTTCCGCAAAGAAGAGTCCCCTTCACCTACGATTCTAAAATCATTTATGTTCGGATTTCTTTTTGCGGATGTTCGCAATGCCCTGACTAGACACATGGATTCCTTGCGTATGCGCCGTATGCTACTGGTCGGAGCCGGCTTCTCAGGCATGATTGCCGCATACATTCACAATCGAACATGCCCTGAGTCTAAAATCTTCGTTGTTGATTCGTCGGTTGAACATTTAGCAAACTTAAAATCAATCGACCCCGAAGGAATCGAAACTTACCACCTCCCCAACTCTATTGCAGCTGAATTGAATAGCCGCCACCAACATGTTGGCTTTCGACACGAGCTATCCAGTGTCATAAATGATATATCCGAGAAAATGCATGCTCATTTCGGAGGCAGAGGTTGCAACCTACTTTTCGACAGTTCATCAGGTAATACGACTCCAATTTGGGATAACCCACAGATACTTTCTCCGACGGCGCACTGCATACCTTTTGGGTTCGGTTCTCAATACATCTTGCTCAGCAAGGAGCTCATACAGATGTCCGGCCTTACGATAATGATGTCGCGAGGAGTCGGAAACATCCGCAATCGTAAAGAAGTAATCGAACTTATCAAAGCCGGCGCCGCCAAGTTTATCGATGAGAAGCTTCTGGCAGGAACCAAAGAACTCGAGGGTATAGATGACGCTGCTGCATTCGTCGATGAGATGCAGGACCCGCCACGTCAGCTGCATGAAATACAGCATGCTTATATCTCATTTGAATAATCCATGTTTTGCTCCAAGCAGATTCCTAGGAAAAGCCCTGCACCAACCCGAAAAATAGATCAGTGGGAATCTTTTCCGGTATCAAATAAAATTCCATCAGTTGGGGCACTCGTGCCCTACTCGTAAATTGGAGCACCTTCAACTCAAGGGCTGTCAGAAGGAGCCGATTTTTAATACTGTAAATTTCTCCTTTCAAATTGAAAGCCGCATGCCCATATTAGCCTAAAGTATCTTGGCTTACCGACTGCACACAAGAATTTTAAATACAGAATCCCACGAATGCCTAAGCAAACCATTGAGCACATAGAAATCATTCCAGTCGCGGGCTACGACAGCATGCTACTTAATTTGAGTGGTGCGCATGCACCTACATTTTATCGCATCATCGTCATAATCAGCGATAACTTGGGCCTCGAAGGGATCTCGGAAATTCCATGCAGTCAGCGTATTTTGGAATTACTTAACTTGGTAGCATCACAACTGAAGGGTGAATCCGTCGAAAACTACAAAACGATTATCGGATCACTCGCACATCGCTATCAACATTACGATGCAGAAGGCCGCGGCCTCCAGACTTTCGATCAACGCACTACGATCCACGCGGTCACTGCAATCGAGGCAGCGCTTCTGGATATTCGAGGCAAAGGCCTCAACATGCCGGCCTACGAGTTACTGGGCCGCGGGAAAATGAGAGATTCTATCCCCTTCCTCGGATACTTATTCTACGTTGGAGACTCAGAAACGACCACGCTTGATTACGTGCAAGAAATCCGAGAGCCGAACAATTGGCAGTCGAAAAGACGTTTACCCGCGATGGATACGCAGGCCATCGTGGAACAAGCTGGACTAGTCGCCGAGACCTACGGGTTTTCTGACTTTAAATTAAAAGGTGGCGTGTTCACTCCAGATAGAGAAATCGAAGCCGTACTTAGTCTTAGCAAAGCCTTCCCAAAGGCTCGCTTAACTTTAGACCCAAATGGCTGTTGGAATCTTGAAACGGCCCTAAAAGCAGGTAAATACCTGAAAGGGAAAATTAGCTACCTCGAAGATCCATGTGGCGCTGAAGGTAGATTCTCATCTCGCGAGGTGATGGCTGAATTTAGACAGCAAAGTGGCATTCCGACGGCGACCAACATGGTCGCTACAGATAACCGAGAACTCGCCCATGCAATTAAGCAATCGGCTATAGATATCCCCCTCGCCGATCCCCATTTCTGGGGAATGCAAGGTGCAGTGCAAGTTTCCAGCCTGTGTAGCCACAACGGCTTGACCTGGGGCGCACACTCCAACAACCACTTCGACATATCACTCGCGATGGTCAGTCAAGTTGCAGCTGCTGCGGAAGGCACTATCACCGCGATAGACACCCATTGGATTTGGCAAGAAGGCCAGCACCTAACCCATAATCCTCCAGTAATCGCCGATGGTGCTATAAAATTAGAGAAGTCAGTCGGCTTAGGCGTAGAAATTAATCGCGCAGCGGTCGAAGACGCACACAAACTCTACAAAAAAGTAGGCCAATCTGACAGAGACGACAGTCTCGCGATGCAAGGTTCAATCCAAGATTGGATCTTCGACCCAAAACGCCCTTGCATGGTTAGATAGCGGATGCGATGTTACCCATAGATGCAAAAAGCTGACACTGTCGCTACGAGCATGTCTTTAAACTCTATTATTTATGCGAAAAAATATTTGCCTTGCCATTATTCCTGCACGAGGCGGTTCTCGCGGGATTCCTCGTAAAAACTTAGAATTGATTGGCGACAAACCGCTGGTCGCTCACACGATTTCACATGCACAAAAAGCAACGGGCATCGATCATTTTGTGATGAACAGTGATGACGCTGAAATTAGAGAAGTCGCTGAGTCGTATGGCGCAGCCACGATGGATCGCCCAGACCTCTATTCACACGATAAGATACTGCAAGAAGTGGATTTGCTGCTAAAGTGGTCCGTCGAAAAATACGAAGAAACACACCCAGAGATCCGAGTTGATATTGTAGTGTTACTCTATCCAACTGCTCCGCTCAGAGACGTTAAAGCGATCGACACTGCTATAGAATTAGTTCGAGACAAAGGCTTTGATTCTGCCCTATCGCTCTATTTCGATGACTCCTACTTATGGCAGATCAACGAGGATAATATTTCGGTAAAGCCGATGAACTACGACCCAAACAAACGCATGCCACGGCAGAAAGAATCGTGGAATCAATGGGTTGAAAACAAGGCGGTGTATGCTGTAAAAAGGGATATTCTTTTCTCAATCGGTAGGATCGGACCCAAGACAGCCTTTGTAGAAATGGATAAGTGGCGATCCATCGATATCGACAATCCAAGTGACTTGGAATTAGCCAGAGCTATATATCGGGATAAACATGGCGTGCTCGATTCGTAATGAAAAACAAAAAAACTAAGGTCTTACTAGTTGTTGCTGGAGATTTATTTGTTCGGAATTACATACGGTCGGGAGTTGCCAAAAAACTTTCCGAAAAATTCGAATTCTCTGTAATTGCTAATGGAGCATGTAGCCTCAAATCGGACCTCGAAGATACTCCAAACTTCTCTGGTTACTTTAATACCAACCCGAAGCATGAAGCGGCACATTATCAATATTTTACCCTGCTTATTTTCCGCTTTAGGCATCGATCCAAAACTTTTCCGTTTCGCCTAAAGAGAGATATCGGCTGGCACCTCCCGAGTGAGCGATATTCACAGTTCAAGAAATTAGCGCTTATCTTTAAAAAAGGAAAAAAAGGGAAACGATGTCGTCGATGTGTCTTTTTGGGAAATCGCCTGATCTTTAAATTTTTAAAATCCAAAATCGAAGCCACGCTTCCAGTAAATGAAGACTTACAAAGGCAAATTGATGAAATCCAGCCAGATGTCGTACTGTTCCCTTCTTCTGCTTATGATCCCATAGGCAACGACGTTGCCAGAATTTGCTCTAGACTGGGGATCAAAAGCGTCTACCTAATTGATAATTGGGACAATTTGAGTAGCAAATCCGTTTTTTGGGCGCGTCCTGATTTCTTAGGAGTCTGGAGCGAGCAACATAAAGAACACGCCATACGAATACACGATTTTGAATCATCCAAAGTCTATCCTATTGGCACACCCCGTTTTGATAATTATTTTTCACAACGAGGTGCCACCAAATCAAATCCATTTGATTTTCCGTATGTTGTTTTCTCCGGGTGCTGCTTACCCTTTGATGAAACCACTCCACTAAAGGCAATTGATAAAGAAATCCAGGAGCACCCTGACATATATAAAGAACTGCGCATTGTCTACAGACCACATCCTTGGCGGCAATTAAGATCCCGAGAAGAACCGTTTATTGAGTCCGAATTCAGCCATGTAGTGATTGATCCACAAATCAGGGATCAATTTTTAAGCAATTCCAAACAAATGTCCGAACAGGTGTCTTTCCAGCCGAGTACGGATTATTACCCATTACTATTAGATAATGCAGAATTTGTATGCGGCCCCTTAACAACTTTTCTAATAGAAAGCCTTATCTTTAATAAGCATTACATGGGCCTTAGTTACAACGACGGCACACACCTAACAAGCCCACACAATGCCTTTAAATACTACGAGATGTATGAAGGTATTGATCAGCATCCGGGCATTACACTGGTGCACCATTCTGAAAAAATCATTGAGTCTTTCAGAGGAATTTTTGCTTCCTACACCGCGAGCAACCAAGAATATAAAAAGTGGGATCAAGCCTTGAGTTACTACCTTAAAATCGACGAGGCTCCTTACATCCAGCGCTTAACTCAATTGATCGAGGCAGTTGATGTTCACCGCTGATTCAGGCATTTCTAACGGCCACCTCGGAGCTTCCCAGCAATAAACGCCTAAATGCGATAACCAAACAAGTCGAATTGTAAGTCCATCCCCAGATAAGTATTAACGCCGATCATTGGCTGCTTAGAGGAAAGACCCACATTATTAAGGTGCAAACGAAAGCCGGCACCTTCAAGAATTTGAAATAATTCAGCTAAACGCTGATCGCGCCCCTCAAAAGAATGATACTCAATAAAAATACGTCGAACATTCTTCAATCCATTAACGCAAGCTTTCAATACCTCAATTTCTGCCCCCTCAATATCCATTTTCAGGAAATCGACGACTCTATTCTCAAGGAAAGGTTGCAAATTGAGCGCGCGAACTAGGGTCGGCACACCGGCCCCTCCTACCTCGTTGATGACGCCAGAATCGGCACCTTCCGAACAAAACTCGATCACGCTGTCCTCGCTCCATAAAGCTGCCTGGTGTAATTCGCACTGAGTGAGCGCAAAGGTTTCCACATTAGCCTCTAAGGCAGAAAAAGCATCTTGATCTGGCTCGAAACAGATGACTTCCGCTTTAGGAAACCTCTTCTTAAAATACAACAAACTAACTCCAACATTAGCACCCGCATCAATAATCAACGGAGCGTCTGGATCTGAAGGGAATGCATAGATCCCTCGATTAAAAATGTGATCAATGGTATAAGCCAAGGAATAAGTATCTGTATATTTAAACGGCTTCCCAAAAAGCTTAACGTGGCCCTCGGCATATCGAGGCGCGTTTAGAAGTTGTTTCCTCTGCCATTTCCACTGAGCCTTCCTCAGCCTCCCTGCTTTCTTCATCTTCTCATTAGAAACAGAACTGAGTGAGAAATCACACTTTCTTGGCTCTCGCGTCAACCCAGCGTTGTTACCTTGAGGCCAGCCAAAATAACCTGAAATCTCTTCGGCAGATTTCTGAAAGGTCAGCCCCAATTGCTCATCAGACCATGATTTTAAAAAAACAGCTTGATCTGGGTGCGCATGAAATAAAAATGCGTAGTGCTTCGAAACCCACTCAAAGGAACTCCATTCAATTACTTCACGAAGAAAAGGATCTGCATCCTTGTAAATAGGCTCATTCTTATAGGTCTCAGAATCATATAATTGCTGCCAATTCCAAATCGATACCTTGCAGCCTTCGTATGCGGCATAGACCAAATGTGATCCAATAATATTACTAGTCACATATTCAAACCGACTAAAAATCGTACGCATTCGCTCTAAAGAATTTTGATCAAAAATCGAGGCGCCTAAAAACCAAGGGATCCCTTCTGACTCAAACTCATCAATCCACTGTTTTCGCTCGATACAGTTCGCAGTGACACATGCAACGACTTCAGTAAAATCATCACGAATTAAAGCAATCGCTTTAGCATATGACTTGGCGAAGCTCGCCCACTCGTTGATAGAAAAGTTAGAAGTGTGTCCGGGACAGACTAGTAAACTCCCTTTCTTTCGTTGAATTTTGGGCTCGGGCGCATAAATATACGGAACTCCAACAGCATGAACCCGACCGAAACCAGCTTCTTCAAGTATAGTCCGATGCTTCTCATTGGAGACCAAATAGACCCCATCTTTCTTACGATAACCACCGAGATGCTCTGCCGTCCGAACATCCCCATATTTCCACCCATGCTCCCAGTTAGCGTTAATTTTTAAGACTTCTCCCCGACCAAGTTTCTTCGCTATCTGAAAACTAGCCCCGTAATAATCCACCTCCCCATTTCTCAGCCTAGTCATCTTAAGCGGCGGCAGTCGCGCAACCATTTCAACTAGATCGGAATAGCCAAGCAGTAACGGACTATAAGTAGGTAAGTCTTTATTTGTTAACATATACTATAAAATGTGTGCCTAATCGACAGATCGTCCACGCTCAATTTCAATTGCTGCGTGCTTTCCAATAATCCTTTTGATTTCTCTTGGCGGTAGCCCATAGCCTGGGCGAATTGAGGATGAGGTTCGCGTCACGTTCGACTCCCTCTTCATTGGTCCGGGCGGTGATGTTGATCTTTTTTGGCACGGGTTAAGAGAGCGAATCCCAATGTAATGGGGTACCTCGTTTTAGGTTTTGACTGACGGTAAGACCAATGACCTTATCGAGGAATTTCGGCTCCATTCCATAGCCAGGTCGGATGACTCGTGTGTTGTCCGTTGTCAGTTTTTCGCCCGCAGCGATGTCTTTTACCACAAAAATAGATTTACGAAATACACGGCTACTTTTTTCTTTTTCGGTAAGGTCATAGGTGACGTGCCCAATGGCCTGTTCTGCGATGCGTATGGCTTGAACCATCTCTTTGAACTCACCAGGTTCCATAGAAAATGAACTATCTGGTCCAGCGACGGAACGGGACTTGGTAAAGTGTTTTTCGACGATGCAAGCGCCCAGAGCCACGGCTGCGATCGGAACGGTGGACCCCATGGTGTGATCCGACAGGCCTATGGGTACTTGGAAAGTTTCTGCCATGTGAGCGATACGGGCAAGATTCGCCTCGTTGGCCGGGGCTGGGTAGGAGCTGGTGCATTTGAGCAAGGCGTATTGGTCACAACCGTTGGCCAGTAGAACTTCGACGGCTTCGGAAATTTCACGCAAAGTTCCCATGCCGGTAGACATGATCACAGGTTTTCCTGTCTGGGCAACACGGGCGATCAGAGGGTGATCGACGAGTTCAAATGAAGCAATTTTATAGGCGGGCATATTGAGCGCCCCTAAAAAATCGACTGAGGTATTATCAAACGGGCTTGAAAACAATGTGATGTCCGCCTGCTTGGCTTCTTCAATGAGACGAGGCGTCCATTCCCAAGGCATAAAGGCTTCAGCATAAAGTTGGTAGAGATTTTGGCCTTCCCAGATTGAGCCTTTTCCAATCTTAAAGTGCTTGTTGTCACAATCGATGGTGAGAGTGTCAGGGGTGTAGGTCTGAATTTTCACGGCATCGGCCCCGCAATCTTTGGCGATATGAATTAAATCAATGGCCTCTTGAATTTCATGGTGATGGTTCGCTGAAACCTCGGCAATGATATAGCATGGTTGGTTATTGCTGATAATGCGGTTGTTGATTGATAGGCAACTCATATTTAAATAATGGTGAGGGTCAGTCTTGGTCTGTCGTATCATCAGCCATAGGCTCGATGGTGATTTTGAAGCTTCTCCCGTTGATTTTAATAAATGCTGGGTAGTACTGGCTGTCCACAGTGCGTAATAAGTTGAATTGTTCTACGATCGTTTTATGAATGTCCAGTTCGCTGTCTTTGGCTGACCTTCGTCGATAGAATGAAGGCTCTCCTGCTTGGGAAACTTGGCTTGAGATGATGCCCGGGTATTTATTTACAAAATTGCAGCAAAGTTCGAATTGAGTGGCGGCTTGCTTTTCCTGAATGTCATCGAGTAATTCATGTCCTTGAAAGTGCATGTTTGTTTGAAGATAGATATTACCAGCATCCACGTCATCGACGGCTTCAAAGAGCGTCATAGGAATGGACTTCTCACCATCAATGATTTGCCACGTTACAGGAGACCAGCCTCTTCCCTTGGGGAGGGCGCTTCCATGAACAACGATATTGTGCACATTTTTGTTTAGGACGTCGGGTTTGATCATGTTCCAGAACGAGAGCAGAAAGAGGATGTCTGATGGTTTAATGTCGTCGGCATCGTAGACTATGCTTACTTTGTGTCCTTGTTCTCTGAATTGATCAGCGAGTGTGGTTATAGAATGGGCAAGCCATCCCTTATCAGCCGTGGCAATAGTTATTGTTAGTTTTCCTGTTAGGGCTGCTAAGATTCTATCAGTTCCTTTGCTGTCTATAATGTTTCGTTTTATTTGATAGGAGGCCGCGGCTGTTTTTTCTTGGAGCCATTCGGACAGTTTTGATTGCCATGTATCCAAATCAAATTGATTAGAGTTCCCTAAGTTGATGGCTATGTGGCGTTGTGACAACTCATCAACAATCTTTTTTTGATTGTTGGCAATAGTGACAACGGCACCCGGTAGTCCGTAGGCTAGCCATTCCCAGCAGGTGCTTCCGCCTGCGGAGATTACCGCGTCGGCCCATTCATAGATTGATGGCATGTCGGAGACATTAACAAGAATATGAATGGTGTGTTTGGATGATTGGGCGTAACCTTGGATTGATTTGATGTTGTGATTAGCCCCTCCGATTAGAACCTTAATTTCAAGGGGGTGATTGGTGGCGTTCTCAATAGCTTTGAGTATGAGTAAGGTAACATTATCGGGGTCTGATCCTCCTAAGGTGATAACGATATGACGGAACGGGTGTTTTTTTTCTTCGGCTTGAGAAATACTTTGTAAAAACTCTTCTCTGATTAGAGCGAAATGTGAGCCCATCAGCCATTGCGTGTTTGGGTTGATCGTATTTCCTCGTGGCCAATGCTCGGCTCCAAGATTTTGGTTGAGAATGGCGTCGCAATTCCAATTCCTGCAATGTCCATAGTCATCAACTATCATGACTTTGAATGAATAGTTAGAAAGTTGTTGTTGATAGGGTTCGTTAAAATGGTAGCCATCCAGAATAATCCAATCCGCTTGGCTTTTTGTGATGATTTCGATGGTTTGTTGTACGTCGTTGACATCACCCAACTCACATTCCGTGAGCATCCGGTATTCGATTCCAGATGCTCGGACACGATCGATCATGCTGGCAGGACAATTCGCCGAGGCGATGATGACATGGCCTCCACGTTTGATGTAGGCTTGAGCCAGTGCTATCATGCGCATGATATGCCCAGTTCCGAGCACTCCGCCAGCATCTGCTCGGATAATTAGTGGTTTCATGGTTGTCTTTTTTCTAATAACTGATGAGCCAGCTCAGCGTTCTTCCAGTCTTCATCAGTATCGATATCTTGGACTTGTTCACGAGGGAGTAGAATCGGAGCTGACACAGCGCTGAAAAAGCCAGTGCTGTTGAAGACGGCATCTCTACGAAACCAATAAAACTGCCCGGCATCGTGATAGGTTTCCTCCAGATCCTGGGATCGACTTTTTTCAAATTCAGGTTGCATCATCTGTATCCGTTTGTGGCTATCAATTTTGAGAGCCCGTTGGATCGGGGAGGGGAATCTGGTGACGGTGAAAGCAAATTCCAATGAGGCATCTACCAGCATTTTTTGTAAGCCCTGCTGGAGATTTTCAGGCGTGACAAAAGGGGCTGTGGCATAAAGGCAACATCCCAGATCGAGAGTTTCGCCATAGGTTTTTTCCACTGCCTGGACGCCATGTTGGAGAACGTTCAGGGTGGATGCATGATCGTCTGAAATTGGGGCGGGACGCATGAACGGGACTTCTGCTCCCAGCTTGCGGGCGATGTTGGCTATTTCCTCATCATCCGTGGATACGACCACGTGGTCGAAACATCCGCATTGCAGAGCCGCTTCAATCGACCAACCGATCATAGGTTTCCCTCGAAACTCCCGGATGTTTTTCCGGGGGATTCGTTTGCTGCCTCCTCGGGCCGGGATGATGGCGATACGCATGGGCTGAGTCTGGGTTACAGGGGCTTGAGGTTTTTTACCGTCTGGATAACGAGATCGACATCTGCATCACTCATCTTAGGAAAGAGTGGAAGGCTCAGTGCTTTCTCGTAATAAGCCTCCGCTTTAGGGCATTTACCTACAGCGTAGCCGAACTCTTTACGATAATAGGGCTGAAGATGAACAGGAATATAGAGAACTTGGCTGCCGACGCCTTGATCTCGCAGGCTCTCCATAGCCTCGCTACGAGATTGGCCAAGCGCTGCGAAATCGATCTGTACCGAATAAAGGTGCCAAGAAATGTGTCCGGCGTTCTTGGTGTTTAATAGTTTGGGTGTTTGCAGCCAGGGCAAGTCAGCGAAAGCAGTATTATACTGTGCGACAATTTTCCTGCGACGCTCAATGAAGGCTGGCAATTTCTTTAATTGACTGAGTCCAAGGGCGCATTGCAAATCGGTTAAACGATAATTGTAGCCTAAATCTTGCATCTCGTAATACCAACTACCTTGTTCTTGCAGTGAAACCGAACTGTCCCCTAACCCAGTAAACGTATTTGCATCTCGGGTAATTCCGTGACTGCGCAGCTTACGAGCAAGTTGCGCATAATCATCGTTGTCAGTTACTAGAATGCCACCTTCGCCAGTAGTCATAGTCTTCACAGGGTGGAAACTGAAAGTCGTGATATCTGCCCAAGGATGGCCGCCAATCTTATAATCTTTGCCTTCGTGGGTGAACCCACCACCGATACCGTGGCAACCGTCTTCGATCACCATCGCTCCACGCTTGCGTGCAACTTCGGCAATTGCGGGCATATCAGGCGACTGCCCCGCGTAAGCAACCGCAACAACAGCCTTGGTATCATCCTGCCAACTCGCAGCGAGTGCTTCCGGGCAAAGGTTATAGCTATCCGAATCAATATCACAAAAGTCAGGCGTTGCACCGACAAAAGCGGCGCAATTTGCAGACGCAACAAATGTATTTGGGCTACTCACCACTCGATCGCCTATTCCGACCTTACCGACAAGCATCGCTAGATGCAGCGCGACGGTAGCGTTGCATACCGCAACTGCGTGCTTTGCACCAACCAATGCAGCGAATTCTGCCTCGAATGCTTCGACTTGCGGACCCGAGGTTAAGAAATCTGATTTCAGCACTGAAACAACTGCCGCAATGTCGTCTTCGTCGATAAACTGTTTACCGTAGGGTATCATACCAGACTAAAGCGCCGAAGCCACATGCTCTTGAATTAAAACTCTTAACTGATCAGCACTTAAAAAGTGCTCATTGTCACCTGAACTGTAGCTAAATCCTTTGGCGACTGGTTTGGCTTTGAAATATTCAATGTGGTCTTCTAGCTTCCATACTGGGGCGTGAGGAAGAATCGCATAGTATTCACCCAAATCGTAAGTCGTAAATGAATCCGAGCTGGTAATCATTTCTTCGTGAATCTTCTCACCAGGGCGAATTCCAATAATCGGGTGCTCGCACTCGGGGCCAATCGCTTGAGCGATGTCGGTAATCCTATAGGATGGTATTTTAGGCACATACAGTTCGCCGCCCCACGCATGCTCCAAAGCGTGCAAAACCATCTTAACGCCATCAGCTAAGGATATATTAAATCGCGTCATCTCGGGATCGGTGATCGGGAGGCTACCTTCCTTCTTTTTATTCAGAAAAAAGGGAATCAAAGAACCATTAGATCCCATAACATTCCCGTATCGAACCACTGAAAATTTGATGTCTTGCTTCCCGCGAATATTATTGGCGGCAATAAACAACTTATCGGAAGCAAGCTTTGTAGCTCCGTACAGATTAATCGGTGCGCAGGCCTTATCCGTTGAAAGCGCGACAACCCCTGAGACATCATTAGAAAGCGCTGCTTTGATCACATTTTCCGCCCCCCCAATGTTCGTTTTGACACATTCATCCGGATTATATTCGGCAATGTGCACATGCTTCATCGCGGCGGCATGAATCACGTAGTCGACTCCAGAAAAAGCACGCTTGAGGCGATCTAAGTCTCGAACATCACCGATAAAAAAACGAATCATCGGATATTCGCTCGGAGGATACTCTTGAGCCATTTGAAACTGTTTTTGTTCGTCTCGCGAATAGATAATGAGTCGCTCCACTTCTGGCCAATTCGCGAGAATTGTCTTCGTGAGCGCTTTACCAAGCGATCCCGTGCCGCCAGTGATTAAAATACTTTTTCCGTTCAACATATTTAAAAACTCACTTTTTACGCTTCTGCACTGTAACTCAACTCAAAATCGACTAATTTCTTATACCCAGAAACCCAACAGCCGAGAGGAGCCTGAGCGGTTGCTTCACCAAATCATTGCTAGTAGCCACCAACCGCACCCGTAGCACGTAAGAGCATCATAAAGGGTATAAAGAGGCAGCAATTTAAAGTGCCAGCAATTTAAAGTGCCTGTCCCTGCATTTAGCACTTTACAGCAATTTAAAGTTCCTGTCCCTGCATTTAGCACTTTACAGTATGATCATTTGACTCACTATACGGCTTGTGAGAGAAAATCGCTTAAAAGTCCAAGGCTGTGAAGCCACCTACCACTGCATGACGCGCACCGTCAATGGTGGCCGCTTATTTGGTGATCGGGAAAAGGAAGTTTTGCGTAAGATGATTTGGCAGGTAGCGGACTTCTGTGGGCTAAAGTCAAGTATTTCACATACTGTTTAATTTTAGGCGCAAAAAAACCTCACATCGTTAATACGGTGTGGGGCTTTTGTTTATCCGAAAGGTTACGTCAGATCATCGAATCGAAGGTTTGAGCAAACTTACTTAGGCTAAACTCGGTGTCTTTGTCGTCGATGATTATGATGCATTTTTGGCAGTTGATCCAGATCTTGCGATCTTTGAACCTGCGGACTCTATTATCCAAGAAGATGAACTTCGTTACGGGATCGATTGTATATTTGATCAACTGACTATCGAGATGACTCGTCACTATCTGAGCGATCTCGTTTAACTCGTCGATGGCTTCTTGCACAGAGTCGCTGGCGCACTCACTTGGGAGTAGTCCCTTGAAGCAGAGGAAGTCTATCCAGCCCTCGGTTGTCAGGCTCGTGCTGGTATAGGTCTGTCCACCGCTTTTGTATTGATGTTCTCCTGTCAGAGCATTTACCGCGAGTGACTTTCCGTTTGATAGAACAAGTCCGTAGAGGTGCTCGTTTTTGACATACTCGATGTTGTTTTCGTCGAGTAGGGTTTTGAGAGGGCACACTTGCGTGGTATTTTTGTTTTCCATCGTTTTCCCTGCTTCGAGTTTAGTCAGGTGCTCGATGATCTCGGCTATAGTGTATTTTTGCTCGATCATGTTATGCCGCCTTTCCGTTCGGGAGAATTGTTATGTTCTCGGTGATATATATGCCGCCGTCGTGTGGACGGACACTCTTGATGCCCTGCTGGTTTGCGTGTGCGAGCCAGAGTTCATCTAGGTTATCCAAGTTAAAATAGGCGTATCCAGAGGTTACGAGACCGACGATGTCGCCTATGAGTTCTTTGTCTTCGAGGGCGTTTAAGCCCCATTCATTTTTTTTGTTATTTTTTAGCATAAATTCTTTTTTTGTGATCGTTTGATATTTCCCGCCATCGACGAAGATGATGGTTTTGACTTGCTCGGCATCCGTGAATGACAGCTGAGGGAAGACTCCTGTCATCTCTTTGGCCTTCTTCATTATGAGCTGCATCACGGTGAGGAAGTCGTCGGGATGGATCATTACGCTGTCGTGGACTGATAGATAGGGACGCTTGTTCTCGATTGCCCATTTGCCGATGTAGTCAACGAAGAGCTTTGCTTCGGTCTTCTGGAGCTTCATTCCGAGGGTATCGCCGTTCTTCATCTTACATTTGCGGATAGCTCGATTCCGCTCGGTGGTCTTCGGAAAGGTGGCTTCGTAAAGTGCTTTGATCTTGTCCAGCCCGTAAGTGCCTTTGATGTAATCGGGATCATCCTCTTCTAGCTCAGAGACGACACTGCCGCCGTTTAAATAGGCTGAGAAAGCTTTTTTCACCGCTGGTAGCCCAATGTCCAAACGACTGTCAAAATACGCGTAGAAGCCTTCTCGGAGCATTTGGCGGAGCTTGGACTTTTCGGTTGGGTCGGTGAAGAGTTGGAGCCAATACGGGTGTGATGATACCAAATCCAGTTCAACCAATTGAGTGCCGTTGATGCTGAATGCTGATCTCAGTCGAGTGTCGCAACCGTTGGCATTTGTGAAGATGCGATCACAAGAACTTTTTTCTTTCACGTAAAAATTTTTCGATACGAAGTTGGCTAGTGTGCTTTTGAAGGTATTAAAAGAATCTTCATTACGGTGGGCTTCGGGCTTTAAGAGTTCAGCCACGATTTCCTCATCGAGATCGATGCTGTCTAGAGTTTGTAGTTGGTGCTTGCCGATTGGGGATAATTTTTTTTCCAGTTCTTTATTCAATTTGTAGCTAATTTTGCGCTTGGTGCCTATGGTTACTTTGCGCGGGGAGACATTGCGTTTTTCCCACCTGTGATTGGCAGATTTCGCTTTTGCAGTGAGGACATAGACATATCCATGCTTGTTTCGCTTGTATTTTTCTCGGCGGTCGATCCAGCCGTTGGCAAGTAGCCAATTCACATCTGTGGTCACGGCATCGGGACTGCGGGATACATGGCGCACGATGGTTGACATCATGATTGCAGCCAGTCCGTCCTTGTGACGTTTGCAGCAACCCCTGATGAATGCGTAAATGACGGCTTTCTCGGTGTCCATATCTGCATCTACAGGGACGGATACTTTGTAATTAATGATCTGCTCAAGCGATTTACATTCGCTTAAGATTTCCACCTCGTTGGGGCGGATTTGGTTGATTAGGTTTTCGATTTCGTTGCTCACTGGTTTAAAAAAATGGGTTCAGCGGCAACCAAACCGCTGAACCCTCCCAGTCTTTGAGATGAGCATGACGCTCGAAAGGTTGAATTAAGACTGGTGCGAAGAGTTTCTGGTTACCGCTATATAAAGATTTATGTAGCAGTCTTATTTTACTACCCCTAGTGTTTATGCGGGTTAGATGGTTGTCGGAACTGTAAGTCGCTGTAATTCATCATTTTAAGAAACTTTAAAAATCTTTAACTTTTTTGCACTTTTTTTCGTATTCGTGCAGAAAGGGGGGGAGATAAGGGGAGAAGAGAGGAAGAAAGAGAGAGAAAAGAGGGAGAGGTATTAGTGCTCTTTAGTCTCTTAAGCCCCTTAAACAGTGGTATAGAGGAGGATTTCACCTTCTGATCCAATAGTTAGAGGCAGCGTTCTGGAGTCCCTAACAGCAAAGGCGTATATTCTTAGGATTCTGTTGCCGCCTCTCGGGATCTTGGAGGTCAGTTTGTCTGGATCATTTGAAATCCAAGTTCAGCGATCTGTTTCTAACTCACTTTCGATGGATTCGTTCTCTTCCGTTTCCAAGTAGTCCAATATTTGTCTTGGCCTTCAAAAAATGGCGATGAGTGATGGCTGATTTGCAATTATTGAGCGCTGAGATAAATAGTTCTATGGATATAAAGAAAAATAAAATCATGGAGCATGTTGCCGGTGGTGACATTGACACTTACTTGGAACAATTAGCTGAATGTTTGGAGCCAACCGAACAAAAATCTTTCCATGAGAACTTCTCTGAACTGGTTGCCGAACTGCATGCCGAAGGACGAATTAAAGATTACTGCACGGTGCCATGGGGTGGAATCTCATTGCCGCTCAACTTGGAAGCTAAGGACTGATCTTGCTTTGATCTGGTAAACACTGCACTCGCTTCGCTCGCTTGTGAACTGGCTGCCGCACTTCGGGAGCACTTGGGCAATCGCCGCAGCCGTGCCCTTAAACTCGCTTAGGCTCGCACAGGCACCGCTGCTACCATCGTCTTCAATTTGTAAGATCGCCGTGTTGTCTGCCACCAATCCCCGTTCCCTCCGCGCAGCATCTTCTAGTCGCTTAGGCTCCCGGCAGATGCACCGCTACGGTCACTACCCACAACGAACTCCACCCGCAGACGCTGCCACCACGTCTACTCTCCAGCTACACTCCACGATTGCCCTTCGGCATGGCTCCCACTCCGAGGCACACCATCGGCGCTACACACCTTCCGCACGGCTACGGCGACAGAGCGAGTTTCAGCATCTAGGCAATTACACATTTCCCTCCACTCGCTCAATCGCCTTCGCTGATCGTGCTACAGATGTTCCGCTTCATCCGATGGAGTGCCTCTACGTTTCCGCCACGCCTACGGACAATCGTTCCGTTTCGCCTTCGTTCCGCCATGGAGTCACCGACTGCTACATTTGGTTGCAATCTCAAGTCTGTTCAACGTTCGCCAAGCTGACGTGCTACGTTCCCGACGCAGAGAGCGTTTCCAGTCAGTTTGTTCGCAAGCTCACTGCCTTCCTTCCACCGCACACTGCTTTGGTCACTACGCCATTCCAGTTCCGTGCTGAATTTCAGCACTCCACAACATTTTCAAAAGCTGTCTGCGACTCGGGATCCATGAGGTTACACGCACAATCTCGCATTATGTCCAATACTGCGTCGTATTCCTAGCAGACGCTGCGCTCATTTGACATAACGGAGATTCGTGCGCTCCACCTCCCCGAGATCGCAGACAGCTTGCCTCGCATACGTGGACGCCCCTGCATTCGCTATCGCTCATCTCGCTCGTGCCTCACTCGGGGACTATAGTTTGTTTGCCCCGCGCCCGCCCTTGGCACTTGGTTTTCTAAAGTCTACTGTGTCGATTACGTTTCTCTTACGTTGGTTCAGCGTCGTTCCTTGCTTCACCTTGAACATTTTCTCCGATCCGGCCACGCGCCCCCATGGTGGTGGGGGCTTCCCCCTGCCGCCAAGCGGCGTGGTTGCCCCACGTTGCGTCGCTTCGCGCCGCGTTTTCAGACTACAACAATGCAAAAATTAAACCCTTCAATCACTGATGCCCATCGCCGCATCACATTCTTCACTTGTGAGTGAAGCTTCACCATCACTGCCATTTAGTTTATCCCATGCACGTAACATGGCATCTCGTAACGAATAAATTTGATCGGCATATTTTTCAACCAATGCAGTAGTTGCAATCCATAGCCGTCTGTCGATTTCGTTTAATCTGGTTTCTGTTGAGTCACCCTCAGCATGCGTAGCGTTTGCCAGCAATCGAATCAGCTCACGAATCTTATCATGATCGCTCCGGCATTCATAATCCGAACCTATAAGCGTTATGGCGTTGCCATTATTCACAGCATCGCCCTCAAGTGCTTCACCTATCGCTCCAGCGAACAACCCTTGGATTCGCCTTTCGGCGTAATTAATCATCGAAGGAATGTCGCTTATAGCTTCTTCTACGTTTATTTCACATACACCAGTTAGCCGTATGCCTTGGGCTTTGATGTGGCACCCCACCATGTTAAATCCCAGATGCTTTGAGCATACATAATGAGAAGCTTCGTGTTGGCAAAGCTTTGTATTTTTTCTCCTCAGATCATCTTTGAGATTACGATTCATATTTTTAGGGTTGGCTAAACTTGAACCTCCTTGCCCATTTTGAAAATGAGCCGCTCTTTCCAAATTGCACAGAAAGTTCCAAACCACAAAGGCAACACTTTTGGGTTAACCTGAAGAGGAGGTTCAAATCATCCCTCTCAATCTCGGAAAAGCCACTGTGAACGACCTTATTGCGAACCTTTGCTAGATCATTTACCCACTTGTAAATCTTTAATCTCTCATCAATATTTTCGCCCAGAAAAAAGGCGACCCCTTCCCGAGTATTGAAAACCGCTCTCGATTTTTCCGGATGCTCGATGTCGTCCGAAAAAAGAGATTCTAAAGCGATAAATAAATCCACAAATTTTCTCGACGGGTCGATGTCTCTAACTGCTTTTGCAAACCAACGATTCGCTGACAACAAATTGCGCTCGAAAAAAGATACTTCTTCTTTCAGCAGAAGCTGGTTGAAGCCGTCCCAGCCAAAACTTTTGAATTCGTCGATTGTTTGTTCGTTCAGTAATAGCCCATACTGGGGAAGATCGTTGCTGGGTCTTTCCGCATTCATATTGTGGGCTTCCCAACGCTCATTCGGACTCGTATTGTGAGACCATGTCCGCTCGACTGCTGGTTTACGATTTTCTCCAACATACAAAGAAAAGCCTTGGATGTCGGGTTTTAAAATACTAGGGTTTTTGAAGGCGGAGATAAATTGCAAAACGTCAATTGTCTGTTGCAAATCCTCCTTTGCTACCTCGCGCACTAAACTAGAGTCTCCTTGAAGGGTTCTCTTTGCAAGAACGCTACCTGATGGGATTGGTTCGGAGGCATCCCCATCTTTGGCGCGAATACTTTCTCTAAGCTCCTTTAGCGCAGGGTCATTAGAGAGAACGAATTCAAACTTCCCAAATTCGAACGAATCAATGTCCATACGAAGCCCCGCGACTTCTACGGCAACAATCGATTGGTTATCCGCTACCTTTTGTAAATCCTGAAAAAGTTTGGGGATTCGCTCATGGAACGTATCGAATTTTGCCGGGAATTCATCGCAGCAAAAGCTTTGTAGATATTTCTGGCAGGTTTCCTTATGAACTTTATTAAACTGCTTTTTTAGTATCTGGACAGCGTTTTCAAGATTTTCTTTTTCCTTCTGGTTGAGTCGCCAGCCTTTACTACCAAAACGGAAAAAGAGTTCCGGCTCGTTGGTTTGAGGGTGCTCATAAGAAATTCTGCGAGGATCAAATATTTCTCTGAGGCGATAAATTAGATCTTCTTCAGGTATTTTAATCTTTTTTCGCATCTGCCTTAGTCAATTTCCAGCTTCGGTAATCCATTCACGATCTTCATTGTTTCTAGGCTGACGGTGATCACTCGCTGAAAGAGTTCAAGGGGATACTTGGCGTTGCCCATGGTTTCGGTCGCCCAGAGATTGGCGTCGTTGACTATGCCGCTGTTCTTGTCGGTGGTGACGGCTTGGCGCTCCATAACCCATTCGAGGGCTGGCTTGCCGTTGACGATGTATTCGTAGGCTTTCACTGGGATATTGCGGATGGTAATCTTGGGATTGTAGATGACGGTTGTTTTGTCGGCTACGCTCTTGCCTGTCTCAGAGTCTTTAACCTTCGGGAACTTCATCTTAATCACGCGGTAGTCTTGGGGGGTGAGGGTTTTGATTTGGTTCTTCCCCGTGTCGAGTTTCGTGGCATAGGGTTCGACCGTTTCGTAGTTGAGGTGCCAGTGTGCCAGCTCGCGGCCTGCTTTTGAAAACGCCCAGAAATCTTTGGCCTGTTTCACGGCGGGGATGCGCGGCAACTCTTTGCTTAGGTTGTCGGCGTAACGGGTGCGGTATTCGGGGCTGTGGAGCAATCCGTAGATATAATAGAAGAGGTCTTCTTTGCTGATGGTCTCGCTTGGATAAGCCTTTTCGAAATGTGCCAAGCCTGCATCACTGATGCCGTCTTTGCGGGTATAGCCGTTTTCGGTGGGTGCGGTGCTGGCTTGGGCGAAGAGATCGTCAGAATCTGCGGTGCCGTCGTCTGCTTTTTCGTAGAGGTAGAGGGGGAAGCATTGGCCGCCTGCGACAAAATGATAATTGGGAAGACAATCAGCAATTAACGCAGTAAACTCTTTTGTCTCTCCAGTTCCTGTAATCGCAATGACCATATTATTGAGATCACCATGAGGGAAAACCTTGGGCATAAGTGAGACCAAGTCATTCATTGTTCGATTGAAATAAGCCCATTGTTTTGAAAATGGTCTGTATAGGTTCTTGACTACAGATTTGGGACTAAAGCTATGTTCTTTATTGTTCGAGAAATCATTTTTGACTGCACGATTCCAACTAATTTTCGTCGGATCTACATCAATGAAATCATCTACCTTCTGCTTTGATCTCATATCATGAAATTCATGCCGCTGTAGATTATAGAAATTAATCATACGCTCCATGTTATCGATTACAGTGGAACTAGACATATTGCAGCACCATGCATCCCTGCCTGATTTCATTGCACTGCTGTAACGTTGAAACAGTGAACTAGCGTCCTTGCCTGACTTGTCGCCTATCGTAATGAACTCTTCAAAGCTGTCATCGCGTTGATTGATCCAGTCGTGGTGTGTGTCGGGTTGAATATCCGCCCAATCCTTGTTTTTCGTGATGCCGTTGACACTTTGAAACTGACTGACGAGTTCTAGCTTTTTCGC
>Ga0307966_1000776_pt1 | contig 26083 bp, 28 predicted proteins | sample OrgLakmetagen646_FD_203141 | JGI IMG/M metagenome (GOLD analysis project Ga0307966, IMG submission 203141) | Saline water microbial communities from Organic Lake, Antarctica - #646 | ecosystem: Environmental > Aquatic > Non-marine Saline and Alkaline > Saline | place: Antarctica: Organic Lake... | reverse complement strand
TGCTGCTGGATGGCAATCTACGGGTGCTGGCACTGAAGGAGCTGGGCCAAGACACCGCGCCCTGCCTGATCGCCAAGGATTTCGAGACCTACACCTACAATCACCGCATCAACCGGCTTTCAACGGTTCAGGAGCATTACATGCTGCGCCGTGCGATCGACAAAGGCGTCAGCAAGGAACGGCTGGCCCGCGCCTTCAACGTCAACCTCTCCACAATCAACAGCCGGATCAACCTGCTGCACGGGATCTGTCCGAAGGCGGTCGAGTTGTTGCAGGACCATCAATTCACCCCGGATGTGACCCGGCACTTGCGCAAGATGAAGGCGGCCCGGCAGATCGAGGCGGTCGAGTTGATGATTGCGGCCAACACGATCACGTCTGCCCATGCGGACGCCCTCCTCAAGGCGACGCCACCAGAACAGCGCAACGATTACACGCCGCCCCGGCCGGAGCAGCCCAAAGGCGACCCGTTGGAGCAAATCGTCAGGCTCGAACGGGAGATGAACGAGGTGCAGGAAAAATACAAACATGCTGAAGATAATTACGGCTCGGAGTTGCTGAATCTCGTCGTCGCCAAGGGCTACCTGAAAAAGCTGATGGAAAATGAAGCGGTGCGGTCCTACGTCGCCCGCCACGCGGGAGAAATCCTCGAGCAATTTGACCTGGTTTTGAACACCCTCAGCATGGAGGAGGCCGTTGAACAGGCGGAACGGCAGGAATTGGGGGCTGCAGGGCAAAACGACGCAGAGCGGGATGTACAGGCGGGTTCAGGTCATCAGGGCGACGGCGGTGACGAGCCTGTAGAGCAGGAATGAAGGCGATCTCGGAACAGCGAAACCTCGACAAAAGGCTGCGGTGACCCTGAGTTTTTGAGGCTGGGCGTCGCGGCCCCTTGCTGGCTCTCTTGGGCAGCCTTCAAAGCTGACGCTGCTCAGGCTTGCGCATCACGCCCCGCTCAACTATGGACGCGTCGCATAGCGTTTTCACTTTCTGCGACGAAATGAATTGTGGTGCAAGAGATGCAGCGACCTGGTCAAGACTTGGGTAGCAAGATCCGTTGCGCAGTACGAGATATCGTTTTTCTTTCAGAAGATTTCAAATTGGGCTGTTCGCGGCCGCAGCATTATGCTATCGCTCAACACTGAACGATGACGTTAATTTGCGACCAGTCGAATCTTGCATACCCCAAGGCGCCCTCAGGCAGTCCTTGCGCGGTAGCCTGGAAAAAAAAAAAAAGCATCGCACATCAATGACCAGTAAGCGCAGCAAGCTCCAGGAAGACACGCATTTCCGCGTCCTTCGGCTTCTTCAAGACAATCCAGAAATGTCACAGCGAGAGCTGGCTGAGGCCGTAGGGATCAGTGTGGGTGGCACGCACTACGTGCTGAATGCATTGATTGAAAAAGGTCTCGTCAAGCTGGGAAATTTCACGGCCGCCGAGGATAAACGGCGTTACGCGTACGTGCTGACACCGAAGGGCATTGCCGAAAAGGCCGCCATCACCAAGCGCTTTCTTGCGCGGAAGATGGAGGAATATGCATCTTTGAAGGCCGAGATTGATATCTTGCGAAATGAGTTAGCCGAAGAAACTCGTACAAGCGGCAATAATTAAATCTGCAATTGATTTTGAAAACGGCATGGGTTCGAAAATGACTACGTTAAATGAACTTGAACTTGTCAAAGGTCCAAACCTGACCCTGAGACTGATCGAACCAAACGACGCAGCTTTTGTTTTTGGCCTGCGCACCAATCCCCTCTACAACCAGAACCTTTCCGCAGTGCGCGGAACCGTCGACGATCAGCGCAGGTGGATCGAAGCTTACAAGGACCGTGAGGCCGAAAGAAGCGAGTTTTATTACGTTATTGAGCGAAAAGACGGCACTCCGTGCGGTGTTGTACGACTTTACGACATCGACGCGAACAGCTTCACTTGGGGTAGTTGGATCCTGGACGCGAACAAGCCGCCGAAAGCGGCTCTGGAAAGCGCGGTTCTGATCTACCAGATCGCATTTGATTTGCTTGATCTAGAAAGCGCACGCTTTGACGTGCGCGGCGAAAATGGAACCACACTAAAGTTTCATAGGCGATTTGGCGCGACCGAAACACACCAAACTCAAACTGACGTATTTTTCACCTACCCCCACAGCCAATATCAGGCGGATCGAGAGAGTTACATGATGGTTCTGCGCGGAGAGGTGGGAGTATGAGTGAGGTGAATGGTTTCGTCCGGGAAATAACTCTTCCTCAAATCCATGACCCTCGGGGAGACCTAACGTTTGTCGAAGGTGGCAATCACATCCCCTTCGACATCCGCCGGGTTTATTATTTGTACAACGTGCCGGTTGATTCCGAACGCGGCGGCCATGCACATCGCGATCTTGAGCAGGTCGTCTTTGCCCTGTCCGGCAGCTTCCGCATGAAAATCGACGACGGGCAGACAAAATCTGAATATTGGCTGCGCGACCCGCGAAAAGGGCTACACATAAGCCGCCTGATCTGGCGCGAGATGGATGCGTTCAGTCAAGGCGCCGTCTGCATGGTTCTTGCTTCGCACCCCTATGACGAAGCGGATTATTTTCGCGAATACGATGATTTTCTGGATGCTGCACGGAGTGGCAACTCATGATTCCTTTCCTCGACCTCGGTGCAGCATATCGGGAGATTAAACCTGAAATCGATGTCGCCATGCAGCGGGTGCTGGATAGTGGCTGGTACATCCTTGGCCCCGAGGTTGAAGCGTTTGAGGCGGAATGGGCTGCGTATTGCGAAGCGGGGCATTCGGTGGGGCTGGCCAACGGTCTGGACGCACTGGCCCTTGCCTTGCGGGCGCTCGACATCGGTCCGGGTGACGAGGTGATCGTGCCCTCCAATACCTATATCGCAACGTGGCTGGCGGTCTCGGGCGTAGGGGCCACTCCGGTTCCGGTCGAGCCTGACCCATCCACCCACAACATCGATCCGACGCGGATCGAGGCCGCAATCACCCCGCAGACCCGCGCGCTGCTGCCTGTGCATCTCTACGGCCAGCCTGCTGATCTAGACCCAATCCTCGATATCGCTCGACGCCACGGGTTGCGCGTGATTGAGGATGCCGCACAGGCGCATGGCGCGCGCTACAAGGGGCAGCGGATCGGCGTGCATGGTGACATCGTGTGCTGGAGCTTTTATCCCGGCAAGAACCTCGGAGCACTCGGAGATGCCGGAGCAATCACAACCGACAATCCAGACCTCGCCGAACGTATTCGCGTGCTGCGCAACTATGGCAGCCGGGTGAAATATGTGAATGAAGTTCAAGGTGCAAATTCGCGCCTTGACCCTCTGCAGGCGGCCGTTTTACGGGTAAAGCTCGAACACCTAGACGCTTGGACCGACCGGCGGCGTGCGCTAGCCGCGCAGTATCTGGCAGGTCTTGCGGGGACGGATCTGATCCTGCCACATGTGCCGGATTGGGCCGACCCGGCTTGGCATTTGTTCGTCGTACGCACAAAGGCACGGGAAGCGCTGCAAACACGTCTGAGCGCCGCGAGCATCGGCACTCTGATCCACTACCCCATCCCGCCACACATGCAGGCGGCCTATGCTGACATGAAATTTGCGCCCGATGCTTTTCGTCTGGCGCGGCAACTGGCTGATGAAGTTCTGAGCCTGCCTATTGGCCCACACTTGTCGCCTGAAGATGTCGAGACCGTATTGGACAGGGTAAAAGGCGCGTGACCGCACCCGTTTCACCGCCTCCACCTGAGGCCCCGGCATCCGGTGGAATGATCCGCTCGATGCTTGTCATCGGTAGCGCGCAGGCGGTGAACATCGTCATCTCGATCGTGCGGATGAAGGTTCTTGCGGTGCTAGTTGGTCCGGCCGGTGTGGGCCTTTTAGGCCTCTACACCAGCCTACAGTCCACTGTAGGCACCTTGGCAGGCTTGGGCCTTGGAACCAGCGGTGTGCGGGACATAGCGGCGAATAAAGACGATCTGGCAGTTCAATCCCGTGTGCGAACAGTATTGTTCACTGCCGGTTTAGTGCAAGGCGCAATAGCAATGGTCTTAGTATGGCTGTTCCGCGCTCCTCTGGCCCAGTGGCTATTTGGCGACGCGTCACGCGCCACAGAAACTGGGCTCGTTGGGGTGGCCATCCTGTTGAGCCTCGTTCTCGCGTCGCAAACGGCCATTCTTCAGGGATTACGGCGGATCGGGGATCTGGGGCGTGTCACCGTTCTGGGCGCACTTGGCGGGACCATCGGAGGGCTGATTGCAGTATGGCTTGAGGGAGAGGCTGGGCTCATATGGTTCTTGCTGGTGCAACCTCTTGTTGCAGTCCTTATAACGGCCTTTATCTCGCGCAAACTGCCGCGCGCTGTGACCCCGCGCTTGACCGCAACGGACGCCTTTGCCGCATGGAAATCGATGGCTTCTTTGGGGGTCGTGTTCATGATCGGCGGGTTGGCAGGCGCAGCCGCTTTGCTGTTTGCGCGCAGCTTGATTGCGCGTGATCTGGGGATCGAGGCCGCTGGACTTTTTTCCGCCTCCTGGGGCGTGGCCATGACCTATGTTGGATTTCTCTTGGGTGCGATGGCGGCTGACTTTTATCCGCGTTTGACCGAGGTGATAAATGACCGCGCCGCGTCAGTCCGACTGATGAACGATCAGGCTCAGCTTGGATTGGCTATCGGCGGGCCAGTCTTACTGGCGCTGGTTGGAATAGCCCCGTGGTTTCTTGCGATCCTGTATTCATCCGAGTTTGTGCCCGCAGCCGAAATGCTGCAATGGCAGACGGTCGGGAATGTCTTGAAGTTGGCGAGTTGGCCAATGGGGTTTGCGTATATCGCCGCAGCGCGGTCGCGGATTTTTCTTGCGTCCGAATTGGCATGGAACGCCGCCTTTCTTGGACTTCTCTGGGTCTTAATGCCCGTGATCGGGGTTGAGGCGGCGGGCACAGCCTTCTTGATCGCCTATGCAATGTATTTTATTCTGCTGCATGTGCTGACGCAGCGGTTGTTTGGGTTCCGCTGGGAACGGCTATCACTGACCCTGATCGCTGTGCACACAATTCTTGCCAGTCTGATTCTGGCCGTCTCGCGCCATTCTCCCCTGCTAGCCGCAGGCGTGGCCCTAGCATTAGCCGCAGTGACTGCCATTGTAGGCCTTCGGATCGTCGTGATGAAGATCGGTCCTCACGGCCGTCTATCAATCCGCCTGCATGCTGCTTTTGCCACTCTTCGATGGCCGATCAGACCTGCCAACTGACTCCACCCGAGACGGTGCACGACTAGGCCCGCGTCTGCACACCATTTCTGGTATTCTTAGCGTTAGGAAAATCTGTTGAACACCGACCACGAAAAACGGCAATGCGCGTCTCTTCCGGCTGACGCGCCCTTGGTGAGCGTAATCATCCCATCCTACAACCACGCGCAATATGTGCGCGAAGCATTGATGAGCGTGCAGGCACAGACCTATCCAAACATCGAACTGATCATCATTGACGATGGATCCACTGACGAGACGGCCCGGATCATCGAGCAGACACTTTCCACATTCGACCGTGATATGCACGTCGTGTTCAAGTGCCAACAAAATGTGGGGCTTTGCAGCACGCTCAACCGCGCTTTGGCGTTGTGCACAGGAACGTATGTACAATTCCTAGCGAGTGATGACGCATACCTGCCAGAAAAGACAGAACGCAGTGTTGCCGCACTTCGCAGTGCCGATCACGATGTTGCGGCGGTCTATTGTGATGGCTTTCTTTTCGACGAAAGGTCGCGCTGTCGGGGTGTTTTCAGCGCAAAGTACTGCGTTCCGTTGGGAAGAAATCTACACCGCGAACTTTTGATTGCCAACTGGCTTCCTGCCATGGGTATTTTATACCGTCGCGATGTTTTGGCGACTCTCGGTGGTTTTGATCCAGAATTGAAATTTGAAGATTGGGATTTATTGCTGCGGTTAACCAAGGAGCATAAAATAATTCGTTTGCTGGACAAGCTGTTCCTCTACCGGATACATGCCACAAACATGACCCGCGATACCGCTATGCTGCAGGAAACCACAGCAGCCTTGATGAAAAAGCACCCCGATTTTGCTGCTTTTCATGCGCTTAAAGCCGACTTTAGGCACAGACCCCTGCGCGCGTTTTTGCGTCACCGGAGCAACTACGACCTTGGCCTCCGCGTGATCAGCAGGCGGATTTTCACTAACCGCGGCATTCAGGGTGAGGTTGTACCGGCGGCAATCCTGAGCCTATTGCGGTTGCTGGCGGGCCGGGCTAGGGCGCGGGTCATCGCGACCTTGAACCGCCTTGTCGGGGTTAGGCTGGGACAGCACTGCAAGGTGGGCGGCCGGCTCAAGATCTCCGGAAACCGCCGCAACCTCATGATCGGCGCCAATGTCATTTTCGAGGGCGATGCCGAGTTCATCTTGCCCCGGGGGATCGGACCGGGCCGCGTAGTGATCGGCGAATCGTGCGTGATCGCTCAGGGTGCGCTGTTTCACTGCATGGCCGGCAATCTGACCCTCGGGGCCTCATGCTATATCGGACGCAACGCCGTCCTGCAATCCAACGGTGATCTTGATATCGGAGACTGGAGCTTGATCGCGGCCCATGCCGGCCTTTATGCCAGCAACCATGTGACCTCTGACAAGGATCAACCCGTGTGGGCCCAAGGCAACAGCTTTGATGGGATCTCCATTGGCCAAAACTGCTGGATCGGCCATGGAGGTGTGGTCGTCGGTGGCGTAAAGCTTGGCGAAAATTCCATTGTCGGGCCCAACACTGTTGTGCGCGGCATGCATGCCTCCGGGTCCCGGGTGATTGGAAAGGATTGATGCCTTGAACGGCGACAGCTTTGCCCCCGCAACGGAAATGAAAGTGACCGGCTGCCCGAGGATCGGCGCGGTGGTTTTGACCTATAACAGCGTCGATGATCTGCCATGCAGCCTCGACGGGCTGATTTCCCAACGCAGCGTCGAGATCCGGATCATCGTTGTCGACAATGCCTCAATCCCGACCAACCGCGCTGCGATGGAAGAGATTTTCCGTGAGAAACTACCGGCTGGGATCATCGTTGACGCTGCCGATGCAACTTCCGATCTGCTCGATACCGCCCACGCAGTCTTTGTCCGAAGTCCGCACAACTTCGGCTATTCTGTTGGCAACAACATCGGTGCCCGCTTGGCCGTGACTGCTGGCTGTGAGGCCGTGTTGATCGTTAACCCTGACGTACGTATATCGAACCCTGATTATCTCGCCGGTCTGTGGTCAGAAATGCAGAAAGTTCCCACTTGTTTGGTAGCCTCATCGCGAGTAGTAGACCTCGCGGGTCGCGACGAACACCCGCTTCGCGAAACCGGATTCTGGGAAGAACTGCTCTGGTTCCGCCAGTCAGGACCGCGGATCTTTCGCCCTGCTACTCAGGTCATCCCGCCGTCCGGCTCCGAACCTGTCGAGGCCGAAAAGCTGCACGGATCCTGCCTCCTGTTGCGTGCGTCCTTCCTCGAAGCCACGAATTTCTTGGACGAGAACGTCTTTCTTTATAGCGAAGAACCGATCCTAGCAGCCCGGGTTCGAAGCGTCGGGGGGCGGATGACGGTCTTCCCCAAGCTCGAAGCCGTTCACGCCCATGTCACCTCGGCCAAAGGAAACCCGAGCCATCGGATGCTTCAGTTCGTCACGAGCCGACTCTACTATCTCGACACTTACACGAACTACGGTCCCATCCGGAGCACCGCACTGCACGCCTCCTACGGCGTCCTCTCGCTTTTGCACCGGATGAAAGCCTGGTCATGCAAGAGGTGAGCGTCGAATGCAGCAGAAGACGGGAAGCAACGTGACCCTTGTCTGGTCAACTCGAACCAAGCCAAGCGAACTCCGCGTGGACCCTCGCGGTCCGTCACACTTTGCCAGGAGTTCGGAGCTCCTGACCGATATCATCCGCCGCGGCGGCAGGAACATCCATGCCAAAAGCGAAATCCAATACGCATATTGCACGCTAGCCCTGTTGCCTTCAGCCGCCTTCCATCGTTTGAGCGCGCGAGCCACCAATGCCAAAAGACCAACGGTAGACGACTGTGAGATGTCTGCCGCTCCCGACAGCACCACTCCGGCTTCACCAAAAGCGATCTGCCATTCGCCGAGAGCCAGAGATGGCCTTGAGCCCCGGCCATTCCAGCAGACAGAGACCATCTGAGCCTAATGCCCGCACACACGATAAAAAAAAGCAGCGCCTTTGCGGCCCTGTTCATCCTAATTTATCAGTGGGCTAGTTTTCTGCCATTGGCGGGCATCATGATGGCCCTGTTTCTCTACCTGATTTTGAGTAGACCCCAAATTCCAGCCACCCTTAAGGCCGCGGGTCTTCCTTTCCTGTTCGCGGTCTTCCTGATTGCCTTGGTTTCGACGCTGACGTCCAACGCTTTTCCATTTTCAGCGTGGGATGTTGCAAAGGACGGATATTTCTTCATTGCTCCGGTGTTGTTGCTGGTTACGGGCTTGACGTTTCTAAGATCAGAAGCCGACGTCACACGCGTCTTTCGAACAGCTATCTATGTGCTCACGTTAACGAGCATCATCGTGTATTCCGACTTCCTGTTCGGCGGCGGGATCACCAACGTCTCTCTTCAATCACGCTACACGTACGCCCTCAACAGTGGGCCGTCGACCCTAGCCCTATTGTTAATCTTGTCGCTCCATCCAACGTTGTCCTCGCTTCGTCGCGATAAGAAAGCCAGATCACTACTTGTCTTCAACCTGCTCCTCATCATCGTCTCGCTGTCGCGGATTGACATCGCGATCTCCCTGATCTCGTTGATCTTCATTTACTCCCGCAGCAAATTGGCACAACGCCTTACGATCGCCGTCGTGTTGCTCCTGACCGTGTCGCCATTGTTCCAAGTCATGCCATCGTCGCCGATGCGCGTAGCCTCAAGCCACGCGAGTTTCTTCGACAAGGTGCTTGGATCCTTTGCTGAATTCCAGATCTCGAACTACTCGAACATCTCGGACATTAACGAACACTGGCGCGGACACGAGGCCAGTCTCGGCGTTCATGCGGTCGAACAGGCTGGAGGCATCGGCCGATTAATAGGTGTTGGCTTTGGCAGCTACGTTGTGGGTCCCTTTGAGGACAAACATCAAAAAATTCCTTTCTTCCACAACGGCTTCATCACGATCTATCTCAAGGCCGGCTTTCTAGGCCTGATCTCTTTTGCCTTATTCATTTTCAAGCTTTATCGGCTGGCCGGGGGAGCGAACCGAGAAGGCTGCCGAACTAGCGATCCGAGGATTAAAAGAGCCGCAGTCACAATCGTTCTTATGACAAATGCAATCTTGCTCCAGACGTTGGCAACACATGGCGTCTATTATTCCAAGACTACTTTGGGTCTGTTTTTCATAGGATTGGCGATCTACTCGTTGCAATCTGCAAGGCGGGATCTGGTGGTGAACGGGAGGTCTGATGTACGATCTGGAACATGAAGTCGGCCGCAGACCAGGGTCGCAGCCGCCGGTTCGACCGCGCGTCCTGCACGTAATACTGGGTAAGGCTAACAAGAACCGTGCCAATGGCGTCAACCAAGTCATCGCGGGGTTAGCCAAATACACCGCTAGGAACGATGCGTCGGTCTTCGTTCTGGGCAAAGCAGAGACCGCGGCGCATGAGGGCGAAGTGATCAAGCGTGACGGCTTTGCGGTCACTGTCTACTCGAAATGGAGCCACGCGTTTCGTGCCGCTGTACGACAGGCCGTAGAGTCGGCCGACGTTGTCCACCTGCACGGCACTTATTCACCGCTCAACCTATGGCTAGGGCAGATCTGTGACACCGCCAGTACGCCCTATGTCGTGACTCTTCACGGTGGCCTTTCACCTCCACGGAACACATGGAAGAATCGGCTGCAGAAACGTCTGTTCCACCTGCTGTTCCAAAAGCGCCACCTAGAAAAGTCCGCGCTCATACACGTCTTGACCGAGGAGGAAAGCACCGAGGCTTTGGCAGCTTTCCGGCCGAGGGCAATGCGCGTCATCCCCAACGGGGTCGACCTCGAGGACTTTCCATGTGCCCTGAACAGGGGCCAACCGAAATCAAAGCTTAGGATCGGCTACATTGGGCGGATTTCACCGGAGAAGAACCTCCACGCACTCTGCGAAGCCTTTGCTAATGCCAATACCGATGGCAGTGCGCAGCTGTTTCTGGCCGGGCCCGTCTCGGCCGAGGGAGACGATATCGCCCGCCATTACGAATCCCGCGGCGTCGAACTCGTTGGCCCGAAATTCGGACCCGATAAGCTCGCCTTCCTCGACAGCATCGATCTCTTCGTCCATCCGTCCAAGACCGACGTGTTCTCCATCGGTGCGATGGAAGCCCTAGCGCGCGGCGTTCCGATGGTGATTTCGCGTACCTCTGACACTAGTCATTTTGCGGACTCTGGCGCGTTCATTATGTGCGAACCGACCACTTTCGGAATCGAAAGGGCGTTGCGCAAGGCCTTTGAGCGTCAAGATGACTGGCCCGCGATGGCACGGCGCGGGCGGCGATTGATCGAGGCGCGGCTGAATTGGGACGCGGCCGCCCTGGACTTGGTCGCGGCCTATCGGGAAATTCTGGAGCGTTAACGTGTCATTCAAGCAAGCAGCCACCGACCTCGTGCGCGCGGCCCTCGACGGGCAGATCGAGGTCCTCATTCTGCGCGGTGTGGACGAATTCGCGCAAGAGGGAGGCGACATTGACGTACTTGTACCGCGCAACCAGGCCAAGCTTGCTCTGCTGCGCGTCGCAGAAAGGGCGGCCGAGGCAGGTTGGAAGATCATCGGGGTCAGGGATATCGGCTACTTGGCGCAGATCTGTCTGACGAAGCGGTGCGACGACGATGACCAGTATGGCGCCGTCAAGATAGACTTCTTTAACGGTGTAAGCTGGTGCGCCCTGGGCAAAGACCCGCTGATCGGCGCGCTGTTCGATATTCGGGATTCGGGCGACGAACACGTTGCGGTCGGGTTGGCCACACTCTTGCAGAAACTGCTTTACGCCGGCTACCTGCGCGAGCGCGACCGGGCAAGGATCTTTGCGGCCTGCGATCTGGATCGGATTGAGGCATTCGTCGCCGCGACCGGCCTCCCGCTCTCGCGGGCCACGCTGGAACGCGGCGCGCTATCGAAAATCACCCGCTGGAGCCTGCGCGCCGCGTCAGGAGGAGTACACTTAGGCAGCGTGCCGGTCTGGCTCGCGCAGGTTGTCTGGCGCCGGATCCGCTTCGGCGTTATCCGGTCAACCTTCCCGGGGGCGGTCATCGTGGTTGAGAGCGCCGAGCAAGACCGCTGGAGAACCGTTGCGACCCGCTTTCGATCGCTGCTTGAACACGCGAGTTTCCCAAGACCGACAATTGTTCCCCGAGGAGGCACCAACGGCTTGGCAACCGCGCGGCGCTTGCTGGATGCATGGCACGTGCTGCGCGGTGAAACGGTGCTGACAGGCCCCGCACACGGGTCCAACGTCAATCCCGGGACGCCCCGAGGCGGCACCTCGGTGCACGTCAGGCTGATGGATCGCGCATCTGATGGCAGCGATGACCTGGACACCTTTCTTACAGAAATTTCTAAAAATGCGCTAAGCACATTGCGACGGATGGAAAATCAATGACCGTGAAAACTAGAACCGTCGTTTTCCTTGGGCCCGATGGCGCGGGCAAGACGACACTTCTGTCCCTCGTGGAAAGCGAATTGGCGGCGCGCGGCGTGGATTTCGCGCATTACTATTTTGCCCCCGGTTATCTCAAGCGCTACCGCCCCTCGGGAACCTCGAAGATTACCACCAACCCCCATGAAGGGCGCCAATACAGTGCAGGTCTGGTCTCGCTGAAGATCCTGCTGATGCTGTTTGAATTCAACATGGGCCTACCCCGGGTGAAACGCCGCAACGACCTGGTTCTGTTTGATCGGTTCATCCTTGATCTGCTGGTTGACCCTCGACGTTACCGGATGAACAGGGTTCGCTGGTGGATGCGTGCATTGCTGAAGCTGTCGCCCCGCGTCGATCTGGGTGTCATCATCGTTGCGCCTCCGGACGTGATTCAGGAGCGCAAGCAGGAAGTTACACGGGCGGAAACCGAACGCCAGGTTGCGGCCTATAGGGATGCGACAGGCCTATTTCCCCGTGCGATCGTGGTAGAAAACATCGGCCCGCCGGAAATAGCCGCGCAGCGAATTATCGAAGAAATCCGGCAAAGATGATCAAACTTCCTGCATTATTCGGTCCCGAAGACGCACCAGGCCAGAGTGCGACCTTCCGGTTGTTTCCGCGCCGCGGACGGGACCGTTGGCTGCTTGAAACACGCTTCCGGCGGCCCTGGCACCTGGAGACCTGGCCGCAGGCGAGCCGCCGCGCCCGGATCATCTATCGCGTGGCCCAACTGCTTGGTATGCTTGGCATACAACTGCCGTCGCGGCGCGTGACGGTAAGCATCTCCAACGGCTCGCTCTACGCCGCGTTGCGCGCGCGGTTCGAGGCTCTCGGTATCTTTCTGGGCACGCCGGGACCAAACCGAAAGGTCGTGGTCTTTGCCAAGGACAAGGACAGAACCTGGTTCATCAAGGTTCCGATCAATGACAAGACACGGGCTCTTGCCCAATCCGAAGGCGCAACCCTAGAAGCCCTTGCCGCAGATGAAAGCCTTGCGCCGCTGGTACCGCGATGCCACTGGATCGAAGACGCCCTAGCGGTCGAAGATGTACGCGCCAGTGGCGCCCGGTTCGCGCCGCTCGACCAAGACGAAGTCATGCGGGTTCACCAGTTGCTGTTCGCGCGAAGCCGCACCGAAGTCCCTTTTGCGGAACTCGTGAAAGATTGGACGGCGCAAGATGTAGCCGCCCGACCGCACCCGGACCGTGCCACAGCCGCGAAGATCGCCGCAGCCCGCGATGCCGCCTTCAGGTTCGTCGCGACGATTCCTGCGGCTTGCCCAGTGGAATGCTACCAGGCGCATGGTGATTTCACCCGTTGGAACGTGCTTCGCGCTCGGGACGGCAGCGCGCGTATCATCGACTGGGAGCTCATTGGGCAAAGGCCGAAGTTCTTCGATCCATTCCATTATAGTGTCTCGCAATCCATCCTGGTGAATCGGATGCCCGCCGATGAAATTCTGCGTCAGGCACGGCATATGGCAGAGGGGGCCATGGGTGCTGATGCACTGGTGCTTTACTTCGGTGCCTACATAGCTTCGCAGGTTTTTTTTTACTGCGAAGTGTTCGAAGCACAGGACATCTTGCACATGCAGGCAAATTGGCAACTTGAAACCTGGTCGCAACTCCTTGACGCTCTGGTCAAGTGCGATCACACACACCACCTGCACACTGACGCTCTATGACTCTTCGCAATGTCATCATATCGTCCTTGGCTCGCATCCTGGGCCGTCCTTTCTCTCTCGATCCCGATGTGCCGCTGGGGACGCTGCTTCAGCGATCTTTATTGGTTGCGATCGGGCTTGTTCGTGGTGCGATCCTGGCGCGGCGGCGGCTCGTGCTGTCGCACGGGGCACGGGTGCGAACACCAAGCAAACTGCAAACCGCCGGCGGTCTTGTTCGGATCGAAGAGCATTGCCTGGTCGATTGCCTCTCGCAGGACGGAATTTCTGTTGGGCGCAACTTCAAGCTTGGCGCGCATTCGCGCATGATCGCCAGCGGTTCGATTGCTGATCTGGGAAAAGGCATCACGATTGGCGACAATGTCGGAATTGGTGAGTTCTCGTATATCGGCGGAGCGGGCGGCGTTGTAATAGGCGCTGATTGCATCATCGGACAATACCTGAGCGTTCACTCAGAAAACCATGTCTTTTCAGATCCTGACTGTTTGATCCGCTACCAAGGTGTCACGCGCCAAGGAATCGAGATCGGCCCGGGCTGCTGGATCGGCGCCAAAGTAACGATCTTGGACGGCGCCATCATCGGCAAGGGATCGGTCATAGCAGCCGGAAGCGTCGTCACGCAAAGCTTCCCCGACCGCAGCCTGATCGGTGGTGTTCCGGCAAAACTCTTGAGACCGCTTGACCGCGTGTCTGCGTCGCATTGACGGAAGTCTTTGCTCACGCGCCAGTGTTCTGCGCCTGACATAGGCTTCCCAATCCTAATCGATGGTGGCATTAGTGGCAGATGAGACGCTCCGATATCTTCCTTTACTTTCGCAATCATCTTCTCATCGGATTGAAACGATATCCGGCTACTGATCTCTCGCCGTAAAAACGGCAAAGCATTCAGACGTTCAACGCAAGTGAAAACTCCAAATTCGAAACGCTGAACAAACGAAACTGATGGAATGATCCTTATGAAAAAAGTCGTGATGACAGCCTATGATGTGAACCCGTTCAAGGGGAGCGAGTCTGGCACCGGTTGGAACTTTCCGTTCCACCTTGCGGAACACAACCGCATCACACTCATTACACGCAAAAACAACCGCCAGCATATTGAAGCATTTGTTTCGGAATCGATGTCCGCCAACATAGCAAATATGGACTTCAGATATTTTGACCTGCCATATTGGCTTCGCTTCTGGAAACGGCGCAGTCGGGGGGCCCGCTTGTATTTCTGGCTCTGGCAACTTGGCGTGATCTTCTACATCAGGAAAAATCATCTGGCAGCAGATATTTATCACGGTCTTAATTTCCATAGCGACAACACCCCATCGTTCCTTTGGCTATTAGGTGGCAAGACAGTTTGGGGGCCGATCAATCATAACGAAATGATACCTTCTGAATTCCTGTCCGACGGCAAGGCGAAAGCGAAGGACATGGCAAAATGGATTTTCAGACGAATCAGTTGGGCATGCGACCCCTTTATCCACTTAGCAAAGCGAAAAACTAGCCTCGTTCTTGCTGCGAACCAGAGTGTTGTAAAAAGATTGAACCTCGGCAAGCGCGACAACTACAGAATCTTGGCGACGATATCCTCTTTAGAAATGGAGACCGCGCCGCCGGAAAAGGGCAGACATGAAAGCTTTCAATTCCTGACTGTTGGTCGCTTTGTTCCAATCAAATCGATAGACTTCGCGTTGCAAACATTTGAAAAATTCTTCCAGTCCCAGCCTGCCAAATCCAGAAGACATGTATCACTTATTGTCGTCGGCTCCGGGCCACTAGAGGAAAAGTTGTACAATCAGGTCGAAAACTACACGTCAAAAGACCATATTCTCTTTCGTTCCTGGGTGTCGCAGCGCGAGCTATTTGAAATCTATAGGAGCTCTGATTGCTTCATCAATTTCTCACACGAGGGCGGTGGTGCAGTTAATGCAGAAGCAATGGCTAACGGCCTACCGATAATATGTTTCGACAATTTCGGCGCTGGTGAAACTGTACAGGACACATCCGGGATAAAAGTTCCGATTTCCGACCTCTTCACAACCAGCCAGGAAGCGGCAACTGCTCTCGCTACAATGTTTGACGATCGAGAATTGGTCGAAAGAATGTCGCGAAATTCTTATGCACATTTTAAGCAGAATCTTAGTTGGCGAGCCCGCGCGTTGGCGATAAACGAATATTACCAAGAACTCCTATAAATCTGACGCGGAATTACGATCAAATTGAGCAAGTTCTGATCAATTTTCAGCTACTTTTGGCATAGTGAAAAGAATGCCTTGTTTAGATATTGGCGCCGCCAGGCTTTATGAATGAAGTTCACAACCCGAAAATCACTGTCAGCGGTCGACGTCCGATTGCTTAGACGCGCTACAACCCACTCAGTAACCAATGAAGGAAAAACAGAATGTTAAATGGAAAGGTCGTTCTTGTGACCGGTGGAACAGGTTCTTGGGGCAATGAAATGATCCATCAACTGCTTTCAAAGTACAATCCGAAGCAAGTTAGAGTCTATTCGCGCGGTGAGCATCGCCAGGTTGAGATGCAGCAGAAATTCCAGCGCGACGACAAGTTGAAGTTCATCATCGGGGACGTTCGCGACAAGAACATCCTCAACATGGCTATGAAAGGTGTAGATGTTGTCTTCCACCTCGCCGCGCTTAAGCACGTTCCGGTCTGCGAGGACAACGTATGGGAGGCCGTCCTGACCAACATTTATGGAACACAGAATGTGGTTGAGGCCGCAATTTTGAACAATGTTTCAACTGTCGTCGACATTTCGACCGACAAAGCTGTGGATGCGTTCAATCTTTATGGAATGACAAAAGCCTGCGCTGAGAAGATCGTCATCAACTCAGGCTTCAACTATGCCACCGATGTCAAGTTTGTTTGCATTCGCGGCGGCAATGTGATCGGCACCAATGGCAGTGTAATTCCCTTGTTCAAGAAGCAGATCAAAGAATCGAACGAGATCACCTTGACCGATCCGAACATGACCAGGTACCTGATGAGCACTAGTCAGGCTATCGGACTGGTTTTTAAGGCCGTCGAGATGTCTAAAGGTGGGGAAACTCTGGTTATGCGCATGCCGGCCACAACCGTGCAGACAATTGCAGATTCGATGATCGAACTGTTTGGTGACGAAAGAACGAAATCCACCATCATCGGCACGCGCCCCGGTGAGAAACTCGACGAAGTTCTTATTTCGAAGAATGAGGCTACAAATGCATATCAGGTAGATGAAAGCTATTTCGTCATTCTTCCCCAAAAGGCCCCAAAGGAGACGCAGGACTTCTATAACAGTCTGAGGAAGCTCGAGACCCACGAGTTCACCTCGCGCAACGCAGTACAGCTTTCACGCCAAGACTTGACATCCGTTCTGTCCAAAGAGAAATGGCTCATGCGATGAAAATCTGCTTACTCGGTCATAGCGGCTTTATTGGGACGAATCTTCTTGTTGGGCTTCGAATAGGGCACGAGATCATCTTGTCTGATTTTCGGCTCGATGATCGCGCCGGCATGGCCGCATTCTTTTCCCGCCATGCGGATTTTGACCTCATCATTCACGCGGCGGGTGCCGTGTCAGGCGATGCGCATTCTATAATGCAGTCAAACCTTTGGGGGACGTTTCTGCTGGTCGAAAGCCTGAAGTCGCAAATAAAGCCCTTCTCGATGGTCTTTTTTTCCTCTGGTGCCGTTTATGGAGATGTGGCAGCGGGTCACGCTTCTTTGGAAACAGATCCGCTTGTCCCAGTCGATTTTTACGGGTCGAGCAAGAAGTCTGCCGAAGACCTATTGCGCGTTGCAGCCGCAATTCAAGGATTCGGGTTGACCGTTCTCAGATTGCCGTCGACCTATGGTCCGTCCAACGTGAAAGGGGTCCTGTCTAGGATGATGGCGGATGCCGACCGCAGTGATGAAATCAAGATATTCGGGAGAGGCCAAGAACTTCGGAGCTTTATTGACGTCAGGGACGTTACCTCGGTTGCATTGCACCTCATCGGGATTTCATGGAGCGGGACCATGAATATTTCTTCGGATGAATACTTCACAACCGAGGAACTTGCCCATCTGGTCCAGAAGTACATCCCTGCCAGGATCACCTATCACCCCGGAAGCAATCTGTTGAAACGCATGATGCTGGATAACAGCGTGATGAAAACGGTCACCGGTCTTGAGCCCAGCTTCACTTTGGAAGGCTTCCTGCAAGGTTTACCCTGATCAGGATCTGTCGTTTGTTTCATTTGATACTGACAACATGGCTAGTGTTCCCCACCTGACGAAGGATTACGGTGATGACCTTTTTGCCCCGAATGACCCCTTTGATGCCTAAACTGCGCATCAATCGCTCCACTGTGCAGCGCGCTACATCTTCACCTTCCCGCAGCAAAACGTGCCAAACCTTCCGAGCACCGTAGAGTTTACGGTTGTCCGCCCAAGCCTTGTCTATATTGACGCTCAGGGCAGCATCAGACTTGGCACGCGCTGACGCCCGCTCAGAATCAAGCGCGATGGCGCGCCGTTCATAATAGGTGGAGGGGGCAAACTGCAGCGCCCTGCAGATTGGCTCGACCCCGAGGGCATCCCGGCTTTCCTCAATGAAGGCAATCATTTGCAAAACGGGCTGTCGAGCTCCGCCTGGGCAAAATACGCCGACGCCTTACGCAAAATCTCATTGGCTTGACGCAGTTCGCGGTTCCCGCGCTCCTGCCACCAAAGCTCTATCTGTGTGTCGCCCTGGAGAGTCGCCCGGATCGCCGCCAGCCGGGCGGCGAAGTTTGTTAAATGTTGGGATGGCGCCGACAGCAAGTTATCCCATGGCACGAAGCTCCCGGCTCAGCGTTTGTTTGCTGATCCTGATCAAGAATGCGTTCCATACCCACTGCGCCAGATCGATCAACCGCCAACGCACCACGCCGTGTGCGGCTGGAACCGGACCACTCTCGACGATAACGCCGTTTCGAAATACAGTGCTCGTTGGCGCGATCCGCCGCTCTTTCATGGAAATAGGAATTCCCCATGCGTCTCTTCACGGACTTGGGCTTTTGAAAGGTGCGGACCCATTGGAGGACAAAGTGACATTTCCAAGCCGATTACTTGACGCACACCCATCGCGATACGCCGATCCTGCGAGTCTCTCTGTTACGGCCCGACCTTGTCGGGCCCGGGAGAGTTTTGCGACCGAGACTCAAGATTCTTGCCTTGGCGTTGCCGGAGTCTGGAGGTGATTGTTTTTTGTCATCTTTTAAATGATCGGTCGGGCAGCCCGACAGTACTGCGAGCCACATTGGAGGCGTTAGGAGCACGCGAGACTGGGCTGCTCTACGTCGGATCATACGGGCGCGGCGTTCTGGAGGAGGCTGGCGTGCCGACGCGGCGCTACTGGTATCGCCGTAGCCGCCGTCGGATCGTGACGCTTTTCACTTATCTCGCTAGCCAGATTGCGCTCTACCAGGCACTTTCGCGGGCCACTGACATCCCTCGTGATGCCGTGGTTTTCGTCAACACTCTCCTGCCTTTTGCGGCCATGCTCTGGGGACGGCGAACCGGACGGCGTGTTGTCGTACATGTGCACGAGGTCTCCATAACACCGGGGCCACTGCGCAGTTTCCTGACAAGCTGCGCGGGGCGTTCCGCGGACCTACTGCTCTACGTCTCGAACGATCATTTGGCACGGTTGCCGATCGAGGGTCCGCCCGCACTCATCGTGCCAAACCCGGTCAGCGCGGCCTTGGTGGCCCGCGCCGATGCACCTACGTGCCGACAAGACCGACAGTTTCGGGTTCTGATGCTGGCCTCGCTTCGCGGCTACAAGGGTGTCGAGGAGTTCATTGCGCTGGCAGCGGCGCTGCGCGACCGTAGCGACATCGCCTTCGACTTGGTCCTGAACGCTGAGGCGGACGAGGTGGCTGCCTTTGCCCTACGGCACGCCGGGGCGAACAATGTTACAATCCATCCACGCACTAACGATCCGGCCAGTTTCTACACCCGAGCCGACCTGGTCCTGAACCTAGCGCGGGTGGATCAGTGGATAGAGACCTTCGGCCTGACGTTGGCCGAGGCGATGAGCTTTGGCATCCCGGTGATTGCGCCCCCGGTGGGCGGACCCGCCGAGATCGTGACCCACGGCGTCGAGGGGTATTGTATCGACTCGCGCGACGGGGCGGCGTTGCGCAATGCGGTGCTGAATCTGATCGACGATCCCGAGACCTATGCCGCCATGGCGCGGGCCGCGCGAGTGCGGGCACAGGATTTTACCTTCGAAGCCTATGCCGCTGCCATGCGGGGCGCGCTGGACAGTCTCGGCAGAGGGAGCGCGCCATGAAGATAGCCCTGCTGGGCACCGTTGGCGTGCCAGGCCGTTACGGCGGGTTCGAAACTCTGGCCGAGAACCTTGTCCGCTTCCACACCCGCACAGGGCATGCTGCCAGGCTGACCGTCTGGTGTTCGGGCAAGGATAACCCTACGCATCCCGAGCATTTCGAGAGCGCTGATTTGTGCTACGTGAATTTGCGCGCCAACGGCGTACAGAGCATTCCCTATGACGCGATCAGTCTTTGGCAGGCGGTCCGCTCAGGCCATGACCAGATCGTGCTTCTGGGCGTCTCGGGGGCGCTAGCATTGCCGTTGATCCGCCTGATCAGCCGGGCGCGTATCGTGACCAATATCGATGGGATCGAGTGGAAGCGCGAGAAATGGAGTCGCCTTGCCCGTGCCGTGCTGCGCAGTTCGGAATGGGCCGCAGTTCGCTTTTCGCACGAGGTTATCGCCGACAACCAGGCCATCGCTGACCACGTCGGCGACACCTATGGCAGTGATTGCCACGTCATCGCCTATGGCGGCGACCACGCGCTAAAACATGCCGACGAGGCCGAGGCGCCCGCCGGTCTGCCCAAGTGTTATGCTCTTGCGCTGTGCCGGATCGAGCCGGAAAACAACGTTCATGTCATTCTCGAGGCGCTCGACGGACTCGGCACGCCGCTGGTCTTTGTGGGCAACTGGGACAACAGCGCCTATGGCCGAGACCTGAAGATGCGTTACGGCAACCGCCCGAACTTGCACTTGCTCGACCCTGTCTATGAGCCCGGTGCGCTGCACGCGCTGCGCGCGCGGTCGTCGGTCTATCTACACGGCCATTCGGCCGGCGGCACCAACCCATCCCTAGTCGAGATGATGCATTTCGGCGTACCCGTTCTGGCGCATGGCTGCGCCTTCAACCGACACAGCACCGAAGGCAAGGCGCGCTATTTCGAGACCCCCACTGAGCTTGCGGACCTGCTGTGCAGCCTCGACCCGGACGCGGCCGCCCGGATTGGCGCAGACATGCGAGAGATCGCGCAGCGCCGCTACACCTGGGACCACATCTGCAAAGCCTATTTCGAGCTTCTTGAACGCGTTTAAGGCGAAGTAGTTGGGGCTGAAAACAAGATTTGAGAAAGTCAGAAAGTCGAATAATACATGGAAATCAAAGACACAAAGCTACCAGGCGTAAAGCTGCTGAAACCGAAGCGATTTGGCGATCATCGGGGGTTCTTTGCGGAAACCTACAACCGCCGGGTATATACAGACTTGGGTGTGGATGCTGAGTTCGTCCAAGACAACCACTCGTTGTCTGCCGCAGTGGGCACGGTGCGAGGCCTGCATTTTCAGGCGCCTCCCCAGGCGCAAGCCAAGCTGGTGCGCTGCGGGCGTGGCGCTATCTTTGATGTGGCGGTCGATATTCGACGTGGAAGCCGGACCTATGGCAATTGGGTGGGCTTCACGCTAAGTGCCGAAAATGGCACACAGCTCTATATCCCCGTAGGTTTTGCCCATGGTTTTGCGACGTTGGAGCCTGACAGCGAGATCATCTACAAATGCAGCGATTACTACGCGCCCGAGACCGAGGGCGCGCTGCAATGGAATGATCCGGTCATCGGCATCGACTGGCCCGTCACGGGCGATGCCATTCTGAGCGACAAAGACGCGGTTGCGCCCCAGCTCGCCGATCTTGACAGCCCGTTTGAATTTAGGGGGTAGACCTATGAAGCTTCTAGTGACAGGCGGCGCAGGCTTCATCGGCTCGGCTGTGGTGCGACTTGCGGTGGGACGCGGCCATCAGGTGGTGAACCTTGACGCACTGACCTATGCCGCATGCCTCGCCAATGTGGCACAGGTCTTTAACAGCCCGCTCTATGCATTCGAGCAGGCCGACATTCGCGACCGGGCCGCACTTGCGCGTGTGTTTGCCACGCATCAGCCCGATATCGTCATGCACCTCGCCGCCGAAAGCCATGTCGATCGGTCCATCGACGGGCCGGGCGATTTCATTGAGACCAATATTACCGGTACCTTCAATATGCTGGAAGCAGCGCGCAAATACTGGGTGGAACAGGGCCGTCCCGAGGGCTTTCGCTTTCACCACATCTCGACAGACGAGGTCTTTGGATCACTGCCCTCCGATCCGGAGATCATGTTCACCGAGGACACGCCATACGACCCGCGCTCGCCCTATTCTGCCACCAAGGCCTCGTCCGACCATCTAGTGCGCGCCTGGCATGAAACCTATGGTCTGCCCGTGGTGCTGAGCAACTGTTCCAACAACTACGGTCCTTATCACTTCCCCGAAAAGCTCATCCCAGTGGTCATTCTGAACGCGCTGGCTGGAATGCCTCTGCCGATCTATGGCAAAGGTGACAACATTCGCGATTGGCTCTACGTCGAGGACCACGCAGACGCGCTGCTTCTTGTCGTTCAAAAAGGCGAATTGGGCCGATCCTACAACATTGGCGGCGAGAACGAGCGCACCAACTTGGAACTGGTGCAAACGATCTGCCAGATCCTCGACAGACTCAAGCCACGCGCTGACGGCAGCTATGCTGATCTAATCACCTTTGTCACTGACCGACCCGGCCATGATGCGCGCTATGCGATCGACCCCAGCCGCATCCGTGACGAATTGGGGTGGCGCCCCTCGGTCACCGTTGAAGAGGGACTGCAGCGCACCGTACGCTGGTATCTTGAAAACGAGGACTGGTGGCGCCCGCTGTTGGCACGCAAGGGCGTTGGTCAACGGCTCGGCACGGACCAGAAAGCTGCACAATGACGCGCATTCTGGTCTTTGGCTGGACCGGCCAGGTGGCAACCGAACTTCGAACCTTGGCCGATGTCGTGGCGTTGGGACGCGCTGAAGTGGATCTGTCGGATCCAGCCGCTTGCGCCGCCGCAATCCACGCCCATCGGCCCCGCGCTTTGATCAATGCAGCCGCCTACACCGCCGTGGACCGCGCTGAAGAGGAAGAGGCGCTGGCCACCGTGATCAATGGCGATGCCCCCGCTGCCATGGCCCAGGCCTGCGCAGCCCTGAATATTCCGCTGGTGCATATTTCAACCGATTATGTCTTTGCTGGAAATGGCACAAACGCTTGGGTGCCTGATGATAAAACTGCACCGCAAAACGCATATGGCCGGTCCAAACTGGCGGGAGAGCAAGGCATCCGCGCCGCAGGATGTACCCACACGATCCTGCGCACATCTTGGGTGTTTTCTGTGCATGGCGGCAATTTTGTCAAAACCATGCTGCGCCTGTCAGAAAGCCGCGACGAGCTCAGCGTTGTGGACGACCAGATCGGTGGACCCACTCCCGCCCGTGCGATTGCCGCGGCTTGCTTATCGATCGCGCAGCAGCTGTGTGACGATCCGGGCAAAACCGGCACCTATCATTTCAGCGGTGCGCCAGACGTCAGCTGGTGCGAGTTTGCCAGAGAGATTTTTGCGCAAGCAAGACGAACCACACGCGTTTCCCCGATCGCAACGCGGGATTACCCCACGCCCGCTGCGCGGCCGCTGAATTCGCGGCTAGACTGCCAAACCACAGAACAGGTATTCGGCATACCCCGCCCTGATTGGCGTGCGGGTCTCACCGAGGCCTTGACAGAACTAGGGATCACCACATGACACAACGCAAAGGCATTATTCTGGCAGGCGGCTCGGGCACGAGGCTTTACCCAATCACCATGGGCGTCTCGAAGCAGCTGCTGCCTATCTATGACAAACCGATGGTCTACTATCCACTGACGGTGCTGATGCTGGCTGGCATTCGCGAGATCTTGATCATCACCACCCCGCATGACCAAGACCAATTCCAGCGCACGTTGGGCGATGGCAGCCAGTGGGGTGTGTCGCTGAGGTACATGATCCAGCCCAGTCCCGACGGGCTGGCGCAGGCCTTCGTCTTGGCTGAAGAGTTTCTCGCCGGTGCCCCGGCCGCCATGGTGCTGGGGGACAATATCTTTTTTGGTCATGGTCTGCCCGACCTGCTGCAAGAGGCCGACAAAACCGCAACAGGTGCCACGGTCTTTGGCTATCGTGTGGCTGACCCCGAGCGCTATGGTGTGGTGGATTTCGAGGAAGATGGAACTGTGCGGGCGATCATAGAAAAACCCCCCGCTCCGCCCTCGAACTATGCCGTCACAGGGCTTTATTTTGTTGATGGCACTGCGCCTGAACGGGCGAAGGCTGTGCGCCCTTCGGCCCGCGGTGAGCTCGAGATCACCAGCCTTTTGGAAAGCTACCTGCACGATGGCGCGCTACGCGTTCAGAAAATGGGGCGTGGCTTTGCCTGGCTTGACACTGGCACCCATGCCAGCCTGCTGGATGCGGGCAATTTTGTGCGTACCTTGACCGAACGCCAAGGCCAGCAAGTGGGCTCGCCCGACGAGGTCGCCTTCGAGATGGGTTGGATTGACCAAGATCAACTTAAAGCCCGGGCAGAGCAGTTCGGCAAGAACGGCTACGGCGAATATCTCAGTGGCCTTCGACGGTGACAGATGTGCATTCGCCGGAGAAAATCAAAAGAACAAAGAGTGAGCAATTACCTGAAAACCTGCTTCGCACACCCTTGGCACCGCGTCTTTTGGTTTGCTGGTTTAGGTGCCACAGTTAATGGGTTGCCTGCAACGAGCCTCTGTGCGTCTTGAAACAGGCAATCACATTAAAATCGCTACGTAATCCGGCGTGTAACTGAATGTATACCGCCAGCTTGCTGGAATGATGACCGTTGCGCTGACACCGTATCGGGCGGCAGCGATCACGGTCCAACCCGCACCCGGGGCGGCTCCGGACAACCTGCACTGGGAAGAGGACGTGTCATGATAGGAGATCAGGATCGGACGGCCGGTTTCATTGAGGTATTCGGCACCACCTTGTCGGTTGACCTGTGACCAAGTCTGGCCCCAACCGATTGCATTTGCCAGCATATGCTGCTCGACAGAGGCGGCGCTCATGAGCTTTTCGACTGAAGCACCAGCACGCGCCTCGGCCAAACTCGCGACATCTGCAGCGATGGTGCGATTGGCAGCGAGGTCGCCGCCGCCCGTGAGGCCAATGCCAGTTTCAACACGGCGGCTGCCACTGACCATGGCCTCCAGCGCGGTCTGCACGGCGGTGGAGACCGGCTTGTCCCGATCGGCCGTGTTGTTCACCTGCCCAAGGCCAACATCTGCGGCGGTCAGGATGACCTCCCCGGTCTTGCCCGCCACTGAACGGACAGTTCCCAACTCCACGATTTTGAAGGTGCCGTTGCCATTGTCGCGTTTGAGAAACAGCTTGCCATCGCGGGTGTTGATGGCCAATTCTCCGAGATCGATCTGGGCTGTTGTTGGTACCTTTCCGGGCACGGCGGAGCGTTTGCTGAGCAACTTTGACGTCATGGTCCCACGGCCTCCTCTGCTTCCGCAAACGCGATGACGTCTACTGGCGTGCTGTCAATAACGGCCTGAGCCGCAGCGCGCTCGGCATCGTCCTGCACAACCGCTGGGTTTGGCACCATTATCGTCCCGGTCTGCTCACCTGTCGTCTCGTCGCAAACCGACTGTTCGATCTTTGCAGGAAGCGGCTCGATCACCGCCTGCACGACCACGGCTTCCATCACCGGCTCGCCAATACCCTTGTCGAACACGGGCTGGCCCTGTTCATCAATCGCCTGCTGCACTTCGGTCGCTTCCGGTCGTCCGTCCGCCAGCCGGTAGCTCGCCAGACGCGCCTGCGCGGCCCGGTAGGCCACGAGCTGGTGGTTGAACAGGTTGTGCTCCCCGTTGATCAGGTTGTCCGCCTCCCAACCCAGCGCGAAAGCCTCGTAGGAGACGTGCCCCAGCGCCTGCACCACATCCAAGAGCCTGGCGGGCAAATTGTCGTGCGGGATAACGCGCAACAATTCCTCATCACCCCTGCGCGCGCCCGCCAAGGCAAGATCGGACGCGACATAGGACATGCCGCGTTTAGTGGCCTGCCGCACGCTCAGGGGCGCATCGCCCTTCTGGATGAATACCGTCATGGATCAGACCTCCCGCACGCAGATCACGCCGACGTCCACCGTGGCCGGAGCCACCGCGAAAACCAGCGAATAGATGAACCCGTCGTAGCTGACGGCATAGTCCTCGCCCGTGCCGGGGCGTTTTAGCGCGCCGTCCACGTAGACGAACTTGGGTTTCCACCCCCGCGGCAGCGGGAAGGTGGTCTGGGCTCCGGTGCCAGAGAACCAGAAGGCCTCCTGCGCGACGCCTGCGGCGACCTTTGCCCTGAGCATTGAAAGTTCCTCACGAAGGTTCAGGGCCGGTTTCTCGATGTTCACAGTCATGGTTTCACTGCTCCGCAATCATGCCACCCACCGCCGAGATCGCGGTCGTGATGGGAGTTTCAGTATTGTCCACGCGGACGAGGCCGTCGAAGGTAGAACGACCCGCTGAAGTCCCGACATGCAGCAGGTTCGTCTTGGGGTCAT
>Ga0307966_1000775_pt1 | contig 26125 bp, 10 predicted proteins | sample OrgLakmetagen646_FD_203141 | JGI IMG/M metagenome (GOLD analysis project Ga0307966, IMG submission 203141) | Saline water microbial communities from Organic Lake, Antarctica - #646 | ecosystem: Environmental > Aquatic > Non-marine Saline and Alkaline > Saline | place: Antarctica: Organic Lake... | reverse complement strand
AACCTTGCGCAATAATGTTCGAACCGAAACCATGCCTGTCACCTCCGATCTGGCTGCCAACTTGATTGAGTCAGCCAAATCACCACAGTGCAACAGTTTTTCAGCGTGGGTTAAATCGCCTTGGGATTGTCAACGAATCTTTGTGTCAAAAGGGATCGGAATAAATGTATTCGAACATTGAAACGCCAGTGAATCATCGGCGCGCAGTGATGCGGCAATTGATAGAGCATACGGCGGTGGGCGCGGCGGGGCTGTCTAAGTTCTGCGCTGCTTGCATTGGGTACCGCTGAACCCGCGCCGCCGCCAGAGCTTTGTTGCGACTGCGAAACAGTGGCCTGGTCAATGCAGCGCCCACCAAGGATGGGGATTTGCCAAATTGCGCGGCATCTTGACCGCAAATCATAGTTCGCGTTAGACGTGTGTAAAAAGAGCAGCTTAGCCGATGATATGTGTCAATTTTTGTGATGATTGTGATGAAAGGGCCCGGTCAGTTGGATGGTCGCCGTATTTGACAGTTTTCAACTTAGCCTTGTTGACAGAGCAGCTGGCGAGCTGCGGGAACAGGCGATCAAATTCTGCTTCTCCAAAGGTGCTGATGAAGCGGGCTTCTGATTTTCCCCCGGTAATAAGGAGTGACATCGGTTTGCCGTTGGTGATGCGGGCGATGTGCCGGCACTATTGCTGCAGTACTAAGGTGAACTGGTGTGAGTATTCTTGAAAATCTGATCAGCAACGCTGGTTTCTCAATCGACGGTCGGCCTCTGCACGCGTTTCGCTTGAGCGATTGCCAGCATTCCACGCTTGAGGTCGAAATCCGCAAGATGCTGGCAACGCGCCAATATCAGTCGGCATCTGCGCCATTCGTCCTTTGGGCGTCAGAGCGGTATCGGCGCGATTACGATGGCGGCTTTCTATCCTGGGATTTCCTGACCGAACCATTGGGTATCGCGTTGCCGCAGGACGTTCTGCGCGACATGACCCGTGCAGGTCTGAAACGGCTTGAGCGCCCGATCCGTCGTGTAGAAGGCGGCACGCAGTATCTGCGCACAATAGCAGCAGAGGGGGGCATTCCTGTCAAGCTTCTCAGCGGCCAGGGTGGGTATCGCGCCGCATTGGTGGGGCTGGTGGCTGATATTGCGCGTTTGGGGCTCGGCTGCCCACGAGAGGTGGCGCTCGGATTTGCCGCACGGCGGACCCTGCGACTGCCAATGGGCTACCGGTCCGAAGAGTTCCGCAATCTCTTTGTCGATTTTGCGATGGATATGCTTGAGCTTCGCGCCTTGGCGCCGGACAGTCTTGCCGCGCATGAGGTCGAACCTTGGCTCGACAAGGTAAAGCCGGATTGGCGGAACGCCTTGTCATTGCGGATTGATGGCGATGCGGCGCGAAGCCTCTTGTCCGAGGCGGTGTCGGTGACTCGGCGGTCGGGGATGGTGACGGATCCGTTCTGTCGGGTCCTTCATCGCGGTCCCGAAGACGTCTGGACACCCTGGGTCGAGGTCGAGGACACGGCCGAAATCGCTGCCGAACTTGTGGCAGTCGTCGATCGCACCCGGCGACGCCTGCGCCTGGCCCCTGTGGGTCAGCTTGCCTCGACCGTGCCGGATCTGTTGCTGGCGCTTGACCGTGACGCGGATGCAGATCCTTGGGAATGTCGGCGCATCAGTGCCCGGCGGACAGCGCGGTTTGCCTTTCCGCTCGACACGGCAGCCGATCTTGTCGCCATGGCGGATGGGCAGTTCTTGACGCGCATCCGGCTCGCCGGGGGCGACGCGGTCGAGCTTGGATCGGGACCTGTGCTCTGGCGAGTGGCCGAGATGGGGGAAGACGGCCCGCAGGCCCTTGCCTTTGCCGGAACCGCCTCAATGCAGACGCAGGACCCTCACGTCTGGCTTCTGACCGAGGAAGATGCGACGCCTGATTGCCAAGGCACGCTTACGGCAAAGCCTGATGGAACAATCAAGGGCGGCCGCCTGTGGAGGCTTACAGGTCAGGGACGGATTTTTGTCTCCGGTGGTAACGCGTCGATAAGGACCGGTGCCGAAAAGGATGACCGCGACGAGATACACGCGATCGGCCCACTGGAATACCGCATCCTGGATGGAAACGGCACACCTGTTTACAGCGGCATCCCGTCGATTCTGTTCCGTAGGGCCGGACGCGGCTTTCGTCGGCTTACAGGAAAAGACTTGAGATACAAGATTGGTCGACAGGCGGCTTGGCGTGCTGGACTGCCCCCTGCAGATACAATGGGCCGTGTCGATTTTTCTATGAAGGATGGTCAGGGCATCGGTGCGCGCATCGCAACGAACGTGGTGCCGGAAAGTATCTCTGTCCATGAGGTCGACAACCACGATGGCTCGGTGCGCAGGCTTCGTTTCGCAGGGTTGCCGCAAGGCTGGACACTGCGCGTTGGTGAAGGGGTCAGCGCGACGATCAATCGCACGGGTGCTACAGAAGTCATACTTCCTTCGGGTGCCGCGTCGCGGGGACGCCTGCCATTGATTCTCGCCAACCCGGATGGCGCGGCTCCCCTTGTTTGGGCACTGAACCTGCCCCGAAAGCATGGTGAACTGCAAGACTTGCAAGGAGAGGTGCTGTCGCAGAATCGCGAGATCTCCATGCAGGATCTGCGCAACTGGCGCCTCGTCCCGGCTGAAAGCGGTAAGACTGAGTTGCGTGTGCGTCTTGAAGGGGCAGCCCCAGGCATCAGCCCGGTGATCGGTCGCGTCATCGGAACCGAGCAGCCGCTCTCGGCATTTCGACCTGTGTTTGAGGAAATGCTTGTGTCCGGAGGCCCTGACGCAGAGCTGAGGCTGCGGGTCGTCACCAGCGGAGTCCAATCGGCCAGACTGATAGTGCGACATGGCCTTGGCGAGACTCGGCTGGAAAAAGCATCGGTTAGCGTAATGGTAGGCCTAACCCCTGTTCTTGACACGGCTTTGCAGGTTGTCGCGGTCGATATGGATTACCCCTCGCGCGTCCAAGAGGCAGATGCTCAGCAGCTCACAGAACTGGGAGAGGGGCGCTGGTTCCTACTTCCGCACAGGAATGGCGTGCCGATGCGGCCACCCCGACCCTTCGTCCAACCAGCGCCATCCAACACCACCGGTGCAAATGCGCCTCGTCGCAAAGATAGAATTGCCCATTTTTCTGCGTTCTACCGCAGCGAAGCCGTGGAAGCTGACCTTTCGCGGTTGGCATCCTTGGCAGGCGTGCTCATTGCCCACGGGGTGTCGCCATCGGCTCTCGACGAGGTGCTTGCCTTGAACTCGGTCCCTGAGGCGGCTGTGCGCCTTCTGATGCGGGTGCATCACACCGAACTCGAAGACATGCTTTCGCTCGAATTGCACGGTGGCCCGCGCTGGGTTTTCGTGTCGCCCGATCTCTGGGCCAAGGCCTTCTCCGTGGAAGCAGAGGCTCTGCGCGCAACTTTTGCGGCGATCCCTTCGCTCGCGGCAAAGGCTGATGGATTGGTGCTGGGCCATCTCGCGTCCCGCACTGCCGAAATCCTTCGTTTGAGACCGTCGCTGCTTGGGCAAGTGGTGCTTGGCCTTTTGCAGGTCGTGCCTGGGGCGGTGCCGATGGTTGCGGAACTGCTTGGTGGCTGGCCAGCAGCGCTCCAGAAGCCGGAGAAGGCGCTCCTCGACTGCGCAGATGAGGTTGTGCGCCGCAACGCGACCACCGCTCCGAGCTTACATGATCTTGCAGCCAGGATCCGTCCTGTGGGCTTTGACCGGTTCGATCCTGAGCTGCGCGGTCTGATCGACGCCCCCCTTTTTGTGGCCGAGGTCGCCTTTGGCCTGCGCCCGCAACCCTCAACACGCCAGAAGGTGGAGCTGCTGCAGGCCATCCTGACCGATACTGGATCATTTGAAACCATGCTGCCTGCTGCTGTAGCTTGGCACGCCAACCGGACGAGAACGAAAAAGGAGAACCCATGAAGGACGACGTCTCTCTGCCCCGGTCGGGCTACGCTGATATTCTCACGCGGGTCAATGATCGCGCCGCGGACGCAGTTGTCGGCAAGGGGAGGGTGCGATCGACCGCCTTGCGCACCGATCTTGCGCAACGCCTACATGGTGGGGCGGGGCGACCCGATGCATTCGTCGCGGATCCGGTCTTTGAGGCAGCGCGTGTCTGGAAGCGCGCTGAGCTCTGCCTGAATGATCTGGCCGGAGGTCTGCTGGAAGAGGATCTTGTCGCAGCGCTCGACCGGCCCGTGCTGGCTGACGGGAGCACAAACGAACGCCGATGGCCGCGCAGCGGCGACGATGTTGCGCCTTATGTGCATCAGTTGCGCGCGTGGGAAGCTGCCGAGGCTGGTCGCAGCTTCATGGTTACCAGTGGAACGGGGTCGGGCAAGACCGAATGCTTCATGATCCCGGTGCTGAACGATCTGCTGAGGCAATACCGTCCGGGCAAAGGTGGTGTGCAGGCTATAGTGCTTTATCCGTTGAACGCCCTGATTGACAGCCAGAAGGAAAGACTTGGTGCCTGGATGGATCCGCTGGCAAACAAGCTGTCCTACGCGCTCTACAACCGGCATCTGCCGGATAACGTGAAAGGGCCGAAACGGCGCGGCGCCGAACTTCGTGACCGCAAGACATTGCGCGCGGATCCCTCGTCGCTTCTGGTGACGAATGTCACGATGCTGGAATACATGCTTATGCGCGCCCAGGATCGTTCGATCCTCGAGAAATCGCAGGGCAGCTTGCGCTGGATCGTTCTCGATGAAGCGCACAGCTATGTCGGCGCGCAGGCAGCTGAGATGGCGTTGCTTCTGCGCCGTGTGCGTGAGGCCTTCGGGGTTGGTCCGCAGGACGTGCGCCTGTTGGCCACCTCTGCGACCATCGGCGAGGGCGAGGAATCGCGCGAAACGTTGCGCCGGTTCCTTGCCGATCTGGCCGGGCTGAAACCGTCTCAGGTCGAAGTGATCGAAGGCGAGGAACGAGAGCCAAGCCTGCCAGCAATCGGTCCCGACACTTCGCTCGACCCCGAAGAATTCCCAATCGACGAGACCGCACTTTGGAATCTGCTTGCATGGCATCCGAGGCTGCGTACGATCCGCGACCGCATGCGGGACGGTGGAATTGGCCTGCGTCAGGCAAGCAGCCTTCTGGGACGGAATCCTGATGCCATCGGCGCTGCGGCCGGAACGCTTCAGCTGCTCGAGGCTGCGGCACAGGCGCGTGATCCGGCCACTGGTGTCAGCTTCGCGCCGTGGCGCCTGCATGTCTTTCATCGCGCCCAAGGCGGGCTCTGGGCGTGCATTGATCCGGATTGCCCGGATCGTGGTGCCGCTTTGTCGGCAGAGGGGGCAGACTGGCCTTTCGGTCAGATCCATATGGCGGATCGCGAGCACTGTACTTGTGGCGCTCCGGCCTTCGAGATCGGTGCTTGCGACGAATGCGGCACCCCGTGGCTAATTGCCGATGTCGCCAACGAAGGCCCCAACCGCTTCCTGCGTGCGGCGCGAAGTCAGGGTGTTGACGACGAGTATATTCTTGATGTCGAACCAGACGAGGACGATGACACTGGCGACAACGCCCGCATCGTTTCGGAGCGTGTGTGCATAGGGCCCGGGGCAGACGGTGCCCGCGATTTCCTGCGCACGTCTGACGCTGCCTTGTTCGAACGCCCCAACGAGACGGACCGGGTTGTGCCTTTATCTCTGGTCACGCCAGCGGAGCGTGGCTGTTGCGATCGGGCGGGCCACAAGAGTGTTACGGTGCGGCCTCAGCGGTTTGGCGCGCCGTTCCTAATGGGCAACGCGCTGCCCTTGCTGATCGAGGCGTCAAAGCCGAACACCTCCGACAGACCCGTGCCGTTCGGCGGGCGGCGGCTGTTGTCCTTCACCGACAGCCGACAGGGCACCGCTCGTTTTTCCGCCAAGCTCCAGCAGGAGGCCGAACGCACGCTGACTCGCGCGGTGGTCTACCATTCGGTGCAGGAGAAGTCGGGTGATCCACAGAAGGTTGCGGAACTTCGCGCTGCCGTCGCGGCGCTGCGGCCGCTCATTGCAAGCAACCCGGCGCTCGCAGCGACGCTGGAGGCCCAGGAAGCCGGGTTGCGCGAGGCAGAAGGCGGCCGTAAGCCAGTGGCCTGGTCCGACATGGTCACCCGTATCGCGCAAAACGAAGAATTTCGTAACTTTGCCCGCCCTGTCTGGCGCGACCGACCTGCGAAGGGGGACGTGGCGCTTGCCGAGCATCCCACCGCGCTCGCAGAGTTGTTCCTGTACCGCGAATTTTTTCGCCGTCCACGTTTGCAGAACAATGCCGAGACAATGGGCTTTGCGCGATTGCTGTTCCCGGGTCTTGTGGAACGTGCCCGGCTGTCCCAGCCCGAACCGATGCGCGAGGCCGGTCATGATGCCGACGTCTGGACAGACGTTTTGCATGCCGCCGTGGATATGGTCTTTCGCGGCAATCTGGCGATCCGGCTACCAGAGGATCCGGCGGATGTCCGGCACTGGATCTCACCACGCAGTGCCCTCTCGGTCGTGTTGGAGCCCGGCCTTCCAAGGGATGAGGCTGGTGGCGTCAAGAAGCCCAATCCCTTTCCGCATGCACTCGGCGACGCTGGCCTGACCCGGCTTGTCTACCGTCTGATTGGGGGCGACCGGGAAAGCGGACTCGATGCCGAGCGCACTTCGACCGTGCTTGCTGCTGTCTGGGAGGCTTTGCGCCAGTCCAGGGTAATCGTGCAGGCTGCACCGGGCGCCTGGCGTCTCGACATGACGAAAGCCACCATTGCACCCATTGAGATAGCCCATGAATGCCCGGTCACCCAGCGGCTTCTGCCCTTTGCTCCGGCGGGGGTATCCATGAACGCCGTGAGTGATCTCGCGATGACGAACGCAGTAGAGATGCCCGCACTGCTGCTGAGCGCCCCTCAAGGCACCTCCGCCGCTGACCGGCAGAACCTGCGGTTCTGGCTTGGAACCGACACGCGTATCAAGGAACTGCGCCTCAATGGACATTGGACAGACCTGCATGACCGAACGGCGGAATTCTCGCCATTCTTGCGCGCACAAGAACATTCCGCGCAGATCGACCGGCGTAGCCTGCAGACCTATGAGGAAGAGTTCCGCAATGGCCAAATCAATGTGCTGAACTGCTCCACCACGATGGAGATGGGGGTGGACATTCCCGATGTCGGGCTGGTCGTGAACACCAATGTGCCACCATCACCTGCCAATTACCGCCAGCGCATCGGCCGCGCAGGCAGGCGGGGGGAACCTTGGGCACTGGCCTTCACATTTTGCAAGGACCTGCCGCTGGACAATATGATCTTCCGCGACCCGGCGCGGCTTTTGAAGGCGCAGGTGGCCGCACCACAGGTGCGGCTCGATTCCGCGATCCTGGTTCAGCGCCATGTCAACGCTATGCTTTTGGGGCTTTTCCTACGCGAAGGTGGGGGTGTCAGCGTCAAGACGAACATGGCTTCCTTCATGGGAGCAACAGACGACGTCAATGCCGCCTTAATGCCCGAGAGCGTCTCGGATGCCTTCCTGCTGGCGCTCAAAAGCGACTGGGGCGGGATGGAGACTGTGACGAAAGCTGTGAAGACGCTGGTTCAGGGCACATGTCTTTCGGAACAATCGGGGCTGGTTGCGCGCACAGAGACCGATCTTGCCAAGATGCGCGATCGCTGGCGCTGTGAATACGAACAACTGCTTCAAGCACAAGCCGCCTATCCTGAGACAGAGCCGGCGCACAGGCTGTACCGCTACCGTGCAAAGCGCATGCGGGAAGAATTCATGATGACCGAGCTGGCCCGACGGGGCTTCACGCCGTCCTATGGCTTTCCAGTCGATGTAGTGTCTTTTGATCATGTTGGCCGGGACGGGGCCGAAGCCGGACCGTCGCGATCGCTTGAAATTGCGATCCGGGAATACTCGCCCGGCTGCGAGGTGGTGATTGACGGTCTGGTCCATCGGTCCGAAGGCGTGCAGCCCACCTGGGGCAACCGCAACGATCCCAGTGCGGTAGAGGACCTGCGCACGCTGTTCACCTGCCGCAAATGCAATCTGTTTGGTACAACCCGCCATGACGCAACGGTCTGCCCGCGCTGTGAAGGGCCCTTGCAACGGCAGGAATTGCTGCGCCCCTCGGGATTTCTTGGCGCAAGGAAACCGCACAGCGCGTATGAACAACTGGCTTTCGTGCCGTCGGATGCACCGCGCGTCTCCGCCGATCCAGAAGCCTGGGTGACGTTTCCCGATGCCGAGGTCGGGCGCCACCGGACGGCGCGCGAGGGCAAGGTGCTGATCACAGCCTCGGGCGAGCATGGCGCGGGTTATGCTGTGTGCATCGCATGCGGGCGCGCAGCAGCGGAGACTGACGAAGACAGCCCCGCATTGCCTGGGGGGATGAACAACCATCTCCCACTACAGCGTGTGCGAAACAACCCGCGACATGACGGGCGTTGCCCGGGTAACGACGAGGCTGGGCGCACGATCCGCCGCCGTGTACGCCTCGGAACTGAGATGGCCACCGACGTATTTGAGCTACAGCTGAATGAGCTGGCCAACACAGACGCGGGCAGGGCGCAGGCCGCCGCGATCGCCGCCGCCTTGCGGGAAGCCCTCGGCGCGCGCCTCGGGGTCGATGCCGAAAGCATCGGGCTGGCAGTGGCGCCCAGCGTTCGACCCGATGACACAAGGCGAAGCTCGATCTTTCTGTACGACAAAGCGTCGGGCGGATCAGGCTTCGCCAGCGCGGCTGAGCGTGATCTCGCGAAACTACTGCGTGATGCGTCTGTCCGGTTGGACTGCAAGTCCGGATGCGAAAGCGGCTGTCCGGAGTGCATCTTGAGGCGGGATCTACAATTCGGCGGTAGGGTGGACCGGCCCGGAGCCTTGAACCTGCTGTACAACAAGATCCTGCCGCGACTGGATCTGCCACAAGACCTGCGACTGTTCGGCCCCGAGACCGCGCCTGTGACACGTCTTTTGGCGGATTGGATCATGCAACAGGTCACCTCGGGCGCGATTGATCGTCTGACGCTTTTCCTGACTGATCCGCCATCGCGATGGGACGTGGCAGAATGGCCTGCGTTGCGTGCCGCTGTCGAAGCGGGCAAACTCGGCGTTCCAGTTGCCATTGTTCTGCGCTGGTCCGATGTTCATGTCCTCGAAATGTCACAAAAGCTGGACCTCGTTCGACTTGCTGCCCGCAGTGGCGCGACAGTGCACGGTATTGAACAGATGCCTACCGTAGGTGGTTTTCCCATCCTTGCCGAGACCCACCTCAACGGTGTCGATATGTCTGTTGCAACGACTGATGCTCAGGCAGCACACGTGGATCGCCATTGGGGCGGCGTGGAACAAGCACCCGTATTACACGGCCCGCATCCCATGACATCCCTGTCGCCCTCGCTTTCTCTTGAAAAGATCACTGTACACGGCGAGGGAAACTCGGCCCAGAAGGACATCGTCACAGAACTTGACGGTCCAGTGACTAAGTTCGGCACACAGCTCTGGAAAATCGTGCGTGCTCTGCGACCATCAGCCTTTGCAGAAGGACGGCGCATCGTCCATGTCACCTACAACGACCGCTATCTGAGAGGGCCGCTGACTGCACGGCTGCTTTTCGATGCGTGGCGGACCATGCCCCTGTGCGACGCTCAGACACGTCTGGATATCGTGTCCGAGGCGATGGGGCAGGAGGGACGACCCGGCTATCTGCTTTGGCACAACTGGGAGAACGACACGCTTCGCAGCGACGTTCTGGCGGGAATGTTTCCTGGAGCTGGTGTGCGACTGGGGACCAAGGCTGACTGTGCCCATGCCAGATCTTTTCGTCTGACATTCGACGACGGAGGTGAGATCACCGTCTTTCTGGATCAGGGATTTGGTGCGTGGCGAGATGCCTCGCCTCGCGCGACGCGGTTTGCTCATGATCGCCTGCCTAAGGATCAGGCACGAGACTTGGAGAAATTGCGTTTCGATGTCGTGCTACAGGACGGCGGTAAATTTCCATCGCCAATTTGGGTGCGCTGGTGAGCGTCTTTCAAGCAGGTGACCTTTGATTGCGCAATTCCTTTCTGGGCGGGCTTTCCCAACTGAACCGGGCACCCCGCTCGAATGTCATACAATGCAGTCAAGGAACATAATCGTTCCAAGGCGCATGGTAGAACGCGTGGGCGATCTGGTCGGCGCCAGCGAGAATGTGCAGGGTTGTGTAATGGACCTGCCTTTGGTTTGGTGCGATTAAATATAACACAGGCAGAAAAATGTCATTCTTCGAGCACCCAATCCTGAATTCTCCGTACCTCGTTCCCGAACAACATTGGGAATTGGATGGTGATGGACGACCCACCGATACGGTCATTTCGAAAAGGAGAAGGTCTGACCTGATTTCCGCGATGCCAAAGCCCAAGAGTGTAAAAGGCGGTCGGCAGTCGGAATTGGAACTGAACGCAGCTGGACTCGAAGGTCAGGATATGGCCTACAACGTGACTGAGTTCGTCAACGAGATGCGGTCCCAGGTTGATGCTTGGCGGGGGCTCCCCAATCCGAATGACTGGCAGGTTTCGCCAATCACTCATCGTCTTCTGCAGCATTGGCGCTCCATACAGAAGGACGAGACGCAGGTCATCCGCCCGTTCTTCTGTCAGCTCGAAGCCGTCGAGACTGCGATCTGGATGACCGAAGTCGCGCCGAAAATGGGGGAGCGGGGCCGCCGCATTCGGCGCAGGCTCGAGGCGGCAAATGCCGAAGCAAATCCTGATCTGTTCCGCGTCGCGCTGAAGCTCGCGACAGGGGCCGGAAAGACCACTGTGATGGCCATGCTCATCGCATGGCAAACCCTCAATGCCGTGCGCAGTCCCAATTCAAAAACCTTCTCGCGCGGATTTCTAATCGTGACACCGGGCATTACGATCAGGGATCGTCTGCGGGTTCTGCTGCCAAATGATGCCGATAGCTATTATCAAAAGCTGTCCCTTGTGCCTGGCGATCTGATGCAGGACATGCAACGCGCCAAGATCGTCCTGACCAACTATCATGCCTTCAAACTGCGCGAACGGGTCCAGCTTTCCAAAGGCACAAGATCCGCGCTTGCAGGGCATGGCGAGGGGTTAACCACGCTGGAAACCGAAGGTCAGATGCTACAGCGGGTCATGCCGGACCTCATGGGGTTGGGCCGGATTAACGTGATAAACGATGAGGCCCACCATTGCTACCGGGAGCGTCCGGGCGGGATGACCCCGAAACTTGTCGGCGACGAAAGAAAGGAAGCCGAAGATAACGCCGAAGCCGCGCGCCTGTGGATTTCGGGGATCGAGGCGGCAAAGCGCAAACTCGGCATCCAGACCGTCTACGACCTGTCCGCCACGCCGTTCTTCTTGGCGGGGTCCGGATGGATCGAGGGCACGCTTTTTCCTTGGGTGATCTCCGATTTCTCTCTGATGGACGCCATCGAGTGCGGGATTGTAAAGCTTCCCCGCGTACCTGTGGCCGACAACCTGCCGGGCCAGCCGGAGCCGCTTTATCGCAAACTTTGGGAGGCCATCGGGAAGAAAATGCCCAAGAAGACGAAGGGCGCGAAACCTGATCCGCAGAGCTTACCCATTCCATTGAAGACCGCGATTGATGCGCTCTACGGTCACTACGAAAAGACATTTCAGCTTTGGGATGCCGAGGATGTCGGCATCCCACCGGTCTTCATTCTGGTCTGCAACAACACCACCAATTCTGAATTGCTGCGCGACTACATCGCCGGATATGAACGCGAGAATGCGGATGGCACGATCGAAACCATCAAGGGAAAATGCCCGTTATTTTCTAATTTCTCCTCCGACGACGACCGCCTTCCCAGACCGCGCACAGTCCTGATCGACAGCGCGACGCTTGAGGCCGGGGGGGACGTAGATAAAGCCTTCCGCGATGCCCACGCCGAAGAGATCGAGGCCTTCCGCCGTGAGCAGGCAGAACGGGGCGCCAGAACTGACGATCTTAGCGACGCGGACATCCTGCGCGAGGTGATGAATACCGTCGGTAAGAAGGGCCGTCTGGGCGAGCAGGTGCGCTGTGTCGTTTCGGTCTCGATGCTGACTGAAGGCTGGGACGCCAACAACGTCACACATATCCTCGGTTTGCGCGCCTTCGGAACGCAGCTGATCTGCGAACAGGTGATTGGTCGCGCGCTGCGTCGGCTCTCCTACGATGCCGATCCGGACACAGGCCTCTTCCGGACCGAGTATGCCGATATCATGGGCATCGACGGGCTGAATTTCTCAGGCCAGCCGACGGTCGCCCCGCCGCAGCCGCCGCGCGACGTCATCAATGTGCGCGCCGTTTCACCAGAGCGCGATCACCTCGAAATCACATTCCCGCGCGTCACAGGCTATGTGGCCGATCTGCCTTCAGACCGCCTTGACGTCGATTTCTCGGGCATGGAGCGATACGTCCTGACGCCTGGGAAGACATCGGCGGCCGAAGTGACCATGCAGGGTATCGTGGGCGAGAGCGAAAAGCTCACGCTCGACTACCTGCGCACTACCCGTCAGTCCACCATCGCCTACCATGTCGCCAAGCACATGGTCTTCGAGAAACTCCGCGACGCGCATCAGAAACCGCGCATACACTTGATCCCAGCGGCCAAACGTATCGTCAACCAGTGGCTCTCCGAAGGGCACCTGCACTGCACCGGCGGCACCGTGCCCGCTCAGCTTCTCTACCGCGAAATCGCGGATGAAGTCTGTGATCTGATCTTCGGTGCCCTGATCGACAAACCCGGCGGCGACAGCATCTTGCGCGCGGTGCTCGACCCGTACAATCCGACCGGTTCCACCCTTGGCGTCAACTTCAACACCTCCAAGACGACGCGCTACCAGCCGCGCCCCGACCGATCCCACCTCAACTGGATCATCACCGACAGTGATTGGGAGGACAAGTTGGCGGCAGTCATCGAAGACCACCCCGCCGTGACGTCCTATGCCAAGAACCACAACCTCGGCTTTGAAATCCCCTATCTGATGGAGGGAGAGCCGCGCCACTATCGCCCCGATTTCCTGATCCGGCTGGACGCGCCCGAGCCGACCACACTGGTGGTCGAGGTCAAAGGCTACCGCGGCCATGACGCCATGCTCAAGGCCGAAACCATGCGCGGCAAATGGATCCCCGCCGTCAACCGCCTTGGCACCTATGGCCGTTGGGGCTTTGCCGAATTGCGCGAGGTGCATGATTTCGGGCCCGCGCTGGATACAGCGATTGCGGGCATACTTGGAAAGGTGCCCGCATGAGACGCGAACCGACCACGCTGGAGCTGCTGGCGCTCACCTTGCAATGCCTTCTCGCGGCCTTCTGGGTCGCGGTTTCGGCCATTCCACTGATCTTTATCCTTTGGCTGATCTGGTGAAAGGCCCAATCATGACCGACAAGAATACCCCTGCTTCCTCCAAGGCGACCACGCGAATAGACCCGATCACCCATGATGATGAGCGGCTGAACATTCCCACGCCCGAGCTGGCCCCGATGATGGACCCGGCGGATGCAGCACCCATCAAGGTGGCCTACGCCACCCGCAACCCCGACCTTGACCCGCAACTGATCTGGCGCGGCAAGGATATTGATCAGGTGGCCCTCACCGTCGATGCGCCGCCGATCTACATGCAGGAACAGGTCCACCCCAAGGCGATCATCGAGGATCTGCGCGCGGGCGGGCAGCGCAACGGCGAAGGGGGCGGCGCGGATCTGTTCGATCACTTCGGCATCACCGATGACGACCGCGAGGCCGAGATCGAGTTCTACCGCCATCACCGTAAATGGTCGAACCGGATGATCCTGGGCGATGGTCTGCAAGTGATGGCGTCATTGGCCGAGCGCGAGGGGCTGAAGGGGCAGGTGCAGGCGATCTATATCGACCCGCCCTATGGCATCAAGTTCAACTCAAACTTCCAGTGGTCCACCACCTCGCGCGATGTCAAGGACGGCAAGCTGGAGCATCTGACCCGCGAGCCCGAGCAGGTGAAGGCCTTTCGCGACACCTGGCGCGACGGGATACACTCCTACCTGCAATACCTGCGCGACCGTCTGGTGGTGGCGCGCGAATTACTGACCGAGTCCGGGTCCTGTTTTGTCCAGATCGGAGACGAGAACGTCCACAGGGTGCGCGCGTTGATGGATGAGGTGTTTGGGGAGGAGAATTTTCTCGGGCTGATTCAAGTTCAAAAGACAGGAAGCCAAGCCTCAAAATTCCTCGCTGCAACAGTAGATTTCGTTGTCTGGTATGGAAAGTCCAAAGACCAAACGAAATACCGGCAACTGTATGATGAACGCCGTCCTGGCCATGTTTCCTCGGACAGGTACGACCAAATTGAACTTCGAGATGGTAGCACGCGACGGCTAAAAAAGGACGAACTCCAGAGAGTTGGAGCAGGACTAAAAGGCGAGGTATTTCGGCACACGAGCTTGATTAGTTCAGGGCCATCTTCCTCGGACCAGAAACTTCTTTTCAATGGTCGCGAGTTTGGCCCAGGAAAAAACAACCACTGGAAAACAACCGTGGCTGGTCTGCAAATGCTCGACAGATGCGGTCGAGTATATGAAGGCAAGAACTCAGTCCGCTACAAGAGATACCTGAACGATTTTGCGGTTCTCCCTATTACCGACCGTTGGGAATCTATGCAGATTGGCACAGAGTTAATCTATGTAGTCCAGACATCAGGAAGTATTGTTTCCCGTTGCCTCCTCATGACCACCGACCCCGGCGACCTTGTGCTCGATCCTACCTGCGGCTCGGGCACCACCGCTTATGTCGCCGAACAATGGGGCCGGCGCTGGATCACCATCGACACCTCGCGCGTCGCCCTTGCCCTTGCCCGCGCGCGGATCATGGGCGCGAAATACCCTTGGTATCTGCTCAAGGATTCCGAGGCCGGACAGCGCAAAGAGGCCGAGGTCACGCGCTCCGCCCCCGCCACCGCCGCCACCTATAACGACATCCGCCACGGTTTCGTCTATGCCCGCGTGCCCCACATCACCCTGAAAAGCATCGCCAACAACACCGAGATTGACGAGATCTGGGCCACCCGCCAACCCGCCGTCGAGGACGCCCGCGCCGCGCTCAACACCGCCCTGCGCGGCCACCCCGCGCCCTTTACGGTGGAAACCGGCGGGCGCAAGGGGCAAAAGATCGACTTTACCGCCACCGGCGATTTGACCCTGCCCAGCGGCGAGGCTGCCCCGGCGAACGGCTTCATGGAATGGGAAATCCCGCGCGACGCCCCGGAAGACTGGCCCGATGCCGCCAAATCCGCGCTCGCGGACTTCTGGCAGGCCCGCATCGCCCGGCAACAGGAAATCGACGCCTCCATCGCCGCCAAAGCTGATCACGAATTCCTCTATGACAAACCCTATGAGGATAAAAAACGCGTCCGCGTCGCCGGCCCCTTCACGGTCGAAAGCCTCTCACCCCACCGCACCCAGGCGGTGAACGAGCACGGCGAGATCATCGAGTATCACGACGCCGCCACCGGCAAACGCAGCGCGCAGGCCCAAGAGGCCGACAACTACCGCACCGCTATCCTTGAAAACCTGTCCAAGGCCGGCATCCAGCAATCGGACAAGGCCGACAAGATCAATTTCACCTCGCTCACAGCCTGGCCTGGCGAATGGCTGGCCGCCGAGGGCCGCTATCTGGAGGGCGAGACGGAGCGCAAGGCTGGCATTCTGATCGGCCCCGAATACGGCACCCTGCAACGCGCCGACCTGATGGCCGCTGCGCGGGAGGCGGTGGATGCCGGTTTCGACATCCTGATTACCTGCGCCTTCAACTACGACGCGCACACAGCGGAAACCCGCAAGCTGGGGCGTTTGGCAATCCTCCAGGCCCGAATGAACCCCGACCTCCACATGGCCGACGATCTGCGGGCAGGGGGCGGCAACCTATTCGTGGTGTTCGGAGAGCCGGACATCGTGGTTAAAGAGGATGGCGACAAGCTGCGCATCGAATTGCTGGGCGTCGACATCTTCAAGCCCGCGACGGGCGAGGTGGTCAGCTCCGAGCCAGACGACATCGCCTGCTGGTTCATCGACACCGATTACAACGAGGAGTCATTTTTCGTCCGTCATGCCTATTTCCCGGGGGCGGAGATCCCCTACAAGCAGCTCAAGACGACGCTGAAAGGGGAAGTGGACGAGGAGGCGTGGGAGTCGCTGAAACGCACAATCTCGCGGCCCTTCACAAAGCCCAAATCAGGCCGCATTGCCGTCAAGGTGATCAACCATCTGGGGGATGAGGTCATGAAGGTGTTGGGGGTTTAGCGGATGAGTGGTGGCGGGTACCGTGGTGGATCGACCGTGTTCAAGGCTGGAAAAGGAGCAAAAAGCTCCCCCCGCAAGAAGAATGATCGGATTGAAGACATTCTCGATGAACGCAGGGCGGGTGTGAAACCTGGCGGCCAATCTAAGAAGAAAGCGCTGTTCGGTGATGATGCTCCCGGTCTGCATGTCCTGTCGGCAGACGACCGTCGGAAAGTTATGCAGAAGATTCGCGACTCGCGTCAAATTTCAGACGATCGGGCGCGCGAAAAAGAGGAGGTAGAAAAGGAAAAGCGACGCACAGCCTTCGCAAATTTTGCGAAGTCGGTGAAAGAGCGAGAGCAGGAATGACCCACCGCATCGCCGACACCTTCTACGACGCCCTCGACAAGCTGCATCCGCAGGAACAAAAGGCGGTGAAGCAATCCGCCTTCGACTTCCAGATGGACCCGAGCCTGCCCGGCTTCTCCATGCACCGGGTCGACCGCGCCCGCGATCCAAACTTCTGGACGGCGCGGGTGAATCGCGACATCCGGATGGTAATCCACAAGACCGCGGGCGACACGCTGCTGGCGTGGGTAGGCCATCACGATGACGCCTATCGCTGGGCCGAAACCCGGCGGATCGAGAACCACCCCCGTACTGGTGCTGTGCAGATCGTTGAGGCGCGTGAGACCATCGAGGATGTCGTCGTCCAACGCTTCGTGCAAGAGGCCGTTCGCCTGCCACGCCTGTTTCCTGACGAAACGGACGACACTCTGTTGTCTTGGGGAGTGCCTGAAGACTGGCTCGATACCGTGCGCAACGCCACTGAGGACACCGTCGTCGAGATAGCGCTTCGACTACCCGCAGAGGCCGGCGACGCGATCCTCGCCGCAGCAACCGGCGAACGACCTCAACCCGCGCCCGCTGTGGCCGTTGGAGAGGATCCATGGGCTCATCCCGACGCTCTTCGCCGGTTTCGGGTGGTTGAGGATGTCGAAGAGCTCAAGGCGGCATTGGACGCCCCATGGGAGAAATGGACAGTGTTTCTTCACCCTGCGCAACGCGAGTTCGTTGATAGGGATTTCAACGGTCCGGCGCGGGTGATCGGTTCGGCTGGCACTGGAAAGACCATTGTTGCGCTGCACCGGGCTGTCCGGCTTGCCGCCGATCCCAACGCCAAGGTTTTGCTCACGACCTTCAACCGCAGGCTGGCTGACCTTCTTCGCGATAAGTTAGCCTTGGTGGCGGGGCAGTCCGTCCAGGAGCGGATCGTGGTAGAGGATCTTGGGGCGGTAATACACCGCCTGCATGCTGAGCGACTTGGCCCCATCGAAATCGTGGATGAAGTGACGCTGAGGCGCTTTCTGGAAGATGCTGCCGAGGCAGCGTCGCTCAATGTCGATCCAGATTTCCTCTTCGATGAGTGGACCATGATCGTCGATGCCTGGAACGTGCCTGATGCCGATGCCTACCGCGATCTCCCGCGTCTTGGACGCAAGCAGAGGATGGCGGCCTCTCGTCGTGATGCGTTGTGGTCTGTCTTCGCGCAGGTTCGTGAGAAGCTTTCGAAAGAGGAACTTGCAACGGAATCCGGCTGCGCCCACGACCTTCGAAAAGACGGTCGGTTTCCATTCACCCATGTGATCGTCGACGAAGCCCAGGACATCTCGGTGGCCGAGTTGATGCTGCTGGGCAGTATGTTGGGTGATCGGTCGAACGGCCTGTTTTTCGCCGGAGACATTGGACAACGGATCTTTCGTTCACCGTTCCCTTGGGCTGCGGCCGGGATAGAAGTGCGCGGACGATCCCGCAGTCTCAAGGTTAATTATCGGACTTCCCACCAGATCCGAAAGCGTGGTGATAGGCTGCTGCCAGAGACCCTGGTCGAGGCTGACGGATCCGAAGCGAGTCGGCTCGGAGTAACTTCGGTTTTCGACGGGCCTGCTCCCCGGATCCATGTTTTCGATAATCCTGAGACGGAGCGCGCCGAGTTGGACGCATGGCTGCGAGAGCTGCTTCAGCTCGGTGTGGAGGCTGGTGAGATTGCAATCCTTGTCCGTGCCCCAGGTCAAGTGGCGGCGTTCGAGCCGATGGGCGTGCACGTCATGACCATGCATGACGCCAAGGGTTCCGAATTTCGGGCGGTCGCGATCCCACGGCTCGATCACAATATCCTGCCTGAAGAGGCAAGGTTACTTGCTGCCCGGGACGAGGCCCATCTCGACGCAATCATGACCACCGAACGCCACTTGCTATATGTCGCAGCTACAAGGGCCAGAGATTTCCTTTGGATGTCCGGTGTCGATCCGGTGTCTGAATTCCTGTCCGATCTGGCCGCCTCGGAAGTCTTAGAGCCTAAAGAGCCGTCCATTTTGAGGGGCATTCGGTAGGTTTGGATGTCACCGCCGCATAAACTGATCTTAACCGGGGCGGAACCATTTAGCCCGGATTGTTCACAGGAATAGTCTCGGGTCTTGTGAGTGAAAGTGGTGACAGGCGCCTTGCTACGGCCGACGTTCGCAGTCGCCATGGTCTGAACCTTTCATATTTTTCAGACAGAAAGCCCATGACGGACCCTCCTAAGCGGCCCGAAATTTTCTAATCCTTGGCAGCGTTGAACGGCCAAAAATATCGCCTCAACCAAAGCAGCGCTCACCTCGCGAAATTTGGAAAATGATATTCACAGAATTGGCCTGCAGGCCAATGCGAATTGGACCTTGTCTGCTACATGAGGGGGCTACAAGCTCCAAGGCGCGCGCGCCTTGATGGTCTGCATTTGCTCCATTCAAATGGTCAGCTTTGGCGCCGAAGCTAAGATTTCGGCCGGTATGACCATCTCGGATAAGCCCATCAGCTCATTCCTTATCTGCAGCAGGTTGCATTATTTGCTCATACCAGATTTCCGGCCGGATCGACACGGATCCAAGTTCTTTCCATGTCGATATATCAAAGCCAAAAATCATTTGTTCCCGCCCCACTGGATCTCTCGGTCAGCAGTGCAGAGCTTGCTCGAAACCTCGACAAGTTCTATACAAAGGCGGAGATTGCTCGCCAATGTGTTGATGACTTCGAAAGATGGACAGACATAGATCTGACCACCACGAAGACTGACATCCTGGAGCCAAGCGCTGGCGCAGGGGCGTTCCTTGACTTCCTTCCGTCCCGCACACTGGCCTACGATCTTCTGCCCGAAGACCCAAGGATTTCCGGGCAAGACTTCTTGAAATTGGAGCGCCGCCAGCCTGCTATTGTCATCGGGAACCCGCCTTTTGGGAAGAACTGTCGTCTCGCAATCCCATTCTTCAATCACGCGGCGACATTCGCGGATCAAATCGGATTCATTGTTCCGCGGACATTTGAGAAAGTCAGCATACAAAACCGCCTCAACCCTCAATATCATCTGCTCAACCAACGCGTGCTCGTGCGCGAAAGTTTTACTTTTGAGGGTAAGAGTCACTCTGTTCCCTGCGTCTTTCAGGTCTGGGAACGACGTGATGATCTACGACCTAAGGTCACATTGCCACTCGTCCATGCTGATTTTGACTTCGTTACTCGAGAAGAGGCAGATTTCGCGCTTCAGCGCGTCGGCGAGTATGCGGGCGCTGTGAAAACGTGCTTTAGCGGGGTTTCAAAAGCCTCGCACAACTTTCTGCGCGCAAATGGATCTGTTGAAGTGCTACTTTCGTTCTTCCGTGCGATCGATTTTTCTGAAGTCAAGGCCAGAACGGTGGGACAGCCCTCGATCTCGAAAACGGAAATCGTTGCACTTTATTCCGAGCTCAAAGCGAAATCGCGTTAACAAAGGGTTGCCCGCAAACTGGGGCGGTCGGCTATTCGCCCCGTCGCACACAACAGCAGCGATTCCGTGAGAAACGGGCTGGCGATGTCAGGTACATGGCATTGGATGCTCGATCGTGGGCTGATCTTGGTAGCCGATGACATCGAAATAATCCTCGTGTCTCGCAACAAGGTGCCGGGTGATGTCGTCGACCGGTTGTTACGATCGGATGGAAAGATCTGGATGCCCGAAGACAATACAAACTGGCCGCACTCCGCAAATTTGGCATGGCATTGGGAGAGCATTTTTGGTCAAATGGCTGTGGAAGGTCCCACTCCCTGGGAATAAATACTAACCTGCCAGTATGAAAAACATAATTTCCCGAGGCATATCGAGAGCCCTTGCCCGTAACCGACCACAGCAGCCCGAAAAACCTGAGGCTGATCCGCCGAACAATAACGGTATTCAAATGCCGCGGGATCAATCCGAAATCTTGTCGCGCTGTCTGTCGATTGATTTGGAGGTCGATCCCAAAGAAGCCCGGATATTCGCCTTCGCCGCTGTGCCGGTGGGTGAAGGAAAGGGCATCGTTCATCGGAGAGGTGACCCGAGGACCGCGCTTGAAAAACTCGACCTGTTCTGCGCTGGCTTCGCGCATGTCATTGGGCACAATGTTATGCGCCACGACCTGCCGCATCTCATGGCGGTGTCGCCGCGCTTTGCAAAGCTCGCGGACGGACCGATTGACACGCTGTGGCTCAACCCCTTGGCCTTCCCGCGCAATCCCTACCATCGTCTGGTCAAACACTACCGCGATGGGCGGCTTCAAAGTGGTCACGTCAACGATCCCGAGTTCGACGCGCGTCTTGTGTTCAAGGTCCTTCGCAACCAGATCGACGCCTTCGTATCGCTGAACACGTTGTCGCCAGAGACGATGATGGCCTATCACTGGCTTTGCTGCCGAGGACCCGGTAGCGACGGGTTTGATCGGTTGTTCAGCGCCGCGCGCGGGGCGTCCATCCCGACCGAAGCGGAAGCGCACGGGGCCATTCAGACGCTGCTAAAAGAGGCGGCCTGCGGCGCGCAGGTGGGCGCTGTGCTCGAGCGGCTCCAGGACACTGGGCTGGGCTGGCCGATGGCATATGCCCTTGCCTGGATTTCGGTCGCTGGTGGGGATTCTGTCATGCCGCCCTGGGTGCGGGCGCAGTTCCGTGACGCAGCACGGCTCGTCAAAGACCTGAGGGACTCGAATTGTCGTGATCCGCACTGTGCCTATTGCGCAGAGCACAACAACCCCACCCGTGCCCTCGAACGCTGGTTCGGCTTTCCAAGTTTCCGCCCGGAACCGGTCGACGAGGACGGACGCCCGCTTCAGGAAAAGATCGTGGCATCGGCCATGGAAGGCGACAACCTGTTGGGCATCCTGCCGACGGGGACGGGCAAATCCATCTGCTATCAGATCCCCGCGCTGTCTCGGTTTGACAAGACAGGGGCTTTGACCGTCGTTATATCGCCGCTTGTGGCGCTGATGGCGGATCAGGTTCAGGGCTTGCTGCGGGCCGGAATTTCCTCGGCGGTTACGATCAACGGGCTATTGTCTTTGCCTGAGCGTCAGGATGCGCTCGACAAGGTGCGGCTTGGGGACGCTGCGATCCTTTTGATTTCGCCCGAACAACTGCGCAGCACAACAGTTCGGTCCGTTCTGGCACAGCGCGAGGTGGGGCTGTGGGTGCTGGACGAGGCGCACTGCGTGTCCAAATGGGGGCAGGATTTCCGACCCGACTATCGATACGTTTCGCGGTTTATCAAGGAAAGCTCAGGCGACGAACCGGCTCCGGTGCTTTGCTTGACCGCAACGGCAAAGCCGGACGTAGTGCAGGACATCCGCAGTCATTTCAAAGAGCGGTTGGGGTCCGAGCTGGCGTTGATCGACGGAGGCGCATCGCGGTCGAACCTGAGCTTCCAGGTGCTGCCAACGCAGCGGGCAACCAAGATGACCGATATCCTCGACACGATCGAGGCCCAGCTTCCGCGCGAGGGCGTGTCGGGGGCGGTCGTCTATTGTGCAACCCGAAACGCCACCGAGCGCGTGGCGGAGTTCTTGAAACAACAGGGTATCGCCGCTGAACGGTATCATGCGGGCCTTAGCGCCGATGACAAGCGTGAGATCCAGGAGGACTTCCGCGTCGGCAATCTGCGCGTGATCGCGGCCACCAACGCCTTTGGTATGGGGGTCGACAAGCCGGACATCCGTCTGGTGGTTCACGGGGACGTGCCGGGGTCGCTGGAAAACTACCTGCAAGAAGCGGGGCGCGCCGGGCGGGACCGCGAGCCTGCAAGCTGCGTCCTTCTGTATAATACAGAAGACGTCGATCGTCAGTTCAGCCTTAGCGCGCGGTCTCGGCTTGCGCGGCATGAAATCGGTGCGATTCTGAAAGCGCTTCGGCGCCTTGATGCAAGGACCGGAAAAGGCGGTGAGATCGTTGCTACACCGGGTGAAATTGTTCACGAGGAGAAAGACCGGGATTTCCAGCGAGACAGCAATACCGACGATACGCGGGTAAAGACGGCCGTCGCCTGGCTGGAAGAGGCGCACCTTCTGAATCGCGAAGAAAACCGGGTGCAGGTGTTTCCCGCCTCGCTTCGGATAAGGAGCATGCAGGAGGTCCGAGATATCCTTGCATCCGCCGAAATCACCCAGCGGCGGCGCGAGGATCTGGCCGCCATCGTGCAGCATATCATCAACGCGCCGCAGGAAGAGGGTATCACCACGGACGAGCTCTGCGGGGTCAGTGGGCTGACGGTGTCGGGCGTGCGCAAGGCCTTGGCGGATCTTGAGGCTCTGGGGATTGCAAAGGATGATACAAACATCACCATCTTCGTGCATGCGCGTATCAAGAATGCCTCGCCGAAACGGTTCGAAGCGGCATCCCGGTTGGAAGCCGACCTGATTACGATACTGATAGAGCAAGCGCCAGACACGGACATCAACGAGGCTTGGCCCTGCCATCTGGCCTCGGTGGCGCAGGCTCTGCGTGAGCAGGGACACGCCTCTGTGCGGCCTGATATCGTTGATGGGTTGCTCCGTGGGATTGCGCAGGATGGCCGCGACATGGATGGCGGCAAAGGCAATATCGGCCTGCGCAAGGTGTCCAAAGGCAGTCTCGTGGTGCGGATGCAAAGATCATGGGCGGTAATCGAGCAGACCGCTCAGCTTCGCAGACAGGCCGCAGAGCGGTTAATTTCACACTTGATCGAGCAGGTTCAGGCTGGTCTGAGCGGGAAAGATATTCCTGTCGAGACCACGCTTGGCGACCTTCTTGCAGCGATCAACAGCGACGCGCTGTTGCGTGCGTCAGTCAATGACCCGTCGAAGCTCATGGACCGCGCGCTTCTGTGGCTGCACGAACAGCAGGTGGTGACTCTGGGTAAGGGGCTGTCCGTATTCCGCTCGGCCATGACGTTGCATATCAACCCGAAAGGCGGCGGCTTTACCACCCAGCATTTCGCGCCGCTGGACGACCACTATAGCGAACAGACCGTCCAGACCCACGTCATGGCGGCATATGCGAGCAAAGGCATCGACGAAATCGATCAGGCTCAGCGGCTCGCGCATGACTATTTCGCAATGGAGCAGTCCGACTTCATGAAAACTTGGATGCCGGGGAAAATTTCGGAGTTCAGACGGCAGGCAACGCCTCAGTCCTATGCCGAGATCGTCGATAACCTGAGGAATTCGACACAAGAGCAGATCGTGCGTGACGACCGCGAACAGACCAATGTGCTTGTGCTCGCCGGTCCGGGCTCAGGCAAGACACGCGTGCTGGTCCATCGTGTCGCCTATCTGGTCAGGATCAAGCGCGAAGACCCAAACGGTATACTGGTGCTCGCCTACAATCGTCACGCCGCCGCCGAGATCCGGGAACGTTTGCGTCGACTGATCGGCGAGGGTGCTCGCTTCATAACGGTCTTGACCATCCACGCCTTGGCCATGCGGCTGGTTGGCGCGAGTTTCGCCGGACGGGCAGGGGCCGATGAGCCTGATTTCAAGACGCTTCTGACCGATGCGGCATGTCTCCTGCGCGGCGATGGGCTGGACAAAGTCGAGGCCGAAGCCTTGCGAGAGACGTTGATCCAAGGTTTTCGCTGGATTCTTGTGGACGAATATCAGGACGTGGGGGCCGAGGAATACGCTTTGATCGCTGCGGTGGCCGGTCGCAGCATCGACGAACCGGATCAACGGATCAGCCTGTTCGCGGTCGGCGATGACGACCAGAATATCTATGCGTTTGCCGGTGCATCGGTGCGCCACATTCGGCAATTCGAACAGGATTATTCTGCCAAGCCGGTCTTTCTGACTGACAACTACCGCTCGTCGAGGCACATCATCAACGCAGCGAACGCCGTGATCGAAGGATCTCGGGAACGTATGAAAACAGGGCATGGGATTGCCGTCGACCAATCGCGACAGAAGGGCCCGGCCGGGGGTATCATGGAAAGCCTTGACCCGGTTGCACAGGGCCGGGTCCAAATCCTTGGCTGCCCGGCTGGGAATGACGCACAGGCTCTTGCGGCCGTCAACGAGATGATCCGCCTCTCTAAACTGATCCCGGATTGGAGCTGGAAGGGCGCGGCAATCATTTCTCGTGATTGGCGCAAGCTTTTGCCGGTCCGCGACTTTGCCGAGGCGCATGGAATTCCCGTCGAAATGGCGAACGAGAACTTGCCAAGTGTGTGGCGCACCCGTGAGATGCAGGGGTTTGTCAGCGGCCTGCGCGAGAGGCACGAGTCCATGGTCAGCTTGGGCGACCTGACCGAAACCCTGAACGCGATACCCGCAAGCCGTTGGACCGACCGGATCGGCGAGGGACTTGGCCAGCTTGCGCGCGAAGTTGACGGCAAATCGCTCACGCCCCCTGACGTGATCGAATGGTTTGCTGAATGGTCGAAGGACTCATGGGGCGAGCAGCACGGCCTCAAATTGTTGACGGCGCACCGCGCCAAGGGCCTTGAATTCGACGATGTCGTGATCATGGATGGCGGCTGGGAACGGCCCTCGCAAAAGGAAGATCAGGACGCACCGAGGCGATTGTTCTACGTCGCCATGACACGTGCGCGGCGCAATTTGATCGTTATGAGCAACGACAATCACGAATACCTTCCCACCGGGTCGCCCTCCGTGGTCACGCGGCACGTGGTGCCCGACTTGGCGACAGTCCCCGGCCCCCGCCGGTTCTTTCAATCGCCGGAAATTAAGATGGTCGACCTGTCATTCGCAGGACGCCAAGGTGATCGGCACATCGTTCATGACGCGATCGCCGAAGCACAGGTCGGCGCGCCTGTCAGGCTCTCCAGTCTCGGGGATCGCTGGCAGATCGAGGATGTTCGAGGGCGGCCCCTCGGTCGGATGTCAAAAGCGTTCGCGCCACCGATCGGCACGAAATTCGTCACCGGCGAGATCGTGGCCATAATACATTGGCGCAAAGAGGATGCCGATGAGCGGTTTCATCACCTGCTGAAACGCGCCAATTGGGAAGTCGTTGTGCCTGAACTGGTTTTCGAAGAGGTCAAGGGGGCTTAAAGGGTTTCCAGAAAGGATCAGAACGACAAGTAGGGCGGTCAAGCGGTCGTTCGCTGCATTTGCGATAAAGGACCGCTCAGGGCCGTTCACTTCTCGCAAGCAGTAGGGGCGGAAAGTGTGAATTCGCTGCACCTGCAAAGAGAGGTGCTGAAGTTCAGGTAAGCGGTCATTCACCGGGGGCACATGTTAGTTCGACAGCCGCACAAGACCGGATGGCATTATAGTTATCTCAATGCCAACATATTTCTGACAGATATTTTCACGGAGACTCGTCAGGGACCAAATCGGGCTGTCACTGCGATGATCCGATCAGAACATCCCATTCTCGTTGGCGCTCTCTTTTGACAATACCTGAAGTACGTCCCAGTGTTCGACGATTTTTCCTGCCGGATCTGAGAACGGCGGTGCAAAACTCGGCCACGGTAGCGGCGGGATAGTCCTGCTGCGGGCGGTGTAAAAACCGGCCATTTTGCTCTTCTTGTGACGGCAAGAGGGGGCGTGGAGATGC
>Ga0307966_1000774_pt1 | contig 26145 bp, 20 predicted proteins | sample OrgLakmetagen646_FD_203141 | JGI IMG/M metagenome (GOLD analysis project Ga0307966, IMG submission 203141) | Saline water microbial communities from Organic Lake, Antarctica - #646 | ecosystem: Environmental > Aquatic > Non-marine Saline and Alkaline > Saline | place: Antarctica: Organic Lake... | reverse complement strand
CAAAAAAATAAATTTAAGTTTCTGGGCATGAATGATAAAGGAGAGTGCGTGATGTTGAATGAAGGATTGAATGTACATACCTTCTCCTATGAACAGATTCGAGTCTTTCCCGATCGTAAAAACATTTCGTAAAAACCTCTCAAAAATTGAGGATGTCAGCTCTCTGTCGGTCATCTGTGGCGTCAGTGGCGGAGTCGACTCAATGGTGCTTCTCTATTTGCTCCACCGAATGGACGTCAGCTGTACGGTAGCCCACTGCAATTACAGGCTTCGTGGGGATGAATCGGATAAAGATATGGAGCTTGTTGAGGAGATCTCTGCTATGTGGGGATTTGAATGCATTACGGCTCAGTTCGATCCGGAGGAGGCTCAAGAATCAAATACACAACTCTGGGCGCGGGATCATCGCTATACCATGTTTCATGATTTGAAACGTGAAATGAATGCAGATTATATTTTGACAGCTCACCACCGAGAGGATCAGGTCGAGACGATATTGCAAAAAATACTGCGTGGAGCAGGTCCGGGAGCGTGGAGTGGCATGAGCATTATAGATCAAGACCTATTCAGGCCGCTTCTTGATGTACCCAAAGATGAACTCATGGCGTTCGCAGAAGCTCAACATATCCCGTTTCGCAACGACAGCACAAATGAAACATCGGCTTACGCGCGTAACCTAATCCGCAACGATATCTCCCCACAGCTGGACAAGTTGATACCGGGATGGAAAAGAAACGTGCTCCGGATTTCGGAAAAAGCAGATCAATTTCGTCTGATGACAGATCTGCTTCTCAAACAGGTTGAACCGAAACCGATGATAATACATCGCGCTCAATTTCTTGAACTCCCAAAAACTATATGGCCAGCTCTGATTCACCGCTTTATTGAAAAAAACGTGGTTGATGCAAGGATTACTTCCGGTGAACTGGCGCAAACAGATGCTTTGGAAAACCTTCAAACAGGCAGTTTTTTGCAGTTTGGGGATAAACTCAGAGTGGTGCGCGATCGTGACCTGTTTTGCCTGATCAAAGGCGAATCAACAGGAGCCAGCACTATAACAATCAGTAAGAAAGACCTGCCTTACATCTCACGCGAGCAGTCAGTACAAATACAGCTTGCTCCATGGAAGGGTAAGATTGATGCAGATTATCTTCAACTGGATGCCGGTCAATTGACATGGCCGATTACAATCCGTTTGTGGCGTGATGGAGATGAAATACATCCGCTTGGAATGGAGGGGCATAAACAGATTGCGGATCTGCTAACGGACAAAAAAATTTCATCAGTCCAAAAAAAAGACGCCATTCTCATAGAATCTTTTGATGGAATAATTTGCGCCGTTATATTTCCGCACGTTACCCCGGAGCGGCAAATAGGTGTTATTTCAGAAGATTTTAAGTGCACAGCTGCTACAAACCAGATATTAAAAATCGATACAGACCTATAAATGGATCATTTTCTTCCCGAAAAAGTAAATATAAATGGTGAACAATTTCGAATCTATCTGACCCAGGAAGAGATCCAGCAGCGGTTAAAAGCGCTTGGAACACAGATCAGTCTGGAGTATAAAGACAAAAAGCCGATCTTTATTGGTGTTCTGAACGGAGCGTTTATATTTTTGTCCGACTTGATGCGCTACGTAACCATACCTTGTGAAGTAGATTTTTTAAAACTCAGCAGCTACGGGGATGAAAAAGTATCTTCCGGGAATGTGACGGATCTCAAGAATATAGATGCCAACATAAAAGGCCGGCACGTGATTTTAGTTGAGGATATCGTGGATACCGGTCTCTCCATGAACTATCTCTTTACAAAACTTAAGCAATTTGAACCTGCGTCGCTCTCAGCAGCCACGCTACTGCATAAAGCCGAAGCGACCCATCATGAGGTAGATTTAAAATATGTGGGCTTTAAAATTGCAAATCTCTTCGTGCTCGGGTATGGCCTTGATTATGCTCAGGAAGGACGGAACCTGGGGCAGATCTATATACTTGAAGAGTAAGTATGGGGCGGCATTTGGTTATGCAATTGTTTTTTTCCTAAAAGAGAAAATTCTGAAACTTTATCAAATTCAGAGTTGCAAAGGCGTTGTAAAGCTTCCTATATTTGATGCTCTTCAAATCAGGCAAAAACCTGTTTTGACCACACGGAGAGATGGCTGAGTGGTCGAAAGCGCTCCCCTGCTAAGGGAGTATACCCTCAACGGGGTATCGAGGGTTCGAATCCCTCTCTCTCCGCTTTAACGAAGAAAATTAGAGCACAGATTCAAAGGGATCTGTGCTTTTTTTATGTCAGCTTTTTGAATCAGCCACTTGAAGTACATGATCACACAGATCCAGCTCCCGTGTCTGGTTTGATGCCAAAAGCACCAGTCCATCATTCTCTGCACATGAGTGTATCATGCGTTCAATAATCTGGTGGCCCGCTTCATCAAGATTTGTTCCCGGCTCATCAAGGCATAGTATAGACGGACGGTGAACAGCTGCTGCAGCCAGTTTTACCCGTTGCTGCTGTCCGGATGAAAGTTCACCAAACAGAGAGTCAGCAAATGTCGTCAGGTCATATCTCTGCACTAAATCTGATAGTGTCTCGCACGCCTGTGAAGACCTGAGATCGCGGATAAATTGAAGATTTTCTGAGGCTGTAAGCTCCTCATAGAGGTTTACATAGGGTGCTGCATATCCAAGTTTATAAGTGATGGTTTTGTTTGAGTACTTATCGCCGTGGATGCTCCATTCAACAGCGCCGGACGTGGGGCGCGTAAGACCGGAGACACATCGCAAAAGCGTGGACTTTCCGGATCCGTTAGGACCTGCAACTCCAATTATACCGCCGCTATAGTGAAAAGAGAGGTTTTTGAAAACTGTTTCAGATGTATACGATTTTGCCAGCTCGTCGACTTTAAGTGTAACCATACATGGAAGATAATGATCGATGTTCTAAACCATAATCATTAGATCGCAAAATTTTTTGCAAGCTGAATGAAATATCACATAATTGTTTCGTTGAAAGATATTGAACCCATATATTCCTCAAAAATTAGATTGCAGGCATGGAGCAACTCATACGGAACGTCACGACATCAATTACCGATAAGCTTTCTGATAATAAACCATTTTATACCCCTGATGACCTGAGGGACTACGATATTCCCGAATTTTTAATACAGAGGGTGGAAGTTGAGATCTATAGAAACCTGAATGAATCTATTGTTCCGCCACACTCCGAATGGGCTGATATGGCAGCAGATGATGTTGAGCTGGCGTGGGAGCAATTTATTGAAGCAATTGTCGCCGAAGTCCGGATGCCGGTATCATTTGCCTCTACTGTATTTGAAACCGCCATTGCTGATGTGATGGAGATGATTTTACAGCCGCGGAAAGCAATTCCTGAGATTCTTTTTGGCCCGCAAAAATCGTTAAAGGCTGATGAGATAGAGAAACGGTTGTCATTTATAACTGTGAATTCACACCTCGCTCAGGCTGTTCATAAATACATGAAGCGAAAAGGGCTGTCTGAAATTGAAATTGGTACCGCCAGACGCGTTGTAATGAAGGTTGACGAGCGAGTGACAGCAAATTATAACTCCCTGAACTGGGCTCAGCTTCTTCAGCCACTTTTTATATTGGCAGGCCCTAAAATAGATACGGAGCTGTTTCGCATCTTCTTTAGAGATCGTAGTATGGATCGTATTTCACGGCGCTTCGACTTGCTGAATGGATCGCTAAATAAAATTGAATTTATTGAGACACTGAGTTCTCCTGATTTGCTGAACGAGGAGGGATACGAAGAAGATCAGGTGTCGCTGTTTGATGTTCAATCGAGTGACACTGTTGAGGAAGGAACGACTATCGATCGCTCCAAACCTCAGGTCAGCGATAGTAAGAACCCAAAATCAGAATCAACACCAGAAGAAACTCAGGACGCCAACAGCAGTTCAGGCACCATCACAGCTATAGAATCTGAGAAACCCCAAGTAGACGATAATACAGATCGACATGAAGATATATCTGATCCGGAGTATGACGGGGATCAAAATGAGGCCGACGACTCTATTCTGGGCTCTTTTCAGGATTTTCACAGATCGGAAAAACCAACCGGCGATGAAGTTGCCGGCGACGTGAGAGATGATTTCGAAAATTCCACCTTAAACGATACTGAAAATGATGCGGAGGCAACAGACGATGGGACGGATGAAGCTCCGCTGTACAGCCGGTTTGATGAGGATCAGGAAAGCAATAAGAGCTTAAATCAGTACGAAGAAGATGCAAATGATGAAACAGATGAACGGTTTGCCGCGCAGATCTTATATGAAGGGGAGTCAGCAGATGAAGATGATGGCGACGATTTAGATGAATCGGAGACCAATCAAGAGCTGTATGAAGAATATGATAGCGAAGAGACAGACGATTCAACTGAGGATGGATCCGGTGCTGGTGCAATAAAACATGCAGAAACATCAGAAGATGATGAAGAGAGTCCGATCTGGCAATCTTATGTGGGGGAAGATGAGTATGATGAGGAAGAGGATGACTCACCAGAGTATTCAGAGTATGCAGATTTGGATGATGAAGGTGCTGACGAAGGCGCTCCATTTATAGATCTTACCGTTCGGCAGAATGAGATAGAGACGGCTGATCAGCTGATGGGATGGTTAGAAGACGATGAAGAGCGGTTCAGATCGCAAATTTTTAGTGGCTCAGAAAAGGCGTATGAAGAGGCGCTTATTGATTTAAATCAACTTGAGACATGGAATCAGGCCAGCAGCTTTATCGAAAAAGAGATTTTTGCAAGGAACCATGTAGATATGTATGATGAAGAGGCTGTGGACTTTACTGACAGATTACAGGCTTATTTTGACGAATATAAATCTTAAAACAGACATCGAATGAGTAAACAGGATAAAATTGACCGGCTGGAAAAGATGCGGGAAAACGCCAAAATCGGCGGCGGAAAAACCCGGATCGAGAAACAACACAACAAAGGAAAACTCACGGCCCGCGAACGTATTGATATCCTCATCGACAGCGGCACGTTTCAGGAAATTGACGCATTTGTTCAGCACCGAAGCAGTGCGTTTGGTCTCGACAAGCAACATATTTTGGGCGATGGTGTAGTTACCGGTTATGGAAAAATAGATGGTCGTCCAGTGTATGTATTTAGTCAGGACTTTACGGTGTTTGGCGGATCCTTATCTGAAACGCACGCAGAAAAAATATGTAAGGTGATGGATCTGGCAATGAAGAACGGTGTGCCAATTATTGGCCTGAACGACTCAGGTGGCGCCCGTATTCAGGAGGGAGTAAGTTCACTGGGAGGGTATGCTGAAGTATTCTGGCGAAATTCAATGGCCTCCGGCGTTGTACCTCAGATTTCAGCTGTGATGGGCCCGTGTGCGGGAGGAGCTGTCTACAGTCCGGCACTGACCGACTTTGTGTTTATGGTTCGCGATACAAGCTACATGTTTGTAACAGGTCCGAATGTAGTCAAAACAGTAACACATGAAGAGGTGACTTCGGAAGATCTGGGTGGCGCTTCAGCACACGGGACAAAATCCGGTGTGGCACATTTTGCATCCGATAATGACGCTGTTTGTCTCCACGATATCCGTAGCTTAATGAGCTATCTTCCGCAAAACTGCGAGGAAAAAGCGCCGCATCTGCCCGGCGCCAAACCAGACAAGACAAAGGCCGGAAAACTGGATGATATTGTTCCTGATAACCCTAATAAGCCTTACGATATTAAAGATGTGATAGGCGGTGTGATGGATAAAGAGTCCTTTTACGAGGTCCATGAGCAATACGCTGATAATATTGTGGTCGGTTTTGCACGGCTGGAGGGTCGTTCGGTGGGGATTGTAGCTAATCAGCCGCTCTCGCTTGCAGGAGTTCTCGATATTGATGCCTCTGTAAAAGGAGCACGGTTTGTGCGATTTTGCGATGCATTTAATATTCCGCTGGTTGTCTTTGAAGATGTCCCAGGATTTTTGCCCGGAACAGACCAGGAGTGGGGTGGCATTATTAAACACGGTGCAAAACTCCTCTATGCATTTTGTGAGGCAACTGTGCCTAAAATGACGGTCATCACGCGGAAAGCGTATGGCGGCGCCTACGACGTGATGAACAGCAAGCATATTCGCGCGGATTATAACGTGGCATGGCCGTCAGCGGAAATTGCTGTGATGGGAACTAAGGGTGCTGTTGAAATCATATTTAGAAAAGAGATTGCCAAAGCTGATGATCCGGAAGCAAAACAAAAAGAGCTTGAAGATCAGTATAGCGAAGAGTTTGCACATCCATATAAAGCGGCAGCCAGAGGATTTATTGATGATGTAATCCTGCCTCATGAAACTCGTGATAAGCTCATTCAGGCATTTGAACTCTGCCAGAATAAAGTGGATTCAGTACCTAAGAAAAAACACGACAACCTGCCCCTGTAATCTAAAAGCCGGTACAATACCTGTACCGGCTTTTAAATATGCAATGGTTTTGTTAATAAGGCGTCAGGCGCCCTCCTCGGTTGAGGAACCTGCGATGTAAAATGCAGCTCCTGCCAGCGCAATGTCTTTAAGCAACGCTGCCATTGACATCTGCATTGCTTGAGGGGTATCCGCACCTATCGCTCCGGGAAGATGAATAGCCAGAACAAAAATGACGAGCATAACACCAAGCAAGGTGCCAGCAAGCTGAACTTTTTTACGGATAAGAAAACTGATAGCGGCTGCAATCAGCGCAACTCCTGTAAGATAGATCCAGAAAATGCCGCCTGGTAGCGGCACCATTCCCGCCATGCTGCTTGCATTTATAAAATGGAAAAGGCCAAAAACTGCAAAAGGTATGGCGAAAAGATAGTGACCAATTTTGCGTAATGTGTTTTGCATAACTTTCTCCCGTTTCATTAATTGAGTTGTGAAACCAAGAGTAAGTAACGTAAAAATGACATCAAACAAAAACGGGGATACGATTGTAACCCATTATGAGGCAGTATATTAAGCTGGGTATCCGCCACCTGTTGTTATGTAATTACGGAGAGAATCGATCTCATTTTTTTGGCTTTCGATCACAGCTTTTACCACATCTCCGATGGATATAACACCCACAAGTTTATGATTTTCAAGTACAGGAAGATGTCGGATTTTCTTGCTGGTCATCAACTGCATGCAGAGATTAAGATTATCTGATGGCTCCACGCAAATAACCTTATCAACCATAATCTCTGAAACCGCTGTGTCTTTAGATGTTCGACCTTTCAGTATTATTTTATTCCTGTAGTCTCGTTCTGAAATAATGCCTACCAGAGTGTCGTCTTTCATAACAACCAATGCTCCGATATTCAGTTCAGCCATAATTGAAATGGCTTCAAGCACAGATTCATCAGGGCTGACTGAATAGATCTCGGTTCCCTTTTTATCTAAAATATCTTTTACTTTCATAATCCCTCAGGTTTTGTTGTGATGTTGAAACGAAGAAGAAATTTCTGATGGAAAAACGGAAAGCTGAGTACGTTTTTTACTAACTAAATTTGCAGCTTAGAAATGGCTTCTCTAATTGTAATAAACAAAAATTGTTGGGATATGCAACCAAAGCCTGTCAAAATTAATGAACGCTGTATTTAATATTGAAACAAAATTATAGTTTTAGCTGATAAAAAAGCTATAGCGTTGATTTGAATATTGAGTGCATCAAGTCTTTATACGCCGGGGTGAGTTCAACGTCGCGGCGCTCCATCATTTTCTCCATGGCTTCAATGGCTTTTTCAAAGTGATATGACGCGATATCATTACCGCTTATCCAGCTGAATGAGGGGACATATTTTGGTGGATATCCATCAGAAAAAAGATTGCAGCAGACACCGCAGAGAGTTCCTGTATTTAGCATGGCGTTAATACCCGTTTTGGAGTGATCCCCCATGATAGTGCCAAGAAACTGCTGACCTGATTCAATCTCCTCGCCAGACTCCCAGTCTCGAAACCGAACGTTGCTGTAGTTGTTCTTTAAATTAGATGTATTTGTGTCTGCGCCCAGGTTGCACCATTGGCCAAAAACCGAATTTCCTGCATATCCATCATGACTTTTATTACTATATGAGTGAAATACAACATTTGACACTTCTCCGCCAACCTTACAGACCGGCCCGATGGTTGTATCTTGATAAATTTTTGCGCCCATTTTTACGACTGAGCTCTCACAAACTGCAGAGGGACCGCGAACAACCGCATTCGCCATTATTCTCGCCCCCTTTCCAACGTAGATGGGGCCTTTTTCGGCATAGAGTATTGCGCCAGGTTCTATTATAGCCTCTTCGTCAATATAAATTGGGTAATCATCAACCAGAACAGCGTGCTTGTAATCCCCATTTAAAGCCAGCTTTTTATCGTTAATTAACTCAAGATCATTTTTTATTTCATCACCGTTAAATTGGAAAATTTGCCAGATATTGTCCAGTACCTTGATTGATTCCGAGTGGGTCAACTCTTTTAAATCTGATGTATCTATTCCATTCGTTAACCATCCATTGTGAACATCTGCCGCAAGGTGAGCCGCTATAAGTGTCGTCTTATCCATCAATACTGAATTCGGCGGTAGTTTCTGAATTTGGTTGGCCAATGCTTTGTCCGGAAACACTCTTGGATTAATCCAAATGCAGCTGTCATCTGATTCTAAGACGGGAGGTTCAGGGAAAAGTTTTTTCAAATACTTTCGTTGGAGCCCCATGGGTTGATCAGTGAAGCCCAGAGTTTTTATCCATTTTTCACCTAATGTTAAAATTCCCACCCGAAGGTCGTATATTGGACGTGTTAAGGTTAGAGGAAACAAATTTTTAAGAGAGTTATCCTCGATAAATGAGATGATTTGTGCCATATCTATAGAAAGAAATAATTTTATATGGGAAGTCAGATTTCTAAATTAATTAAAAATCATCCAAGACAATAAAAACTATCAAAGAAAAAGGAAATGTATGTGTGGAATTGTTGGATACGTAGGCGATAAAAATGCTGGAGAGATCCTTGTGAAAGGTTTAAAACGTCTTGAATACAGAGGCTATGATTCAGCGGGTGTAGCACTCATGAATGGAAAAATGCAGGTTCACAAAGGGAAGGGTAAAGTTGTGAATCTCGAAAATTTACTCAAAAAAAATAATGCTCTCGGGAATATCGGCATAGGCCACACCCGGTGGGCAACGCACGGTGAGCCAAATGATGTGAACTCTCATCCTCACTTGAGTGAGTCTGGAAATATTGCTGTTGTGCATAACGGTATTATTGAAAATTACACATCTCTTAAAAAGAAGCTAATCGAGCGCGGGCGCACATTTAAAAGTGAAACAGATACCGAAATTGTAGCCCAGCTGCTGGAAGAAATTTATACCACTGCTGATGTAGACTTTGAGCAGGCAATTCGACTTACGCTCAAACAAATCGTGGGTACGTACGGCCTGGCTATCGCCAACATGAATGAACCAGACAAGCTTTATGTAGCCCGTAAGGGATCGCCTCTTTTACTCGGAATTGGGGACGGAGAGATGTTTATCGCGTCAGATGCTTCACCCATTGTTGAATATACGAACAAAGTTATTTTCCTTGATGATGGTGAAATGGCCGTTGTTACTAAGGATAGCTATGATGTTAAGACTATAGATGATGTACATCTCACAAAAGAGATTCACGAACTGGCAATGGGAATTGAAGAGATTGAGAAGGCCGGTTATCCTCACTTTATGCTGAAAGAAATTTTTGAGCAACCGCGCTCTATTGCAGACTGTATGAGAGGGCGGATCAATCCTGAAGAGGGCACCATTCAGCTGGGTGGTTTGGTGGACGTGATGGACGACCTGATCAATGCAAAACGAATTGTAATCGCGGCCTGTGGGACAAGCTGGCACTCCGGCCTGGTTGGTGAGTATCTGTTTGAATACCTGGCAAAGACGCCGGTTGAAGTCGAATACGCATCGGAATTTCGTTACAGAGATCCCTTAATTGGAAAAGGAGATATTCTTCTGGTGATCTCTCAAAGTGGTGAGACGGCCGATACGCTTGCTGCACTCCGGGAAGCTAGAGAGAAAGGCGCTAAGGTAATTGGAATTTGTAATGTCGTCGGCTCCACAATCTCTCGTGAGACGGATGCCGGAGTATTTACACATGCCGGACCTGAAATCGGGGTTGCATCAACAAAAGCTTTTACTGCTCAAGTTGTTGTACTGACGATGATGGCTATCCGGATTGGTCAAGGTAAAGGCGTTATTTCAGATGAGCGGGCAAAAGAATTGATTCTTGAGCTGGACAGGATACCGTCTAAAGTAGAGAAAATCCTCAACGATAGTAATGAAATGATTAAAGAGATGGCGAAGCTCTTCACTTATGCGCCTAACTTTCTCTATCTGGGACGAACATATAACTTCCCTGTTGCCCTCGAGGGCGCGCTGAAGCTGAAAGAGATCTCGTACATCCACGCCGAGGGGTATCCTGCTGCAGAGATGAAGCATGGGCCTATTGCGCTAATTGATGAGATGATGCCGGTTGTTGTAATCGCTGCAACGGATCATACAAATGATAAGATGGTTTCAAACATTGAAGAGGTGAAGGCGAGAAAAGGCCGCATCATTTCAATTATGAATGATGAGAATGGGGATGTGAAAGATCTTTCAGAGTTCGCAATTCAAATTCCCTCAACGGAAGACTGTTTTTCACCGCTGCTAACTGTTATTCCACTGCAGTTACTGTCATATTACATCGCAGTAAACCGAAAATGTAACGTTGATCAGCCAAGAAACCTGGCAAAAAGCGTGACGGTAGAATAAAAAAACACTGCCGGTTTTCTGATGTGATTCCGGCAGATTATCTCTGTTTCCAAACAGCCCATAGAGAACTCAAATTTTCCATATCTTGTTACAGACGTATGGAAAAAGTGATAAAAAATATGGTCTGTCCCCGCTGTGTCGAATCAGTAACTTCTGTGGCCGATAAGTTGCAGCTGCCGGTCGATAACGTAAACATCGGCACCATAACGTTTTCAAGAGATCTGTCGGCAGACGAGCTTCAACACCTGTCAGACAAGCTCAAAGATAACGGATTTGAGCTGGTGTCGAATCGCAACGAAGAAATAGTTTCTTTGATTCAGGCTGCACTAATAGACTATTTAGATCATCTTGAAAAAGAAAAAAATCCCGCAAAAGTATCTGCTTTTATCGTAAACAGACTCCCTTATAACTACTCCTACATAAGCAATCTCTATTCCCGCGAGAAAGGGGTAACGATCGAGCAGTACCTCATCAAGCTAAAAATTGAAAGAGTAAAAGAGCTTCTCGACTATCATAAGTTCACTCTGAGTGAGATAGCCTGGAAATTGAACTATAGCAGCGTCCAGTACCTGTCAAATCAGTTTAAAGGTGTAACCGGAATTACAGTCACCGACTACTTAAAGGCTAAGGGCCGCAAGCGCATCTCATTGGATCAGCTGTAATCCAAAAATATTACACATCTAAAACATTCGTTTGTAACGCTGCACCGTCGTTTATCCCATACTTTCGTATAAATAGTTACTAAAAGTAGTACTACTTTCTGTAATCTCTCATAATAGAAACAAACAGGCTGATACAATGAAACAAACGTTTCACATAGAAGGAATGATGTGCGCAGGATGCTCTAACTCCGTTGAGAAAGCGTTGAATAGAGCAAACGGTGTGAAAGAAGCGACAGTAAATCTCGCTGCGGAAAATGCGTCAGTTGTTTATGATGAGAATGATACGGGGCCCGAAGATTTGGCAAATGCAGTTCAAGACGCGGGTTATGAGCTGGTACTTCCCAAACCTGAACACCAAACAGTACTTCAGATTTCAGGTATGCACTGCGCGGGTTGTGTGAACAGCGTGGAAAAGGCACTTTCCAATGTCAACGGAGTGCAATCGGCAAATGTAAATCTCACGACTGAAAAAGCATATGTGAATTGGGATTCAGAAGAAGGCGCACTTCAAGATCTGCTCGATGCGGTAGAGTCGGCAGGATATCATGCAAAAAAGCAGAAAATAGAGCAAAAAAATAAGCTTCAGGAGAAGCGTGAGAGGGAAGAAAAATCTTTTAAAGAAGCCCGCAGAAAAATGATGCTGAGCTGGGTGATTACATTTCCATTGATGCTTTGGATGTTTGTGGATATGGTACTCGGGTACACGCTGGCAAATCATACGGTGATGGAGTCGGTTATGACCCTGGGCGCAGGCGTGGTAATATTTTATCCCGGAATGCAAACCTTAATGGGGGCATGGAAATCAGCCAGGAATCTGATGCCCAATATGGATGTGCTGATAGCGCTTGGAACTCTTGCCTCTCTCTTAACGGGGTTGATGTCTCTGGCCTATCACCTCGGATTTACGACCGTGATGATCTACAGTTTCTCAGGTATTGCAGCAATGATCATGGCGTTTCACCTGACCGGACGATATATAGAAACAAAGGCCAGGGGACGGGCTTCAGACGCAATAACGAAGCTTTTGACACTTGAGGCAGAATTTGCAAACGTCGTTCGAAATGGAAAAGAGGTAAAAGTTGATGTGTCAGATCTTGCCGAAGGTGATACAGTTATAATTCGGCCTGGTGAGAAAATTCCTGCAGATGGGGATGTGATCGATGGAACATGCTCAGTTAACGAATCTATGGTAACAGGTGAACCACTGCCTGCGGTGAAGAAAAAAGGTGATGAAGTAATCGGTGGAACTATAAATACTGAAGGTTCAGTACGTGTAAGAGTTAAGAGAGTAGGAGACGATTCATTTCTGAATCAAGTCGTGCGGTTAGTAGAAGAAGCCCAGGGATCAAAAATTCCAATACAAAACGTGGCTGATCGCGTAACCGCAATTTTTGTCCCTGTCATATTGGGTATATCAGGACTGACGTTTATCGGGTGGTGGACCTTTCCGACATTTTTTGAGCCGGTTCTTATATTTGGAGATCAGTTTTTGCCTTGGATTATCACCGACCTTCCGGTCATCAGCCAGGCATTTTATGCATCTCTTGCCGTTCTTGTGATAGCTTGTCCATGCGCGTTGGGCTTGGCTACACCTACAGCTTTAATGGTTGGAACAGGGCTTGGTGCAGAAAATGGAATTCTGATTCGAAAAGGGGAAGCCATTCAGCGTCTGCAGGAAGTGACATCCTTTGTATTTGATAAAACCGGTACCCTGACGAAAGGTGAGCCTGAAGTCACGGATATAAAATATTTCAATGGTGAAACTAATACCGACGAGTTATTGAGGTCCATTGCCGCCGTTGAGTCACGATCGGAGCACCCGCTGGGCAAAGCTATAGTTTCATATGTTGGAGATACTACTGAATTACCAGAGGTATACAGTTTCCAGTCGAATACTGGTATGGGAGTTCAGGGCAGCGTTGATGGAAATCATATTGCAGCAGGAAACATAGCCCTTCTGGACGAACTTGGTGTTGAGCGTAGGGCTGATGTATCAAAAACTGCCGATGAGTTGATGAACCAGGGTAAAACAGTTATCTACATTGTTGTGGATAACATGTTGATATCTCTGATTGGGCTTCGGGACACACTTAAAGAGGATTCCCGATCCACTATACGTTCTATACATCAACTGGGGTATAAAACAACTATGGTAACCGGTGACCAGCAAAAAGCGGCGGAAGCAATTGCAAGTGAGGTTGGCATAGACTTTGTTGAGGCAGGTATGAAACCTGATGAAAAGGTTTTAGTTATCAAAAAAATGCAGAAGAATGGAGAAGTAGTAGCAATGGTAGGGGATGGAATTAACGATGCGCCGGCGCTCTCACAGGCAGATGTTGGAATTGCCCTAGGTTCAGGTACGGACATAGCGATTGAGGCAGGATCTATCATATTGATAAAGGGTGATTTAGAAGCTGTACTTAAAGCTATTGAGCTAAGCCGTTTAACAATGGAAAAAATACGCCAGAATCTTTTTTGGGCTTTTTTCTATAACGTTTTGATGATACCCGCCGCGGTCATCGGGTGGATGCACCCCGTGCTTGCTGAAATTGCAATGGCAATGAGTTCATTAAATGTTGTCGGTAACTCTAAACGACTGGAAAAGAGACGTCTTGGACAGAAATAATATTATAATTTTCTAATGAAAAGTGTAACAAACTACGGCTTGTGCACTCTTGTTATTAGAAGGCTGTTAACTGCTAATCAGAAGCATGCAACAGTAGGGATTTAATTTTGTGGATAACTTGATCTTAATTAGATCTTTTTATAAATAGAAACCTAAGAATTATCTAACAAAAATAGCTGCTTTAAAAAATGAAAAACTGGAAATCATTACTTTTCAAAATTGCTCTTCTTATCGTGATTGCAATCGTTGTTACAACTGGATAAGCGATATACATAAAATCAAATGTACATCAGGAATTGAGAGTCATTTGAAGATGAGGAATATCATCTACATTGTACACATCTGAAACTGTTACAAAACCAATATCTTTATAAAAATTCTCAAGATGAGCCTGAGCTTCAATTTTTATGTCTTGAGTTTTGGTTGCGTTAATCTGTAAGACCCCTTTCTGCACCAGCTTCTTTCCTATTCCTTGCCCCCGAAAACTATTTTTTACTGCTATTCTGCCTAAAGAACATTCAGTAAATTTTGTACCAGCGGGTACTATTCTGAGATATCCTATCAAAGAGTTATCCGTATCAAGTAGCAGTAAGTGTGCAGATTGTTTATCAAGGTTGTCGATATCGCCATAAATGCACTCTTGCTCAATAATGAATATATCCTGCCGCAGCTTCAATACGTCGTATAGATGCTGTGATGTGAACTCATCCATCGAACTGTAAAATATCCATTTCATTAAGAGATAACTTTTTGTTTTGGGTTGCGTACGAATTGTAAACTGTAATTAAATCGTGGCCCGATGATAAAAACTTTATTTATAAACAGCATAGTGATATTTTTTGGTTCTTATCTTTTAAGTGGTGTAACTCTTAAAAATTACTGGACAGCATTAGGTGTAGCTATTGTACTGTCTATTCTAAATTTGTTTATCCGGCCATTTATTGTCCTGCTTACGCTCCCTCTTAATATAATTACGCTCGGCTTATTTACTCTGGTTATTAATGCGTGGATTTTGATACTCGCAGACAAACTTGTAGATGGATTTAAATTGGAGGGATTTGGCTGGGCTGTCTTGTTTAGCGTGTTTATCTCAGTTCTGAATAGCCTGATGTTCGTTATTTTTTAAACTGATGAGAACAGCTTATCTATAACATAGAATGAATACTATAGTTTAATTGCTGAAAGCATTGGAGTATGGGAATGCGCCTACATTAGGGTGAGAGTAAAGTACCGCGTACGGGATTTGAACCCGTGTTACCGCCGTGAAAGGGCGGCGTCCTAAACCCCTAGACGAACGCGGCATTAATTGATTTGAGCCAGATAGAAGAATTGGATAGGATCAGTCTCACAAAACTCAATCAAAGAATCATACAGTCAATAAAAAAGAGGGAGCCCAATGGGGTTCGAACCCACGGCCTCCAGGGCCACAACCTGGCGCTCTAACCGACTGAGCTATGGGCTCCATCTATAAGTACCGCGTACGGGATTTGAACCCGTGTTACCGCCGTGAAAGGGCGGCGTCCTAAACCCCTAGACGAACGCGGCAGGGTAAAACAATAAAACAATCAGAGGCGACAGGCGGATTTGAACCGCCGTACGAGGTTTTGCAGACCTCTGCCTAACCACTCGGCCATGTCGCCTGTTAAACAAACAGTTGTACGCCCGACAGGAATCGAACCTGTAACCTACTGCTTAGAAGGCAGTTGCTCTATCCAGTTGAGCTACGGGCGCTCAATCAATTCTTGATTCTGAAAGCAGGAATCTTGAATTGTAATTCTATACAGCACCCGTAAACATCCAAAATCAAGAGTCAGTAAATTAAAGTACGCTGTATTAAGCTTAAAACAGATATCAAAAAAATAAAACATCACATAAATGATGTTTAGATAGTCTGTTTTCAAATTCAATCGCCATCCTGGCTAATGAATTATTTTAAAAGTCGGGGAGACAGGATTTGAACCGCAAAAGCACTGCTTTTGCATTCCTGTAATGTATCACTCTACTCGATCAGGATAAATTCTGAATCAAGTTTATGAACACTTACCCAACATTGTTAAAGAACTAAATAAAGTCGGGGAGACAGGATTTGAACCGCAAAAGCACTGCTTTTGCATTCCCGTAATGTATCACTCTACTCGATCAGGATAAATTCTGAATCAAGTTTATGAACACTTACCCAACATTGTTAAAGAACTAAATAAAGTCGGGGAGACAGGATTTGAACCTGCGACCCTTCGCTCCCAAAGCGAATGCGCTACCGGCCTGCGCCACTCCCCGTTTAGGAAATCATTTCTTAAACAGAATCCAAAGATAAAATATTTAGATTCTGAATGCAATCTATTCAGCAAAAAATATTTTTGTGGTAATTGTATCATATGGATGTTTGATCTATTCAGAGGTTCTGAAAATCTCACTCAGGAAGCCAAAGCCATATGCTGTAAGCTGAACAAACCCTGCTACTGAGGAGTAAAGTCCTACACGTGCACTTTTTTCAATCCTGAAAGCATCAAATGCCAGTATAATCGCAAACGCCCCGTAGAGGTATAGTATCATCATTCCAAAAGGTAGATTTAATAGACTGCCGGCTATTGAATAGATCAGACCGAGAGCAAATAGAAGAGGAAAAAGATGAACTGCCTTCAGCTCCTCGGGATGAAACCGCCAGATGTTTATTCTGGCACGTCCAAAAAAGAAAAGTTGTTTATAGAACTGGGTAAAATTAGTTCTTCGTTTATGATACACATATGCGTCGCTGATGAAATGGGTCTGAAACCCTTTTTTCTGTACTCTTATGCTAAATTCAAGATCTTCGCCCATGCGTGTAATTATATAACCGCCTGTGGCCGTATAAACTTCTTTTGAGATACCCATATTAAAACTGCGCGGGTGGTATGTCCCGATATGGCGCCTACTCCCTCGAGTTCCGCCCGTAGTGAACAAGGAGGTCATAGAGTAGTTAATAGCTTTCTGGACCGGCGTGAAGCTTTTATGAGCTTTGTCAGGGCCGCCCCAGCAATCCAACCCATTTGATTGTTCAATATGTTCATTTACAGAATCGAAATAGTGTGGGGGGATCAGGCAGTCCGAGTCAAATACTACAAAATAATCTCCCTTCGCGTGTTCGAAGCCAAAATTCCGGGAGTACCCTTGTCCTGAGTTTTCTTTTCTAAAATAGTGAATATCTAGTTTTTGCTTGTACCGATCGACTACATGTTCACAACTGTCTGTTGAACCATCTTCAATGACGAGTACTTCGAAACTTTTAAAGGTAAGATCTGTTAAACTTTGGAGAAGTTCGTTTATCTCCTCCGGCCGGTTATAAACCGGTACGATAACCGAATAGCGCATAAGGTGATTTTAATCACAAATTTTCGTTCTTTTAGGCGACGTAATATAAAATAAATTTATTCATACTTAATGAAGCTTACTTCAACTCTCGTTCTGATTTTTTGCATATTTTCATCGGTGAGTGCACAAACTGTTACAGCCGAGTTTTACAGCACCAACGAGGCATCCAATACGTCTCAATTTCCTTTATGCGAAGGACTTTTAAACCAGTCAGGGGTCATATATGAGTTTGGAACTTTTAACAAGGTAACGATTCCGAATCCGGTTAGTTTTTCTGTATCTGATGATCTGACAATGATAGGTAACCTTCAGAACAGTAACGGGCTTTCAGCTGATATTTATGATTACAAGGGTGAAAAGCTGCTCAACACGAAAATGGAGTTTATCAGCTCATCAGATGAAACGATTAAGCTTATGGTCCTTAATAATGGTGAATTTATTGTTAGAGACAATGTTGCAAATTTTTCATTTTTTGATGCCTCAGGCGATCGGGCGCATACTTATTCTAACAGCGCGAATACATCAGGCGGTGAACAAACATCAGAAATAGCGGTCAGTGAGGATGGAGTTTTAAATGTAGCTTATAATCCTGTTATTCAGTATCGAAACAGCAAGGGGTCGCGAATTTCAATAGTTACAGGGGATGGTCAGGCCGACCAAATATTCACCGCACAAGATCGCGTGATTATAAATCTTACTATATCCTCTGCGGACTATTCTATCTCAGTAGTGACTGAAAATGGGGCAGGATCCAGAAAAATTCATTGGTTTGACCGGTTCGGAAATTTGCTTTTTGAGTTGGAGCCTGGGTTAGACATTACCGGATTCAATGTGAATAATAACGGCAGGTACGTTACAATTTATTCAGGTAGCAGAGTACAAGTCTATCAAAGAGAATCCGGGGAGCGTCTGGGGAGTGCCTCATCAAGATCTACAATACTTCAGGCGGCCTATTTCCCTGAAAAAAATCTTTTGATGACATTTGGTGGGGTAGAGAGAGATCAACAGGTTTCTGACCTGGAAATCACGGCAATAGATTTACAGCAAAGGCAAATTGAAAGTACGCAGCTTGAGGATACGGTCATGTTTAGGAACCGGTCGCATATAACAATTGAAACTGATGGTGCGAACTCTTACAGAATTGGTGGAATAAATCGTCCAATAAGGGTTTCGGCTCAGTTTTAATCCATCTGATAGCAGCGATCTGTAATTTTTTAAATCTATAAAAAAAGCCTCAGTCCTTTTTCAGGATTGAGGCTTTTGTAGTTTGATCTCGAACGTTAGTTCGAAGCTAAGCTTTTGTTTGCTCTTCTTTCGATTCAGATTCAGTTTCGCTGTCGCCTGATGAAGAATCATCGGACTTTTCAGAATCTTTCTCAGCTTCAGTCCAATCAAATTCCAGGGCGTCTCTGGACTTATTCATTTTGATTTTAATGAGTGAGCCTTCACGGTGCTCCATACCCAGAATTTCTTCTGCAAGCGGATCTTCAATATACTTTTGAAGCGCACGTTTCAGGGGACGGGCTCCATATTTTTGATCAAATCCCTGATCCGTTATGAACTCTTTCGCCCCTTTTGTGAGCTCAAGATCATAACCGAGTTCTTTGATTCTTTTGAAAAGATCTTCTGACAAAATATCGATGATTTTGAATATATGTTCCCGCTCGAGAGGCTTGAACGTCAGGACATCATCGATCCTGTTGAGAAACTCAGGATTAAACACTTTTTTAAGCGCGTCCTGTATAGTTGATTTCATTTGGGCATAGTCAAAGGCATCATCTGACGATGAAAAGCCAATACCTTTACCCATATTCCGGATATCACGAGCACCAATGTTGGATGTCATGATGATGATCGTATTTCTGAAATCAACTTTCCTGCCCAGACTATCGGTTAAGATACCGTCGTCTAAAACCTGAAGAAGAATATTGAATACGTCAGGGTGAGCTTTTTCAATCTCATCAAGCAGTACTACGCTATATGGTTTTCGCCGAACTTTTTCGGTCAAAATACCGCCTTCTTCGTATCCAACATAGCCGGGAGGAGCTCCAACCAGCCGTGAGACACTGAATTTTTCCATGTACTCACTCATATCTATTCGAATAAGAGCTTCCTCTTTATCAAACAGGTATCTCGCGAGTACTTTAGCCATTTCAGTTTTACCTACGCCTGTTGGCCCGAGGAATATGAACGATCCGATTGGCCGCGAAGGGTCTTTCAGTCCGGCGCGTGTCCGCTTAATAGCTTTTGTAAGTTTCGTTATAGCTTCTTCCTGGCCAATAACCTGAGATCCTAACTCGTCCTGCATTTTTAACAGTTTCTGGCCTTCATTCTGGCTGATTTTGTTCACAGGAACCCCGCTCATCATCGCCACAACAGAGGCAACGTCATCTTCTTCAACACTATACACAATGTCTTCAGACTCCTCTTCCCATTTTTTCTGATCTTCCTCAAGCTGTTCAATCAAACGCTTCTCGGAATCTCTGAGACGAGCAGCTTCTTCAAAGCGCTGCTTTTTCACCATAGAGTTTTTTTCCTTACTGGTGGTCTCAATTTCTTCTTCAAGATCAAGTATGTGCTGAGGGACTGTAATATTCGATAGGTGAACACGTGCACCGACTTCGTCGAGTGCATCAATTGCCTTGTCAGGAAGAAAGTGATCTGTTACATAGCGATCCGTGAGTTTCACACATGCGTCTAACGCATCTTCTGTGTATTTCACGCTGTGGTGCTTCTCGTATTTCCCTTTGATCTGATTCAGAATCTCGGCGGTCTCTTCAACAGATGTTGGATCCACCATAATTTTCTGGAACCGTCGCTCCAGCGCACCATCTTTTTCAATAAACTGGCGATACTCATTCAGGGTGGTTGCTCCAATAGCTTGTACTTCGCCGCGTGCGAGGGCTGGTTTCAGCATGTTCGATGCATCAAGGGATCCGCTTGCACCACCAGCACCTACGATCGTGTGAAGTTCATCGATAAACAGAATGACATTTTCTGTCTTTTCCAGCTCAGTCATAACGGCTTTCATTCTCTCCTCAAACTGTCCACGATACTTCGTACCTGCAACAAGTGAGGCGAGATCAAGCGCGATAACCCGCTTATTATAAAGCACACGGGATACTTTTTTCTCAATAATTCGTGAAGCGAGACCTTCGGCAATAGCTGTTTTACCTACACCGGGTTCACCGATGAGTACAGGATTATTTTTCTTGCGGCGGCTCAATACCTGGGCAACGCGTTCAATTTCTTTTTCCCGTCCAATTATCGGATCGAGTTTACCATCTTCTGCCAGCTCGGTAAGATCCCGGCCAAAGTTATCAAGTACAGGTGTTTTTGATTTTTCCATTTTCTTCTCACGTGAACTGCCTGATGATTGTGATCCTTTCGGGGAGGAGGGAACACTAGCGCTTGTTGAGCGTGCACCGCTTTGATCGATATCCCTGGCATTGCCTGAGATAATCATATCAAGTTCCTCACGAACGGCATCATATGAAACACTGAATTGCTGCAGTATCTGAGCAGCGATATTTTCTTCATCTCTGAGCAACGAAAGCAAAAGGTGTTCAGTGCCAATTGTATCGCTTTTGTACAGTTTTGCTTCGAGATATGTAATGCGCAGAACTTTTTCTGCTTGTTTTGTAAGCGGAATGTTTCCGACCGTTACTGTACCTCCGGTTCCTCTTACAGTATCTTCAACTGTTTTTTTGAGTTTGAACAGATCGCAGTCGAGGTTTTTAAGTATGCGAATAGCCACACCGTCTCCTAACCGCACAATACCTAAGATGAGATGTTCTGTGCCAATATAATCGTGACCAAGACGCAGCGCTTCTTCGCGACTGAACTGTATAACATCTCGAACCTTACTTGAAAAATTACCCTCCATATCGGGACCTGCTGGTTTAACGTATTTACGTATTTAATTTCTATGTAGCGTAACGAGCGAAGCTTATTATTAGTTCATGCTCTTTTCGAAAGTAGTATAGCATGCATGCAAATGCAAACAAATAGCCCGCGAATAACTTTTCCTAATATAAGGAGATTTTAGGCTAAAAAAGAGGAGTGCCCGTCATATCTTTCGGGGCGTCTAAACCCATCAGCTTCAGTAGAGTGGGAGCCACATCTGCTAGAATACCGTCATTTACCTGTTTGATCGGTTCATTGCTTACCACTATTACAGGTACTTTAGCTGTAGTATGAGCCGTATGGGGGGAGCCATCCGGCTGCTTCATGCAGTCGGCATTTCCGTGATCTGCTATGATGACGACATTGTAACTATGAGCTTTGGCTGTTTCAACAACTTTCTTGAGTTGTTTATCAACAAACTCAATAGCTTGAATGGTCGCATCCATATCTCCGGTGTGGCCAACCATATCCGGATTTGCAAAATTTACGATTGCCAGATCATAGTCATCTTTTTTGAGATTCTCCACCAGTGAATCCGCAACTTTATTAGCACTCATTTCGGGCTGGAGGTCATACGTCGCCACTTTTGGGCTGGGAATCATAAGTCGGTCTTCACCTTCATTCGGAGTCTCTTCACCCCCGTTGAAAAAATAGGTAACGTGAGGGTATTTTTCAGTTTCTGCAATGCGAAGCTGTTTCAGTCCGGCATTGGCAATATACTCGCCGAGCGTATTGTTGAGATGTACGGGGGGGTATGCCACTTTAACGTAGTCATCAAAGGTTTCATCGTAGGATGTGAAAGTAACGTATTGGAGATGCTCTAAGCTGGATTGAACCGGGACATCATCAAGATTTAACATAGCTTTGGTGATCTGCCGGGCGCGATCGCCGCGGATATTGAAAAATATTACAACATCATTTTCTTGAATTCTGCTGCTACTGTCTGACAGCATGTGGGGTTCAATGAATTCATCAGTAATTCCGTCAGCATAGCTTTCGTCAAAAACGTCGTCACAACTTTCTGCTGCAGCTCCTTTGCCGTTTACTAAAAGCTGGAGTGCTTTATCGGTACGTTCCCAGCGGTTATCGCGATCCATTGCAAAGTAGCGTCCGATAATGGATGAAATCTCGCCCACTCCAACAGAGTCGATTTTATCTTGCAGTTCCCTGCAATACTCTTTTCCGCCATTGGGAGATGTATCCCTTCCATCAGTGAAGGCGTGGATGTAAGCGTTATCAACGCCATGTTTCTCAGCCATTTCCAAAAGCGCGTAGAGGTGGGTGTTATAACTATGCACGCCACCGTCAGATAAAAGACCCATGAAGTGAATACGGCCATTCTCTGATGCTTTATCAAAAGCTTCGGTAAGTACAGTATTGTCGAAGAACTCTTTGTCCTCGATGGATTTGTTAATCCGTGTGAGCTCTTGCCAGACGATTCGGCCTGCACCGATATTCAGGTGACCCACTTCGGAGTTCCCGAATTGACCATCTGGCAGTCCTACATCTTTACCGCTCGCTGAGAGTTTCCCGTGAGGATATTGTTTGAGAAGAGAGTCGAAAAAAGGTTTATCTGCCTGATCAACTGCACTGACGTCGGGATTTTCTGCAATACCCATGCCGTCCAGAATGATCAGGAGTGATCGTTCAGGAGAATTTGGCATTATACCGGTACTTAAAGGTTATTAACGAAATGAGTCAATTTAGACTTCTGTCTGGCAGCAGTGTTCTTGTGAAGAATACCTTTTGTTGTAACTTTATCGATGTAGCTTACGGCATTCTTGAGATTCTCTTCCGCGTCAGCTTTGTTTTCTGAGTCGTAAACTTTGCTGATAAGTTTCCTCATCTTAGTCTTACGTCCCTTGTTGTGCTGCTGTCGCTTCTTACTTTGGCGCAGTCTTTTAATCGCTGATTTATGCTGTGGCATAGTATTTTTTATAGATTACGTTATATAACTCGTTATATTCAGAGCTTTGGAAATTAAGGTTTCTAAAATTAAGGTACAAGAATGGATTGAATCTTTGGATCAAAAAATTTAACTTAATCAGGCTATAATGATTATAGTAATCGACGGACCCGCAGGATCTGGTAAAAGTTCGACTGCAAAAGCCCTATCTAATCAGTTAAATATTCATTTTTTAGATTCCGGGGCACTTTATCGTGCAGTAACATACTACTGGATCAGCAAGGGAAAACCCGATCAAGAAATTTTCTTTGAATTATTGCCCGCTATGACTCTCGACGTTGATTTAGCCGATAACAGTTTTACTGTAAAGCTAAACGGTAACGATATTTCGGATGAAATTCGCTCGTCATCTGTTGCGAACCATGTAAGTGATGTAGCATCACTTCCGGTGGTTCGTGAAAAGGTGAATGCGTTCATGCGTAACATCGTGAAAAAACATACGTTTATTGCGGATGGACGAGACCTTGGCACCGCTGTTTTTCCTGACGCAGATCTTAAATTTTATATGGATGCATCAATTGAAGAGCGAGCTGTAAGGCGCTACCGCGAAATGAAAGCCTCAGGTGATTCGGCTACACTAAAAAGTGTAGTTCAAAATCTGAAAGAGAGAGATCATAAAGATCAAAACCGAGAAGCTGATCCGCTTAAAAAAGCTGATGATGCTGTCGTAATTGATACAACGGGCAAAACATTTGAAGAACAGGTTGCCGAAATGGCAGCCATCATAAATGACAAATTACACATTAACCCTTAACTCTAATCCTCCCGGCATTATTCGGGATGGCAATTTTTAACTGGAAACTTGAATGTCAGAAGAACAAAAAGATAAAATTCAAAACGAAGAAACTGAAGATACAGCAACTGCGGAAGAGCAGGTAGCTACAGAAGTAGCTGAGGCTGCTGAAGAAAAAGAGACTTCAGAGATCAAAGAAACGGCTGAAGAAACAGAAGAAGTCGCAGAAGAAACTTTTAGTCTGCCCGACTATTCCGGCGATGTAGAAGGTGAGACCTATACATTCGACCAGTTGCAGGCAGAGTCAGAAGATTATACCGATGAAGAGTTCCACGAACTCGCCGGTATGTATGAGAATACCCTCAGCGAAATTGAAGAGAAAGAGATTGTAACCGGTCTTGTTGTTTCAGTAGATGACAAGTATGTAATTGTTGATATCGGTTTCAAATCTGAAGGGATTGTTCCCGTAAACGAATTTAGTAATAAGGTATTAGATAATCTTCAGCCCGGAGATGAAGTTGAAGTATTTCTCGACAGGGTAGAAGATCGCGAAGGCCAGCTTATCCTTTCCCGTCGTAAGGCAGATATCCTGCAGGCGTGGGAGAATCTTGAGGAAGCGTATGAGACCGGAGAAGTTATTGAAGGTCATATTAAGCGACGTATTAAAGGTGGTATGGTTGTAGATGTCTTCGGCATCGACGCATTCCTGCCCGGATCGCAAATTGATGTACGCCCTGTGCGTGATTTCGACGCCTATGTCGATCGCACAATGGAATTCCAGGTTGTTAAACTTAACATGCAGGCCGAGAACGTTGTGATTTCTCACAGAGCTCTTATCGAGTCTGATCTTGAAGAACAGCGTGAAGAAATTCTTGAAACGATTGAAGCCGGACAGGTTCTTGAAGGAATCGTTAAAAATATCACCGACTTTGGGGTCTTTATTGATCTTGGTGGTGTTGACGGACTCCTCCACATTACAGACCTCTCTTGGGGACGTGTGGATCATCCGGAAGAGATTGTTAAACTCGACCAGAAGATGAACGTAGCAGTTATCGACTTTGATGAAGAATCCAAACGTGTTTCTTTAGGTCTGAAACAGTTACAGCCACATCCTTGGACTGATATTGATATCAAATATCCTGATAACATGCGAGTTCAGGGCCGTGTAGTCTCTATTGCAGATTACGGTGCCTTTATTGAACTTGAGAAAGGTGTTGAAGGATTGATTCACATTAGTGAAATGTCCTGGACACAGCATATCAAGCATCCGTCTCAGCTTGTACAGAAGGACGATATTATTGAATGTGTGGTTCTCAATATTAATGAGGAAGAGAAGAAAATTTCTCTGGGTGTTAAACAACTCGAGCAAGATCCATGGGAAGACCTTCTGGAGCGATATCCAGTTGGATCGAAGCACAAAGGAGAAGTTCGAAACCTCACCAACTTTGGCGTATTTGTTGAACTCGAACCCGGAATTGACGGGCTTGTTCACGTATCCGACCTGAGCTGGACTGAGAACGTCGAGCATCCTAATGAAGCTGTAGATAAGGGTGAGGAACTTGAAGTTGTTATACTTGCCGTTGACTTTGACAACCGACGAATAACTCTCGGGCATAAACAAGTGGAAGATAATCCATGGGAAAAATATGCTGAAGAGTATGGTCTCGGAACGAAAGTCGAAGGAGCGGTTTCGAAAATTACTGACAAAGGGCTCTTTTTAGAACTGCCGCTCGGTGCAGAAGCGTTCTTACCTGCTTCTAAACTTGAAGGGGATATTGAAGATCACAAAGAAGCATTTAGCGAAGGTGATAAAGTTGAAGGTTTTGTTGTTAAGTTTGAGGAATCAAGTAAAACAATTGAGCTCAATCAGCTTGAAAGTGAGTCTAAGAAAGAAGCTTCTAAAGCTAAGAAAAAGACTCCGAAGCCAAGCACTAGTGTTGAAACCGGAACCCCGACATTGGGTGAAGTTTCAGGACTTGCTGAGAAACTGGCAGGAAAGAATAAAGACGAAGACTAATAGGTTAGACTCGTCAAATATCTGAATAAAGAAAGGCTGCTGAATATTAATCAGCAGCCTTTTTTGTTTCTAATTTATGTGATCTGAAAA
>Ga0307966_1000773_pt1 | contig 26146 bp, 32 predicted proteins | sample OrgLakmetagen646_FD_203141 | JGI IMG/M metagenome (GOLD analysis project Ga0307966, IMG submission 203141) | Saline water microbial communities from Organic Lake, Antarctica - #646 | ecosystem: Environmental > Aquatic > Non-marine Saline and Alkaline > Saline | place: Antarctica: Organic Lake... | reverse complement strand
AGGGAAACAGCGGCACCGGTAAAACGCATGTTGCCCTCGGCCGTGAACTGGCGGCCTGTCAGAAGGGCCTGGTCGTAGGCTTCAGCACCGCGTCGGCGTTGCTGCACGAACTCCTCGAAGCCCGGGATGAGAAGCGCCTGCTGCGTCTGCAGAAGCAACTGAGTAAATACAGCCCGCTGATCATCGACGAACTGGGATACGTGCCGCTCAACCGGCGCAGAACTGCTGTCTGAGGTCTTCTCACAGCGCTAAGAGCGCGGATCAACCATCGTAGAGTCCAACCTGCCGTTCGATGAGTGGGCCAGCACCTTCGGATCTGAACGCCTCACTGGCACAGCATTCGCCGGCAACTGATCGTGTGGACTTGGCAGGCGCGCTAACGGCGCCAAAACGACGTTGTTTTGCGCGCCCCATGCCGATAGCGTGGCCGCAGCCCCCGACAATTGCGAGACGTGAACGATGAAGCTCTTGTTTGTACATCCGATCTTTGCCGGTCAGTTTAGCCACCAGATCCGATACCTGCGCAGCGCATATCCCAGCTATGATATCACCTTTCTGTCAAGCCGCGAGCACAAGGCCGGACAAAGTCGCACGTTGGGCAACTCCGACCTTCCGATTGACGGCGTCACGCACCGACATTTCAGTTATAGGGCGGGCCTGAAGCACAAGGGCGCGGCATCGGTCCAACGCTTTGCAGAAGAGATCTTTTAGGGCAAGGCCGTGCACGATGCCTGCAACACCCTGAAGTCCGAGGGCTATCACCCTGACATCATCATTTGCCATGGTCGCTGGGGCGCAGGGATTTTCCTCAAAGACGCCTATCCCGCTGTCCCGCTGCTGCTTTACTCCGAGTTCTTCTCAACAGCCCAGAACGCTGACCCGTGCCTCGAACCCGGCGAAAGCCTGTCAGAGGGAAAGGCCCTGTTTTACCGACTCGCGAATGCGTCAAATCTGATGTCGCTGGAGGCGGCGGATCATATCCTGACGCCAACCGAGTTTCAAAAACGGACCCATCCGAAGGTGTTCCACGACAAGATGTCGGGGATCTTTGACGAGGTCGACACTGACTTGGTGTGTCCGGGCGATGTGCCAAGGTAGAATCTTGGCACAGGCGCGCTGAGCGGCTCTGATGAGATAGTGACCTATGTCAGCCGCAATTTCGATCCCTATCGCGGGCTTGAGACCTTTATCAAGGCGACCGAGATCGTGCAGCGCAGGCGGCCCCATGCGCATTTCCTGATTGCAGGCGGAGCCGGGGACACGGGCTATGGCCAGACCGAGGCGGGCTGTGCCTATCAAAAATGCATTCTGGACGAGGCTGTGTTGGATCCGGCGCGGGTGCATTTTCTGGGGCCGCTTGACTATGGCGCCTATCTGGGCCTGCTGCGGTTCTCGCATGTTCATTTCTACCTGACCGTGCCTTTCGTTCTGTCCTGGTCCCTGATCGAGGCCATGTCCACTGGCTGTGCCATTGTCGGCTCCCGAACGGCGCCGGTCGAAGAGGTGATTTCCGACGATGATACCGGGCTGCTGGCCGGGCTTCATGCCCCGAACGAACTGGCGGCGCAGATTAGAGCTTACTGGACGATCCAGCGCGTCGACATCGCCTTGGGCAGGCAGCCAGGCAGCGGGTTATCGATGACTTTTCAATCGCATCAAGAGGCCCCCGTTTCGCGGCATTGATCGGAAGCCTGGTCGGTTAACGTACCCAAGGCTGGCCGCCTCCTTTCGAATTGGCCACGGGCTTAGCTGTCACATCCCGGAAGGAAATATCGAGCCGGGGCAGCTCAGAACGCCTTGCAGTTACCGGTTAAAACGGTGCAGGTGCGAAGGGGGCAAAAACCGTCGCGCATTGGCTGCAATCTTTGCCGTGAAGATGAGGATAAACACCCGCCGTGTGGCTACGATCCTCGACGCTTTCTCGCTTGCGCCGTTTGTAAATAGGTTGCGCGGTACCCCCGAAGCGTTCCGCTAACGCAGTGTCGGCATCATTGCTAGCCAGAATGGCGGCCCGACGCATCGGCGTCTTAGTGGCTTGCTTATGAAGATTGATCAGCATGGTTGCGCCCCGTCCCGAAGCTCCCTCAGAACCGATCTTGCCATGAACAGGATGGACATCTGAGGGGAAATGTGACCATCCGGGATGGAACAGCTAGCGCGCTATTAATTAAGTGAGTAAATTAATAGAGCTATTGAAATGCAGGCTTGGGCGTACCTCGCTCTCAGGTGGTCGCGCGCCTATTATTAAATGTGGTTGGAGTGGGATGATTGGGTAACAGCGGAGGAAAATAATAGGTCTCTATAGGAAATTGAAAGTATTATTTCGAGCGAGCTTGATCAAGCTACACACGTCCTTGCCAAGAGAAATCGGCAAAGATGGAAAGGTTGATTGGTGGCATCATAGATAGCTTTGAAAGTGTTGATGATAGCCACAATAAATCATTTCAAAGTATATTTGAAAGTGCAGGACTAAGAACTCAAGCGATTTTCTGAATACTGGAACGACATAAAGAGATTGAGAGATTGAGTTTGCCCACCAATTACCCCCCCTTCATATACGGCATCAGCACCACTTCGCTGTCTGGTTTTACCTCCGTGAACCACGAGTTGCGATAGACCAACCCGTCGACCGCGAGGCTCACCCCGCGGTCGATTTGTGGCTTTAGGGCTGGGTATTTTGCAACCAGTGCGTCCAGCAACTCCTTGAAGTTACGGGCCTCCACCTCGACTACGTCGTGCCCCTCCGCCAGATCGCGGAGCGAGCCCCAAAGCTTCACGGCAACCATCGCAATTAATCCTTTGACATGACTGCCTTGAGGATCTTGGGCGGTGACATGGGCAGCGCATTCAGCCGTACGCCAATGGCGCGGCTGACGGCGTTCGACAGCGCGGCGAGGGGTGGCACGATGGGCGTCTCTCCCACGCCGCGCACGCCGTAGGGGTGGCCGGGGTTTGGGATTTCCAAAATCACCGTGTCTATATTGGGCAGATCAGACGCTACGGGAATGCGGTAGTCTAGGAAGCCTGCATTCTGCAGGCGACCATCCTCGCCATAGATGTACTCCTCGTTCAATGCCCAGCCGATGCCCTGCACGGCGCCACCCTGCATCTGGCCCTCGACATAGTCAGGATGCACGGCCTTGCCTGCGTCCTGGAACACGGTGTAGCGCAGCACGCGGGTGCTGCCCGTCTCGGGGTCGACCTCTACATCGGCCAGATGCACGCCAAAGCTGACGCCGGCGCCTTCGGCATTGACCTCGTGGTGGCCTGCGATTGGCCCGCCAGTCTCGGACGATATCGCCGCGATCTCGGCCAGTGTCATCGGCTCGAAATCACCCGCATTTGGGCCGGATGGCTTGGCGCAGCCATCCTCCCAGACCACGGCATCTGCGTCGATGCCCCAGATTTTCGCGACGCGCCCGCACATTTCCTGAATCGCGGCGCGTGCGGCCTTGATCGTGGCGAGGCCAACAGCAAAGGTCACGCGGGAGCCGTCTGTGACGTCGTTCTGACCGAGCGAACTGGTGTCGGTAATGATCGTGCGCACCTTCTCATAGGGGATGCCCAGCTCCTCGGCGGCCATCATCGAGATCGATGCGCGGCTACCTCCGATATCGGGATTCCCCTCGGTCACGCCGACGGTGCCGTCAGCGTTGATCGCCAATGATACGGATGTATTGCCGCCGAAGTTGAACCAGAAGCCACAGCTGAGGCCGCGCCCTTGGTTCTCGCCTAGTGGCGCTTGGTAGTGGGCGTGCGCCTTTGCTGCGTCCAGCGTGGCGCGCAGGCCGATCTGGTCGAAGGTCGGCCCATATGACGATTTCGTCCCGGCGTCGGCAGCGTTCAGGATGCGCACGTCCAGCGGATCGAGGCTCAGCTTCTGGCACAGCTCGTCCACCACGCTCTCGACGGCATAGATCGCCATCGGCGCGCCAGGGGCGCGATAAGCGGCCTCCTTGGGGCGGTTGGTCAGCGTGTTCCAGCCTTGGGTGCGCACGGCCTGCAGATCATAGGCAGCAAAGGCGGCTTGCGCGCCCATATCGACAGTCCCGCAGGGGAAGGCACCGCCTTGATAGCGCAGTTTGGCCTCAGCGGCCGTGATGCGGCCATCCTTGGTCATGCCGATGCGCACATCCATCGACGACGACACCGTCGGGCCGGTGGCACGGAAAACATCGACGCGGCTCATCACGATCTTGACCGGTCGGCCTGCCTTGCGCGATAGGGCCAACGCAACAGGCTCGATAAATACGGTTGTCTTGCCGCCAAAGCCGCCGCCGATTTCCGACGCGGTGACACGCAGTTGGCTGCCCTCGATGCCAAGAATGCCCGAGCAGAGATCGCGCACGAAATACTGCCCTTGGGTGGTGCACCACAGATCCGCCTTACCGTCATTGCCGTAGGAGGCGAGGCAGGCATGCGGCTCGATATAGCCCTGATGGGTCGCGGCAGTGGTAAAGCTGCGCTCGACGATGGTCTCGGCCAGTGCAAATCCGGCGTCCAGATCACCATGCCCGAACTCGCAGAAATGCGTGACGTTGGGGCCGGAGCCGGCGGGTACTGATTCGTCTGCGCGGGCCTCTTGCACCACTGGTGCATCCAGCTTCATCGCCTCGTCCACGTCGGTGACATGAGGCAGGAGCGTATACTCCACCTTGATGAGTTTCAGCGCGGCCTTGGCTGTGGCCACATCCTTGGCGGCAACGGCGGCAATGGCGTGGCCGTCGTATAGCACTTTGCCGCGTGCAAGGCAGTTGTCCTGCACGTCGCGCAGGCCCTCATCCTCGGGAATGCCCAGATCGGCAGAGGTGATGACCGCCTTGACGCCGGGCAGGGCCGCCGCGGCGCTGACGTCGATGCTGTCGATCGTCGCGTGTGCGTGCGGGCTACGAAGGATCAGGCCAACCTGCATCCCTGGCACATTGTAGTCGGCGCCATAAAGCGCACGGCCCGTCACCTTATCCACGCCATCGGGACGTGGGACACGAGTGCCGATGACCTTGAAATCGGTCTTGGTATTGGATTGGAAGTTCATGTTATGCGCCTCTCATGTCGGCGGCTGCGATCTGAACAGCCTTGATAATCTTGTCATACCCCGTGCAGCGGCAAAGATTGCCGGCCAGCCAATAGCGAATTTCCGTATCGGTGGGGTCGGGGTTGCGCTCCAGCAGGTTCTTGGCTGCGACCAGAATGCCCGGCGTGCAGATGCCGCATTGCAGGGCGGCGTGGTCGATAAACGCCTGTTGCAGCGGGTGCAGTGCTTCGCCGATGGCCATACCCTCGACCGTCTTGATCTGGGCGTCCTGCGCCTCGGCCCCCAGAACGAGGCAGGCGCAAACCAGCCGCCCGTCCATTTCGACGGTGCAGGCGCCGCAATCGCCGGTGCCGCAGCCTTCCTTGGCGCCGCTCAGGCCAAGGCGATTGCGCAGCGCGTCCAGCAGTGTTTCTTCTGGCGCGCAGACAAACTCGGCTTCGTCGCCATTAAGCGTGGTGGATACGTGTATGTTTTTCATGATTTATCTCCGGTCGCGTTCTCTTGGGCGCGGGTCATTGCGGTGCGTGCGGCGCGTTTTGCCAGCACACCTGCGACGGTGGTGCGGAACTCCACTGTGCCGCGCTTGTCATCGATCGGGTTGCATGCGGCCTCGCAGGCACGCACCAGCGCAGCGATCGCCGGATCCTCCAGCTTGGAGCCGATGATTGCGTCCGCCGCATCCGGTACCAGCACGACCCGCGGCCCGACAGCGCCCAGCGCGACGCGCGCGGATTTTATTGTGCCGTCGCTGTTCAGCTCGATGTTCACGCCAGCGGAGGCGACGGCAATGTCCATTTCGGTGCGCGGGATGAACCGCATATAGGAATCCGATGCGCCCTTTGGCCGCGCGGGAAGAAAGATTGAACTGACAAATTCGCCCTTGCCCAGCACTGTCTTGCCGGGGCCTGTCACGAATTCCTCAACCGCGCAGTCGCGCGCGCCGTCGGGCCCCTCAATCCGAGCCACAGCGCCGGCTGCGATCATCGCGGGCACAGAGTCGGCGGCAGGGCCACCGTTGCACAGATTACCTGCCATGGTGCAGCGCCCTTGGATCTGGGTCGAGCCGATCAACTCGCACGCCTCAACCACGCCTGGCCACATCTGCTTGACGCCCTCATGCTCGCCCATCCGCTGGCCGGATACGGCGGCGCCGATGCGCAGGCCTCCGTCCTCGGGTGTGATGTCTGATATGCCGGGAATATGCTTGATGTCGACGATCATCCCCGGCTCCATTGTGCCGGCGCGCAGGTGAACCAGCAGGTCGGTGCCACCACCAAGGATGCGGGCTGCGCCTTCGTTCCTGGCGAGGATATCTGATGCCTCGGCTGCTGTGCTGGGTTTCATGTATTCCATAGGGCGCTCCATAGCTTGCGTGTCGGTCGTGGGGAACGGCGCATATACGCGTGCGCCCCAAGGCGGCGTTGGCGGGCAATTTTTTCAGAGTAAACCTCAATCGGCGCCTGCCTGCAATGCGCAGCGGTTGTGTTCATCATGAAATTTAGGCCAGAGGTGGACGTATTTCGAGGGTTGCAGGCCACGTCTAGCAGAGGCACCTTGCCGCATGTATGCCGGCGACCAAGGCATCAGGCGAGGACGAGGGACATCCATGACAGGCGTGCGCGCATGAACGATCTGTGGGATGGCCTTGTCCGCGCGGTTTGGCTGATCGCGTCCTTTGATGCCGATCTGTACGAGATCGCGTGGCGGAGCCTGCGCGTGACGGGCGCAGCGCTGGTCATTGCCTGCGCCATCGCACTGCCACTGGCGGCATTTCTAGCTGTGCAACGGTTTCGCTGGCGGCGCGGCACCATCGCTGTGCTAAACGCGCTAATGGGCCTGCCGCCTGTCGTGGTCGGCCTTATCGTCTATGTGCTGCTATCGCGGTCCGGCCCGCTGGGGGTGCTGGGTCTTTTGTTTACGCCCACGGCGATGATTGTCGCGCAGGTCGTCATCATCGTTCCGTTGATCGCGTCCATTGCACATCAGTCCCTGCGCGATCTGTGGGCCGAGTATCATGATCTGTTGATTTCGATGAATGCATCGCGGACCCAGCGCATTGCGGCGCTGCTTCTTGACGGACGGCGTGCGCTGCTGACCGCCGCACTCGCCGGTTTCGGACGCGGGATAGGCGAGGTGGGCGCGATTATGATCGTGGGCGGCAATATCGACCACGCGACGCGGGTGATGACCACTGCCATCGCGCTGGAGACGGGCAAGGGCAATTTTGCGCTCGCACTTGCCCTCGGGTTTATTTTGATCGCGCTGGCGGTTGCGATTAATCTGGCCATTCATGCCCTCAGCCGGACCGAAACGGGGGGCCGGTGGTGAGCGCGCTGCTGCCCCTTCGCCTGACTGGCGCGGCGGTTCATCGCCGTGGCAAGCGCCTGATTGGGCCCATTGATCTAATGCTGGAGGGGCAAGGCCTGACAGCCGTGATTGGGCCGAATGGCGCGGGCAAATCGACCCTGCTCAAGGCGCTGCACGGGCTGGAGCGGCTGAGTGAGGGCCGCATCGCATGGGCATGTACGCGCGCCGACGCGCTGCGCCGTCAGGCCTTTGTCTTTCAGGCGCCGGTGATGCTGCGCCGCTCGGTTGTCGATAATCTGGCCTTTCCATTGCGCCTGACTGGCATGCACCGCACCGTGGCGCGCGTGGCCGCCGAGGAGTGGTGTGCCCGTATCGGCCTGGCGGGAATGGAGGGGCGCGCGGCCACTGTCCTGTCGGGCGGGGAGAAGCAGAAACTCGCCCTCGCGCGCGCATTGATCACCGCGCCGGAGCTGTTGTTTCTGGACGAGCCGTCAGCCTCGTTGGACGGTCGCGCCACACGCGAGATCGAAGCGCTTTTGAGCTTTGCAGCGGAGGCTGGAACTCGTATCGTGATGGCGACGCACGACATGGGTCAGGCCCGGCGTCTGGCCCGTGATGCGGTGTTTTTGCGCGGTGGCATGGTCCACGAGCAGGGCGCCGCGCCCGCGTTTTTCGATGCTCCCACCACAGACGCTGCACGCGCGTTTCTGGCGGGCGACATCGTCGAATAACCCCCCTAGTGACGCGGCCTGAAGGAGCCTTTTATATGCGTAATACTATACTATCCGCCGCACTGGTGCTGACCGGCGCCGCCGTCCATGCCGAAGAGATGAAAATGGCTGTGACAACCAGTTTTCATAACTCAGGGCTGGCCGAGGTGCTGCTGCCTGAAATCAAACAGGATACCGGCATAGACGTGCAGCTGATCGTCGTCGGCACTGGCCAGGCGATCAAGCTGGGCGAGGCGGGTGACGTCGACGCGATTCTGGTCCACGCCAAGGCGGCTGAAGAGGCGTTTGTTGCCGCCGGTCACGGCACGCATCGCCGCGAGATCATGTATAACGACTTTGTTGTCATCGGCCCTGCCAGTGATCCGGCGGGCGTCCGGGATGCGGATAGTATTGCCGCCGCCCTGACCGCGATCGAGGCCGCGCGCGCCCCCTTTGTCAGCCGTGGGGACGACAGCGGCACCCACAAGAAAGAGGTGAGCCTGTGGGACGCAGCCGGCATCGACGTGTCTGGCGCGGATGATTGGTACAAGCCTGCCGGCGCAGGTATGGGGGCGGCGCTCAATACCGCGTCGGGTATGGATGCCTACATCATGTCTGACCGCGCCAGCTGGCTGAATTTCGGCAACAAGGGCGATCTGGAGCTGCTGTTTGGCGGCGATCCGGTGCTGTTCAACCAATACGCCTATATCCCCGTCGATCCCGGCAAAGGTGACTTTATCAAGAGCGATCTTGCCGCTGAGCTGGAGGGGTGGCTGACCAGCGTCCGCGCCAAGGCACTGATCGACGGCTACCGCGTCGCGGGTGAGAAACTTTTTACGTTCAACGCCGAGATGGTCGATGCGGCCAAAGCTGCGGAATAGCTTGCGCCAATCCACGCCTGCCAAGGCTTTGCAGAAAGCCTTGGCAGTTTACGTACCCAAACGTATGCGCCGAGCGATGGCCATCATCTATAGGGCCGCAACGCCTGCTGGATCGCGGTTATCATTGCGTCGCGGCGGGCCAGCATATCTTCATGGCCCTCGCTGCCTGCCGCCTCTGCGGCCCCGGCGACCACCAGCGCGATCGTCTCGTCGTCCATCGTTGGCTGGCCCCGATCATCCCACCAACCATTGAACGTGTCGCGAAAGTGATCGCAAAACGCCTGCAACCCGCCCGGCCCAGCCCCCATGCCAAAGCAGGCCGTCGGCCCCATCGCGGCCCATCGCAGCCCCGGACCCGCCCACATCGCCTTGTCTATGTCACCGACGCTGGCGACGCCTTCCTTGGCCATATGAACCGCCTCGCGCCAGACGGCGGCCTGCAGGCGGTTGGCGACGTGGCCCGGCACCTCCTTGTTCACGCGGATCGTGATCTTGCCGATGCTGCCATAAAAGGCGGCGGCGGCGATACCGGGGCCGGTGCGCTCGTTTCCCATCACCTCGACAAGCGGCACCAGATGTGGTGGGTTGAACGGGTGGCCTAGCATCAGTGGCGCCGGGTCCGTCCAGCCACCCTGCATCTGGCCCAGCGTCAGGCCTGAAGCAGAGCTGGCGACAATGGCACCGGGGCGCAGCGCTGGCTCAATTTCGGCAAAGAGAGCATGCTTGATCAGCAGCCTCTCAGGCACGCTTTCCTGAATGAACGCAGCGCCCTCGACGGCGTCGGCTGCGCTGGAGTGAAAGGTCAGTGCATCTGGCGTGCCATGTTCGGTCAGGCCCATCTGCGTCAGTGCTGGTCACGCCGTTTCTACATAATCGCGGACAGCTTTTTCGGCGTCTGGCGACGGATCGTAGACTGCGACCGAACGCCCAGAGGCCAGAAAAATCGCTGTCCAGCTTGCGCCGATGATACCTGCCCCAAGGCAGGTCGTGTGCTGATGCTTCATTAAAACAGTCTGGGGTTGAGGGGGGAGGCGGCGGTCATGCCGCCATCCACGGTAAAGCTCGCGCCGCTGAAATATGCCGCTTGATCGGAGGCGAGCCAAGAGACCATGTTTGCGATATCGCCGGGTGCGCCCATACGGCCCACGGGATGGCGCGCGAGGGCGTCTGCCTTGGCAGCATCGGGATCAGCTGCCAGCGCAAAGGCGTCATCGGCCATGTCGGTCAGGATCCAGCCTGGCGCGATTGCGTTGCAGCGTACGTTCGGCCCGTGATCGACGGCGATAGAGCGGGTGAGGCCATGCACGAAGGCCTTGGACGCATTATAGCGCGCTGTCGCCGAGATCGAGCCGATGTTGATGATTGCGCCACCGGTTTGCGCCATTGACGGCAGGACCGCGCGGCACATAATAAAATTTCATGTCAGTTTGCGCCGATGACCAGATCCCAATCGGCACCGGTACTGTCGGCCGTGGTCTTCTCCACCTGAACGCCTGCGTTTTTGACCAGTAGCGCGACGCGCCCCAGCTTTCTAGCGGCGCTCGGGATCGCTGCGGCGCCATCGGACTTGGCCACGCTGGCCTGTACCCAATACACGCCCTCAGGAAAATCATACCCGCGCGCGCTGCGCCCGCAGCCCAGCACGGTATAGCTATCGGCCATCAGCCGCAGCGTGATCGCGCGCCCTATCCCGCGCCCCGCGCCAGTGACGACGGCGACGGGTCCAGTGCTGGGCGCGCTCACAGCCGCATCTGCTGCACTTGGCCGCTGAGGCCGCCATCCAGCACCCAAAGCTGGTCAGAAGCATAGCGCGCCTCGTCACTGGCCAGCCAGCTCACCAGATTGGCGATGTCATCTGGCGTGCCATAGCTGCGCATCGGATGCACGTCGCGCATGGCCTGCTTCATGTCCTCGACGCTTTTGCCTGGGCCCCCCACGCAGCCGCCAGTAAAGAAACCTTGCATCATGGACGTGTCGATATAACCTGGGCAGATCGCATTGACGCGGATGCCCTCGGGGCCGTGATCGCAGGCCATCGCACGGGTCGGCGCATGGACCGCGCCCCTGGTCGCGCAATATGCGGCGAGGCCGGAATCGGCGATGAAGCCATCATAGCTGCCGAAATTTATCAGTGACGCGGTGGTCCCATTGGTGGCCGCCTTACGCATCAGCGGCAGGGCGTATTTTGAGGTCAGAAAGGTGCTGGTGACATTGACGGCAAAGCTGCGGTTCCACTCCTCCAGCGTTGTGTCCTCGATGGTCTTTTCGATCTCGATCTCGACGGCGTTGACGAGGATGTCGCGTTTGCCTGCCTCATCGCCGACACGCAGCATCGCGGCGCGCACCTCATCCTTGAGACTGACATCCAGCCGGAGAAACTCCGCCTCACCGCCCGGTTGACCCAGCGATCCACCTTCGTTCAGGTCCGCCTCATAGACGCGCGCACCCTCGGCCAGAAACCGCGCGCAGATGGCGCGCCCAATTCCGCCGCGCCCGCCGGTGACGAGAGCGGTCTTGCCCTTCAGGATCATGCGGCGTCCTCGGCCGCTTTAGCATACGCGTCCAGCACCAGCCCGTGGAAATGATGCACCGCATGCTCGGGTTTTCCCGATCCAGCAGGGTCGTTGACGAGGCGCCCTCGGGTGAAGGCGGGCGTCGACATGCCGCGCTGAACGCTCTCGACTAGGCCGATATCTTCGGGCTGCAGAACCTCGTCGATATAGCGGATTGCGTCCACCTCCATTGCGTTTGGTTCTGGCGTTTCCAGATAGAAATCCTATGTCTCCAGCATGCGGTCTGGGCCGGCCCGGATAGCGCATAAGGCAGGTCGTCGGCCACAGCCATCAGACGGCGTGGGTTTTGACGGTCGCGTTCGACACGTCATAGGCGCTGTTTGGCGACGTGCCAGCCTCGGCCATGTAGGACGAATAGATGCCGTAGGTCGTGACCTTGTAGGTGTCCATATCCACCAGATCGCAGAAATCCTTATGCGCGGTCGGGCAGTGGTAGCATTCCAAAAAGTTGTCGACGACGTTCTTCCAGTTCACTTGATGTCATAGGTCAAACGCTTGCCAAAGGTCAGCCCGTCTATATCGGGCGCCCAGTGGCGTATCTCAGTCTCCAGATTGCCGGTCTGGCTGGCGAGGAACGGCGCAGCGCTGTCCAGATTGACATAGACAAAACCGCAGAACTCCTCGACCTGTACCTGATCGAGGCAAATCTCGGAGGGGGTGAAATCCTCCAGCGCTTCGGTTTCGAGCGCGCGCACCAGTTGGCCGTCCAGTTTGTAGACCCACGCGTGATACGGGCACATAATACGGGTCGTCATGCCCTCGCCGCCGAGTAGCTGATGGGCGCGATGCTTGCAGACGTTAAAGAAGGCGCGCAAGACGCCCTCGCGGTCCCGCACGATGGCAATCGGTTGGCCCGCGACCTATAGTGCGATGTAGCTGCCCGGCTGGCGCAACTTCTCGATATGGCAGACCCAGTTCCAATGCTTGCCCATTATGGCACGCAGGTCGGCGTCGAACCATTTGGCCCATGTATAGGCGTCGGCCTTCAGCGACAGGGGTCGCGAGCAGTCGGTGCGATAGCCACCTCGGATGGCCGCAAAGTCGCTGGGCGATGGAAACTGGGTCATTGCGGCTCTCCTAGGGGTGGCTGGGCATGCTACGAACCTGTGTCTGAGCGTGTCAACCTACCCCAAACGCGCCTGTTGCGCCAACCTTCAACGCAAGTGGCGTGGTTCGGGCCGCAGCATTCCTACGAGTCCATGCGGGAGCCGACCGGGCGGTGCAAGCGGGCATCCGGCGTGCTGGGCATGTAAGGTTGTGCTATGAGGGCGCCCTCGCTGACACGCTTGCCGACAAGCGCGCCTCCTGATCCAGACAATGCACCGGCAATGCCGCGTCGCCCTACAACAAGCTGGCCACTCGCGTGCCTGGGGCCATGTCCATGTCGCGGCGCAGTTGCGCACGGGCGCGTGCGAGGCGAGACATCACCGTGTTGATCTGGCAGCCGGTCTGCTTGGCCAGTGCCGCAGGGCTCGTCTCGCCCGCCATGACCCGCGCGATTAAATCCGCCTGTTCGGCTGGCAAGCGCGCGATGGCGCCGCGCAAATCTTTCAGGGCCAATACGGCGAACACCTCCGGTTCGATCGACGGGCCGTCTTCTTCCTCCAGCGGCAGGTGCGGCGTGCGGCGTAGGCCCTGTCGGTAGAGGTTGCGCATTGCCGCGCGTGCATAGGCGCGCAGATCGTCGATGCCCGCAACCTGCGTGCGCCGTGCCCAAAGGCGCAGCAAAACCTCCTGCGCCAGATCCTCGGCCTCACTGCCGGCGAGGCGGCGGGCGAGGCGGATCAGATCGGGATAAAGCGCGGCGACGTCATACACAGGTGCGACGGCACCTTGCAGTGCGCTGGTGGTGAGGTCGGGCAGGGCGTGGATCATTAGTCTGGCTTTCGGGCGCTGGGGAAGATGCGAGACCCAGCATCGTCGCCCTTTCGCAGCGCTGCAATCTAGGGGTTTTCCGCCGACCCTGCGAATTCTCCCTTTTTGCGCGGTAGGGCGCCTGCCCAGCTGCACCATATCGGCGATAGCGCGCCGATCGGCGCGGGCTGGCTCTATGGCAGGGACGCAAACCGCCGCTGCCGCGTCTTGTGAGATGAAGTAGGCAATGATGCCTCTTCCCAAGACAGAAAACACGACAGGAGAAACCAAATGACTAAGTTTATCGTGATGGCCCTCGGAATGGGCGCAATGGCAACCACTGCGTTCGCAGATATATCGGCTATGGACACCAACGGCGACGGTCTGCTGACAATGGACGAGGTTCAGGCAGCCTATCCGGAAGTCACGGCAGACCAGTTCAGCCAGATCGACTCGAATGGCGACGGCGCCGTTGACGACGACGAGATGGCTGCCGCACAGGATGAGGGCCTGATGCCCGCCAGCTAAGGCCAAGAGTAACGCGCCTTGCGGGGAGCATCCTCCGCAAGGCGCGACAAATCTGCCCGGCCGCATACTCTTCGCCAGAGGACACTGCTGGTTCGGGGAAGGGTGTTTGTGGTATAGCCGCTCAAAGGGGGTGCCTAGAGATGCCGCTGCGTTGGCGCGTTAGGTGCCGCCGGTCTTCAGGCCAGCCTTGGGGCTGGTTTTGAGGCGCCATTCCTCCCAGACGAAAGGATAGCACCAGACGCAGTCATGCGTCGCCTCTAGCCGTGTGCGAATGCCGTCGCGGACGGCGATCAGGTCTTCGTCGAAAAGGTGAAACTGCATTTGCAGCCTGCCGACCCGCGCGATGTCGCGGCTGTCCAGAAGGGCAGGTAGCAAATCGTATTCGCCGCCCTCTATGTTGATCTTGACCAGATCGATGCGTGGCAAATCCCATTTGGCAAAGAAGTCACGCACCGCGATGGTGCGCGCCTCAAAGCTGCGCTCATGCGCAGCGACCGCCGAGGAGCCGTCGGCGGCGTCTGACAAGGGCAGCATCCCGTTTTCAGAGCCAAGTGCGACGTCATGCAAATGTACGCGCGGGTCACTTGCATATTTTTCCAGCAGGCCCTGCGCGAATTTTGGATGTGGCTCAAACATGTGGACGCTAGCGCCCGGATACTGGGTTAATACCCGGTCAGCCCATTCGCCGATATAGCCCCCAAAATCCATGACGGTCAGGCCGTCCGGCAGCCCGTCATATCGCTCCAGCCGCGACTGTGCGCCGTCACGGCGAAATGCCTTATAGGCATCATAGCCGATGCCCTTCCACGGATTGCGGCGGCGTTCGATGAATTTCTTGAGCGATGCCATCTACGATTCCTGCCTAAGGGAGACCGTATTTTTTAGGCAGGATGCGCAGGAGGAAAGCGAAAGTGCGACGGGCGCGCGGGCAGAGGCCCCGCGCCGCCCGATTTTCTGAAAGCAGCCAGCCGCACCGATCACTGGCGCGGCCCGCCGCAGGGGTTACTTAGGCGCGGCCCGCCGCACCATGCCAAACAGGTCGCGCGGATCGTCGGGGTCGGCCAGCATGTCCAGTGCCTGATGAAAGTCGGTGCCCTCAATCTGGGCGCGCACGTAGCGTAGCGCGCTGAAATCCTCAGTGGCAAAGCCAACAGAATCAAACAGAGTGATCTGCGTGTCTGACGTGCGGCCCTTGGCGGTGCCGGTCATCACTTGCCACAGCTCGGTTACGGGGAAATCTTGGGCCATTTGCTGAATTTCGCCCTCGACGCGGGTCTGGGGCGGGAACTCGACAAAGACGTCCGAGCGTTCGAGGATCGCGGGCGCCAGCTCGGTCTTGCCGGGGCAGTCGCCGCCGATGGCGTTGATATGAACGCCCGCGCCGACCATGTTGTCTGTCAGGATGGTCGCACATTGCTTGTCTGCGGTGCAGGTCGTGATGATCTGCGCGCCTTCCATGCTATCTTCTGCGGAGGAGCATTCTACGACGCTAAGGCCCATCCCGGCTAGGTTCTTGGCCGCCTTGGCTGTCGCGGCCTTGTCGATGTCCCACAGACGTACCGTCTTGATCCCGACGATCGCCTTCATCGCGAGACTCTGGAATTCGGACTGCGCGCCGTTGCCGATCATCGCCATCGTGTCCGCGCCCTTTGGGGCGAGGTACTTTGCCACCAGCGCTGAGGTCGCGGCCGTGCGCAGCGCGGTCAGGATCGTCATCTCGCTCAGCAGCACCGGGTATCCGTTGTCGACATTGGCTAGCAGGCCAAAGGCCGTGACCGTCTGCAAGCCCTGCTTGGTATTGCTAGGATGCCCATTCACGTATTTGAAGCCATAAACCTCGCCATCCGAGGTTGGCATCAGTTCGATCACGCCTTCTTCGGAATGGCTGGCGACGCGCGGCGTCTTGTCGAACAGCTCCCAGCGCTTGAAATCCTCTTCGATATAGGTGGCGAGGCCGACCAGCATCTCTTCGATGCCGATATGGTGGATCAGGCGCATCATGTTGTCGACGCTGACGAAGGGCACATAGGCCTTGTGGGACGGGGCGGGGTTGCTCATTTCGGGCTCTTTTCAGAATTGGAATTGCGTTTGGCAAGATGCAGGCCGGCCAGCATGCAGCGCACCGATCCTCCCGCGCTCTCGATGGTGGGTATATCCAGTGCGACGATGCGGCTGGAGTGTTCGATCATTGCTATCTGCCGCTTGTCCAGCGCGGCCAGCGCGCGGGCTGACATTGCGGTCATCAGGCCGGTGGGCGTGCTGAGTTCGATAGCGTTGCCCGCGAATTCGGCGATTTGGTGATGCGTCAGGTCGATCAAATCGCGGCCCGGCTCGGCCAGACGCTCAGTGATCTCGTGGCGGCGGCCGATGTTTTCGATCATGTTCAGGCTGACCATCGCGAAATGCGTGCCGATCGTCATCACCACGTTGGTGTGATAGACGGCAGCGCCTTCCTCATCTACGGCGTCGAACACCATCGGCTCATAGCCAAAATTGGTGCAGAACCGCTCCAGCAGGATCGGATTGGCACGGTGCGAGCGGGCGACATAGGCGATGCGCCCGATATGGTCGATGACCATCGCGCCCGTGCCCTCCAGCGCGAGGCAATCTTGCTCAAGCCCCGAATAATCGGTGACGACCTGCACGCGGTACTGGTCCTTGAGCATTTCGATCACGTCTGTGCGCCGCTCGTGGCGGCGGCTGGGCACGAACATCGGGTAGATCGCGATATGCCCGCCAGGATGGGTGGAAAACCAGTTGTTTGGGAAGACAGCATCGGGGGTATCGTCGCGCATGTCTTGAAAGACATGCACGCCGACCCCCTCAACCCGCAGGCGGCTAACCGCGCCATCGAACTCGGCGCAGGCATTGTCGGCCACTTCTTTAGCGGTATGCTTGGGCCGCGACTGAAACCGGTTGTCAGCGGCTGTTTCGGGGTTCGGATGAAACCCGTTTGGCCGGATCATCACCACGCTGGATGGGGCCTGAACCGTCATGTAAAGGCCCGGGTTGGGCGGTCGAACACGCGCCGGCCAAGCGCGGAGGCTGCAAGATCTACCATGACCTGAGCGGTGCGGCCCCGCTCGTCCAGAAACGGGTTCAACTCCACCAGATCAAGCGAGGTCATCAGTCCGCTGTCGCAGATAATCTCCATCGCCAGATGCCCCTCACGCATCGTCGCGCCGCCGGGTACTGTGGTGCCAACAGCGGGCGCGATGCTGGGATCGAGGAAATCGACATCCAGCGAGACATGCAGCATGCCGTTCGCCGCGTCTACATCGGCAAGAAAATGCGTCAAAGGCGCCGCGATGCCCGTCTCGTCGATGCTGCGCATGTCATGATAGCGCACATCGGTCGCCTGCATCGCCTCACGCTCGCCCGGATCGACCGAACGCAGGCCAAGCAGGCAGATATTGGCATGGGGAATAGGGTGCGCGACCTTGGGGAAGCCATGAAATCCGTCGCGGCCCGTGACGTAACCGAGGGGCGTGCCGTGCAGGTTACCCGATGCCGTGCTTTGGGGCGTGTGGTAGTCGGTATGCGCGTCCAGCCATAGTACAAAGAGCGGACGGCCCGCCTTGGCCGCATGGTTCGCAGCCCCAAGAACCGAGCCGAGTGCGAGGCCGTGATCGCCGCCAAGAAATATCGGCAGGCCGCGCGGCAGAGCCTCTTCGGCGGCGCGGGCAAGCGCAGATGTCCAGCCGATCATCTCGGCGGGGGCGTGCATGTGATCGGGCAGGTCTGGGTGCGCGTCCGCCGCGTCGGGGGCGACATTGCCAATATCGACTACGTCATGGCCCAGATCCGCCAAGGCGGCGCTGATGCCGGCCACGCGGTAGGCATCCGGGCCCATCAGGCAGCCCTGTCTACGCTTGCCGCTGTCCATCGGCGCACCGATCAGGATGCAGGTCTTGGCGGTCATGTCGTTCTCCTTGCTTGTTAACGTGCAATGTGTTGTGCGAAAGGGGCGAATGGAATAGCACAATTTGCACAGATGGGAACAAGTTTGTGCAAATCGGAAGGGTGTGCGACCGAAATGGATGATACAGACCGCGCCCTGATATCCACGCTGCGCCATGATGCGCGCGCGTCGCTGTCGGATCTGGCCACTACCTTGGGCGTGTCGCGCACCACCATTCGCAGCCGGATTGAACGTTTGCAACGCAGCGGTGAGATTGTCGGATTTTCGGTGGTGCTGAAGGGAGATGCCGCGCGCGTTCCGGTGCGCGGCCTGATGATGCTGGGCATCGAGGGGCGCGGCACCGACCGCATCCTGCGCCAGCTGAACGGCCTCAGCGCGGTGCGCACCAGCCACACAACCAACGGGCGCTGGGACATCATCGTTGAAATTGGCGCTGAGACGCTGGAGGAGTTCGACAGGGTGCTCAGCCAGATCCGCCGCATGGACGGGATCGTCAGCAGCGAGACGAGCCTTTTGCTATCGACGCGCAAGGCTTCGGCGTGAGGATTTGGTTTTATAGTAGCCGGATGTGGTGGACCCCTGCGCTTGGACGCAAGGGCGCCATCCTCGCTGGGTGAGTGGCTGCCCGGTCCGGCAGGCTGGCGCTTTGGCTGCGTGGCAACTCGTAATCATGATGAAGATATTTGGGTGGCATAGAGCTGCCTATTCAACCGTTGGAGTGCCACCTTACGGGCAGGGGCTCGCCCGGTTTGTAGGGGTTTGGTGGCACCTTTAGAGGTGATCAACCGCCGCTAAACCCGCGCCGCGCGCAACCTGTCCTGAAAATACGCTACGCCCTGTTCGTGCCGTGGCGACAAAGGCCCGGCGCGATAGCCGCCGCTGGCATAATTCTTCTGTGTCTCGAGGCAGACCTCGAAATCCTCGCGGATGACTTGCAGGTTGGCCTCTATCGTGCGGGCGCGGGCACCGGCGGACGCGTCTGAAGTGTCAGCAAAATAGAAGTTATAAATCAGCTCAGTCCGCTGATGATCGACAGGATTGATGCGCGACGTGTTCATACCGCCGGAGAATAGCGACAGCGTCCAGTTGGGCCACATCCACATCCATTTGCCGCGATAGAACAGCCCCTCGCGCGGCGGCGCGGTCATGCGCACCATGCCGTCCAGCGCCACCGTTTCGAACGCGTCGAACTCGATGGCGCGGTGAAATTCAGGGTGGATGCCGGGGATATGATAGCCCTCGACGAAATTGTCGGTGTAAATCTTCCAATTGGCGTCAAAGATCAGCCGCTCTTCGTGGACCCACGTATAATCCTCGATCGGCTCGCCCTCCAGTTCGGCGGCGATGTCGCCCAGCTGCGCGCCGAAGGGCGCATCCGGCGTGATGGCGACGAAGAGAAGCCCGCGCCAGACTTTCCACTCGATGGTGTCCAGCGCCCAGTCTGATAGCTCGAAGTCGGCATCGTCGCCCCAGAATGGCACGTTCAGCAGTGACCCGTCCTCGCCCCAGACCCATTGGTGATAGGGGCAGCGGATTGTGTTGCAGCGCCCCGTGCCCTCGGGCAGCAGGCGTGCGCCGCGGTGACGGCACACGTTCCGATAGGCGCGCAGACCCGCCTTCGTGTGCATGACAAACACCTTCTGACCCGCGATCTCTACCGCGATGTAATCGCCCCGCTCGGCCAGCCGCGATGCGGGACCAATTAACTGCCATGTTGCGGAAAAGATCCGCTGCACGTCGGCGGCATGAATATCAAGCGAGACATAGTTAACGGGGTCTAGATTGCGCATCGGGCACCTATGCGGGCTGGCTCTATTGCGCAAACAATACGCGGCGACGCGCCCATTGGTCAAGATGTCGCTAGCGGCGCGCTGCCATCGCCCAGAGCACGGCTAGTGCCAACGATGCCAGCATGTTCCAGCTGGCCATCGACAGGCCCGCCATTTGCCATGCGACTTCGTCGCACATGACCACGCCCAAAGGGCCATCGAGGCTGAGCAGATCAGCGCCCGACCCTGCGCTGATGCCGCCGCCGCTGCAGGAGGTCGGGCCCTCCCACCAGCCACGCTCGACGCCTGTGTGATAGGCGGCTATTCCCGCACCGGTCAGCACCGCCAAAATTCCCAGGGAGGGCAGCACGCGCCTGTGCGGCCACTGCCCCAGCGCCAGCGCAAAGAGGCCGATGAAGGCGGCAGCCACATGGGGCCAGCGTTGCCACAGGCACAGTTTACAAGGGGCTAGCCCGCCTAGATGCTGAAACGCGAAGGCGCCGACAAGCAGCGCAACCGAGCCGAGCACGGCCAGCGCGATATATGCGTTGCGCGACATGGCTAAAACACCTTCACCAGCAGAAATCCACCGATGAGGCAGGCGAAGAATAGAACGAACATCATGCCGAGGCGCCGCTCGACAAAGTCGCGGATGGGCGTGCCGAACTTCCACAACAGAGCGGCCACTATGAAAAAGCGCAGGCCGCGCGCAAGGATCGAGGTCACGATGAACGTGATCAGCGGCATACCGGTCCAGCCCGACATGATGGTGATGACTTTGTAGGGAAAGGGCGTCACGCCCGCCATCAGAACGGCCCAAAAGCCGACATCGTTGAACCGTCCAGCAAATTCCTCCATCGCGCCGCTCTTGCCCAGAGATTGCAGGATAGGTTGGCCGATCTGCTCGAACGCAAGCGCACCGATGGCATAGCCCAACAGCCCGCCCAGTACCGAGGCCAGCATCGCGACGCCCGCTATCAGCCACGCGCGCGATGGGCGCGCCAGGATCATTGGGATCATCAGAACGTCTGGCGGAATGGGAAAAACCGAGCTTTCGACAAAGGCGACCAGTGCCAGAACCCATAGGGCGTGCGGATGCTCGGCCATTGCGATGGTGCGGTCATAGAGGCGTCTGATCATTTGCGGCGCGCGCTCCAGCTGGGGACAAACGGCTCAGACCACGGGCGGGCAGGGCCGGTCAAGCCTAATTGGAGGGCGCTGCGGACGGGCCCGCGTCTTGCAGGTGGTCATGTGGGCAATTGAGGCGCGGCTGACGGTGCGAACGTGCGCTGGCACTCAGGGCCGGACTCGGCGGCTAAGCGAAATAAAAGGCTTATGCGGTATGTGCATACCCTTTGCGTAACAGGTGCTGGAAAGATGGCCTTGCTGGCAAAATTCCGCTTATTTTGTGCCGCAACGAATTTTATTCATTTTTCGAGCTCGACTATTGTGGCCGCAAACCCGCCGCTCCACTAGACGGCGACCGCGTGCCGGTCTGCGCAGTCTGCCAGCGCCAGCCGGCCCTGACGCTAGATCGCCTTCTGGCCGCCCTATGTGGCGCCCGGTGGAGGACTCCCACTGAAGTGTTCCACCAACTGGGATAGTATTATCCCGTTTAAGGAGGACCAGAGCTGGGAGGAGAGAGAGGGCCATCAGAATACATCAGATCGGGCAACGGCGTCGCCACTACAACACGGTCAGGCTGCACGGCTCCCTCCGATATCGACTTCGGTGCGCTGGTCAACCAGAGTTGCGCAGGAGGCACCAACCAGACGGTCAATGTATCGGCGATCAACGATCTGGATATCTATCTCATCGCGGGTGCGCTGGACGTCGGCCTGTCGGTGGCGGATATCGGCGCTTCGGTGGATACTGGCATCATCCGCAATGACACCAACGCGCAGATCGATGGTGCCGGGACACGTGTGGGTGCGGGCGGAATCGTGGATTTTAACGCGCTGACAAACTGGGCGATGGGCAACATCACCGTCCGCTTTTGTACGGGCGCCGTGGGCGTCAATTTTGGCATCATCATGCTACCGTATCGATGGGAATTTCTTTGATGATTTCCCATCGGATACCGGCAGCTCCAGCGCGCTCGATACGAACGGCCAAAGCGTCGATGGGTATTTGAAGACCGCGCTTGGCGCGATGATCGTGGAAGCCGTGGAGCAGGAGGCGGGATCGGCCACGTTCTCGCACTGTCGGGGCGGGGAGGGCGTGACCGCGCTGGACAACACGTTCGATCTGTAAGGGCGACTTCGACCTCGTTACCGGTGATGCGGTGGCCTACGACGTAGCGCTGGACGTGGGCGACGGTAGACATCTGCTGTGGGCGGGGTTCCGGCAACGTGACGCTGATGGGTGGTGAGCGCGACGATACGCTGATCGGCTCGGTGCGCCGCAACCACATCGACGGCCGCGCTGGCGATGATTGGTTTGGGCAGATCATTGGCGGTGATATCGTTTTCGGAAGGGGACGGTTTCAATCGGATCGGTCTGCGCAGCGTATAATCCACCGTCTATTTCGACATGACGAAACGCGCAGCGATACGATGACCAATCGTGTCGGCGGATTGGCTGCCGGGTTCTTTGAAGCGTGCGGCAGGATCATCGCATTGCAAGGCCTATCGGGGCAAGCGACAGCTTACGGCTATACGGATGTGGGCGGCGCGCTCGGCATTGAGTATTTGGGCGGGGGTGGCGGGCCAGTCATTATCCACTAACCGTTCTACGAGACTGCGCGGGGTGCTGCTGTGGACGCGGCCGACACCCGCAGGATGCGGTCGATCCGAACGACGGCGTCTATATGGACGTTGCCGGGTCTTCCGGGTTAGGAACGCGTTTCGACGGCCACTGCGACGCGCTGGTGACGCCGCATGATGCGGATCTGGAGCAGTCAGAACGCACGATCATTGCTTGGATCAATTTCAGTGATACGAACCGTCAGACGATCGTATCGAAGACTGGCAAGTAGTCCGATACGGGCTTCACACTTGAGACCTTTCTTGGCGATCGGTGTTTACAGCATTGAACCGTCCCGGCTTTACCGGAGGGTGATTGATTCAACGATGCCTTAATCATCACGGGTCTGCCTGACGCGGCGGCGATGGCGGCGCTCTTCGCGGACGGTGCCAACGATTACGAGGCGACAATTATCAAGGCTCGACTGACCGAGACGCTTACAGGTGTCGAAGAGATCAGTTTTGGCGGTGGCAGCACCGAGCTTTTCATCGGTTCCGGCTAAGACGTTCCGACAACGCCAGTATGGGTGCTCTGGGCTGATCGCAGATGGTCCTGTGGTCATCATCGGCACCGCAATTTCGATCCACGGCTGAAGGGCCATTTCCTGGGCAAGATGGATGATTTGATTTGGTATGACCGTGCGCTGAGTGTTGTGAAGGTGAATCGTCTGGTGCTGGAACGTCTGATTGACTGCCCCTGATTGCGGCGGAATAGATACGGACGGCGCCTTGCTGGGGTCAATCTGGCAAGGCGCAATCGTTTAGGTCAGAATAGTCGGGCTTAACCGCGGCTTTGAAACATGTCGAAGCTGACGATTACGCGGTCGGCGGCGCCCCGAGGGCGTACCGCAGGTCGGATACATCGGGCATCCGGTGACGGATGCGGGCAGTTCCGTGACCGTGACTGCGGCGGCGGTCCTGCGCATTGGTGACGCTAGTCCGCAACGCCTGCGTAATACTGTGCGCGCAGTGGCCTTGGGTGCTGCATGGCTGCGCGAAGGGCTGGCGCGCGAGACCGAGCAGAAAATAACCGTCACGAGCAGATGATGCGCCGCTCGCAAGAGATATTTGTGGCCATGATCAAGAACCATCTTGCACGCCATGCAGCGCTGGGCACCGTCACGCGACTAGTGCAGGCTGTCAGGGTCAGCCAGGTCTGTTTTGGGGGTTCCGGCAACGCGGTTATGTGCGGTTGACGACCTTGCCGCATTCCTCCGAGTTCCGCAATGAAATGAGTCTGAACCGCCGGGTCGCTGCCGCGATGGACGAGGCGAAAGATTAGCGCGCCGCCTTCCGCCTTCCGCCCCCTGAGGGCGAGGTGAACGCGACTCGTTCGCAGAAGGATCTGGTAGGCCGCCGAGGGGCCCAACACCTTTCGCGTCGCGGCGGCATTTGCCGGGGCCGCGCCCACCTTGAGCCCCGGAATGCACGGTTTCGCCAAGGTCGATGCGGACGTCCGGCTGTTGGCGCGCATCTGGCCCCGCAAGCTGATCGACTGGACGCGCCTCACCTTCTGGTCGTGGTTCGGCTGACGCATCGCGGGGTCGGTCTTCAGCCAGAACTGGTTCAAGGTGGCCAAGCTGCGCCCGCGTCTTCGTAGTCACGCGCGGATCTATCGCCAGTGCTATCGCGGTGCGACGTGGTTCGTGGTGCAAGACGACCGGACTGTGCGCTATCACCGCATCGCACCTGCTGCCAACCGGATGATCGGCCTGACGGACGGTCGGCGCATGATGAACGAGATCTGGGCTGCGGCGAACGCCTGGGAGAGCGAGGGAAACGATCCGCCAACACAGGACAAGACCATTCGCCTGCTGGCGCACCTGCCCAGTCGGACCTGCTGTTGGGGGATATGCTGCCCGACATCGAAGAGCTTACCCACTGCGCCGACAGTTGCGAAAGTAAGGCCTTGAAGGCACGGTTGAAGAACCCGCTGACGCTGCGTTTGCCGCTGTGGAACCCGGACCGTTTCCTGAATGTGACGATGCCGTTGGTACGACCACTCTTTAGCCATTTAGGCGCAATAATCTGGGTTGTGGTCGTCGCCAGCGCCATCGTGCTGGCGGTGCTGAATTGGACCGCGCTGACCTCTGGGTGATCCTGAGTGCGCTGGTGTTTCCGATATTCAAGGGGCTGGTCCTGAGCCGACCTCGCGCCGGGCATCTGATCGTACCACATGCGGCGGGGCGGCAGGGTGGTGATAGCTGCCACCTCTGGCGACGCGCAAACGGCGCTGGATCCGCTTTTTCAGTTCGACCGGAGCGACCACCTATCCATCGCCACCACCGGCATTTTGCAGCGCGTGTTCGTACGGTTCGATCACGGACCCTAGCCGCTGTTCTTCCGGATAGCGCGCAACCTGCGGTAGCTGTTCCTGAGTGCGTTCGATGTCTGACGCGCCGGGCCTTTTATACGGCAGCGACCGAGTCGCGCGGCAGGCCTCGTTCGGGTGCCCAGCTCAACGCCGAAATACCGGTGAGCGACACTGTTTTTGATGCAACCTCCAGCACGTTCGGCGTTCTGCTGGCGGGTTCAACCCGGGCGCGGCCCTTCCGGCGGGGAAACGGTGCAATGTTCCGTTGGCCATCGCATAAGTGATGAGCGGCACGGGGGCATTCAACCTCGACTGAACGCCCGAAAATCAACCACCGTGTGGCGGCACTCAAAGATAGACAACACGGGCGGCGAAGCATAGCCTCAGCAATAACATTTACCCAGAAGATTTCACCATTTGCGCAATTCAAGGAGAGTATTCCGTGGCCAACCAGTTGCTATTCTATAAGAGTGCAGTCCCCCTTTCGAGCGAAGCTCACCGCGATTTCAGCGTTCGCACGAATGGCACCTATGGATTTGCAGACACGGTTAATTCAGTGCCTGTAGTGGCCGCGGAATTCCGTCCTGCTGCCGCCGATTGTGCTATTGTCTTCGCTGGGGAAGGTGACGCGGTCTTTCCCGTCGTCATCTTGGGACTGCACGATTCAAAAAACCTCTATGTCGACGCCGATAAGAAATGGAATGGCCGCTACATACCGGCGTTCATCCGGCGCTATCCGTTCGTCTTTGCCTCAGGGAAGGGCGTAAATTCGTTCACCCTGTGCATTGACGCCGAATATGAGGGCGTCAACAGCGACAACGAGGGCGAGCGCCTGTTCGACAGCGGCGGCGAACGCACGAAATACTTTGATGATGTGCTGGGATTCGCCAAGGACTATCAGGTTCAGTTCCAGCGCACGCAGGCGTTCTGCAAGCGTCTGGTCGACCTCGAGTTGCTGGAACCGATGCAGGCGAAATACCGCACACCGGCTGGCGAAACTGGGCGTCTGAACGGCTTCTCAGCCGTCAATCGTGACAAGCTGAAGGCTATTAAGGTCGATACGTTGCAGGAAATGCTGAAAACCGACGAGCTGGAGCTGTTGTTCGTGCATTTGCAATCGCTGAACAATCTTCAACCGCTGGCTGAACGGATTGAAAAGAAGCCAAAATAGACCGAAGGGTCCCGTCAGAAGGGATGAAGGTGAAGAGGGGGTGGCGGTTGTTAAGTCGTCGTTTAGGATGAAACGATGACTCGTTCAAATTTGAAGCCTAACTGTTCCATCCCGGATGATCACATTTCCCCTCGGCGATCGGCCCTGTTCATGGCAAGATCGGTTCTGAGGGAACTTCGGGACGGGGAGCCACCATGCTGATTAATCTTCACAAGCAAACGACAACGACGCCGAAGGTCAGGGCCGCAATCCAGGCCAGCGATGATGCCGGAACGGCGCTTGCGGAACGTTTCGGAGTTACCGCGCAAACCATCTATAAATGGCGCAAGCGAGACAGC
>Ga0307966_1000772_pt1 | contig 26153 bp, 23 predicted proteins | sample OrgLakmetagen646_FD_203141 | JGI IMG/M metagenome (GOLD analysis project Ga0307966, IMG submission 203141) | Saline water microbial communities from Organic Lake, Antarctica - #646 | ecosystem: Environmental > Aquatic > Non-marine Saline and Alkaline > Saline | place: Antarctica: Organic Lake... | reverse complement strand
TTACATGGCCAACAGTTGATACGATTGCTCAGACCAAGTTGGGCATTTCGAGGGACGCACCTGTGCGTCTCTCCGCCGCTGTGGAAGCCTGTTTGCTTGAAGAAACTCAAAAACGAGGTGATACCGTTTTATCTCAGGCTGTTCTGAAAAAGTCTCTCAAGGGAAAACTTGAAGACAATGCTTTGGTGAACCAGGCACTCGTTAAACAGCATGAATCTGGAGCCTTCATAGTCTCCGCCTCCGGGTACCATCCTACCGGGATGTTGATCATGGAAAGTGTGATCGCAAAACGTTTGACTTCTGGCAACTCAGTGGCAATTTTCGGGGACATCCTGTCGACAAATGCTTTCAAAAGTGCGGTTGATGCGCTTGGCTTTCTGCCAACTGATAAACAATGTACGGCAGTGGAAAATACATATAAAAATCAGGCATCTGTGATCATTGGCGGTGCTGGGACAGGTAAAACAACCGTTTTGCGCTTGGTCGTCCAAGTGCTTAGATCCATGGGAATAACTGTTCATTGTGTTGCGCTTTCTGGACGGGCTGCGAAGCGTATGTCGGAAGCAACCGGGATGAAATCTCTGACCATCGCAAAGTTTCTACGAAACCAGGCTCTTCGGGGCGATGACAAACTGCTTATCATTGATGAAGCCAGTATGTTGGACACTCAAACAATGTACCGCATCGTCACTCATACCAACCCAGAAGTAAGAATTTTGTTAGTGGGAGACGCAGATCAACTTCCGCCAATTAGTGCAGGTCATGTTCTCAGGGATGTCGTGAACAGCAAAGTGATTGCGACCACAGAGTTGGATGTTGTTAAGCGGCAAAAAAATGAAAGTGGAATCCCAGGCTACAGTCGGGCTATCCGCGCGGGCACTGTCCCCGAAAAGCTGTCTACAGAGCAGGTCTTTTTCCATGAAGTAGGCCCGGAACATATTGATGCCAAGTGCATCGGTTTGATCAGCGAAGATCCCCGAAACACGATGATTGTCGGAGCAACCTACCGATCAGCACATGGTGGTATTGATTCGCTAAATGAACTGGCCCAAAAGACGCTCAATTCTGATGCTAAACGATGGGAGTTTTTTGTTGATGGCGGATATCGACACTTGGATATTTTTGAGGGCGATCCGGTCATTTTCACGGCGAATGATTACAATGCCGACGTTCAGAATGGGACTCTTGGTCGACTTGTCTCTATCAATCAAGAGATAGATAGTTTTGGGAAAATAGAGACAGACGAACACAACGTCATATCAGTCACACGGTCACTTCTTGAATCGTTAAGAGCGGCTTGGGCAATTAGCTTACATAAAGCTCAGGGGTCTCAATTCAAGCGGGTTGTAGTGCCCCTCTCGGGTTCCCGATTGATTGATCGAAACTGGCTCTACACAGCTGTAACAAGGGCTGAACTCGAAGTTCATATAGTAGGTTCCATCGATGTTTTCCGGAAGGCTATTGTTAGAGAAAGCAGTTCCAGCAAGCGACAGACGTATCTAACAGAGCTGTTGAAGTCAGCAGGAAAGCTGGCATCTCTGGGGAAACGAGATGAAGTGACACCATGAACGTGAGTAAGCATGAGGTATCCTACCGATATCGAACCTTCGAGTTCAGGCACCACGTTATCTTTTTGCAAGATGGTCGTGAAAAAATATTGCTCTCACCGTTTAATCTGTTTCTTAAAGATCGCGCCTCATCAAGCATCAAGACGTCTAGTCGGTATGCAGGTAACATTTGCAGATTTCTCAATTTTATACTCGCAAGATACGAAGAAGATCGCGAAAGGTTCTGGCGAAACGCATCAGAAGAGGATTTACGTGAATGGCAAAAAGAACAGGTTAAAGAACGGGATAGGGCAAAAAAAACAAGGCCAAGTGATAAAACCATTTCTGAAAATGCATCTCTGATCCATGACATGTACGGCTGGTTGAAGAAAAATAATTTTCCAATATCGATGCATTTGAACACCAAGGACTGGAAGTACAACTTTAAAGACGAAAGCTTACTACGTCACATTCGCAGTCAGATTAGCGGGAAAAGCGTGGATCACTCGGGTATTTCTGCGGGCCTTCACCGGGCTCAAGATCGAAATAAAAACGACTTTACGATCATGTCGAACCATGACTGCGAGCGGTTAATGCAAGCTTATAAAGATCCGGTTTACGCTGCCTGTTTCTTTTTAGCACTCTCAACTGGAATGCGTGAAGAAGGTATTTGTAAAGTGCCTTATTTGGGAACTGGGAGAAATTTTCATATTCGCCCGTATCCCGAAATCTTGAGTGAAATAGGGGACAAGAAAACATTTCAATTCACTGTCATGGAAAAAGGAAAATCCCGAACTCTCGACGTAAATATGAAAGCTTGGGAAGCAGTCTGCAAAATTTACCTGCCACATTATTTTGAGCGTAGGAAGTTACTCAAGCAGAAGCATCCGGATATCGATGCGGATAGCGTATTTTTTATTAATCGAGTTGGCCATCCTGTGACGCCGCAACGAATTTCACGGATGACGTATCTCGCGAAAAAAGATCTAAGGGATTTTCCATGGACGTTTCATAGTTCCCGTTCCTGGTACGCAACCCAGTATATGGTTAACCACTTATCGAAAGATCAGCTAAAAATGGGTTTCTACAACGCAGCGGTAGAGGACGGTTTGCGTCGGCAAATTGGCCATTCGGATATAAAAACGACTTACAAACACTATTTAAAGCTTGCAAGCATCGCAATAGCGCTGCGTGACGAAGATATAGGTCAGACGACTTGGTATGATCTGGAGGTTGTTGCGGACCGAGCAATAGCTTCTTTTGCGAACCTCCCCTAAAGTCAACGAAACTTAAACAGACCGTCGGTTATCGTTGTCAACGGCCTTTATGTGCGGCAATTCTCCAGGAAAGACTGGAGCCATTCGATCTCATCGGGGGAGGGCTTAAGGTCATACTGCTTCACAATGCGGACAAATCGCGCAACGTATCCGCATCGGCCAGATGGCGGGAGCCACTCGGTAGGGGGCTGAGCGCCTTTGCTTCTGTTCAAACGAAGCTCAACGGGCCAGAGGTTGACCCTATCGTTAGCAAACCTTTCTCTTTTTGACTGGTGCCATCCCGCAGCCCCACGATCCCAAGCCCACTTTAACGGGACGACATGATCAATATCTATTCTGCTGCTGTTCTGAATTACGTCACCAGTGAAAGGACTGACCCAACGACCTGAAATTACCCGACATGATTCATCGGTAGCAAAACGCACAGTTGTGCTGGAGGTTGCTATCAAAGCTTCGGCTCGGCTGTTTTGGCAATCGCCATCGCGATCACTCCAACCGTGGCCAAACGCGGACCGCTCATAGGTATCAGGTCCGCCATGGAGCGATCGAGCCGAGTATTCTTCGGACAATCTCTTAGGCAACCGGCCACCACTACTCAAACATGCCTGAACGGAATCGAAGGCTCGAAAATTCTGGGTACGCTCGTAATATGAGCTGGCAGGTGGGTGACAGATACCAGATGAAGTCTTTTTAGCCGTGTCAGCAGCGACTGACTCGAAAACAACCAACAGAAACAACAGAGCCCATAAACAATTCACAGAGCGTCCCAATCACTCCTCCTTTGGAATAAAAAACGGATTGAAGCTCTTTTCGTGTGAGAAAAAGCCTAGTCAGTTTACAGACATATCTTCTTAAACGAGCCTTCTGAAACACTGATACTGTTGTGGAGTCATTTGATCAGGACTCAACGCCGGCAAGGATGCCAGGCGAACGCGACACCTGCCTAGTGGTGTGACGCTGGGGAGAGACCCGGCTTCGGTTTAAGTCTCATTTCCCTTTACCGGGGCTATAGATTACTAACAGCAAGTTCGGAGGCCTGAGCTTGAAAGCGCAGACTCTACCGTTTAGCCATTACCGCTTTAGAACTTGGGCAGGGATTCTACAATCCTCACTGTTTCCACACTAACTCTCGTCACCTTACCGATCAGGTTCACAATATACCGAGGATCATCAGACCACTCGTTGGGGTCATTTACGATACGCGAATCCTTATCTTTAGTGACCTGATATCGTTCCAAAATCCACTCCAAAGCCGATTTTCCATTCACGGTATACTCATGGGCCTCATCTGGGATGCCATCCAGAACCAAATGGTCATTGATCTCTATTTTCGACTTATCCGGGTTGCGGGACGAGCCTCCCCACTTCATCTTCCGGACCTTATAGTGCTCCGCCTCATCAAAAACCATCTTGTCAGTGTGTTCGGTCAGAGGGAACGGCTCGATGTCTTCATAGTTTAGGTGCCAGTATGCTAAGTCGCGGCCAGCTTTTGAGAATTCCAAGAAATTCTCCGCGTAGGGCACCCTGGGATATTCTTTTTTCAGATCCGACGCATATTTTTGACTGTAATCCAGCGAGTTTAGGATGCCATAAACGTAGTAGAAGATGTCTTCCTTGCTTATCGAGTAATCCTCGTAATGTGCTTGGATCTCCTGAAGTGACTCATCGGTGATCCCATCATTGCGAATAAAACCGTTTTCGTACGCTGAAGGTTCTTTTTCTGAAAAAAGGTCAGTGTCGCCACTATATTTTGCTGGTATCTTTTTATACCAAAACAACGGAAGACATTGTCCCTTAGATATCACTTCTAGGTCAGGTAAGCGGTTTGTCACCAGTGCCGAAAAATCCTTGGTTGAACCAGTCCCAGTAACCTGAATAACTAGATTTTCTGTCCCTACGCTAGGGAAAATAGATTCTTTATAATATTCATTTAAATCTCGATCGTAATAGACCCATGCTTTCTGAAATGGCCGATAAGTAGCTATTCCAATATTATCGTTTTCGAGTGCTAAACGCTTGCCACGACCAACGTGCTTATATAGACCCCTGGTCCATTTAATGAATGTCGCGTCAGCGCCAACTTGTTTTTGCGCAGCCGAAAGGCGTTCTGCTGGGCTCTTTATTTCAGAAAGCGACTCATAATTTCGGTCTACTTGCTTATTGTAATAGGTGATAGTTCTTCGGAGGTTTTCCTCCAAAGTATCTCTATCAAAATTGTAAACCCATGCGTCTCGATTGGTCTGAACGCCATTAGAACGAATAGTAAAAAGAGCCTTATCGCTTCCCGTCAGCGGCTTCAGCTCTTGGAAATCATCACTCCGTTGGTTAATCCAATCGTACGATTCATTGGGCTTAATTGTCTGCCAAGGTACGTGTTGAATGCTGCCAAAACCCTCCGTAATGGACAACTTTTCCTCACGGGACAGGTAATCGCCAATGTCGTGGTAATAGATCGTCCCAGGCCCCTTCTGGCCAGCTTCGCGGACCAAAATTGTTATAGCTACCGGCGCTCGTGAGCCTGACCCGAAAACCTTGCCGCCTTCTTGTCGTGAAAGCTCACCTGATGTGCGCTGATTACCTCTCATGTTAAAGACATAAATATGCGAAAAATCATCTTGCAGGCACTTGCGGAAACCAGCTGTAGCATCCCCATCAATCCAGCCGCCGTTCGTCACAAACGCAATGACTCCATTGCCATCACCATCGTTACCGATCCGATCGGTCGCCCACCGGAAAGCACGAATATACGAGTCATAAAGACTGTTTTTGTTAACTGATAGAGAGTATCGGGCGTAAGTTTCACCAATTTTCCTATCGAGATCGCCGTATTTCGCGCCTCCTTGAGTTACCGAGTAGGGGGGATTCCCCACGATAACTTTGATAGGCAGGTTGTTCTGTCGTTCAGCACGAGCGTTGTTCTCAGGAAGCACTACCTTGTCTACCAAGTCATCCGATTCTGTCATCTGGAAAGTGTCGGTGAGCACCATGCCAGGGAAGGATAAAAAGTCGGTATTACCCCGCCCGCGAAAAGCGCTTTCAATATTTACCGTCGCCACATAATAAGCCAACAGGACAATCTCATTGGCATGAAGCTCATTTTCAAACTTACGCTTTACGTCTTCGTCACGAATCAATTCAGGGTGCTGGAGTAAGCGAGTAATGAAGGTTCCCGTCCCAGTGAACGGGTCAAGTACGTGGACCCGTTCATCGGTCAATCCATGACCGAAGTGAGTCTTCAATGCCACATCCGCCGATTGCAGAATGAAGTCGACAACCTCAACCGGTGTGTAAACGATACCAAGCTGTTTCGCCAGATCTTCAAATGCAGTTTTGAAAAAGCTTTCGTAGAGGCCTTTGATCAATTCTTGACGAGACTTCTCGCTTTTGGCCAAAGACGCACGTTCTCGAATGGATTCGTAGAAAACGGCTAATTCAGCTGTTTCTGAGTCCACCCGATGTCGGTCCAGGTGCTCAATGACGCCTTCCATGGAGTGGGATACCGGGTTCTCATCAACAAACGAACGATCCGGGAACAATGCCTCAAATACCGGGCGCGTAATTTGATGCTGCGCAAGCATCTCTACCGCCGAATTTTCGTCCACGGATGGATTTATTGTGTCTTGGACTCCTTTCAGGAATTCATCAAAGACTTTTCGCGTTTCCGGCTGCTTGATCAAATCGTGAATTCGCCCAATGATGTTCTCAGCGATCCTGGCAACATCCTTCGCCCAATCATGCCAGTAGTCCCGGTCACCCAACTTTTTCGGAATCGCAGCGTAGAGTGCTTCGGAGATATCGCCGATAGGCAGATCCGGCAAATCAAGCTCACCCTGCTCACCGTGACCATCACTTTCCCCATCGCCACCTTCGCTGCCCTCACCAATGACGGTGATCTTTTTACGAAACTCAGCTTCATCGACTAGGGATTCATCATGGGCTCGCAACGCCTTGATGATTTTCCAGATGCCCTTGAACTGTGCATCTTTTTCAATGTAGCTGTTGTAGTCTTTGAGCTTACTGCTGGGAATGCCAACGGGCAGGATGATATAGCCATAGTCCTTACCCTCAGCTTTCCGCATTACCCGTCCCACTGACTGAACGATATCGACAATGGAATCTCGGGTGTCGAAAAACACCACAGCGTCCAATGCCGGGACATCAATCCCCTCAGATAGGCAGCGGGCATTGGTCAGAATCCGACAACTTTCGTCATCAATGTCGGTCGACCGAAGCCACTCTAGCGCCTGCTGACGAATTAAAGCGTTCTGGGTGCCATCTACATGCCTAACATCACACCGCAACGCATGATCATCCTGGGTATGCCGCTGATATAGATCGATTAGCGCCGGAAAGTTGTCCTTTAGCGTAGTGGAGGCCTTGATGGATTGAGCAAAGGCTACTGCCCTTTTCATCGGTTTACGATCGACTGTCGACGCCTCTTCTTCACCGTCCTCGCCAACTAATCGGATATCTTTTTTCGCCAGGCCTTTCCAGGTACCCATTACTTTGGAGACAAATCGAGTATCAATCGCCTTGGCTTTTTTGTCGTCGCCCAGCTCAGCTTGGTAGGCGTTTGTGAACGACGGCATTTTGTCCTCATTCACCGCCACCAAAAGCACTCGATAATCCGTCAATAGATCACGGCGAACTGCCTCACCAAAACCAATCTTGTAAAATTCTGCTCCGTACTTTGACTCATCATCCATCGAGTACAGCTCAGCATCCTTATCCTTTGCCTTCTGTTTAGATGGGTCGGCAAAAATGCGGGGTGTCGCTGTCATGTACAGACGATTTTTGCCAGCTACAACAGCGTTATCGTGAACCTTCACAAAATCCGAAGCTTCATCGCCGTCCCGAGTGATACCCGTAGTTCGATGGGCTTCATCGCAGATGATCAGGTCAAACTCTCCGAATCCCTGTTTCTGCGCATCCGACACAACCTGGATAGATTGATAGGTCGAAAAAACCACCGTGCGATGGTCTGGGTCTTTAGACGCAAAAATATCTGCGTATTCCGCCAACTTAGTTGAGTTAGTGGTAGCCGGATAGGCTAGATCATGTGTCTTGAGGTCTTCCTGCTCTCGACCCACCTTCGAGTCAGAGCAAATAGCAAACGCGTGAAACGGTGTAGATGACTCAGCCGTCCATTCGCGCAGGGTTTGAGCCACTAACGAGATAGACGGGGCTAAAAACAGTATACGCCCGCCTTTAGGCACGATTGCTTCAGCAATACGAAGTGAAGTGAACGTCTTTCCCGTGCCACACGCCATGATCAGCTTGCCGCGATCGTGGTCCTTAAAACCTAAACGAGCAGCATCAAGCGCTTGCTGCTGGTGATCGCGCAAACTTTTCTTAGCTTTGAGCTTAATATCTGAAGGGTTTTTGAGGCTAAACTGACCCCAGTCGATTGGGCTTTCATCGAGATCCTGAACTCTTAAGCGCTCAACAGGAATCTGTTGATTCTCCAAGGCCTTCTCAGCCTCACTACTCCAGAGATCTGTGGTCGATACAATCAGCCGGTTGCTGAACGTGCATTCGCCTTCATTGGTGGCAAAGCGCTTACCAGATGCAGTGAAAAATGAGTCAAGATCATGCTTGGAGAGACGAGTTTCGGGAAGGTAGAACTTACACTGAATTGCCCAGTATTCACCGGTTGCACGTTCTTTTGCGACCAGATCAATGCCGATATCTTTCCCTGACCGATCCGGCCATTCAGACCACAACCACACATCTTCCAGGCGATCGGCATATTGAGGATCAGTTACCAAATAATTTGCAATCAGGCGCTCAAAGCGGTCGCCAATGGTTCGATTATCACGAACGTTCTCACGAAGCTCACCGAGAATGTCGTGGATGGTGGCGGGCATAGCTGCTCCTTGCAAATTGAGGGTTAGGCGTTCCTGAATGCATCATTTTAAGACCACACTGGCATTATCCAGTTTTGGCTATGAAATTCTTGTTAGTGAGGCATTTAAAGTAGTTCTCGACACATTGAAGTGCTCAGCGACCTCTTTCTTCGTCATCTTCGGGTCCAACAACATGGCTGCTGCCTTCCTTACATCAGAATCAGACATGGCAGGTTTACGGCCACCTTTTCTGCCTCTGGCCCTCGCGGCCTGCAACCCAGCAATCGTGCGTTCCCGGATTAGGTCATGCTCAAATTCGGCCAGGGCACCGAAAATATGAAATACCAAACGACCACCGGAGCTGGTTGTGTCGATAGATTCCGTCAACGACTTGAAGCCGATTTCGTGATCATGCAGGTCCTGAACGATTTCAACTAGGTCTTTCAAGGATCTGGCCAGCCGGTCAAGTTTCCAGACAACCAAGACGTCTCCCTTTCTGAGAGTCCGGAGGCATTGTGACAGTTCTGGTCGTTCTTTAAATGTCCCCGTGAATTTCTCTTGAAAAACTTGTTCAGCCCCTGCCTTTTCCAAAGCGTCGAGCTGGAGTGCGGGGTTTTGATCTTGGGTACTCACACGAGCGTAACCTATGATCATAAAAGGTCCCTTTTCTGTTCATAGATTGTTGTACGTGATTATTGGACATCAAACAAGTCATTAATGCAGCTCTGAGCTAAGTTGTAAAAACGTACATAAAACGATCGTTTTCCGACAATAAGAGACTTGGCCAGTGCCAACTGCTCTCCACCCGATATCGGTGTCAAAGGTTGGTGAACCGCTACAAATCTCGAATGTAATCGACCTGGAAACTCCAGCAGTGGTTAGGAAAATCCTCTGAATAAGGGTGCGTCCAAAACAAAAGCGTACATTCGACTCGCACTGAATCCGATCCCGTTTTTCTGGATCAAACCTACGAAATCCTTCCTTTCTAGAGCTAAGGAATGGTCTAAACCTGAATTCCTGCGAGAGCTTTTGGCGGGTATAGATGCCTGTAGCATTTCTGGGCACATAATGAAAACGACCTGAAATCCGCAGAATGATTGCGGGTTAATTTGCACAGTGCTGCGCATTTTCACAAGCCACCCTTGTAAATCATTGTTTTAGCAAAGAACTTTTTCAGCTCCCTGGATCTAACTTTCAGAAATGTGCACAGAAAAGCCGCGTGCAAACTTTTGAAAGAGTCTGGGTTGGCAGAATCGTGGAAAGGCAGCTAGTATCCCTTTGAAATGTAATGGAAATTCGCACTGTGATTTAGGTCTAGATTGAAAGAGCCGACTGGGTTTAGTGCGAATTCAAAATAATAAGCTGTTAGGCCCCTGTACTTTAAGATAGAACGGAGACAACTAATTGGGATTTCCAAGGAAGATTAAAGATCAAATACTTGCAGATACTGCAAGGCATTGCTGCGTGTGCCATAGGTATAAGGGCGTTAAAGTAGAGGTTCATCACATTGAACAGGAAGCATTAGGCGGCTCAAACACATATGAAAACGCCATAGCACTTTGTTTCGATTGCCATGCTGATGCTGGCCATTACAACCCTAAGCACCCTAGAGGAACCAAGTTCTCACCTGGAGAGCTGAAAAAATCAAAGGAACAGTGGCTAGAAATCGTACGCACGAATAATATCAAAGAGCCGTCTGAGCCCGATTCATTTTTATGCCAATATTTTGTTTGCGAAAATTATGAAAATCTTGAAGAAATAGCAAAAGGTGACCTTTCTAAATTCCCTGTCGATAAGCCCCTACTAATAAAAAATGAAATTATTCAATATCTCGAAAAAGTTATCCAAAACCACCCTGAATCATACAGGCATGCTAATGCTTGGGGTGAGCACTATAAAAGTAAAGAGGATTACTTAGGTAGGCATCCTGATGCTGTAGTGACAAAGGAAGGTCAAAATGAGTATTCATATTTTGAAGTTGTGAGAAATCCAACTATTGAAGAGTTAGAAAAATACTCTCAAAAAGATGGTTTATTGAAGCTAATGCTAAATGCTGGCATGCCCATTGAGAACGTATCAGCCATTATTGGCTGTTATGAACATGCATGCTGGGGAATCGAACTTCAGGAAGAATACATATTCAGAAAGCTTTGGTGCTCTTTTGCAGCTATTACAAATATTTCTGACCAGCCCTTATCGTTAGATTCCATTGAGGCACAGAACCAGGTTTATGATGGGTTCACTAAATTTGATCAGCCGATCGATTCTCTAGAGAATATTCCCTTGCCAAAGATGCCTATTCAGTCTGGAGCAACAGTCTTATTTCCAATGGCTTTGTTGCTTCCGCCTCTACATTCACTATCGAGACAAAAATGGTCATCATCTAGCAGCGCGGGTTGGGAAGAACAAGTGCAGATTGTTTCGCACGGAAATATAACAAAAAATAATGTGAGTGAAGTTTATACGTTCGGCGGAAGAAAGCTTCCTGAAAAACTATATTTTATAAAGGATGGAAATAGGCATTCACAGGAACTCCATACATTTGACTTATCAAATATGTATTCTGTAGAGCGTCATTGGCAATGTGGATCTTGTCCTCATCTATTCTTTGTTAGCGATAAGGTTGTATATATAAAAGAACTCTTAGCGCACTGCGAAAACGAGATCGGGGAAGAAACTTTTTTTATTCCTGAAGATGTGCAGGCCGTAATAATTGCTGAGATAGAGGACGAGACTACAGAACTCCACACCATTGTTGTGGACAAGACGGTATATGCATCCAACATAACTCTTGAAAAATCTGAGAGCATTGAAATACCGGTGAGCGGGGGATCTGAAATAACAGTATCTGGAAAGTACATCCCCTATGGAAAATCTAATAGATCCATACCTCAAGGAATAAAGCGGAATGACCTCGTTGGCGAGTTCTTATTCCGGACTAAAGAATGGCCTAACAAGTCAAAGCTCTCGGACGGCGTAAACGCCGCCGGTGTTTGAGGCGTTAGGCACCAAAACTAGGATTGGCAATGGCGAGACTAGATACACGGTTGGAGGCAGAAGGAGCTGAGTTTTTGGTTCTGGGGCAGCTTTTGCTCCACAAGATTGCCTCCTACAAGACTTATACAAATATGCCTGGTTATGATCTGGTCGCGACAAACCCCGAGTCGAATAGATCTGCAATGGTTCAAGTAAAAAGTCGATGGCGAACCGGCGCTGGAGGATTTCCAATCAAAAACTTCAACTGCGATTTCGTTGTTGTGGTGCTGCTGAACCGGGGCTCGAAGGATGGTAAAAAAGAGGTTATGCCTCCGAATTATTTCGTCTTCCCGGTAGCCATCGTGGAGTCAGCTCCACGAAGCGAAAACTGGGGCAAAGTAAACCTTAGAGACATTCCCGATTACGAGGAATACAAAGAAAAATGGCACCTCATCGCTGACTTTCTGCGCGATAAAAATGCCATACAAGTCGCGTCACTCGGTCGGTCTTGACAGGCCGCCGGTGCGCTTAGGCGTTAGCTTAATCGAGGAAAGCCTTTTTGGTCTTCATCAATGCCATTAATTGTGACGAGCTTATTCAGACCCTTCGGCAGACAGATATTTCGGTACCGCCTAGGACAGACGGGCGGAAAACAGAGCACTGTGAACGGTGGTCCATATGTCGCTTTTTGGCCACCTTTGCTCATACAGACCTTATTGGCTTCCCACTCAGTATCGATCATAGGGACAGGCCAGATTTCCTGATGAACGTTGGGAGCAGCACTATAGGTGTTGAAATTACCGAGGCCGTGTCAGAAAACGCTGCCGCTATAGACGCATACAGAGAACACAACGGCATTGATGGTCCGTTCCCAATGGTGCGTCACCACCCAGAAGAGGACCGATTGCGTGGAAGCGAACTAGCAGAAGCCGCGAGTACGCGGGAATTTGGACCTGCATGGGCTGGAAATGCCTCTGAGAGAGAGTGGGTAGAAGCTATGCGTGCCTTTATTAGACGCAAGGTTGATAAGTCTGATAAACCCGGCTTTGATAAATACTCTAAAAATTGGCTGCTGGTTTATGATTGTTGGTCAGTTCCCGCTTTGGACCGAGATTTGGCAACGAAGATGTTATTTGACTCTCTGACCGAAACAGACTTTGGTCAATTTCACGCTGTATTTATTGAGTCTTCAAATTTCATATGGGCATTCCGGCCAGAGACTTACGAGGCTTTTCCAATCAACGACCTATGGTACGATAGCTAACATTGACCTGCTCCCCTTTAGCTTAACCGTTTCCAGATTAGTAATGTTCAATCGTAGAAAGGCAGCTAGTATCCCTTTGAAATAGAATGGAAATTCGCACGTGATCCAGGCCTAGATAGAAAGAGCCGGTTGGGTTTAGTGCGAATTCAAACTGATAGGCTGTTAGGTGCAATGAGTTTGTCACAAGCAGTTAAATTTTATTAATGGTGTCAGTGGGAACAGTTACAAGCATGAAAATCTCCGTGGAGAAAATCTGATACTGTTAATCAGGACTCAGGTTTTAGGGGATTTTGAGATGGAAGTAGGCAAAACTTACAACGTCGTCTTTGCAACGGGCCGCTATGAAATCGAGTACGAGAACGGCGTCACCTGCATAAAAGTAACGCCACAATCATATCGAGTAGAAAGAATTGACGGCACCACCAGGTTGGTAAAACAGGATTTAATCATTAGCCTAGAGGATATAGCTGGGCCCACATAACCAGGCGCATCAATGCGTGGTGGCTTCGGCCACCAGACGGCTTTCAGCCGCCGTTATGCTTCAGCGCTATGTGAGGATGGGGATATTTAAATGAAGATTAAGCATTTTCTAATTTTTTTTTGTTTGCCCAATCCGCGCATGGTCAGGACGATGTGTACCAGTTTTGCCAGATGAACATAGACCTGATTAAAGAGCTATCGGAGCGGACTCCAAAGGAATTAGTGGAGTTGAAAAGCAGTATCGCTGCTGCGGATTCTGCAAAGAACGTTGTCCAGGCAGCAGGAGGAGACTACGAAGAGGTTCTGTCTCAGCTCTCTAAAGAGGGGGTCTCCGGGGAGAATGCCGAGAAATTCATGATGGCCGCATTAAAGCCGCTCGCCATGAAAAATATCAGCCTGGCTATTTCAATGCAGGGAGTCACTGACGAACTGGAATGGAATCAGGCGTTTGATATGTGTGTTCATTTGAATCAGGACAGCTTCTGATCTTGCAAATAACTAAGCCTGTCACGGCGAAGTCTACTTCATTGCGGCTTCGCCTTCATTCCATAGCTGCTGATGCTGGCTGGAGTTATACCCAAGTCTGAATGTTCGCTTTGCGACCCCAGCGTGCTTTGTTTCCATGGCGTCGAAATCATTGGAAAGCGGACCTTTTTATCGTAAAGAGGCCGGTTAGTGAAGGGAGCCTGAATAGTCGTTCAAAGAGCACGTTGCTCAATTTAACTCCGGCAGACGTCTACCGTATTGGGGACTTGCCATTCCGGAATCATTAAACCACTACCCTTTCGGATTGTCAGGGATTCACTGCACCGCTACCCTCCAAGCTCAATTCAAAACCTATTTCGAGACTGGAAAATCGCATGCCTTTTACGCCAATTCACATGGGTCCCGGAATCGCGGTAAAAGCTGTCCTGCAAGGAAGTTTCAGCTTGATGGTTTTTGGCTGGGCCCAGATCATCATGGATCTCCAGCCTTTGTTCGTAATGATTACAGGTGAAGGACATCTTCACGGCTTTTCTCACACTTATCTGGGCGCGACAATACTGGCCATTCTGTCGGCTTTATCCGGCAAATATCTTTCCGAGATCGGACTTTATATCTTGGGTCTGAATAAAGAGTGGGAAATCGTGATTGGGTGGCGGGTTACCTTCTTATCTGCATTCATCGGTTCGTTCAGCCATGTTCTGCTGGACAGCATCATGCACGCGGATGTTGAACCGTTTTTTCCGCTAACAAGCACCAATTCGATTCAGGGGATAATCTCTATAGAGGCTCTGCATCAGCTGAGCATCATTAGTGGGATCATTGGAGGTATTGTGTATTTCGCCATCAACTTTCGGCGACGGCCACAGCAGTGAAAAAGATTCTTCAAGGCGGCCGTTTCGTTGCCAAATTCGTTTGGTGCATGAGACTTTAAATCACCTATTATCAGGACTGACACATCCTTCATCGTTTACTCATATCACGCCCTTGCAACTTGGCGTCCATGCTCCAATTAACCATTTCTTGCCTCGCAGGTCATAGTTCCCTAACTTACTGCCAAGGCAGCCCTAATGGCTTAGTCCTGATTACGATTCCAATAGAAGTATGATTGATTTAGGATGCGGTCAAGGTGAACCAGATATTGAAAGCGTCTCGGAAATGCAACGGGAACGCAATGTCACCATAGTTTCTATTGATTCTTGAATAAGGCGGGGCTCAGATTTTTTGGGATAATCCGCAAGCTCCAGAAAAGAGATATGCGACGTACAGTTGTTACTGAGAGGCGAACGTTGTTCGGTTTTTAAAGCCATCCACAAAAATAAGGTCAAAGGCATCAATTATAATTCAGAAATGCTCGGGGAATTGGCATAAATTTACTGGAGTGCGGAAACTAAATCGATTAAGCGTGTTAATTTTAATCCATTAGTAATATTTCAATTTTAAATGGTGCAGTATGATAAAAGATATACTATCGATTACATTTAAAAACTTTCAACAATTTCTGGTAATATGGATTATCACTATTATCATTAACCAATTATTTATATTTGGTGCATGCTTTGCCCTCTACTGCGTAATTGCAGCTTTACCCCATACGGGCATAATTTCTATTTTATTAAATTATTTCATCTGCAAAAACAACGATGAAGAAAAAGAAAAATCTCCCCGCAGCATCTCCATCAATAAGTCCCGGATAAAAAATGAAGAGCTAGAAGCCGATGATTTCGAAGAAACGAAAACTCCATTTTGCTCCGAATGTGGTTCCAAGATGATCTTAAGGACAGCTAGAAAAGGCAAATTTGCCGGAGAAAATTTTTGGGGTTGCTCCAGATACCCTGAATGCAAAGGAATTACGAAATAATAAGCAGATTTTGAAAAGTCTCAAGAATTTCGAAAACAGGGTCATTCATCATATATGTATAAGATTCCTTAAGATCTTTATACAGATCAAGCTCTGAGGAATCGAGTGCCAAAGGAGATATCGCAAGAGGAGTTGCGATATCTCTGTGAACAGGAATAAAAAATAGTTTCTTTGAGTGGCTCTGACCCCGTGCTCGGACTGCCATCGTCAAGAATTCACCGATTTTCAACTTGGGCAATGGGTTACGGACCAACATTAAGATGTCAGTCAGAACTGTTACGATGGCGTTTCCGCTTTCATGGATAGAAAAGGAGTCGGAATCGATGGAAATTATCGAACATTGTGGTTGCACTCTCTCGATTTGAAGCATCAATGTTTTTTTCGCCAATAAGACTAAGCCGCGGTAAGGAAAGTAAGTTGAAGTCCAAAGTAGCCAGGGTTCTTGTTTTCACAGCCATCACTGCCCTGCCAATCGTTTGGTTTGGTGTTCTAGTTATCAATGGAACGGGTGGTTGGTCGGTTTCCGGGTTTGAGTACTTCCTTGGGCCCATTTTCTTGTTAGTGTTTCTTGGTGCAACTCGCTTAATTTCTCGTTTCGGCCTGTTTTTGGCGCGGCGAGGGCCTCTTAAAGTTCGAGCCACAAACACCCAGGTTTTGGGCGGTTGCTTCATAGGGTTAGTGTTGGGTGTTTATGCTTCTGAAAAACTTCGGATGTACGGGTTTGAGTTGATGGTGGAACGTGCGAAACCGGTGACCGAGGCAATGAAGGCCTACGTGAAAGAAACGGGCGAAGTGCCGCCATCAGTCGGCGTGCTTATCCCGGATTATTTGCCCCAGATGCCACCCAAGTTGCCTGCCCTCGAAATCATCCGAGAGCCTGCACAATTAAACAATTTCGGTGTCGATCAATGGGCACTGCAAGCGGCAGTCTCTAGTGGTTTAGTGCAGTGGGACTGGCTCATTTACCACCCTATGGAAGTCTATCCGAAGATCGAAAACGGACTCGATGTGAAACAGGTAGGCAACTGGGGGTATTTTTACGACTAACCCCGGTGAAGTTCCGTATCATAGGCCGAAATATTTATTCAGTTAGCCGTGTACCTGTGTAGTTGGCCAACTGAGACCCTAACAGTATTTTAAGCGCTTCCAAATTTTATCCTGGCGGTACACAACGCTCACTGAAAACCGTAGTGGTTCAACGATTCCGGACACCAGCGCACGTCATACATGTCTCCCAACTATCTTCAAAAACCGACCGAAAGCGAACAAGGCTTTATCTGTTTGTCTTGGATCACTCGGACCTAATGATTTCACAAACCGAAGGTATGTATTGGTCAACTAATCTCGGACTAAGCGTCTTGTTAAGCTTTAGCTATAAAATTTACTTTACCATCTAATAATTCAACTACTTCTAGGCGACTTTTTAAAAACTCAACATATTTAGAATTATTTGTGACAAAAACAACCAAGTTAAACTTCGCTCTTGTGAGCCCTACGTAAACCAATTCTGCGCTATCTTGTTCATTCACAATAAGAAAAATAGTTGGCGACTCGTAACCTTTAAAGCTGTGTATCGTCGATATCTTTAAAACACCGCTATTTAAATTGAAGCCATACTTTTTATTACTTCTTATTTTTTCAATTTCGTCCCTATCGATGCGTGATGACTCATGAGCTTCTTTAGTTTCAAATGTTGTCAAAGTTTTTTCGTTGAACTTTGAATTTGTTCTTGTTAAAAAATCAATTTCGCGCATTTGGGAAATGCTAGATGAAAGAATCACCATGTCATTTGGGTGAATTGACTCCTTTTTCGCGACAGAGAAAACATAACTAACGATTGACTCTATATCGCTTGCATCATGAAGGACACATTGATTGACCCCAACTCCAGATAGAGCAGGTTGAACTGCCTCTGAAAAATCTAGTTCGTATCGATCGTTAAAAAAAGCTTCTTGAAACCCTTTTGCAATATCCAATATGTGTGAATCTTCTTTATAGCGAAAAGACTTAGAAAGCTTATTCCACCGACCGAAGCCTTGAACTACTTTCGTGGATTTTTCTTCGTCGATTTCCCTTTCATAGATATTCTGCTTCTCGTCGCCAAAAAGAACCATTTCACCTTGATCAGCTAGAAAATATTTACGTATTATCTTAATCCACTCCGGCTTGTAGTCTTGAATCTCATCAATTAATATAGTATCAAATTTCTCTTCAATATTGCAGTTCACAAAAACATCTTCATTTGAGTAATATTCTGAATCTAGATAATTACTAATCTTATCTTTATCGTTTTTTATTTCATCAGGAATGCTTATCTCAACTCCATATTGACTCAGCGCTGCACTCATAAATCTATGGTAATTTATGATTCCAAAGGCACCCCAAGAAAAATCGTTTCTCACTTCATTTATCTTATCTTTAATATACATCCGAAGAGTAAGATTGAAAGTGAGTATCAAAACGTTATTGTCATGTCTGACATGTGCATTTACAGCCCGTTTTGCCAATACAGTAGTTTTACCTGAGCCAGCAACGCCCTTGATTTTCTCTTGTTTCCCTAGCTCGCTGATAACAAGTCTTTCTTGAACTTTCGTGTATTCTATTTCCTTCCCGTCATTAAGGTAATGGTGAGGCGGCTGCAAATATCGCAAGAACGCCTCATGGATTGATTTAGGATATATTTCACTTTTATTATAAAATGGAAATTTAATTTTCACCAATTGATCTTTAGTGACAGAGTGCTTATACAAATCCCTTTCAAACTTTTTTATTTTTGAACTCAGCCACTCCCTCTTTCGCTCATATTTATCGTGGTCTTTCGGATTTCCAACATATTCGTTATTATGCTCTCTGAGTCTTTCTTTGAAATCATTCATTCTAGGCGCAAAAAATCCTTGAATAGACTTCTTGTCCTCGTTATGAAAATAGACATAACATGATATTGCTTTGTAAAAATTCTTGTTTTTTAATTTCTTTTCTAAGAGTCCATTAATGTGAAGGTTAAACATATTATTTTTGTAACCAAAAACCTGAGAGAATGGCGAACGCACTATCGAGCCATTGTTATTGACATGCCATTTGTTGTTTTCATCTAGACTGTAATACGATAGATTCCAGTCTTTTACCTCAATTATGATCACGCCTTTTGTCTCGTGAATTGCTATAACATCAGGTCTTTCGCCGTTAAAAAATGGCTGGAAATAAATTTCGACTTCCTCATTAAAAATTTTCGACAACTCATCCAGCAGAAATAATTCTCCCTCAGTTGGCTTTTGCTTGCTTTTCTTGATGACTTCAATGATTGGAAATAACTTTGCCATACAACCTCAGCTTGGCCAGACTACATATAACAAAAAACCCAGCTCACATGCCGGTTTGGAGCCGCGAAGCGGCGGAAGATCGGTCGCCGTTCAGCCGGTCTCTAGGCTACAAGACGGCTAGATTGTCTACTACCCCTCAAGTGTGTTGTCTATCCGTGCGGCTCAATCGCTGTAAGCGCTATACTTGTAAAAATTCATATCTTTTTTCGGGTATGACAGTGCGAGATCTCAAAGTTTTTAAATAACGCATAGCCTTCGGCCAAACTTTTCATTTTACTCCTGATGTGTTGAAGGACCATTGTAGAACAGCAAAACAAGCTCTGAGTTTGAAAGCTGGGCGCGATAAACGCGCCTGGCCCTTTGGGTTTAACGAGACCCCGGAGCCTAAAATCGAGTATTTCCCACCTATAATTGCGAATTTATACGGTATCTCTTTAGGCAAATAGGGCCTGTGGTAAACGCTATTTTTGGGTGACGCAAAAGGTCCGCTTTGTGGTCAATATGGACGTTCGCTTTGCGACCCAGGCTAATTTGTGGCGTCAATTAAACTAGAATTCGTTCGTCCAAATACTCAAAGATCGATTACTATCGGCTTGTTAGTCGGTACGTATCTTTCAGTGCAAATGCTCGCATTGACATACATGACACCATCGGGTTCTCCGACTGTAAAACCGTGAGACTCGTGAATGTGGCCAAAGATGTGCGCTTTGAGCCTCTGAAGTTGCTCTATACGCTTCGCTAAAACGTGACACCCTACGTGTCTCCGCAGGGTTGGTATGTAATCCAAAATATGCAGCGCGGGACCATGACTGATTAATACATGGGTGTCGTCAGGGACGCGCTTCAGACGTCCTCGTAATTCACCTTCCCGCGAGTTGAAGGCCATGTGACGGAAAATCGGTTGCCAAGGAAATCCGAAAAAATTTAGTCCCTTGATAGATACTGATTCCCCTCTTAAGTAATTGATATTGTATTGCTCGCATATTGAACGGGACTGGGTTGCCATGCTTTTACCTCGCAGGTTTTTGTCGAAGCAAAAGTCGTGATTGCCTGCAATAAGTATCTTATCCGAGTGGGGCAGGGCTCCAAACCATTTAGTAAACGCATCAATCTGAGGTAACGTCCCAGATCCTGTGCAATCGCCTGCGTGCACCAACACATCGCCCTCTGGTATCGGTGGCATTTTGTCATGCTGACCGTGAGTATCTGAGATACATACGATTCTCATATCAGTTTTCTCAGTCGCAGCAGTGCTTCAGAGAGAGCCTCATCTTCTTCCGAGTGAGGCGGCAGAAATTCTGGTACCTGAATCCACCAATCCTCCTCTCCGGGCACAATGACGCTCACCTGATCATCGAGAAGAAAAGCGTAATCACGCCCGCAGGCTGACTTCGGTTTCAGTGTTCCCGCTGGCCGAATAACATTAAGAGCTTCGAACCAAATCGGCGCTTCATTCTCCGCTACAAGCAGCTTTTGAATCGCAAAGACCCGTTGGTCACTGACACTGGTGTAAATCATTAGATCGCACAGCGCGATTGCGCGCTCAAGAAATGGATAGAGACCAGGGCGGGGAATTTGAGAGACCGCATTGCTTAACAAAGTCCCTTCAAGGTCGAGACACAGCAGCGGTTTCACAGCTCGCCACCCTCAATTTCGGGGTTGATGTTGTCCATATTGACACTCTGAGCTGACAGTCTTCGACTCAGCCATTCTCACTTCCTGAAGAAAACTCGTATCCTCGCCAGCCAAATGGGTCGTCGCTCCTGTTATGGGTCAACATCCATCTCTCCAAGACTCAGCCACCAATGATCACTCAGAAAAGTTACCCAAATCGGTATGGTCTAAGTTTTCCATTTTTTCAAACCCCTTCTTTCCAATTTCCCTTAGTCTTTTTCTCGAAACTCGGAAGTTACCTCTAAAGCCCGAACGGTCATCGACCTTCCGCTGGACGTTCCCATCTGTCTTTTTCTCCACATTAGGCTTCTTCATATCCAATCCCCTCGCCCTAAAATGCGCTGCGGCCAATCCCAACTTATCAGTCTGATAGGATCACGACGCATCGCTCCTGAAGGATTTCAGCCACTCTTGTTCGCTTTCCGACATATCCAGTCAAACTGCTCCTCAAGTTCTGACTCGAATGCTTCACTGACATTGCCAATCAGTTGCCATGAAACCTCTAGTCCCGCCCTTCCAAATTTCATGTCATTAATGAGCAAGTTCGCACGATTTTTCTCAAGCCTACGGTCCAAGTTTTTAAGAAACCAAGAAACAATGGGGATTTTCGCTTCGGCGGGGGAGTAAGCGAAGGTAATTCTGTGCAAGTTAGGCATGGTGACCGGCTCGTTATCAACTGCCATCAAAGTTAAGCGCGCGGCGGATTGCTGCCCAAAAGTACTAGCTCTTCGCGTCATCTCCTCGGAGTATCAGCCCCCTTTTCGTGAGTAGGCCATCTACTACAATAAAAGGATATTTCCAGAAAGAGTGCTCAATAAAAAGAACACCTCCTCCTGACGGGGCCTCCTCACTGCGAATTAGCTTTCGGATTTTTAGAGCTTCGACCTGCATAAAAATTTGCCAAAATAATTCTTTTTTGACCGGCAAATTTCGCTCTCCCGAACGAGCAGAGTATTCAACTCTTAACTCACTGAGCCTGAATCCGTGCTCCGGCGATTCAGAAAAGATCTCGTGTAGAGTCTTGTCGATAGTCAAAATGTTCTTTGACATAATTTTCCTAAAATTAAAGAATGACATTCATTATCAACAAATGGGTAGTATATGCCGTGGACTGAGAAACACAAGGGCGGAATAGTCCTGTCTCCATGGCGGAGACTACTATGTGCGAAATCAGAAGGAGGTTTGGGCAGAACCTAAGAACTGTTCGCCAAGCCAGAGGGTTCTCACAGGAACACCTTGCGTATGCCGCAGGAATCGACAGGAGTTATGTTGGCAAAATCGAGCGCGGGCAAGTCAATCTGACAATCGACAAACTCTACCTCCTTGCGAAGACAATCGGGTGCTCTCCGAAAGACCTGATACCGGAAATTTGAGTTATCTGAGGGATGGCCCGATATTTTGCACTAAATGCACAAGGAATCATTGCCATCACCAACAAACCCAAACATCGTGACCATCACCTTTTTGCTCTAAACCTTGTTTAACGGGGCATTCATATCAATATCTGTGGGCAGAACCCACACCGCTAATCGATGCCCCTTCGGCCACCCATGCGCGTGGCACGCCCGCCCTAACTATAAAAAGTGAAATCGAGCATCAATAAATCTGGCCAAAGGTAAATAAACGTCTATAGTTAGTTTGTATGTTTGTTACTAACTAACTAAAAGGATATAGAAATGCCCAGGCCAGAAAAGTACACAGATGATGATTATCTTTCCTGGATCGAATTGCAGATTGATAGCGGTCGCTCGATCAAGGACATCTCCGCATCTGAGTTGCAAAAAGCTGTGGGTGGCAGGTACTCGCGATGCCAGGAAGTACTTACTCAAGCACAGAATAAGTTTGTTGAGCAGCAGAGTGAGTCACCCTTACCTATGCCCGCATGGTTTCGTGAATTTGTGACACTGCTTTCGGAACAGACACGAGAGGTTGCTGAGAGGCAGTGGTCCAAAGTTGGTCGCGGTATAAATGAATCAATCAAAGACGCAACCATAATTTTTGAGAATCGTCAGGCTGAATACGAATCTCAGCTGTCCGAGCAGCTCGATCAAATCCGAACCCTGGAGGTAAACAGCGACGATCAAGCAGGCCAAATCGAACAACTGCAAACGGAGTTGTCGAAAGCTTTGAATGAAGTTTCTGACCTCAAGTCAGACAACGCTGGCTTAAAATCAGAGGTCTCCAGCTTGAAACAGCAAAAAGCCGACTTCGACATTCAATTTTCTGCGGCTCGGGATGATCTGAAAGAAGCACAGCGGGCTTTGGCAGAAGCACGGTCGGAGCGGGATATTTTGATCGGAAAAGTTCAGGCTTACGAATCGCAGAAAAAGTGAAGGGTGACAGGATAACGCTTTGCGCTTCAGCAGTTTCAGTAACTGCTCCGACACGTATCAATAAGATGGCTCAGTATACTCTAGGGCCTACCATTTTGAACTCCTAAGTGGCTCGCTGATAAAACTAGGCTAGCTGAAGAGCGGATGGAGGGCTAGTGCTCTCTGCTATTTGCCCGTCTCGGGGTCATGGCTGAATTCTCCAACCTTGGCTGGCCCCAATGCGAGGCCAAGATTGCGCGGTTCAATGAACAACGAACGAAATTTTCTATGACAAGATTCAGATTACTTTAGGGCCTACCATTTCGAATTCCTGCAATGATTTGTAGGTATGATTTACCTTACGTCAAGAATAGCTTGAGAGCTAGTGGTGTTGGCTCTTTTCCCGTATCGGGATCATTAACGGTTTTTCCGAACTGATTCGGGGCCAGGTTCACAAATGAGGAGGAGGTTAGGAAACCTCTCGGAAACGCTTTACAGAAAGGGGCTGCAAATTAGAGGAAAATCATAGGCCTAAAGTGGCAGATCAACGTTACATTATGTCTTTCGGTCAGATTATCAAATTTTCGCTGCCCAATTTGTGCTGAAGCTCAACGCTTTCAGTAGATGATAAATGTTGTAACACTCAACTCCGAACTCCTGACACACGTCCGGAACCCTTCTTTTTGCTCCTACAATGCTAGGCTTTGAAACTTCGTTCGAGATGACAACTCGCTTTCCAGGATCACCCAGCGCATAGGTAATTAAGAATGGATCTTGGCCCATCAACTCAACGTCGTCTTCTGTTGGCTGAGCAACGTAACCTGTTGTTATAACGTCGTTTAGTAAGGTCTCATCCCATTCGCCATCAAACTGAAGTCGCGACTTTACCTCCGCTGACTTAATCCACTGGGCATGCAAAGCCTCTGGGCCTCCTTTAACTTCCTCCATAATCTCCACGGGCATTTTGATAGCCCCATTTTCAGCATGATGAAGAATCCAGCCCCAAAACTCGGGAACTCGTTTTATGTGGTAGTAGTAGTCATGGGCATGAATGATCACATTCGCATCAAGCAGATAAATCTTATCCTGGGTTACCAGCACTTAAGCTCCTAGCATCTCGGTCACACTTCCTGAACTAACGCCCAAGACTCTTCCTGCCTTGGTTTCTGTCAGAACACCCTCGCCAACAGAGCGCTTTACCACTTTTAGCAACCCATATCCTACCTTGTGGCGCTGACTTGCATAGTAGTTTCCAGAACTGCCGTCTTTTTCCTTGCGTTTATCTTTCTCTCTTTTCCGAGACTCTAGCCAAAGACGCCTCAATTCATCCTGCAAGCTTTTCCAGGCCGCCTCATCGATATAACCAGCACGGTATAGCCTATAAACAACAAGCGATGCACTTACGTTGTTAGAGGCTGTAAATCTAGTGACATGGGAAAGGACGTCTCTCTCGTTACTCTCTATCAACTGGGACAGCTCTGAAATTTCACTGTCAGTGACCAAGATTTGGCTTGCCACGTCGTTGCAATACTTCTCAACTACGTGATCACTTACTTGAGCACTCACCCCCGTCCTGCCGAGCCAAAGGTGGATAAGTTCATGAAGCAGGGTAAAAGACCACGCGGTCTTCGCGTCGTAATTGTTCACAACAACGAATGGTGCAATTGGGTCTGATAGTGCAAATCCTCGAAAAGCTTGAGTGCTAATCTGCGAGCGATAGCTCCCCAAATCACCCATCAGAAGCACATACACACCCCTTTTTTCGACGAGCCATCGGAGCATATTAAAGGCTTCATGGGGTGTACGCTGAGCCCGGAATCCCTCAACGTTCAAGCCCAACCATTCCTGAACGGCACGGGATGCCTCTCCAATGGCTGGCATATGAGCACCAGCTCCAACAAAAGCAATTACTTCGTCTTCCTCGGTTTGAATAAGTGCTTCTTTCACCAACTCTTGACGAATAAAGATATCTCTCACGAGTGCATCCAGTTCTCCGCTGAGTTCACGAGGCTCAGAATCTGGCAAGGTACGAAAGTCCTCACCTCTCCCGACTTTTGCGGGCGGGTGACTTAGAAAGAATGTTAGGTATGATCGATGATATTGTTTGGACATCGCCAGGAGTCGGGAGCGTGAAGGCTGCTTGGCACCCGTCTCATAGGCCTTCAAAGTACCCACGCCAGATTTGGCAGACATCTGAAGCTTACGGGCAGCATCCGCATAGCTGAGGCCAGCAGACTCTCTAGCCCACCTCAAAACTTCTGGATTTGGAGCACCCATTAAAATTCCTTCAAGGACAAAAAAACTGTCACTATCAATATAGCTCAGAATGCTGTGGACACCACAGCCGAACGGAAAGCTACAACACTCAGGCCATCGCAGCAAATATGGAGGTAAACAAAGCTCAAAACCAGTTTGGCTCAATAAAGCCATTTGGCTATCGCTGAAAAATTTCAGACCAGAAATGTCCGTTTCACACGAACCAACGTAACGATCCTGCTCCTCGGGCTATTACTGTGGGCTCTATGACTTCCCAGGTTTTAGCATGTGACATACCCCAACAGTTTCAGCTAGGGAGACAGGCTCCATTAGTTAAGAAGGCAACAAATGGATCTACTCTGGTCGAGGCCAAGTGACTATGGAGCCTAAATTGGCATTCCTGAATTGAACATGTGACGAGAGGTTTGTTGCTTGAAAAGCGGATTGAAGGTCAGGAGTCGAGCATTCTCTTACTTTTCTGGAGCGTCACCGAATCTATCCATTTGGGAGTTGAAATAATGCTAACTATGAGTCAGAGGGAGAGCCGATATGCGGTTAGCTAAAACAACTGTTACACGTGTCTGTTCGCAGCAGAGCGACACTTGTAACATTTCATTGTTTTTTAGCTTGTGGTGACAAATGTTCCATTTATCTCATCTGAGAGTTGCTGTATCGCTCTATAGCCCACTGTTATAGATGATCGACATAGTTTTACTCAGTCACTCACTCAGCCAGAATTAGAATTAACGGAGACATGCCCACGCCGGTCAAATACCATTCGAGAGTCATGCGCGAAGCCTTCAGCGACATAGAGCATAAGGCCGAGGCGGAACTGCTGGCATTGCTGCCAGAGGATC
>Ga0307966_1000767_pt1 | contig 26209 bp, 18 predicted proteins | sample OrgLakmetagen646_FD_203141 | JGI IMG/M metagenome (GOLD analysis project Ga0307966, IMG submission 203141) | Saline water microbial communities from Organic Lake, Antarctica - #646 | ecosystem: Environmental > Aquatic > Non-marine Saline and Alkaline > Saline | place: Antarctica: Organic Lake... | reverse complement strand
CGACCCCCCAATTATCAATGCCGCCGATGTCCTCGACTTCAACACTGGCACACTGAATAACCTGCCGACCGCTGGCAACAACCTGAATGGCCGCACCTTTGAAATTGCCGGCTTTGTCTGGTGGCAAGGCCACAAGGATGGCGGCGAAGATCGTACCGGCACTGCTGGCGCTTACGCAACTCAATACGAGCAAAGACTTGAAGGCCTGATCAATTCGCTGCGCACCGAGTTCAATGCGCCGACCGCTCCATTCGTTGTTGCCACAATCGGTTTCGGCGGAGGCGGCTGGGATGCTGGTAGCAGTGGCGACACCATCTACAACGCACAGTTGGCGGTGAGCGACCCGTTCCTATACCCAGCCTTCGAAAACACCGTGGCCTCGGTCGATACCACCGGCTACTGGCGCGATGGATCTGAATCCCCGGGCGGCCAGGGCTTCCACTATATGAACAACGCCGAAACCTACACTCTGGTCGGCGATGCCATGGCCCGCAGCATGATTGAGCTGGTTGAACTCGCAGAATCAAATGACACCCTGCCACCTGCGATCACCACCACGATCCCAGCAGACGACGCAGTCGATGTTTCCGCAGGCATCAACCTGGAAGCGGCCTTTAACGACAACATCGCCATCGGCACCGGCAATATCACGCTGGTAAACATCACCGATGGCTCAGGCGACATCGTGATTGATGTCACCGACTCGTCTCAGGTTTCGGTCGGAAGCTCCGGCTTCACGCTCATTATCAATCCCTCGGTCAATCTCAGCGATACCAAGGAGTATGCCGTCCAATTTGACGCGGGTAGCATTGTCGATGACGCCAGCCCGACGCCAAACCCATTCGCCGGCATCAGCGACACCACGACCTGGAGCTTCACCACGGCGTCTCCGGACACCACCGCTCCGACCTTGTTGTCCCTCAATCCCGCCAATGGCGCGCAAGATGTATTGCCGTCCACTGACCTTGAAGCGACGTTCAGTGAGCCGATCACCATTGGCACTGGCAAGATTACCTTGGTGGATACCACGAATGGTACCGATACCCGCGTTATTGATGTCACCGATGGCACCCAGATCAGCATCAATGACGACACCCTGATCATCAACCCGACTACCGATCTCGGCGACGAAACCCTCTATGCCGTGCAAATTGATGCCACGGCCATCGACGATCTCGTCGGCAATAGCTATGTTGGCATTAGCGACACCACATCCTGGACGATCACCACGCCGCTGCCAGGAGTTGTCTTCTCGGATGATTTCGAACTGCCGGATGTCGATGGTTACAATGCCACCAATACCAGCAAGCAAGCATCCAGCGATTGGGTGAAATCTGCAGAAGGATTCGGCTCCGATCGCACTGGCGTTGTCGACGGCGTGTATGAAGGCACATGGACGGCTCCCGGGGGTGAGCAAGCCTACGCCATGCGTTACACCAATTCGGGAGTGACCACGGCTAATGGTGTCATTGGATCACTGACTGCAGGAACCACCATTTCCGTTTCCTTCGACCTTTTCGTCGACGGCTTCAACGGCGGTGATACATTGAGCGCGCAACTCGTCACCTTTAACGGAGGGGTTCGTAACGACTTGTCTGGTGGTCCCCTTAAGGGCACGTCTTCATATCTTGCCAATAGCGGGACTTTGACGGCACCGGCAACAGACTCCCAGCGAGTGACCCTCATCTATACCGTAGGTGATGATGTTGTGGATGACAACGGTGAAGGGACCGGGACTGCGACCACTTTCGACTCATCCGTTCTAGGTCACGACATCGCAATCCGTTTCAGCGGTCGAACTAGCGCTGCAAGTATCGATAACGTTCTAGTGACCATCACCTCAGGCGGTGGCGACACTGGCAACGACTACACCAGCTGGATTGCCGGTTACGACGTAGGCGGTCTGATCGGCCCGAACGACGATGCCGATGGGGACGGGGTCTCGAATGCCGCAGAAAACTACTTTGGCTCTGACCCGAGCACATCCTCGGCTGGTTTGTCGGCAAGTGGCGTCACCCTGGGCGGCAACACCACCTTCACCTTCAGCCACCCGATTAGCGACACCCCGGCACCCGACCTGACGGCTGCCTACCAGTGGTCCACCGATCTGGCCACCTTCAATGGCGACGGGGTTACCGCCGGCGGAACCACCGTCACCTTCGCGGTCGGCACACCTGCCGATGGTGAAGTCACGGTCACCGCCACCGTGACCGGAACCGATCCGGGTAAGGTATTCGTCACGGTTGACGTGACACAGAATCCTTAAAACGAGGATCGTCCGCAAATAGACAGGTATTTCCCAAAGGGGAGAGTCTTCCGAGACTCTCCCCTTTTTTTATCGATCACTCATCGCGTGAGTAGTCGCGAGGAAACGGGTGTCAAAGCCATGCGAGGGTGCTTCTAACCCCCACCCTGCAATAATCCCGTCAACCAAGTCATCCCATTACAAAGTCATCGGCCAGCGCGCATGAAAGAATTGCCTGGCAGGTGCGGCTGGATGTTTTTGATATTCGAGGCCTGATGCGGGGAGTCGTTATTCGCGATATTCGTAAACGAAGTCCTCAATTCGGGGTGCGTGGCGGTGCACCCGTGATGCGGCGTTTTTCTCAGGGTCTAGGTTAAATCTGTCTCCCCGAACAGTAGTCTTTAAGCCGGCCGACACTCACCAGCGACGCCCGAAACTGGTTCAGGTGCACGTCATGCCGCCAGGCGGCGCTTAGAGAACTTCATGCAGTCGATCGCATAAAATATCAATCAGTAAGGGATGCTCTCCGAGCAGGGGGCTGATCTGGACGGAGCGAACGTCGCCCCGCTGGACCAGCCCGGCAGTGATTTCAGCGACATCGCCGCCCTCGCCCGCGTGCCTGCCCGGTAGGAGAAAAAACATACTCAACACCAAATCGCTTCCGGCAAAACCGTCCACGCTGGCGAGATGCTCGAGTAGCGGATCATTGAAGGCGTATTCAGCCCCTTCGCGGCGCTCCATTGAGCAAGGCTGAACGGGACGTCCGAGTTGAGTGGCGAGTTGCCGCGCCACCGCGTCCCTGAGCGTATTCACCGGTTTGAAGGGGGTGCCGTGGTCAACCAAAGCAATCTTGTGGTCACTCCCGTCCTGGAGATGTGTTTGTATGTGATGGGCGAGCATGCGCGCCAGGCGCACATCCGGGTGCTCCACGTTGCCACCGGCGACTGGCGCAGCGATTTTAACCACGAGATCCGCGCAGTCCTGCCTCAACTCATCGGCAATCTCCGGCAGATATTCGGTGATCGCTAGGCTCGGCCCCAGGAAAAGCGGCAGAATGACAAACTCGCGCTGCCCGGCAGCTATAAGTTCCCGCATGCGCCGCTTAACAATGGTAGCGGGCTGGCCCCCGAGTTGGTCGCTCGGGATTTTGTGGGAGTGCAAGAGGCTGACTGCCTCAATGCCTCTCCCCGTCTTATGGCTGAGGATTTCCGCTAATTGGCGCAGCGCGAATGTCGCCGCTGGACGAAGCGACCCGTTATCGACAAGAAATATGGCTGGCGTATTCATCTGACTGTTGTATTGAGAAATCTCTTAGCAAACTAAGGAAAATGTTTGCCCGATACAATTCTTACGACCAATTTCTTCAATATGCATAAGAACGCCCGAATTCTTTTTATACTTCTCTCCGCAATTCTCTTCTTTTCAGCCTGCTCCAGAAAGCAGGCACCCAGCCCTTCTTCGGGTGGCGTAACGGGGAGCCAAATTGACTTTGGTGGCGAATTTGTCCCTGACAGCGGATTGGGCGGTGACTTTGGCTTAGACGCCGCCGGGCTTGAGCTTCGCGGCGATAGCGACGGCATCAGCAACGGCATGTATAACGGTCGCGAGATGGTCGAGGGCGTCCTCCCCTCGATTTACTTTGGCTTTGACTCGTCCTCCATCTCCGCTTCCGAGCGCGGCAAACTTCAGCAAGCCGCCAGCTATCTGGAAGCAAATCCATCGATGGGGCTATTAATTGAAGGCCACTGCGACTGGTATGGCACCGCCGAATACAATCTCGCCCTGGGCGACCGGCGGGCAGAAAGTGCGAGCAACTACCTCGGCACATTGGGCATCACACCTCTACGTATCGACAAGCTATCCAAGGGTGACCTCGAATCCACTTCGGGACTTTCCAAGACAGAGTCTTCCCAAGACCGCCGCGCGGATCTGATTCTATTGAAGTAGAGACACCGCTCGTTTCCGACCATGAACTCCGACCGGATGGCGGACTTCCAGTAGGATAAGCCCTTTCCTTTTTGCGACATCCGGAAGCGGAGTCCCTACTGCTTGGCGGAATCCTCTCGCCTGCCCGCGACCTGCTCTAAGTCCTTCAGCGACTTCAAGTGCCGGGAAAAGGCACGCATGACCCGCAGATGTACACGCGCCTGAGTATTGGCATAGAACCACCAGGACAATGTGGGGGCGAACCCGTGAATCGATGCAATCATGCAGGATAATTCGGGGAAGAGCCGGAATTCTAATCGGCCGGGCGGCTCGACCTTTCGGGAAAGCAAGCCACCTGAAATATAAAAGGCGCAGCGCCTTGGATTGCCCTGAGAGTGCGGGGTCGGGCTCAGCTCAAGAAGGATGACTCGCCGACCTAAACTCGTAAAACGAACCACACCCTGCTCATCCGCCGCCGCAGAGATCAGCCCCCGAAAACGACGTGTCAACCAGGCCGCATATTCATTGGCAACCTCTTTAGCCGACCAAGCTGGTGGATAATGCATGCGCTGCACCGAGCGCACACGACGCGCCTGTTTGATCGAGGCGTGGTCGGCCGCCCTCGTCGAGTTGCGCGGGTTCGGCTTCGGGTTGCCCCGCTCATCCACACTTTTCCGGAACGAGTCTTCAAAGGGAATAAACCGATCACGCAAACGCTGCTGCAGTGCATTTGGTTGGGCCACCAGATCGTATTGAAGGCTCTCCTGCAAGGGTCCGACCAGTGCAGGCGGCACGCTCCCGAAAAAGGCCACCCAGTGCTTGGAAAGACCGAAAGCGTTATAGGGGAAATTTAAAAACCTGGCACGTTTACCCAACATCTTGGCCGTTTCCGTGATCATTTCCCGATAGGTCATCGGCGTATGCCCGCCAAGATCATAGGCGCCCCCGGGGAGATCGCTCTCGGTGAGACAATACTCGATCGCTTCACAAACATTGGAAATATCAATCGAGTGGGTCTTCGAGCCCACCCAGGGCGGCAAGAGCATAATGGGCAGGCGCCGCACCAGGTTAATGAGGAGTGAGAACGACGAGCCACCCGGCCCGAAGATCAAACCCGCGCGCAAAACCGTTACGGTGACATTGCGCGAGCGCATGACCTTCTCCACTTCCAAGCGGCTTTGCAAGTGGGGCGAGAGAGGCCCGGTGACTTCAGGCATAAGTCCACTCAGGTAGATCACGTGCTTGAGCCCGGCGGCTTCGGCACTGCGAATGAAGTTATCGGCCAACAGAAGGTCGGTATCTTCAAAACGACTTTGCTCGAGCCGACTGGATGGCGCCATCGAGTGCACCAAATAGATGCCGACATCACACCCTTCAAGCGCTTCAGTCACCTTCGGCAGCGAGTAGAGGTCACACTCGCGCCACTCGATGTCTTCCTTAGCGGACTGCGCCGAGACGACGTTACCACTACGCGTCAGGGCGCGAATCCGGAAGCTCGCCCGGAGGTGCTCAATGAGATGGGTGCCGACAAATCCACTCGCCCCGGCTAAACCGATGGTTGGCCGGGACTGAGCATCTTGAGCTGGCATCTATTTTCCGATTTACGCAGCTAAGAAGCTATCGAGCATCCAGATTGTTTTTTCGTGCACTTGAGTTCGGGCAATCATAAGGTCTTCGGTCTCTGCATCGCCGGTCGCGGCGGCTTCGTCGCGAGCCTTCTGGAGGTTGGCCACCAGCTTCTTGTTCACCTGCACCAGATGGGCGACCATTTTATCGGCCGATGTATCTTCGGGGATTTCCTTGACTCCGGCCATCTTGGCGAGATTACCGAGACCTCCGGGCGCCAAGGCACCAAGGGCGCGAATACGTTCGGCGATTTCATCCACCGCCGTGAAGAGCTCGGTGTATTGCTCCTCGAAGGCATTGTGCAGGGAGAAGAAATTATGCCCCCGCACATTCCAGTGACAGATATGAGTTTGCCCGAGCAGCGCATAAGAATCGGCGACGACTTGACGCAGTGCTTCGACGACAGAGTTGGACTTTTTAGCTGTTTTTTTTGTTTTAGGCATAGCAGCAAGCATAGGGCAACTCCCCCAATTGTAAACAACATATCCCAATTCGCTGAATGGACGATAACTTGGCACCGCCCAATAGCCCGCTTCGATCTTACATAATTCCCTGCCACGATGGAGCACCAGTCCGCCCAACCAGCGGTCGCCCAACTCTTTCTCAATCCGTTGTATCGCCGGATATCTAATTTCCCAATGGACGCTCTAGTAAGTTGTAACATTGAAATTTTCGAAAATTAATGTAGCATGCCGCTTTAGCAAACGTCGGGCTTAGCGTCTAAAAACCTTACGGGGACGTTTGCTGAAGCTGCACGCTACGAAAGAAAACTTGTTCTAAAACAAAGAGGCTTTTCACAAATCTTTATGCGCGGCATTAGTATCCGATCAAATAGGTTTTTCATGAAGTGTAGTGTCGGAGGACGACGCTAGCGCGCCATCGCTACACGGGGTCGAGCTGGAAAGGCTTATTTGAAACCGACGGACGGCGCTAGCGCGCCATCGCTACACGAGTCGAGCTGGAAAGGCTTATTTGAAACCGGAGGACGGCGCTAGCGCGCCATCGCTACACGGGTCGAGCTGGAAAAGCTTATTTGAGACCGACGGACGGCGCTAGCGCGCCATCGCTACACGGGGTCGAGCTGGAAAAGCTTATTTGAGGCTCCACTAGACCTGAACCCACTGCTTGACTTCGCTCGGGAGGCATCCGAACTTGATTTTTCCGCAATCACCGCCATGCCCACCGCAACTCTCAACTACGAACCGATGGTCTTCAATCCCAAGCTGGGAAATGAAGCCCCACTCACTGCACTCCAGGAAGAAGTGCTTGCCCTCAAGAAGGCGCGCAACGCAGTTATTCTGGCGCACAACTACCAGGTGGACGAGATCCAGCGGGTGGCCGACTACGTGGGGGACTCCTTGGGGCTGGCTTATCGTGCCGAGGAGGCCGACGCGGACTGCATCGTTTTCTGCGGCGTTCACTTCATGGCAGAGACGGCTAAGATCGTGAACCCGAACAAGCCGGTTCTCCTACCCGATATGGACGCCGGTTGTTCCTTGTCGGACTCCTGCCCGGCGGAAAAGCTGGCGGCCTACAAGGAGGCCAATCCCGAAGTCTATGTGGTGGCCTACATTAATTGCTCGGCAGCAGTAAAGGCCCTCTCGGATGTCATCTGCACCAGCGGTAATGCCATGAAGATTGTCGAAAAGGTGCCGGATGATCGACCCATTTTGTTTGTGCCCGATCAAAATTTGGGTCAATGGGTCTCGAAACAGACGGGCCGACCCATGCGGCTCTGGCCGGGCTCTTGCTACGCCCACGTCCTGTTTACCCAGCAGTCGATTGAGCGGCTGAAATTGCAATTCCCGGACGCTCTGGTTGTGGCCCACCCGGAATGCGTGGAAACCGTCCGGGACAATGCCGACGAGGTTTGTAGCACCGAAAAGATGATCGGCTTCTGCCGCGAGAGCGACGCTCAGCAATTTATCGTCGTCACGGAGACCGGCATGATCCACCGCCTGCAGCGGGAAGTGCCGGACAAGACCTTCATCGCTGGTCCGACCGATACTTGCGCGTGCAATGAGTGCCGCTTCATGAAGATGAATACCATCGAGAAACTGCGCGACTGCCTCCGGGACATGACGCCGCAGATCGAGATGCCGGAGGATATTCGCCTCAAGGCTTACGCCCCGATCAAGCGAATGCTGGAGTGGAGTAAGTGAACTCGTTGAACTTCGAACATTCAACTTCGAACATCGAACATCGAACGTCGAATGCGGAAAATTGATCACAGCATGTTTAATAGAGAAATACGCGAAATCTTTTTTTACGCCATTCGACCTTGGACGTTCGATGTTCGATGTTCGATGTTCACATGAGCAAAGCGACCCTCACCTACCGCAACGACCTGATCAAGGCGCCCTTTTACGGGATTCTGGAGGCCGGTTGGAGCACCTTTGCACTGGTCATCGCAATTCGCTACTTCGACGCGGGTGAGACACACAAGTCCTTCATTGCCGGATCGGGCCCGATCGGCTTCCTGCTGACGCCGCTGACGCTCTATATCGCCGCACAGCTGCGGGCGCGGCCGAGTCTGGCCTGCGCCGTTGTTTTTGCCGGGTCCGCCGTGCTCTTGATCGGCGCGAGCCTCATGCACACGCTGCTGTTTTTTACTCTTTTTGCGGTGACCAGCCAAATGGCAGCGGTCCAGCACGGACCGCTTCTACTGCAAATTTATACCAAAAATTACACCGCCAGAGAAAGAGGCAGCCGCATGACGGTGCCCTTTATCCTGACGGCAGCCTTCGCGATTCTTTTTTCTTTCGCCGGTGGCCTGATTCTGGACTGGAGAATCAGCGCCTATCCCTTGATTTTCGTGGCCATGGTCGTGGCCGCCCTGGTGGCCGCCTACGCGTGCCTGCGCATGCCCAGCTCCCCGCTCTCCCGCGAGCACATAGGGAACCCATGGCAAAATTTTAGCCTGATCTGGAAGGATGGGTTTTTCGGTTTTTTGCTCGGCTCATGGATGTTGCTAGGCCTGGGCAACCTGATCGCCCTGCCCGTCCGGATCGACTATCTGGCCAACCCTAAGTTCGGCATTAATGCGGATAACACCACCATTGCCGTCCTCATGGTGGTGATTCCGGCGACGGCCCGAATCCTGAGCACGAAAATGTGGGGGCATTTCTTCGACCGTCTGCACTTCGTGACGACACGAAATTTACTCAACATTTTCTTCCTGCTCAGCATCGGTTTGTTTTTCTTTAGTTCAAATCTGATTGTGCTGGGGGTCGCCATGGCCTTTCAGGGCCTGGCAATGGGCGGTGGAAAGATTTTCTGGAGTTTGTGGGTCACGAAAATCGCACCCGACGAAAAGGTTTCTTCCTACATGAGTATCCACATGGCCTTGACCGGGCTGCGGGGCACGATGGCCCCCTTTCTTGGCTACTGGATCCTAAGCCAGTCCAGCCCCGGAGCGGTCGCCGTGATCGGGATGAGTCTGGTGACGGTTTCAATTATTCTTTTCGAACTGGTGCGGGGGCATGAGCGTTTACGAGCGTGAATGCCCACGATAACTTTTTTGACTCTTCCCCAGTTTGGCATACTAAGTTCAGTAATGAAAACCTTGGCTCATTCTTTTTGGATGACATTCCTATGGGGATGGCTAGGGCTCAGCGCGGAGATTATTCCTGTAGCTACGGATGCTCCGGGCAACTTGGCACGGGAGGACATCCCGCAGTTTATTTTCGTGACTTTCGACGATGCGGTGAATCCGGACATCTACGAAATGATCGGCCGTATTTCGCAGCACCAGCATGCGGACGGCTCACCGGTTGGCTTTACCTTTTTTGTCAGCAACAATTGGACGGATTATTACCTCGTGCACAAGCTCCATGCAGCCGGGCACGAAATTGCGACCCACACCATCACTCACACCACGGGAGGTGGTACCGACTTTCTTACCTGGGTGCGTGAGATCGAGGGCTGTCGTGAGGCTTTGCACCGCCTGGCTGCAATCCCTATTGAGGAGATTCGCGGCTTCCGTGCACCCTTCTTGGCCTATAATGGTGCCACTTATGAGGCACTGCAGGCACTCGGATTTGATTACAGTACATCAGTGAGCGAGCCACTCGGGAAGTTCAGCCTCTCACCATCAGAAATGATCTGGCCCTACACCCTGCACGATGGCCTGCAGCAGACGCTCTGGACTGGGACGGGGCCCTCCTCCAGCCTGCCCGAGCTGATGGAGATCCCGATGTGGCTACTCTTCGAGCGCGACGGCAGCAGACACCCGAAGGAAATGGATCCGAGCGGCACGCGCAAGGAGCTGGTGCAGCTTTTAAAAGATAATTTCCTGGACCGTTACGACGGCAACCGGGTACCACTGGGCATCTGGCTGCATGCGGCCCCCTGGCTGGGGAGTCCGGGTGCGCCCCGTCAGGATAACGCCGATGCCCTCAATGAGTTTCTGGAGTGGGCCCTACAAAAACCGAACGTTTGGGTGGTGGGAATGAGTAAGGCAGTGGACTGGATGCGCAACCCGCTGCCTGCGGACCAGGCGGCGGCAGCCGGTATGCTAAGCCCATCGACCTATGAGCCGGTGCCCGAGAGCGAGACGCTTAAAAACTCCTTTCCTAAAGGAACTTTCAAGTCGGTGGGCAACAAAGCGCTGCACTATCCGGCACCCGATAACGTCTTCCAGCGCGAACAACTTCGTCAGACGCAAATCAAAAGTGTTGAACTGGAAATCGTAACCACCGACATTTGGAGTCCGAATTCCCGCCCAACCGGATTTCAAGGTGAAATCCGTATTCGTAACAACAGCGAGCAGGTGATCGAAGACTGGAGCGTGATATGGACGCCCGGTGCCTTCGAGGTCAGCGGTATGTGGGGTGATACCGATATGGAGGCCTTGCCGGATGGCCGTATTCGCATACAGCGTAACTGGAAAGGTCCCACTATTCCAGCCGGCGGAGTGCTGGTGGCAAGTTTTGGGGCCAGCGGCGACCCAGATGAACTCGGCTCGCTGGAAGGGAACTTTACGGGGACCACAACTGAGTTACCGCCTTTTCATGCCTCGTTGAAGCGGGGAGCCGATGGTGAGCTGCACTTCCGATGGGATCGAAATGCGCCGATTTACTATCTGCAGCAGACGACCGATCTGCCCAACGGGCCCTGGGAGACCGTCAAAACGATTTATGGCCGCACGGAGCTGACCATGCCAACACCGGATGCTTCTGCTCAAGCAGTATATTATCGGATACAAACAGAGCATTGATGCTGCGGAAGACGGACTCCCCTTGAATTACCCCTGAATGATAGGTTCCAAGAATAAGGCCTCTGGTTCGTGGAAGGAAAACAAATCTTTTATTCGGCCAAGCTTATTGGAGGTTGATCACTGGATGCGGACAAGCTACTTCCAAACAAAATGAACGATCATCCACTCACCGTATCCATCGGCACCGACCATGCCGGTTATCCGTTAAAAGCACCGATCGTGGCCCTGCTTGAAGCGCGCGGCCACAAGGTGCTCGACTGCGGGTGCGACTCCGAAGCATCCTGCGATTACCCCGATTTTATCCGCCCGGCGGCGGAGGCCGTTGCCAGCGGGAAAGCAGATTGCGGCATCGTGCTCGGCGGCAGCGGTAATGGGGAAGCCATCGTCGCCAATAAGGTGAAAGGCATACGTTGCGGCGTTTGCTGGGATGAATGGTCGGCTCAGTTGACCAAAGAGCACAACAATGCGAACTGCATCGCCATCGGCGCACGCCCCGTCCCGGAGGGACTAGCGCTCAAAATCGTCTGCAAATGGCTCGATTCCGAGTTTGAGGGTGGCCGCCACGAGCGCCGCGTAAACAAAATTGAAGTCGACTAAAGCAGTCGCAGCTTGAAAGTTCTGCAGATTGTGCTCTGCTTCTGGCATTCCATCAAATAAGTTTTTACACATTTCAATTCCTGCGGTAGCCGAAAGCCTTAGCTTTTGGTCCGGACGATCGGTAGCCGAAAGCCTTAGCTTTTGGTCCGAACGGTCCGTCAGTTCAAAGTGCGCTCCAAAGCCTAAGGGCTTCGGCTACATGAAAAACTTATCTGATGCTCCACTAACAACCTGATCACCAAAATAATGATGTCCGAAAAAGATAAATCCAAAGAAGAAAAAGAAAATCCCAACAAAATCCAGGAAACTTTCCTGAAAGAGCGTAAAGTCTTTCTCTGGGGCGAGGTCAGCGATAAATCGGCCCGCGATGTGACTGAGAAGCTGCTCTACCTTGAGGCGAAAGACCCGGGTAAGGAGATTACTTTTTACATCAATACGCCCGGCGGGTCGATCACCGCAGGCATGGCGATCTACGATACGATGCAGCTGGTTAGCTCACCGATCGCGGTCGTCGTTACCGGGATGGCGGCGAGCATGGGCTCGATCCTTCTTTGCGGCGCGGACAAGGGGAAGCGGTTGCTCTACCCCCACTCCCGGGTGCTCATCCACCAACCTTTGATATCGGGCCAGATGATAGCCGTGGCGGTGGATATTCATATCCAAGCCAAGGAGATGGAGCGTTTACGGGACGAGCTAAATCTGATCCTCTCAAAGAGTTCCGGTCAGCCACTGGAAAAGATCGAGAAAGATACGGACCGCGACTTTTACATGACCGCGTCTGAGGCGATCGAATACGGCCTCGCCGACGGCATTATTGATAAGATCTAGCCACGCATTAGATAAGTCTTTCGTGTAGCCGAAGCCCTTAGGCTTTGGAGTAGCCGAAGCCCTTAGGCTTTGGAGTAGCCGAAGCCCTTAGGCTTTGGAGTAGCCGAAGCCTTTAGAGCTTTCGAGTGCGCCTCGAACTTACGCGACATCCGAATCAAAAGCTAAGGCTTTCGGCTACGGCTAGGACTCACTATGTTTCTCAAAATGACGACCGCAGAACGAATAGCCAAATTCCTCGATCAAAGACCTGAGATTGATCCATCCGCCTACATCGCGAGCGGAGCGGTCGTCATCGGGGCGGTCCGTCTGGGGAAAAACTCCAGCGTCTGGCACAACGCCGTCCTGCGTGGTGACATCAACCAGATCGAGGTGGGTGAATGTTCCAATATTCAAGACGGCACCATCGTCCACCTGGCCGACGACTACGGGGTCAAAATCGGGTGTTACGTGACGGTAGGCCATGCCGCCATGATCCACGCTTGTGAGATCGGCGACGAATGCCTGATCGGGATGCAGGCCACCGTTCTCGACGGCGCCGTCGTGGGGCGGCAATCGATTGTCGGGGCCGGCGCCCTCGTCACGAAAGGCACACGGATCCCGGAAGGCTCACTCGTGCTGGGCAGTCCCGCAAAAGTCGTGCGGCCCCTCAGCGACGAAGAGCGCTCGGGTCTCAAATCGATGGCCGAAAAATACGTCATCGTCTCGCGGGAACATAAAAAACGCTTCGCTTGATGCGCTAAGGGCTTGCAAAGCAGAAAGAATGTTATCTGCTAATGATTTATATTGAGACACAATCTCATTCCATCATGCAGCTCAGCCAGATCAAAAAAGACGGAAATTTCCGGGTGACGAAGGTGAACGCCGACAACGAAAGTGTCGCCTGCCTGATGTCCCTCGGGTTACTACCGGGGCAAGAAGTCCGCCTCACGCACGAAGCACCGTTCGGAGATCCGATCGCGGTCAGCTTTGAGGGCTGCCACATGAGCCTGCGCCGTTGCGATGCGGGGGAAGTGGAAGTCGAGGCGGTCTAAATGCAAGGCCAGACTGACAGCTTACGGGTCGCCTTGATCGGCAACCCCAACACAGGCAAAAGCTCGCTCTTTAATGCACTCACTGGCCTGAGGCAACGAGTCGGCAATTATTCCGGCGTCACGGTCGAAAAAAAGATAGGAAAGTGGGAGCTGGGCAATGGGCAGTCGGTCGAGCTGATCGATCTGCCGGGCACCTATAGCCTGAGCGCGAAGTCGATTGACGAACGCATCGCAGTGGATGTGTTAAGCGGCCGCATGGAGGGCCAGCCTGCGCCAGACCTCGTCATTGTCGTCGTCGATGTGGAGAATTTGCAGCGCAATCTCTTTCTCGCCTCACAAGCAGCGGAACTTGATGTGCCCATGGTCATCGCGCTAAACTGCTGGGACGTCGCCGAGCGCAAGGGTTTAAAGATCGACTGTAAGCTGCTGGAGCAACGTCTGGGCGTGCCCGTTGTGCCAACCATCGCCAACCGCCGACGGGGCGCGGACGAGCTCAATACTGCGGTTCTTGAAGCACTCCAAAACCGCCCGAAAATGATCCGTCCTGCCTGGCCGGTGCCGGTCAAAGCGAGCCTGGATCAGCTGCGCACGGAACTTGTTGAAAAGAATGGTGAAGCCTTGAAAGACGGCGAACTACTGCGGCTGCTCTTCGACAAAAATAGCGCCGTGCGCAGCCGCCTGAAAACACCAACGGAGGCAGTCGCGGCCATTGCCCAATCCGCCCGGGAAAACCTTCGCAAGGGCGGCTACAATCCCGACGCGGCCGAGTCGATCCTGCGCTTCCGCTTTCTCAACCCGCTCCTATTGGACATCATCGAGCGACAGGCCAATCTCAAGAAGCGCAGCAGGTCCGAAGGTATCGACCAAATCCTCCTGCATCGCTTCTGGGGTCTCTGCGTCTTTGTGGGAATGATGTATGTCGTTTTTCAATCGGTCTATACCTGGGCGGGGCCCTTTATGGGACTCATCGAAGGTGCGACCGGCTGGCTCCAGGGGCTAGCTTCAGGGGCCTTGGCCAACACCCCTGTGCTGCAGAGTCTGGTGGTGGATGGAATGATCGGCGGTGTCGGTGCCTTTGTCGTCTTTCTGCCTCAGATTCTCATTCTTTTTCTCTTTATTGCGTTGTTGGAAGAGACGGGCTATATGGCCCGGGCCGCCTTTCTCATGGATAAGCTTTTCCAATGGTGCGGCCTGAATGGAAAAAGCTTTGTTCCCCTACTCTCCAGCTACGCCTGTGCCATCCCCGGGATTATGGCGACGCGGACCATCAGCGATCCCAAGGCGCGAATGATCACGATTCTGATTGCGCCACTAATGAGCTGCTCAGCGCGGCTACCAGTTTACCTACTGCTGATCGGTGCCTTCGTCGAGCCGCTCTACGGACCTGCCGTGGCCGGTGCGGTTCTCTTTGCCATGCACTTCGTCGGCGCATTGCTGGCAGCGCCTCTCGCCTGGCTCCTCAATCGCACGCTCAATAAGGGCCGCGCACCCCATCCCTTCGTCATGGAGTTGCCGCCCTATCGTGTACCAAGGGTCGAAAGCCTGCTCTGGCGTATGTATGAAAGTGGCAAGGACTTTGTCATCCGAGCCGGCACCGTCATTTTCGCCATGACAGTCATCATTTGGGCGCTTCTCTACTTTCCGAGGCCCGCCGACATCCCACTCCAGGTAGCGAGAGAAAACGGGGTTGAAATCATGGAAGGTTTGGACGGTGAACCTGTAAAAGAAGACATCGTCGAACAATTTGAAAGGCAAATTGATGCCGCATATCTGGAGCAAAGCTACATGGGCCGCTTTGGACAATTCGTCCAACCCGTCTTCGCCCCCGCCGGTTACGACTGGAAAATTACGGTTGGCGTGCTGGCAAGTTTCCCGGCGCGCGAGGTGATCATCTCGACCTTAGGCATCACTTATGCCCTGGGGGGCGAAGTCGATGAAGAATCGAAAGATCTGCGGGATGCCTTCAAAAATGCGAAGTGGGAAAGCGGCCCCCGTATGGGTGAGCCTGTGTATAATCTAGCGGTAGCTCTTTCGATTATGGTGTTCTTTGCCCTCTGCATGCAATGCGGTGCCACCCTCGCGGTTATCGCTAAAGAGCTGAACTGGGGCTGGGCACTGTCCAGCTTCTTCGGACTTACAATTATCGCCTGGCTGGCTGCCGTTGCCGTTTATCAAATCACCATTCGATTGATATGATTATTTTAGAATATAGCATCGTCGCCCTCGTTCTAGCCCTCGCCCTGATCTACTTGGTCAAAGCCTTTTGGCCTAAATCCAAGCACAGCGGCTGCGGCTGCGGGAGCCTCGATTGCAAGGTGCCCAAGCCGAAGTTGAAACGATGAAGTTCCTTACCTGGCAAATCTTCTGATTTGCCAGGTGAGGAACTTGACTAAGCGTAGTAGTAGTGGCAAATTGCCATCATGATAAAAACTCAAGTTCAGTTCCCCGACCACCTTTATCAGGATGCGAAGCGCATCGCTGAGGAATATGAAATGAGTTTCGCTGAGGTCGTCCGTCGAGGACTGGAAGAAGCCATAAGAGCCTATCCACTCGGACGTTTGAATCCCGATGAATGGACACTGCCACCAGCCAGGCACATGGGCACTCCGCGCCTACCTGAGCCAGACTGGGACATGGCCTCCCGCGACGAACCATGATAAGTTTCGACACTAATATCGTCGTCCACTCCGCCAACGTAGATTCGCCGGACTATAGAGCGGCCCGTTCATTTCTCGAAGAGCTCACAACCCGTCAGGATGTCGCGATCTGCGAACTCATGCTGGTCGAAGTCTTCCTCAAGCTTTGTAATCAAAAAATTTTCAGGCAGCCCATGTCCGCAGCCGAGGCAAGTGACTACTGCTCACAACTGCGCGCAAATCGAAATTGGAAGCTCCTGGAATCCGCCCCGATCATGGAGGAGGTCTGGCAGGCGACACGCAAACGCGACTTCGCCTTCCGTCGAATTATAGACTTACGTCTCGGGCTCACGCTCCGACGCCATGGCGTAACACATTTTGCCACTGCCAACCTGAAAGACTTTCGAGGCCTAGGTTTTGAGAAGGTTTGGAATCCGCTAAAATAAATATCTGCTATCCGCACAACCCGCTTTCAGGACGAAAGCGCTAGCACCCAAGCGACACCGACAAGAGCGAGAGCCAGCAGTCCGACCCACCTCCCAAAGCGATCCATCCTCACAAAAGCCGCTTGCCGGGCGGCGCAGAGAAAGCCCAGCCCGCCCCCGCAGAGAAAGCCGCTGAAATGAGCCGCCACATCAATCTGCCCATTCAGTCCATCGCCGATCCCCAGCAGTCCCAACAGAGTCAACCCACCAAAGGCGGGCAATAACCACCGGGGCATGGTCCACCTTTCGGCTGGCTGCATCATGGCAATCCACAGACCCACCCCCGTGATCAGGCCGAGCGCCCCAAAGACCGCCGTTGAGGCACCGATGGATAAATGCGCCTCCGGATAATGGACCCAGGCATTGAGGGCATTACCTGCCGCGCCGGAGATCAGAATCAGGAGCCAGGCGGCGCCCGCTCCAAAAAACCGGGCCACTAAAGAGGCAAATCCAATCCCGGCCACCAGATTCGAAACCAGGTGCACCACATCGCCATGGAGTGTGAGCGCGGTGAGTGCACGCCACCACTCGCCACCATCGACCATCATGGTCGCATCGACTCGGCCAGCCGTCAGAATCGGCAGGAAAGATTGCGCCGCAAAACAGGCAATTAAAAGCAGCGCGTAGAGGACAAAGCTCCACGCACTCACAGGAAGCTCTTCATACGGTGTTCGCCTGCCTCCCGGCTTGGAGCGATGCCCCAGCCGCTCCATGACCTCCAATTCGTGGCGGACCTCGGACAACTTACCGACAGCAACACAAATAATGTAAGTATCCTCGTAAGGTAATAGCCAGTAAGCATGGCCCATCGCCAGAATGGCCAGCCCGGCCTCGTGCGCACCCTGAGCCGATTCGTAAACAGCGACTGGGCACCAACCTTCGGGAGCGTCAAAATCACCCGGCACTTGCCAATCGAAAACTAAATTTTTATCACTCGCCACTCAAGAAGCTTCTATTATTCATTATCCCAGACTCAAACTTTAACCCACAAAATTTATGATTAAAAAGCTACTCATCGGTCTCGTCATATTAGCCCTCATCGCAGGTGCCCTCCTCTACTTTGTCGGCGGAAGCCTCCTCAACAGCGGCGTCAAAAAAGGCGTTGAAACCTTTGGTCCCCAAGTGACCCAGACCCCGGTTACCCTTGAATCCGTGAAGCTTTCGCCCTTCTCCGGAAGTGGCACGCTCAAAGGCCTGAACGTCGGTAACCCCGAAGGCTTCAAAAGCGGAAATATTTTCGCCCTTGGACAAATTGATGTTCAAGTCGATACGAGCACCCTGATGAGTGACAAGATTGTGATCAATGAAATCATCATCACCCGGCCCGAGATGAGCTATGAGAAGACACTGACCAACTCCAACGTGAAGCAGTTACTCAAGAACATCGAAGCCTTTACCGGACCCGCGGACGCCTCAGAACCCGCTCCCGAGTCAGAGGCAGCAGCGACGAAACAGGTCGTCATCCGCAAACTGGTGATCGAAGAAGGCACCATCTATGTCGGTGCCATGGGCATCGGACAGACCGTCAAACTCCCCCGCATCGAGATGAGCGATATCGGCGAGGATAGTAACCAGATGACTGCGCCCGAAGTCATCAATTTAGTCCTGACCAAGGTGCTGAGCAACATCGGTCCCGCCATCGCCAACGCTGGCGAACTCGGCAAAGCCGCCGGTGATGCCGCCAATAAGGCGGGCGAGGCTGCAGGCGATGCCGTGAATAAAGCCACCGAAAGCATCAAGAACCTCTTTGGGAACTAGCCATTCCGGTCAGGCCCGAAAAGAGTGATGCGGCTCCGACTACCGAAGCAGGCTCAGGGGTTCTCGAGACGCAAGCGCATGAAACGTGACGGCGTGGAATCGAGTGGTTTGTAATCGCGGACCGTCACCGTCGCCGAGTAGTTCTGATCGATTATCGCAGTGATTGGACGATACCCTCCTCCGTTCGGGCTCTGCTGATTGACCAGTGAAGAACTCCCCGGGCCGGTCAGCGTTTGCGCACCGAAATAACCGGCCCGGAATCCACTGCGATTATCGAGATAGGGTGGTTCAATTGTAAGAATTTCTTCCCAAGTCACCAAATCGTCCGATGCCTCTACGATGTAACGAAGATCTACTGCTCCTCGAATGATCGGAAAGGTCAGGCGCTGATATTCCTCGCCACCAACGAAGGTCGTGCCAAAGCGGCTCAATGTGGTTGGCGCGCCGCCAAGACGATTCGCCGATGACAACGGTAGGTTTAGCGCATAGAAGAAGATATTTTCCACGCTGCCAAAGTCGGTATCCATCGGATCCGTGCTAAGAGCCGGTGGTATCGTCGCCGGGTTGAGGTCGGGAGAATTAGTCAGCAAGTCCTCGTTAAACTGTCGCCACAGTCCATAATCAACCACAGTTTCCCCCCGGAAGAGAGGCGCATCAGTGATGTCGGCGACGGGAAAGGCCGCAATCTTGAAGCGTTCGGACGAGAAAAACCGTACGGCCAAATTGCTGGATTGAGGATAGTCCGGCCCATTCTCGCGAACGATCACAAAGTAAAATGTATAATCGATGAGCGTGCCGAGCGCTCCAATCACTTCAACATCTTCATCTTCCAGAGGGTTGTCGATCTCACCAATATCACTGAGCAACTGTCCTGCTCTGGGAATCGTCAGTTCTGTCTGGTAGCGAACCGTAGCTTCGCCCAATGAATCCCGATTAAGGGCACCGGGCAAAAATGCTTGCTCCGTGACGACTTCCATCACGGTGGCAAGCTCGCTATTATCAATACTGAATTCAGTCGTTCCGGGAGGAAAAGCCCAAAGCTGAATCGTTTGGTCGAAGCCAGTTGCTCCATCTCCTCCGATATCACCGAGACCTATATTCAATAAGTTCCAATTCAAGCGAATGCTCTCTTTCGGATAATAGGCTTTCTCGGTAATCACGCCTTCCCCGGCCATTTCAGTATCCAATCTCGGCAAATGAAGAATCTCGATATTCTGCTCATTGCCTGCGAATACATTATTCGCGAGCAATTCAGTGCCTAGTGCCTCGAATTCTTCAAAATTCGGGTCGAGCGAATTGAGACGGAGCACTAAGAAGTATTTTTGCGCTGGCAAATCAAGCGGCAAATCAATCGACCCGCTAAATACAAGCCGTTGGCCGGAATCCAGCTCTTCGGTGAAGCTTAGATTACCTACGATTTGGTCGTCGGAACCGACCTCCCGGTCGTCAGAAAAACGCACTTCCACATCCAGATCATTGTAATCAAAGTTCGCAGGCCTCACGCCACGATTGACTACGGTAATCGAAAGCGGGAAAGAGTCACGCTCCAGGGCAAAGCTTTGAACCCCCGTTTCTGGATCCGGATTAGGGTTGAAGGCTATGCTGGACGGGATAATCGCCAGGTCTGCTTTATTGACGGGATTGCTTGTGATATTATCAATGCGAGCCACATCATCCTGATTTTCGTTGCTGTTTCTGACATAGACGAATGATACAATTTGCTGACCGGCAGGTATCAGCACGGTTTCCTTTTGCCAATCAGTAATCCCGGAGATTTGAAGCGGAGTTCCGGCTTCCGGGCCAAACTCGCGAAGTTGGGACACGCCGTTAATCTGAAGCTCCAAAAAGTTCTGCTCGGGCACAGTAACAGCTGCCCAATCAAACTCAAGCAACACTGGCCCCTCAATAATTCGCTCTACAATGGCGCTTTGCCCTGCACGTAGATCGCCTGGAATACGCAAGGCGTCGATTCCATCGCTTGTTTCCAATTCAATGGTTCCAGCATCTTCCCCAACGGGGAACCACCGCCCATCGCCTCGAAGCAACCACTCCCGACCATCTGAGTTCCAGGGGGCTAGATCCGTGTCCAAAGCTTCGTCCAGTGTAAACAGAGGCTCCAGGGAAAGAGCAGCCGTCGGCGTAAACTGGAGATTGTTGGACTCCGAACTTTCGGGAATACTCCTTCTATCATCGAGCCATACTCCGACGAAGAAGTCGCCCGCTACGGTCAGAGAAGGAGGAATCTCGAAAGATCGGCTAAATCCTCCTGAAGCAACCCCATCGGCCACATCGATCCGCGCTGAAGGCAGCAAAATGATGTCAGAGGAACCTGAATTCGTCCACTCAAGGTTTACGACCGTGCCAACGGAGGGCGTCAGCCGTATCTGAGCCCCCACGCTTTCAAAGAATCCATCTCCGAGGTTACGCACGTCAAATTCGACCAGGATTTCATCACCGGGTACAAGTTTTCCGTCTGTCGTATCTCCCTCCAACTCGGTCGCAGTTACTTTCAGTCCGGGAACTGTGCTGGTATCCGGATTTGCTGCGTCCGTGCGTGAATCGGGATACATTGGCACAAAATCCGGTGCCGCTGCAGAGAAATTATCGACCCATCCCGCATCAGCACCATTCCGAATGCCGTCACCGCTCTCAGCATAGGTCCAGCGAAGGGTGTAGGAACCAGACTCTTCAATCGTATGCTCGACTTTTGTCCAGTCGACCTCACCGGCAATAGGATTACCAATAACTTCATAGGGCCCTGAGGTTCCCTTGCGAATCGAGAACTGAAGAGTATCGAGCTGCCCCGAATCCAGATCCAGTTGCGACGAAACCTTCCAGTAGAAGCTAATCAAGCGGGGGCCACCTGAAACCTCCACGACTGTAGTCATCTCGCTGAGACCACCAGTCGGAACCGGGCCGGAGCGAGCAGCAGCGGATTGAGAACTGTCCAGTTGAACGGTAGTGGACTGACCAAACCAGGGGCTATCGGAGCCGCTTCCGTTGATCGTGCCAGGGAAGCCATCCTTCCATTCACGAAGCGATGGATCGTTCAAGCTGTCGTTCAATGCAACCTCCAATGGCACCTTTCCGACGAAAACATTATTTTCCTCCGACCGTGTGATATTATCGAGCTCATCGCTCTCGGGAACTTCGTCGAGCGCATCGACCTGCACACCCACATAGTAGTATCGTCCGGGCTCGACTTTATCAGAGATCTCTGTCGTCACCTCAAAAGTTTTCCCGCCGCCAGCGGCGAGACCGCCGGTTTCCACAAAGTCAAAAAGATTAATGGCGTCCTCCGGTGCAGTATCGCGGCTGGGGGCCATAAAAATACTAACTGTGTAATTCTGAGCTTCTACCGCGCTGAGCCCCTCGTTAATAACCTGAAACCGGATGTACAACTCACTTTTCTCTCCTGGCAGAGGCTCAACAATAAAGGTGCCGAAGACAGTATCCTCGCCTTGCTGTGCCGCTGGATCGAAATCGGGGTGATCCGCCGGCCCACCCACAAAGATCGGCAGTTCGCCATCGCCAACCAGGCGGGTAACGCGCAAGTCAGCGGCACGCGTGATGCTCACACCTGCTTGCTCGGAAAACGCGAAATTGTTGTCGGAATCGCTGAAAGGAGTTGCTTCGGTGAATTCGTCAACCACGTTCCCGCTGTCGACGCGAGCAATGACAAAGTAATCGGCGTCAGCCAGAGAGTCGGGCAGGGTGAACGAGGCACGGTAAACAAATTTCGTGCCATTCTCGAGAATCCCAAAGGCGTTCAAATCTCCGAGTAAGACATCATCGGCGTCGCCCGCCTCAGTATCCCGCGAGAGCCACACGGAGACGGCAAAATCATCGGGGAAGTCAAAATTAGCACCGCGGTTGAGACCAGTCACCGTCACAGTTAGGCGGTCACGCCGCAGCATGTAGGAGCCAGCCTCAAAGTCTATTTCGTCGATGACGTAATCCGGCAGCTCTATTTCAGGGCTGACCCGCAAATCATCGACAAAGACACGGTCACCTTCGGCGGCGACAGCCTGTTCATAGAAAAATCCAACAGGTGTATTGGCTGGAACGATGAAACTAACTTCGGACCAATCCCGCTGGCCGGACAAAGTCTCGGGAGCAGTTTGGCTCTCAGGCCGCAATGGCACCCGATTGGCACCAAAGAAGAGACGATTCTGACTGGAAGAGGTCTCCGCTTTCCAGCGGAAACTTACTTCGCGCGGCTCATCAAACTCAAAAGTCAGGGAGGTGAACTGCCCCGCTTCAAGGACGGGGCTACTCAGCGAATTACCGTTGACCGCCCCCGCGTCCACCTGGCCGAACCAGTTACCATCCCCATCTTGCGTCAAAATTGCAGGAACCGATTCATCGATGCCCGGGGTAGCGGCGTCATCGGCTGGCGGATCCGTCAGATCAAGTGCCTCTCTGAGCGAGAGGCCAGTCACCGCTAAGCTGGCGGTCGGGGTGAAGGCGGTGTTATTAACTTCCGACACTTCTTCGATGGCGTCGTCTGAATCAACGATGATGCCGAGGAAGAAGTTTTTACCTGTCATGACGCTCTCGGGCACGGTAACGGTGATTGTGCGGGTCTTCTGGGCTTCCGGCGTTCCGACGCTGCCGAGGCCGGAAATGAAGGGGAACTCAGCCCCCGGTGCGTCGGAATCGACCGGAAGGTCGAACACAGTGCCGACAAACTGATCATCAAATTCGGAGAGCACCGCGCGGTATTCGAAGCCGAAACCGGCACCTGCCGGAAGCGCACCGCGCCCATCATTGATGAAAGTGACGTCAAAAGCAAAGGTCTCCCCCGCTTCGATGGTAGCCGGAAGATGCCCCGCAAATTCAATCCGCAAGTCGGCCCGCACGGGCAGGACTGGCTCAGTTGCAAAAAAATTGTTTCCCTCATCCGACTCCTCCAGAACGTCGCCGGTATCGGCAGTGGCCAGTAAGCGGTAGTCGCCTGCCGGGAGGGCAGCGGGCAGCGTGCGCGTGACGGATAAGGTGACGGCTTCGTTGGCTCCAATGGCGTTGGGCAAGGGCACGGAGGGCCCCTCGTCAAATTCCTTCTGGCCTTCAGCCCCAAAAACCTCAGCCACCCCGAGGGCTAGGCGAATATCCCCGGCCTCTCCGGCTGCGATCTCTCCGGTGCCGTTGTTGCGGATGATCAGGTCGAAAGAAATTGTCCCACCGCTCGTGACGTCGGCAGGGTCGGTGTTGAGGGAAATAGATTCGATTTCGAGGTCGACCGCTCCCAGAACCGAAGGAGTAAAAGTAGTCGTCCCATTGGTATTGCCGATCCCGAGCTGTCCGCGGTCATTGTTCCCCGCCGAATAGACGAGGCCGTCGTCCAGGACGACGATCGTGTAGTCGAGTCCTGTGCCGACCGCTGCTATAGTCGCCCCGTTCGGTAAGTCAGAGTTAAGAAAAGTGAATTCAGAAAAACGGTTTGATCCTCCGGTTCCTGAAGCCCCCAAACCGGCTTTCACGCCCGTTCCATAAATCGCCCCTCCACCACTGGAAACGGCAACAGTGTGATCCACACCCGCCGAGACGCTCTCGTAAACCATGGATGAAAGCGTTGAGTTTATGGTCAAGGTCGGCGAACTGGTTTGTTGGATCGCGGTGCCGAAATTATCGCCTATCCCGAGGCTACCGAAAGCCCCCTGCCCCCAGGCATAAAGCTTCGAAGAAGAACCGAGGGCGAACGAACTGTGAATTCCGGCGTCCACCACCCGCCAGAACTGACCTGCTCCTGGTGGTGAAACGAGTGTGGGGCCGGCGACCGAACGGGTATGGCCAAGACCTAGCTGCCCTTCGGCGTTGCGTCCCCAGGCGTAAATTTGGCCGTAGGCAGCCATCGCAGAGTAACCGTGAATGGCCAGTGCATGATCCGCTCCTGCGGCAATCGCAATGAAGGTGTCTTTCGTGCTATCGCCGTCCTTATCCGCCAGCTTAACCGGAACGGAGCGGAAGTTCAAACTAACTCCGGGACCGAGTTGACCGAAGCTATTATTACCCCAGACCCAGATCTCCCCTGATTCATTCAGGGCGATGGAAAAACCACTGCCAGCGGCAACAGCCTTCCAGTTGTCTGCGGACCCGATCTGGGTGGGCACGCTGCGATTGGTCGTGTCACCTTGCCCGAGTTGCCCGCGGCTGTTGTCCCCCCAGGCCCATAGTGTCCCATCCGCCTTGACCGCAAGACTGTGGGCGGAATTCGAATTACTGTCGACTGGCAACAAGCTGACGGATACATCAACCCAGGGACCGGATTCCTCGGGGACCACCGGTTCGGGTCGGTCGATCTCCGTGCCGTCGCCGAGCTGACCGACATCATTCCCCCCCCAAGCAAACAGATCGCCGTTCTGATCGATATAAAGAACCGATTTGTATCCCGCAGATATTGTGCTCCCGGAAGCCAGTGCAAAGGTCACCATCCACGCCGTCAGATATAAGGTAAGGGTTTTTACTTGGGTCTTCATTTTCGGTTTACGATTAAGGTTTTATGAACGTCCCTCGACGGGCTACTTGGCATCGGAGTCGGACTGAATTTTCTTATTATCGTATTTTTTGATTAGAGCTTTCGCCTTAGCGGAACGCTCCGACTCGTTTTCTTTAATACGTATTTCTTCGAGGCGACGGAGTTGCTCCCGCTCTTTTTCCGAAATATCATACCCGGGAATGTCGCTCGGAAGAACACCCATTTCATTCAGAACCCGTGGATCTACGACCTCACGGTAATCGGTACCATCTGGATTGAGCGTTCTGGCTGTGATAAATATAATCAGGTTGCGCTGCGTAATATCATCCGAATCGCTTCGGAACAATTTACCGACTCCAGGCAAACTACTGAGGAATGGAACTCTGGAACCCGACTTCGACTCCTCATTTTGCGACAAGCCCCCTATCGCCAGTGTAAATCCGTCTTTAATCACCACATTCGTCTCTGCTTTACGCACATCGATAATTGGTTGCGGGCCAAGTTGGGTCTCCCGAATGCCGACCTGATTCGAGACTTCAGGGACAACTTTCAGGTTGATAAAACCAGCATCATTGACCTGAGGTGTCACTTCGATCATGGTGCCAAAACGAAGAGGCTCAGCAAGACCTTGGGCTTCCCGGGTTCCGGTTTCTGGGTTGAAATTAAATTCAATTTGAGGGACTTCGCGAACAATGTCGATTCGAGCGATTTTATTATTCATCGTAACGACAGTTGGGTTAGCGACCAGCTTTGAGTCGTTTGCTGTCTTTAAGGCGGATAAGACAATCCGGAATTGGTTGGCACTAAAAACGGCAGTATCAAAGCGCCCAGTTGAGCCTGCAGAAGTTAAATTGGCCAATGAATCGAAGGTCGAGCTGATGGTTTCCGTGGTCGCTACGGTTCTCGGAACCGCAGCGGTGTTTCCGTTGATAGACCCACTATTGGTATCGGTGTTTGTGCCCGAAGATATTCCGGATGCCGTCGATTGGTCGCTCCCAGACTGTCGACTTCGATCCCAATCGCGCTGGAATGGACCAGCCGAAGCTTGGTAACCGCTCAACGAAGCCCAGTCGACTCCGAGGTTCTTCACGTCGGAAGTGGTCACTTCAATAAACTTTGTTTCGATCATCACTTGTGCGGTTGGCTTGTCGAGACGATCAATAATCTCCTGGATTTTGTTCATGCGGGAGGGGCGCTCCGTGATGACCAGTGCATTGCTCCGCGCATCTACTTTGATCTGTCCTCCGGCCGCGGCATCGACGAGCGGGCCGATGGAGCCTTGGATCTCTTCGGCGCGGGCAAAATTAACCACAAACACACGGGTATCGACCGGCTCGGTCGTCAGCTCGTCAATGCTGATGACGCGTATGATATTGCGGTC
>Ga0307966_1000764_pt1 | contig 26302 bp, 22 predicted proteins | sample OrgLakmetagen646_FD_203141 | JGI IMG/M metagenome (GOLD analysis project Ga0307966, IMG submission 203141) | Saline water microbial communities from Organic Lake, Antarctica - #646 | ecosystem: Environmental > Aquatic > Non-marine Saline and Alkaline > Saline | place: Antarctica: Organic Lake... | reverse complement strand
TACAGTCAGTTCAAATGTGCTGCCGTTTGGCGTATTAAAACCTGTCACAAACAGTCCGGTATAATTCAGCGGATTTTGCAGCGAATCGGGATGTGTTGCAGGTATGGCTACCTGGCCGGTGATGTACGCCTCGGTAAATGTGTTTGTCTCAATCTTCACATTCACGGTATCCACACTGGCGTTCAGGTCGGCCACGCTTGCATCAGGATACTGATACACATTATTGGCAAAAGCGGTGAGCGTAACCCCCTGATGATCGATAATCATGTCCTGCACGCCAACTTCGGGCGGCCCACCTGCATTGGTTTCTATAGACTCAGGCAGTCCCACGGTGAAATTTTTGGCGTAAAATCCGCGCCATAAAGCTGTTGTATCCGGGCCGGTGTAATTTTCCGGGAACTCTATGCTGGCTGGATTCAGTGAGTCAGACATGTCATAATTAAGAGAATTTGCTTCAATAGTCATTCCCGCACCGTTTGCAAACTCTGCCTTGTCGAGGTTGCCCGTTAGAAGAAGGTTATTCCATGAGTAGCCGGTTCCACTTAGCGTTGCCGCCACTTTATCCGTCCCATTATCGGGAACCGGTAGTAGCCAGTCGCGTGTAAATTCACTCTGAATCTCTATTCCAAAAAGAGTAAACCCCGTATCGTCCCATTCGATAAATGTGCCTGGCGCAGGACTGTTTGGTTTCAGAAATGTAAAGTTGATGTCATTATTGGCGTTGCCTACAGTCAGGTCATCTACAATCTCAAGCCGTCCCTGCTGAAAGCTGATATCCAGCGGGTGAAACTCCAGGTCTTTTATGGCAAATCCTACGAGGTCCGCGTTGTTCCAGTCGGCCGGTGTTTCATAGGCGATGGACGCATTAAACTTCGATTTATCCGACTCAAAAGCGATCTCCATGATGGCAAACCAGCTGTCCGGGTCAAGTTCTACGCCGATCGGCGCCTCCAGAACGGTGGGCGTAATAGGTGTGCCGTTATATTCGTAAAAGGGCTGCTGAAGCATGAAGTTATGCACGGCGGCTACCTCAGGATGATTATAGGCAACAGAGTTTGTGGCCAGCGGTGACGCCCAGGCTTTTGGATAAGCAGGTGCATTTGGGTTAATGATTGATGTAACTTTGCCGGATGTAAGATGATTATTCACCGGATTCACTGTGATATTGGTAAACTCCACAGATACGTACGATTGAAGCCAGTCGATAAATACATCACCGGTTCCTGAAAACGGCCCGTTTCCAGTGATATCGAGGTTTTCTACCTCAAACTCCCCGTTTTCTCCTACAAAGAGCTGCTCGGGTTTTTCCTGGTCTTCTTCTTCCTCTTCTTCATTCTCCGGTGGATCCTCCCCACCGTCTTTCGGATCTCCATCCTGGCCTTGAGGATCCATATTATCAGTAAATATAGGCTGCTTGGTCTGAGGCGCTTTACTTCCACCAAACTTTATCTTTATCCCTGCATTGACAAACAAGCTGGTTTTGGGAGGCTGCTCGGTTTTCTCAATAAGCGGCGCCATTTCGAACTGGAAAAACATTTCTCGTGCATTATCAACCGACTGTACCCGACTCAGGTCCCGTTGTTGAATCGTAATTTCCTGGTTGGCGAATCTGTGCTGTATACCGGTTGTGAGGTGTAGTCCAAACCTCTCAGCACCCGGAATAGAATAGTTTATCTGGAATTGCGGTTTGAGGGATGCCGACCATTTTTTGAAATCATCTCCGGTGCGCATGTCATAGAGTGACAGGTCCACATCACTAAAGGAGCCGCCCGGATCTTGAAACCTTACTGAGCGTATAGGAGGCTCTGTATAGTTCAATGCGAAATCAAGGCCGGCCTTAAACTGCACGGGAAGCCTGTTGCCAAAATGCAGACGAGGTCCGAGTCCAATAAAAAAGGAGCTGAATTTATCTTTTGACCCCGTGATGGCTGTGAATTCTTCATACCCTTTGCGATACTGATCGGCACTAAATGACGGCTCGAATGAATCTAGTCCGGCATTTATGCCGATTCCCCAGCGGTCGGGAATGTAGCTGAGATCAAATTCTGGCTGTAAGTTTGTGGTGGCATCCGGATTATTTAAAAACCCTTTTCCAAAACCAAGATCCAGGGTAAAGGGGCGTTCTAATGACTGTGCTTTTATACTTTCGGTTGACAAACCGAGAGATAAAACTATTAAAAGCAGGTAGAGGAGATGAGTTCGCAGACAGTTTTGGATATTAAACATGCATCAGTGAATTGCATTAAATCCGGATTTTAAAACTAAAGGATGGATTACATTTTCAGCTGCAATCACGCCAACAGTAAATCCGCTGATAAAATAGGTTCGATGTTAATAAGCCGGCCGGGATCGGAAGGATCTGTTTTTTTAGGCTTCTCAGGCTTGGTTCTCTTATATCGACAGGTAGGTGTTTTAACTTAAGTCAATGGGGTAGGGTGATCTAAAAGCTTACGCCTTCACGCATTTGTTGCGGGTCAGCGGGTTTGTGGAACTGGGATCTATCCGCATGAAGAGTATTTGGAGCCGATGATTTAGTTATGAATGGTGGGAATAGCCAAAAGAATTTCGATACCAACCTCCGACATGGTGCGGTTTTTCTGCAAACATCGATGCGGAGGTTTTAGAAAAAAATAGGCTGTTTGTTGCCCCGAGTTGTGTCGGTCTGCATAGCAGCCCTCCTGACCCGGGGCTATGCGTGTTCGACACTTTCAGCGTCAGGAAGATCCCCGTCTGCACGCTGTTTCGACGATCGAGCACTCAGCCATGTAGCTTTTTAAAAGAGTTCATTCTCAATCGGGAGAGGGACAGGCTGATGATGTTACCGTGCCATAATTTTATTAACCTCCAATCGGAAATCTCCCTCTTGCTTATCGCTGATCAGAAACCCGTATCGCTTGATTGCAGATGGATCGAGGTCAGGAACATGTTCAGGAGTTCTGCCGCGGAAGGTTGCGATGAACTGATTGAGTGGTAAATCTACTTCAATCCATTCGCTCTCTTTTGTTTCGAACCGCTGCTCGTATGACCATTGATGAACAGAGGTTTGATCTCCGGTCTGGAGCCTGAAACTGTACCGATTTCCATCACCTAAAACCAACAGTCGGATACTTTTAAAGCCTGCCAGGTTTATAGCTTCGTGATTTTTAACTGAGGCAAACCCGCCGTTATTTTCAAGAGATACTGTGCCGATGAAGACACCGTTTCCATCTTTATTAATCTGAAACTGGCTTGATGATTTGCCACCCATCACGCCGTCGTTTGTGATGATCCACTTCTGGGCGGCAAGATTTGAAAAATCGGTAATAAATCGCGGTTCGGGTGATTTCATACAGTGACGTTTGTTAGTCGTTTAAGTGATCCAAGCAAAATGATAGAGTAAGCCGTTCCGGGAGGAATTAGTCCCTGAGATTTCGTACCGTTGAGCTGAGATTGTTCCATGAATTCAACCAGTCGAATGTCAAGACAGCAAACCTACACGATCAGAGTCGAAAATATTCCGATTAAAGTCACTAAAAAAAATGTAAAGCACCTGCGTATGGTCGCGTACCCATCACGCAAGAGCGTACGCATTTCCAGCCCGATGCATCTGGACCACAAAGAAATTGTTGAATTTGCCGAGTCAAAAACGGGCTGGATAAAAAAGCATTTTGATAAGCCGGTCGTTGAGAACCGGAAATTAACGGAGCAGTATACCGATGGCAGCACACATTTCCTTTGGGGAGAACCGTTTACGCTTCAGGTTGTTGATGGTGCTCAGAGATTTCATGTAGTCCGGATTGATTCGAAAACCGTGGAGATGAACGTGAAATCCGGAAGTGGCCTGCAGATCCGCGAACGGGTGATGCGCGAGTGGTACCGGCGAGAATTGAAACGGCCCATCCCGGCGCTTATTAACAAATGGGAGCCGGTAATGAATGTGACTGTTAAGGAGTGGAACGTAAAAAAAATGAAAACCCGCTGGGGCACCTGCAACACCCGGGCCGGCAGAATCTGGATCAGCCTTCACCTGGCAAAGAAATCTCCGGAGTTCCTGGAGTATATCATCGTCCATGAAATGACGCACCTGCTTGAACGGGGACACACTCGGCGTTTCTACAGGCTGATGGATTCGTTTCACCCGGAATGGCGGCCCATTGATAAGCGGTTGGGCGGGCGCCATTGGAAAAAGCATTCATGATTCCCGCAAGGATATTCCTTCAAACATTGAGATCAATTTCTGAAAAGACACCCTGACCATCCATGAAAAAAACATCACTTTTGTTGTTTCTGATTATTTCGGGCCTCACTCTCACACAGTGCCAGACGTACGATCGCAGCGACTTTCCAGTAGAGGATATACAGCGTTTGACTGAAAACTTTAACGGCGATGTTGGGATCTTTCTCATGGATCTGGAGTCAGGCACCACATTTGAAATGAATGCCGATACGCTCTTCCCAACTGCGAGTACCGTTAAGATTCCGATCATGATCGGAATCTTTGACAAGATCGAAAAGGGAGAACTAATGTACGACCAGATGCTTACTTACGATGGCGAGCATGATGATACGTGGGGGAATGATCTGATTAACCAGCTGAAGCCTGACGCGGAAGTTGAACTGTCTAAACTTGTTCATCTGATGATGAGCACATCGAACAATACGGCCAGTCTCTGGAATCAATATTTGGCTGGGTCAGGGACTGAGATCAATTCATTGATGGATAGCCTTGGGTATGAGAGTACCCGCGTGAATTCCAGAACAGACGGCCGTCAGGAAGATTGGGAAGCATACGGCTGGGGCCAGACTACACCGAGGGAACTTGCACAAATGATGGGTCAGATTTACAGGGGAGAGATGATTAGTCAGGCAGCATCGGAACAGATGTACAGAATCATGACGCGTAATTACTGGGACGGCGAGGCGCTTTCACAAATTCCACCGTATGTTCAGGTCGCCTCAAAAAACGGAGCTGTATCAGAATCAAAATCAGAGGTTCTTCTGGTAAATGGCCGGTCCGGAGATTATCTGTTTGCTGTGATGACGAAAAACCAGGTGGATGCCGGATATGAGGACGATAACGAAGGGTTTCAGTTACTGCGTGATATATCAAAAATAGTATATCACTATTTTGAACCAGATGACGACTGGTCACCGGTTCTATAGCGGGGAAGAATGAATATGATATGTCTATAAAAAAACACCCCTGGCCTATCAAGCCAAGGGTGCTAGCTATCAGTAACCACTAAATTATTCTTCAGACCTCTATATCTTATGTTGCTGTTCGAGGGATGAAATCTGTTTCACGAGCATCTGCATTAATCGGGCCCTTTCCCGGCTGTGCTTTTGATATTTACCATCTGACAGGTTTTTTGCCAGCTCTATAAGTTCCTGCCGTGTGTGGTTGAGTAACGATTCCGTATCAAACTGCATCTGTTGATTTTCCGATTCAGGTTTCTGTTTTTTTTCTCTTGCTGCCATACCATCACCTGAAATTGCTAATTATACCTTCTGTTTCTCATAAGTTTGGCTTCCATACTGTGTTGAGTATGAGGTGCTGCAAGGAGGCGCTCTTTTGCAATCGGTTTTCCGGTAACTTTACAGATGCCGTACGTACCATTATCAATTCTAATTAACGCCCGTTTCAGCTGCTTCACAAAGGCTTGGGTCCGTTCAAGAAGTCGTAGGTTCACATCAAGTGCGGCTTCATTTGAACCGAGATCTGCAAAATGGTGCTGGCTGGATGAATAGTCTGCACTTCTGTTTTCGCGCATCTCGCGTACACTTTGCATTAAAAAATCTATCTCTTCATTTGCATCAGCGATCTTTTTTTGGATAAGCGACCTGAATAATGAAAGCTCTTCAGGACTGAAAGGTGATGTTCTTGTATTTTCAGGTTGTTGAATTGTAGCTTCCATTGTTCTGTGGTTTTGATACAGTTAATCATCTAATCTGTAATCAAAATGAAAACTATTAAGAAGACATTGTATCGGGGGAGCTCTGATGTTATTGTAGGAGTATTTCCTACGCAGCAGGCTCTGCATCAGCCGCGCGAGATAAGGAATAAAAGCTAAAAGTGGTAGGTTTTACTAATGTAGGTCTGCAGCAGTGAATCTTCCGGTTGGCAGTTTACTATTACTTCTTTCTGTTTCGCCCTTTTTTCATCCGGATCCATATTTCTGAACCTGTCCAGCCGGTAAATCCGCCGACAGCCATGGCAAGCAACAGGGAGAGACTCAAATTGCTGTGAGACATATTGTTAACAATAACATCGATAACGAACCTGAGAATGACGGCCAGCATGTATCCCATGACAAATGTGCCGATAATATCTCTTTTGGCCAGATTGAAATAGAGAAAAGTGCCAAACGCACCAACGATTCCAAGAAAACACCAGGTTAACAAAAAAACTGGGTCAAGAAAATCAAGTTGACTTGCGGGAATTGTGGAGATGGGGATGCCCGCAGCAACAAGTGCCACAATAATGGAAATAAAATTATGATTCTTCGACTTCAAGCGTTCAGTTAATTTGGATTTAAAAATGCTGATTTAAGAGCCGAAATTTATGAATTATACCTGCCAATTCATTCCCCGCATATCGATTATTATTTATCCTGTAAATAACCTATCCATCAAAGACATAGGTTTCTTTGCTACGCAGGAATTTAACGGCCAAACAAACTTTCCGGTTCAAAATTGATAATTAGTAGTGAAATGCTGTTCTGAGTATTTGTATCGGGCGTGGGAAAGCAGTTGTGCGTTTGGTTTGGTAGATCAATTTTTATTTATTGACTATCAGACTTCAGATTATCAATTAATTTAAGTGACAGGAATGGAGAAGAACACAAACGGTGACTCAGCAAATTTTGGTCGGGTACTTTTTTATTCACTTGTCGCGGCAATAGGAGGCTTTCTGTTCGGGTTCGACAGCGGGGTAATCAATGGTACAGTTGATGCTCTCCAGGTTGCGTTTAATTCGGATGCTGTTGGTACCGGTTTTAATGTTGCGTCTATGCTTCTTGGCTGTGCGGCGGGAGCATTTTTTGCCGGAACACTGGCGGATAAATTTGGCCGTAAGCCAGTCATGATTGTCACGGCAGTCGCATTTATTATCAGCGCCTGGGGATCAGGGATATCATCAAGCTCAACAATGTTTGTCTTCTTTAGAATTACCGGTGGCCTTGCTGTGGGTGCCGCAAGTGTACTGGCACCGGCTTATATCAGTGAAATTGCCCCGCCTAAGATACGTGGAGGGCTCGCAACGCTTCAGCAGCTGATGATTGTAGTAGGACTTTTTGTGGCGTTTCTGAGTAACTATATGATTGCAGGTTCGGCGGGTGGTGCCTCTGATGTTTTCTGGATGGGGTTTGATGCTTGGCAGTGGATGTTTTGGGTAGAGATCTTACCCGCTTCGGTCTTTCTTTTGTCACTGTTCTTTATCCCGGAATCCCCGCGATACCTTGTGGCATCCGGTCGTATTGAGGAAGCAAAAAAAGTACTGGGGAGCGTCTCGGAAAAAGCGGGGCTGGACGACAAAATTGCCGATATTCAATCCACGCTTGATGGCGTCAATCAGCCAAAGCTTTCGGATATCATCAACAAATACACCGGTAATATTCACCCAATTGTGTGGGTTGGTTTAGGCCTGTCTGTACTTCAGCAGTTCACAGGCATTAATGTAGTATTCTATTATGGCTCAACGCTCTGGCAGGCAGCCGGATTTACCGAAGAAAATGCCCTGCTGCAAAACGTTATAAGTGGTTCTGTAAATGTGATGTTCACATTTGTTGCCATCGCGCTGGTTGATAAGGTAGGGCGTAAGCCTCTGCTTATGATCGGGGCTATAGGGCAGGCTATAATGCTTGGAATACTGGCCGTCATTTTTGGCACGGCAGGTATATCGGAGAGCGGTGCCCTTCAGCTCAACGATACGATGGGGCTTTATGCGCTTCTCGCCGCCAACGGCTATATTGCATGCTTTGCATTCTCATGGGGCCCAATCATGTGGGTAATGCTCGGTGAAATGTTTCCCAACCGTTTCCGTGGATCCGCACTGGCATTTTGCGGGCTCTCGCAGTGGATGGCCAACTTTACCATCACAATGACATTTCCGGTCTTTCTGGCGAATATCGGACTCGGGTTATCCTATGGGATTTACGCGTTCTTTGGGTTCGTTGCCTTCTTTTTCGTGAAGTACTTTGTTACCGAGACTGCAGGGCGTAGTCTTGAGGATATATCTCGTGAGTCGGAAGGAAGAACTCAGTAATTAATAGGTTAAAATGGCCTCTTGATCTACCCAGCCGTAGAGGCCGTTTTCCAACCGCACGTAGTACCATTCTCCATCTGTGTCAGGAGCCTTTTCGCTGGTGTAAACTCTCATGGTATAGCCTTCATATGCTGTACTGACAACCGCTGAATTGATGTCCGCCCGGTCATACACTGTCGCCTGATCTTCTACAGTAACTCCCGTGTCGTACCAGCTATTCTGCAAGGATAAAAAGATGGAAAAGAAAATGAATAAGCATGTTAGCAATGCTGAGGCGTAGCTGAGTTTTTTTAAGGGTTGTTTATAGCCGGGGCGAAACCATGCGGCGAGAAGCAGCCCCGATGTGATGTTCAGCAGCAGCAGTCCGATTACCATCAGCCCCGTGCTTCCAAAATAGTGATCCAGCAGATTAAAGAAGCGATCCCAGGGAAGCATAGGCAAAACTGCAGAGCGTCGGCTAAATTGATTTTCAATACGCTCAAGCGCCTCTTCAGCCAGTGCTTCAGTTTCGTCGTATTCAGCGGCTTTGAGCATATAATATTTTGCTTTCCCGAGGCTGTCGAGCTGTACGTATGCAACGCCTAAGTTTAGCCAAAGTGCCCCTGAAAGATCACCCTCCTGTTGAATCTTATTATAGTGATCAATTGCTTCCATGTACTCTTGTTCTTCAAGAAGAGTGGTCGCCCGGTCGAACGCCGCCTGCTGGCCAAAGGCTGCAGCCGCCTGAAAACTGAGAAACAGAGTGAGGATAGAGATGAAATATTTCAAAGCGCCTTCTTTAAGTCTGTGATCAGTTGTTCTGCTTTCTGAATGTCGGACTCGATGTCATCTTTTCCGCCCGTTGGTGCAAAACTGATGGTATTGCACTTGTCAAGAATATACCGCGTTGTTTTAAGTGTCTGACCGTTGACTGATTGCTGCTCAATATTTTCGATCAGATCGCTGTCACTCAGTCCCGCTTCAGGCAGGCCAAGTTTATCACTAACATATCCTGAAACAGCTTTGTGAATTTGATTGTAGAGTTCTTTTGTTTCTCCGCCGTCGGCAAGCTGATTTCGTGCCTGTTCAAGGCGTTCCGTGGCTACCTTCTCGGCAAATTCTGACCGCCTGAACCGGTCATCACCCGTTAAACGATCAATGTAGTGTTTTCTCCAGCGCCCCACGATAAGTGCTAAAAAGGGAAGCATCAGAAAGATCCAGAACCATGTTCGTTGATAAACTGCGGTGGACTGTTCGGTATACCAGGTGGCAAGGCCCGTAACAGGTTGAAACCTGTTGACGGACTGACCTGCAGTTGATGACGCAACAGGCGCGGGCGTTACATCCAGCTCAATTGCCGGAAGAGTCCGGTATCTATAGCGGCCGGCTGAGGGATCGTAGACCGCAACCCGCTCTGATGGTATTGTAAGCGACCCTGGAGTACGGGTTACCAGCTGCTGGGTGTATATCTTTTCGCCCCGGATCGTAAGCCCGACGCGTTCTATGGAGTTAGTTTCATTGGGAGTGAAGGTCTCGATTTGATCGGGTAGGGTAAACTCGGGACGGCGAATTAACTGTATATTTCCTTCGCCCGAAATTCGGGTCTCCAGTTCGAATGTTTCACCGGTTTCGATGCGGGTTTTATTGACTGACCGCTCAACCTGTATATCGCCAACAGCATTAATATTAACAGATGACTCCTCCCGCTCCGGCAGCGGCCGAACCGAAAGTTCAACCGGCTCAGAACGTAATTCAACCCGCCGCTGGTTGGTTCCGGAGCCAAAGAAACTGCCAAACGGATCGCTTCGGTTTGTCTGGGTGCGCATCCCGACGGTCAGGCCATATTCATTCAGTGTTAATGTGCCGTTTCGTGAGGGGAAAAGCGCGTACCTCAAAAGGGTCGCTTTTCTATAGCGGACGCCACTCAGGATGGTGGATTCAGCCCGGGGCTGAGAAACATTTTCAAGATCTTCTTTCCAGAATCCATCGGTGCTCCACCCAAATGCCGGCTGAAACGAAGTGACCTCAATGCCCTGCTTAAAGTAGAGAACGACGTTAGCCACAATTTGCTGGCCCGTTACGGGTTCATTATCATCTACTTCAACCTGAACGAAAATGTCCGGCATTTGTGGCCCGCTGTCAGAGAGATTTCCTTTTTCAATTACTTCAAAACTGATAGGGCTTGTTTGACGAGCCTCTCCGTCAATGACAACCTCAATTGACGGAAGAGTGTAGGAGCCTGTGCTGGTGGCGATAAGCGTATAGATGTAAGAAGTTGTCCGGGATGTCCGTCCGTTAACAATTGAAATGCTTGTACTTCTGGATGGATTTGAAGAAATAACACGAGCTCCATCAACCATGGGCAGCTGGGGCAGCTGTGTGCTGTGCGTGCCCGAACTCTGAACTTCTATACTGAGTGTAAACTGTTCACCTGTAAAAATCTTTGTTTCAGACAGGACTGCATCCAGAGAAACATCCTGAGCCTGTGTCTGGACCGGCTGAAGTACAGGCAGGACAGACATCATTAAAAGAAACAGAAGAGGGCCGTTTATAAAATTACCAATCTTTATCATTTGAGGATCCGGGGTCTGCGGCTTCTTTTTTCCTGTTTTCAAGTATCTCCCGTTCGAGCTGTTCGAGGGCGTTTAAAATATTCTCAGCTTCCTCCTGACTTATCTCGCCCGGCTGGGGCACATCCTGCTCTCCTGCTTCCTGGTCCTGTGGAGTACCCTCGCTTTGATTATCCTGCTGATCCTGGTTCTGCTGCTGGTCTTCATTTTGTTGTTGATCCTGCTCTTGTTCCTCTTCATTCTCATCTTGATTTTCAGATGACTCCTGTTGCTGTTGTTGCTGCTCTTGCTCCTGCTGTTTTTTCACCGACATCTCATAGTTGTGCTTTGCGTCCGGGTCGCCCGGATTATTTCGCATGGCACTTCGGTAAAAATCCAGAGCCTCTTCATACATTTCTGCTTCTGAAAGCGCGGTTCCGGCGTTATAATCAGCTCTGGATTTCTCTTCCGGGTTATCCATCAGCTGTTTCGCGGTCTGGAATGCCTGAACAGAAGCTTCAGACTCTCCCATTTTCGCCAGCGCACTGCCGAGATTAAAATGTAGACGTGCATCATCAGGGTTTTCGTCGATCGCTTTTCTGTACAGTTCTGCGGCTGTTTCATAATCACCGCTTCGAAAGGCGTCATTCGCTTTCCTCGCATCGTTTAAGGAGGAAGCTGATAACATAAAGGCAAGAATAATCAGAATAAAAATTCTCATATAATGGGTCAGGCCGGGGGTTTTAAATTAGGACGAATAATTTTTATTCGCTTTCAGCGAGTGCTAACGTTTCATCATCCATTTTCATATTTGTAAATATATTTGAGACGTCATCGTTCTCGTCAAAGCTGTCCATCATCTTGAGATTGGTCCGTGCGGTATCGGGTTCCGCCTTGACTTCGGTGGCCGGAATTCGAATTAAGTTTGCAGATTCAACTTCGATACCCTGATCTTCAATTGCTTCACTCACATTAAACAACTCTTCTCTTCCTGTGATGATCTCAACATACTCCTCTTCATTGATCACATCTTCAGCTCCGGCTTCTATGGCGATAAGCATCAGTTCATCATCATCCATGTCGGAGTTCTCAATCTTAATTGACCCTTTTTGATCAAACATGTAGGCTACAGAACCGTCTGTGCCCAGGTTGCCGCCATGCTTGGTAAATATATGGCGGATTTCACCAACCGTTCGGTTCAGATTGTTACTTGTAGCTTCAATAAAATAGGCAATACCGCCGGGTCCGTAACCTTCGTAGGTAACCTCTTCATAGTTCGCAGAACCGTCATCCAGTTCCCCGGTGCCCTTTTTTATCGCCCGCTCAATATTATCTTTTGGCAGGTTTACACCTTTTGCGTTCTCAATAGCAAGAGACAGCCTTGGATTAGCATCCGGATCACCTCCGCCCACACGTGCGGCAACCGTAATTTCCCGGATGTGCTTTGTGAAAACTTTGGCCCGCTTAGCGTCCTCTTTTGCTTTCTTGTGCTTTATATTGGCCCATTTGGAATGTCCTGCCATGACTGATAGAGCTGTAGGGTTGAAATGTAATTTATTAAGCTTTAAATATAAGAGAAAAGCTAATTTTCACCTAATGCCTTAAAAGCTAAGATTATTTGACCAGATCGAACACTTTCTTGTTTAGAATGCAGATATTCAATGCTGAAAGACAGACGGAATCAGAAGCAGCCTGCATCATGAGCTGTATATCAGAATTAGCTGTTAAAAAAGCGTGCCTTAAGATCACAAACCTTTACAAAGTCTTTGAACGTATCCCTCGGTTATTTTGTCTAACTTGGAGTAGAAATTTTACAGTGCAAATCATACAAACATGAATATTGGAATTGTCTGTTATCCAACATTTGGCGGAAGCGGTGTTGTTGCTACAGAACTTGCGAAAGGTCTTGCGAATAAAGGACATACGCTTCATATTTTGAGCTATGCCCGGCCTGCTCGTTTAGACTCATTGCGAACAGACATTACGTTTCATGAAGTAGATCTGAGCAGCTATCCGCTCTTTGAATATCCCCCTTATGATCTGGCCCTGGCCAACGTGATGGTCAACCTGATCAAATATGAAAAGCTTGATGTGCTTCATGTGCACTATGCAATTCCTCACGCCACAAGCGCGTATCTTGCAAAACAAATACTTGGAGAGCAGGCAGCTCATGTGCCGATTATAACCACTCTTCACGGCACAGATATTACCCTGATTGGCAGCGATCCGAGTTATAAGGATGTAGTTGATTTCTCGATCAACCAGAGTGATGGAGTGACGGCCGTTTCTGAGTATTTGAAGCAGGAGACATACAATAAATTTGATATCAGGAAAGATATCGAAGTGATCCCGAATTTCATTGATCTTGAGCGGTTCAAAAAATCAAATAAAACCCATTTTAAAAAAGCACTCTGTCCAAACGATGAAAAAGTGATTACCCACGTCTCTAATTTCAGAGAGGTGAAACGGGTTCCGGATGTTATTTCAACCTTCCACAAAATTATTGAGGGTGGCGTTGATGCAACATTATTAATGGTTGGTGATGGCCCTGACAGATCACGAGCCGAGCAGAAATGCAGAGAGCTTCAGGTTTGTGGTAAAGTCCGTTTTCTCGGAAAGCAGGAGCAGGTAGAGGAAGTTTTGTCGATCAGTGATCTGTTTTTAATTCCGTCGGGCAGTGAAACGTTTGGCCTTGCGGCTCTGGAAGCCATGAGCTGCGGCGTACCGGTAGTGAGTTCCAATATCGGCGGTCTGCCGGAAGTGAATGTCCATGGTGAGACAGGTTATCTATGTGATCTCGGAGATGTGGATGCGATGGGTGACTATTCACTGAAAATCTTGAAGGATAAAGAGCTTCATACTGAGTTATCCAACAACGCCAGAAAGCGTGCCGAACATTTTGAAGAGAGTCGGATTGTTGAGGTATATGAGCAGTACTATAAAAGTGTTCAAAAAACGTTGCTGTAAGTAGTTCGAACAAACAGATTCATTTGATATAAAAAAAGCCGCAGTTTATAAACTGCGGCTTTTTTTGTTGGTCAGACAATTGATCTAGATCTCTGGATTCTCAGGAGTATTCGTATTTGTCTGGCGTTCCTGCTCAGGGTACGGGTAGTAGTTTCTGTTTCGTTCAGCTGACAGTGGCGGATTATCCTGAACGGCTGGTCGGTTGAGGCGTCGCATATCCTCAAGACTTAAGCCCGAAAGGTAGAGTTCAGCCCGTCGCTGCCGGTAAATCTCTTCGAACAGATCAGCATCTGATGTTCCGCCTGAGTAAGCCGGGAGGTTAGCCCCGATTCCATAGAGGTCATCTGAAGAAATTTTAGTGCGAACAGCATCAATCTCGTCCACAGCCAAACCGGGTTGATCTGTTTTTACATAGGCTTCAGCACGGATCAGGTTCATCTCGCCGGGCCGGTATACCGGAATTGGACTCGATGCAGTTGAAAAGAATCCCTCAAGCACATCGGTCTCAAATTCATTTGGGCTGCTTAGTGTGCCTGCTTCAGTAAGGAAGAAATTGAGTCGTTCATCACCGGCTTCAGTTAGTCCCGAGCCTAAGAGGTCTTGCGGAGCGTATTCTTCAATGATGAAAACATCTTCAAACAGTGGATTGCGTGACGTGGAGCCGTCGAAGAAGAAGACAGACTCTGCTGAAGGGTCAACATTGTCAGCTGATTCGATGGCAAGCTGATTATTTCCCGCCATGAGATAATACCGTGCCAGAAGCGCCTGAATTGTATTTTCAAGTTCGAACCCCTGTGTTCGGAAGGTTGTGGTCGGTGTCGTTGAGCTGATTACATTTTCTGCGGTTGTCAGTAAACTGATAGCCTCAGCAAGAACATCATCCCGGGAGAAAAATTCGGCACTGCCCGATGCATTCGTATTGATGGGTGACTGTTCAAAATTACTGACCAGAAAACCGAGTGACATCGCCTTGTATATATGGGCGATTGCCAGTATTTCAGTTCGCTCGGCATCAGAAAACTGAACATTTTCAACATTGTTGATGATTTGTGATGTCATGTCAACAACCCTTAAAAGACGCGACCAGTTCTGCAGGATGTTGGCATTGTCATCCTCAAGATCCAAACCGCCATCCTCCAGGTCAACAAGATTGGTGAAGGTGGTATTTATAGCAAGCTCACGGGTTGAAACGGCAGGCGTTCGAATCACTGCAGGCAGGGCCGTTTCTTTAAAATAACCCTGCATACCCGTGGTGAACGAAATAATCCCTTCACGAGACGACAATACTTCATCGTCAGTAGCCGTGTTGGGGTCGGTTACGTCAAGGCTGCAGGAAACGAGTAGCAGCATTGCAAGTACAGTAAAACTAAATTTTAAATATGTCATTTTGAATATCATTATTTTTGGGACTGGAGATTAAAAGTTGGCTGTAATTCCAAATTGAATGCTTCTTGGAATCGGGACTTCTACAAAGTCGAAGCCACGAACAGCTGTCCTTTGTCCGGCAGTATTTATTTCAGGATCATACCCGCTGTAACTGTCAATGCTGAGAAGGTTTCGACCCACAAGTGAAAATTGAACACTTCGCAATCCGAGAAATTCAGGGGCTACCGTATAGGCTACAGCCAGTTCCCTAAGCTTCAGATAGGATCCGTCCTCAACCCAGTTTTCATAAAGACCGAATACGCGTCCGCTATATCCGGCTGGCAGATCTCCTTCAAGTTCTCGTCCATAAGGATCCTGGAGCGTTCCAAATGCGCTGAGAGCAGCAAGCCGCCGGGTAAAGTTGAAGACGTCATTTCCATAAACGAAATCCCATTGCATGCGAACATTCCAGTTCCCGGAAATATTAACATCATTGATGAATGAGCCGGAAAAGTCCGGATTAGGATCACCGATTACTTTATTACCATCTCCGCGTACGGGCAGATTATTTTCATCAGTTACAATATCGCCATTGGCATCCCGCTCAAAAAACGAACTGTAAAATACACCGAGTGCTTCCCCGTTTTTAGCCGCTGATTGGCCAAAAGAACTTCCCAGAATCAGGAAATCGTTTTCAATACCATCCACCTTATTTTCATTTTTGGAAAATGAAACGCTTGATGTCCATTGTAATTCCCGCGTGTTGACGGGGACAGTTCTGAGCGCAATTTCAATCCCCTTGTTATCAAGAGTGCCAAAGTTTCCAAGCCGGGAAAGGAACCCGCTGGATGGAGAAATCGACCGGGTGAGAAGCAGATCGTCGGTTTGTTGATTGTACCAGGTAAATTCCAATCCAACCCTGTCGTTCAGAAAGTTTGCGTCAACTCCGAGCTCAAGCTCAGTCTGGCGTTCCGGTTTAATATCCAGAGCTCCCTGCTGTGATGATGGCAGCAGGGCATTCCGCCCGTCTACCGATGTGGGAGAGAATCGTGTGAACCGGTCGAATGGCCCGATCGCAGTCAGGCCGCCGGATGTACCCAGCGATGCCCGTAGTTTAAATGAGTTTATGGCCGAGCCGAACGTATCCTGCCAGAACTCTTCCTCAGAGATGAGGTAGGAACCGCTTATCTTTGGATAAAATTGCCATCTTTCACTTTCTCCAAAAGCTGATGATGCGTCAATCCGCCCGGCACCTGTTAAAAAGAGCTTATCACCGTAGCCAAACGTTTGCTGCGCAAAAACACCATAAATGATATTTTCACCGCGTGACTCTCCAGGCTGATCAAAATCGCCGCCACCACTTACAACCTCAATAAAGGGACTGAACTGACGTGCTTGCAGCCCGATAGTTGAAAAATCTTCGTACTGAAGGGTTCCGCCAACAAGAGTTGTTGATTCTATATCAGAGGTAATATCTCCCTGGTACCGCAGGTTAATATCATTGTTAAATTGCAAAAATTCTCGCTCGGCACGCCGTGAAAATCCCTGCCCAAGACCCGGAGCAGTGGTTCCGGTTGGAATGAAAAATGTACTTACCTGGCTGTATGTGTCAACACCGGAGATATATTCAACCGAGAAGCCATCGTACGGGGTAAGTGTTAGTTTGGCGTTTGCCCCCACGCGGTTTACGGTCTGATTAATATCGTACCTGTCGACGACCTCAAGTGGATTAGCTAATACAAATCCGCCCGGATATATACCTGTTTCAGGGTCAGGTTTTGGATCGATGGTGTTTGGCCCGAAAATAAAACCTGTTAGTGCACCGTAATTATCATTCAGCCCACCATTGGGTATCTCCTCACTGTTACTGTAAGAGTAGTTTGTCCCGAATGACAGGGTGGCCCAGCTGCTCAGATCCTGGTCAAGATTGAGTCTTGTCGTAGCTCGCTGGAAGTTGGTATTATTAACGACACCGTCATTATTAAAGTAGGAGCCCGACAGAAAATAGCGGGTTGAGCTTTGTCCACCTGAAATAGAGAGGTACTGTTCACTGCCTGTTGCTGTTCGGAAAATATCCTCTTGAGCATCATATCGTTCAACCGGATCACCATTCGAGTTAAACGGCACACTGTTGACCTCCAGTGTTTTTCGAACCTTGTCTACAGAAAATTTGCTGGAATAGCTGATCCGGGGTTCGCCCGACTGACCGCGCTTGGTGAATATCTGAACAACACCGTTATTTGCCCGCGAACCATAAAGTGCGGCTGCAGCAGCACCCTTTACGACCTCAATACGCTGAATGTCATTAGGATTCAGGTCAACAAGGCGGTTTTGTGAGTACCCTCCCAGGGATAGTAGTTCGGGAGAGTCATTATTCATGATCATTCCATCTACGATATAGAGTGGATCCGCAGAGCCAAGCAGTGTACCGGTACCGCGTAAACGGATACTGATGCCGCCGGCCGGATTTCCTGAGTTTTGCTGCACCAGGGCGCCGGCAATTTTACCCGACAGAGCACGATCGAGAGACGAGGCTCCCGTCAGGTTAATATCGTCAACATCCAACGTTGAAATGGTATTGCCAAGCTGCCGTTTACTCGTAAGAGCAGAAGCACCTGTAATTACAATTTCATCGCTTCCAAGGATATCTTGATTCAGCTCTATAGTCCCGAGATCAATCGTACGATTTCTTCCGAGTGTTATTGGCATTGAGCGGCGAGAATAGCCTATATAGCTAATTAACAAGGTATAGTCGCCTTCTTCGAGGGAGGCTGTAAATTCAAAATTTCCATCCATATTAGTGGACGTACCAATAGTGGTGTTTTGGAAGTTAACGCTTGCACCGATAAGGGTCTCCCCGGTCCGGCTGTCTGTAACAGACCCGCTGATGTTATACGTAGCAGTCTGAGCAAGTGCGACTACCGGCAAACATATTAGGATTAAAAAAGTTTGTAGCCTTTTTTTCATGATGAGCAAATATGATTACTGATTGTGATGAGTAGAAATAGATTTTACATGAACCTATAGTAAAATTCCAAATATTAATAATTGGAAGCAGTCTCAATTAATTCCCGGGACAATTACCACTGCAATAAAAAGATGTGATGTACGAACCTGAACGTTTTATAAAGTATGATGAAGAATAAGTTCAAACGTTAGTCAGGCATTATGATCCCATCAACTCGCGAACGACCTCATCACCAATAGCAAGACCAGCTGTAGCTGCCGGACTCGGTGCATTTAAGACATGTACCTGATCCGATCGTTTTTCAAACCAGAAGTCATCCAGAATATCGCCATTCTTTTTGAGGGCCATTGCACGAACACCGGCCGGGGAGGGCTTGATATCATCAATGGTTAAAGAAGGGATAAGTTTTTGAAGATTTTGCAGGAAGGCGCGTTTCGAAAACGAGCGGTAATACTCATCGATTCCCTGCTTCCAGTGTTGTCCGGCAAGTTTCCAAAATCCGGGAAAGTTGACTGTTTCTATCGTATCCTGGAAGTTGAAGGATGTTTTTTCATACCCCTCCCGATTGAAGGCAAAGACCGCATTGGGTCCGCATTCAACGCCCCCAAGCGCCATCCGGGTAAAATGTACGCCTAAAAACGGAAATTCAGGATTGGGCAGGGGATAGATCAACCCTTTGACTTTGTGCTGTGCCTCCGGCGTAAGCTCATAGTATTCACCTCTGAAGGGGACAATCTGAATATGGGGCTCAACACCGGCAGATTTTGCAACAAGGTCGCTCTGCAACCCGGCACAATTTATAATCTGCTTTGAATGAAACGTCTCACTATCGGTCTTTACCCTTAGAGAACCATTGTCAGAGAATACGCCATTTACTTCCTGATTAAACAATATTTTATTGCCCGGCTGATCGGTTATCAAATCGGCGAGTACCCTGCAAACTCCCCTGTAATCAACAATACCTGAACAGGGTACCCGTATTGCTTCCACTCCGTTTACATAGGGTTCCACAGCGTGAAGTTCTTTTTCTCCAATGAGCTCAATGCCTTCAATGCCATTTTCCAGGCCGCGTTCATAAATACCCTGAAGCCTTGGGCGTTCGTCTTCGTTTGTGGCAACGATTACTTTGCCACAAATTTCATACTCGATACCGTGCTCTTCACAAAAGTCAACTAGCTGGTGGCGGCCGTTGATGCAGTTCTTTGCTTTGTAGGATCCGGGCTTGTAATAAATTCCGGAATGGATAACACCTGAATTCCGGCCTGTTTGATGCACAGCAACATCCGCTTCTTTTTCCAGAACAAGTATATTCAGATCCGGATGGGCCACTGTGAATTTATAGGCTGAAGAGAGTCCGACAATTCCGGCTCCGATGATGGTGATGTCAAATATCGGTTGCGTATTCATTGATTGCGTCTGTGATGAAATATGTCACGAAAAGATAGACCTTGATATCGTTGAGAACAAATTAATCAGCACCCGGATCTGTATCAGATGATAGTGGCATCGATGAACGCTGCACAATAGATCGAACCCATTTGATAGAGAATTTCCGGTGAAAAAGTGCTATATTCTAAAGCTATGAATAACATCAATAAATGCTGATTTAAATCTACTTCTTCATGAAAATAAAGAGTTTAATTTTATTTACCTGTACAGTTCTTGTGCTTCTGCTTTCTGGCTGTTCTCAGGAAACCTCTGAACAAGAACAAGCATCGGCCGGTTCAGAAACGTCCGGCGTTCCCGGTCAGGATTTAAGCGAACAAAGAGCCATCATTGAAAATGCAACATTTACGGATCTTGATGGAAATACTGTAACCCTGGATCAATTTGAAGGAAAACTTGTTCTCATTGATTTTTGGGAATCATGGTGCGGTCCATGCCTTCAGGTTTTTCCGGCTATGGCAGACCTCCGGGAGGAATATCCCGATAATTTCGAAGTGCTGGCCGTCACCGTCGGCCTGACTGAAGGACCTGAAGAAGCAAAAGCTTTTTCAGAAGAAAACGCATATCCATTTACGTGGTTGTATGATGAAAATGGGGTATTTGATGAACTTGGCGGCAGCGGAATTCCCTTTAAAGTTTTTATATCTCCAAGTGGCGAACTTCTGGAAATTGAGATGGGTTCAAGGGGTCGCGAAGGAGACTACACCAAAACAAAAGCAAAGATAGAAGAATACATTTAGCAGGTTACACAGCTCTAAGCTATTGTCAACAATTGGTTTGCCGATAAAGTGACGAGAACAATATTTTCCGAACACTTTTTTAGAGTATTCTGTTTTGTATATGATTAACAAAATAAATTCAATAACAACTTGATGGAAAAAGAAGTCAAAAAATTACCTTACAAAGTAAAAGATATAACACAGGCCAGATTTGGCCGCCAGGAAATTCGTCTTGCTGAGGCTGAAATGCCGGGCTTGATGGCAACCCGTGAAGAGTTTGGCGATAAAAAACCTTTGAAGGGCGCCCGTATTGCCGGTTGTTTACATATGACTGTTCAGACAGCTGTTCTGATTGAAACACTTGTTGAATTAGGCGCGGAAGTACAGTGGTCATCGTGCAACATTTATTCTACTCAGGACCACGCTGCTGCAGCAATTGCTGAAGCCGGTGTACCTGTTTATGCATGGAAAGGGATGAATGAAGAAGAGTATGACTGGTGTATTGAACAAACACTTTTCTTTGAAGACGATAAGCCATTGAATATGATTCTTGATGATGGCGGAGATTTAACAAATCTGGTTCTGGATAAATATCCTGAGCTTGCTCAAAACATCCGCGGAATCTCTGAAGAGACGACAACCGGAGTATTGCGGTTGTATGAGCGAATGAAAAATGGCACGCTGCCAATTCCCGCTATTAACGTGAATGATTCCGTTACCAAATCCAAGTTTGACAATAAGTATGGATGCCGTGAGTCATGTGCCGACGCTATTCGTCGTGCAACTGACGTGATGATGGCCGGTAAGGTAGCAGTTGTTGCTGGTTATGGAGACGTTGGTAAAGGTTCTGCCGCTTCACTGCGGGGAGCCGGAGCACGAGTTATCGTTACCGAAATTGACCCAATTTGTGCACTTCAGGCAGCAATGGACGGTTTTGAAGTGAAGAAAATGGTGGATGCCGTACAGGAAGCTGACATCGTGGTTACAGCAACAGGTAATAAAGACATCCTCACCGAAGAACATTTCCGTCTGATGAAAGACAAGGCAATTGTTGGAAACATTGGCCACTTCGATAACGAGATTGACGTGAAATGGCTTAAAGGCAATTCAGAAGAGGAAAATATCAAACCTCAGGTTGATCTGTTTAAGCTGGAAGATGGCAAAGAGCTGATTCTTCTGTCTCAGGGACGCCTGATGAATCTGGGTAATGCAACCGGTCATCCAAGTTTTGTGATGAGCAACAGCTTTACCAATCAGACCATGGCGCAAATTGCTCTTTGGAATGACGAGTTTGAAGTTGACGTGCACGTCCTGCCTAAGCATCTGGATGAAAAAGTAGCTCGTCTGCACCTGCATAAAATTGGTGTCGAACTGGAAGAGCTTAGCGATGAACAGTCAGAATACATCGGAATTCCAAAAGAGGGCCCATACAAGCCTGACTTTTACCGATACTAAGTATTGGCATCATATCATTGCCGAAAATTTTAAAAAAATCCACGCCCCGAAACGGCGTGGATTTTTTTGTTTGGGACAATCCGACGTATTTTTCTAAACAACCTGAATTCAATTAGTGATGTGTTGAGTAACCCAGACTTTTTAAAATCTTAGGATCGAATTCAGGCATATAGGTCAATCGATCAATCCGCATCAAACCAAGAGAGGTGGAGTATTTCTCAGGCCGGCATATTTATAAAAGCGCTTTCGAAATATTATCTTCAAAAACCCTTCATTTGGGTATTAAAAGACGTATTTTTAAGGTTTTGATAAATTCTTATACAATCTACTAATGACCTACATTGCATTTGCACTGAAAGAGAAAAAGCTCCTCTCTTTTGCTGTCTCCTTCACATTTTTTTCGAGTTTTGGGCAAACATTCTTAATAGCACTCTTTGTTCCTTTTTTCCTATCTGCCTTTGACCTTACAAATGCATCGTTTGGTACCCTCTATTCAGTAGCTACACTAACCAGCGCATTTTCACTGCCATATTTCGGGCAGTGGATCGACAGGATTCCCCTCCGGAAATATAGTATTCTGGTAGCTTTTGGTTTATTTATAGCTACGGTGCTTATGACTGTTTCGTGGCATATTTCCATACTTTTTATCTCCTTGGTATTGCTGCGTCTCACGGGGCAGGGGCTGAGCAGTCATACTGCACAGACAACTATGGCGCGGTTTTTCGATCATCAGCGGGGTAAAGCTCTGAGTATCTCAAACCTGGGATTTCCGCTGGGTGAGGCGATTTTCCCAATAGCTATAGCAGGCCTGCTCGCACTATTTCACTGGAGGGTTACATGGGGCATTATTTCAGCACTTGTTCTTCTCGTGCTAATTCCTGCAATTTGGTTTTTAGTACGTGAGAGTGAAACAGTTACTGAGAAGGAGGATGATCTTAAGAGAGATATATCAACAAAGGAGAGCTATAAACTTATTTTTAAACAACCGAAGCTTCTATTTGTGCTTCCGGCAATTTTACTCCCGCCGTTCTGGGCTACGGGCCTGTTTCTTTACCAGGTGTCCTATGCCGAACAGTTAGGGTGGACAGCCGCAATTATCGCCTCGTCATTTATCATGTTTGCCGTCACCCGAATATTAATGGGACTTTTCACAGGGCCACTTGTAGATAAATTTTCGGCCCACACTATTTTTCCATTCTTTCTGATCCCGATGATTTTAGGGTTCCTAATTGGCGGACAGTTTTCAGCAACCTGGGCAGCCTTTGTCTATATGGGTCTGTTTGGCGCCACATTTGGAATGGCAGGCACGGTTAAATCTGCCCTTTGGACCGAAATGTTTGGAAGCGGCATGATCGGGACCGTTCGGAGCCTGTTCTCATCTATTATGGTGGTTAGTACTGCTGCGAGCCCATTTCTGATGGGATTGTGGCTCGACAGCGGTGTCTCCATGCCAACCATCTTTTTTCTTGCGCTGGCAACATCACTTGCCGGTGGTTTACTATCGCTGCGCCTCCTGTTCAACAATCCAGAGGAAACCAAAGCCTGATCACCCCGTTTGGATATCAAACAAATACGATGATTTACGGCCCCGGACAGTGTAAAGTGGCGGATTTCTTCAAGATTGGGATTATCTAAAACTTTCTGTTCCGGGTGCTTGGCGCTATTTTCATCCCGATAATATGGTCATTCTGAACGATGCCGAAATTAAAGAAACCGTATGGCACGTTTTAACAAGCATATACGTTTTTAAATCCAAGGCTAAAAAACAGATACCACTGCTATGAAATGGATATTAACATTAATACTAATTGGATTTTCGATGACAGTTCAGAATTACGGAGATGAAACAGGCGATGACACTGAAGTAGCAACATTTGGTGCAGGATGTTTTTGGTGTGTAGAAGCAATCTATCAGCGTACGGAAGGTGTGGTTGATATTGAATCAGGTTATGCCGGCGGCGACGTGGTTGATCCTACCTACGAGCAGGTAACCCGGGGTAATACCGGACATGCTGAGGTAGCGCGTGTTACGTACGATCCGGACGTGATCAGCTATGAAACTCTGCTGGAGGTCTTTTGGCATACGCATAACCCAACAACATTGAACCGGCAGGGAAATGATGTAGGTCCACAATACAGATCAGCCATATTTTATCACAATGATGAACAAAAGCGGATTGCTGAAGAATCTCTTAGGAAAACGGATGCATCAGATCTGTGGGACGATCCTATTGTAACGGAAATTACGCCTCTCAAAAATTACAGTGTGGCTGAGAACTATCACCAGAATTACTACAATAACAATCCTAACGCGGGATATTGCTCAATTGTGATTGCGCCTAAAATCGCTAAATTCAAGAAAGATTTTCCAAACCTGTTGCAAGACAGTATAAACTAACCTGAACATAAAAAACTAATCACCATGCTTAAGAACAGAGTTCTCACAATCATTGCCATGTGTTCGCTGGCACTTCTTATTACAATACCTGCAACCGCCCAGGAACGTTCAAACGACGGTGCAAAAGCAAGCCCGAATGCTGCAGTTAGTCAGACGATAGGAACAACACAAGTTTCACTTACCTATGGTCGACCCAGCGTGAACGACCGCGACATTTTCGGTGGTCTCGTTCCTTACGATACAGTATGGAGAACAGGTGCCAATGAATCAACGGCAATCACTTTTTCTGATGATGTACTTATTGAGGGCGAGCGTGTGGAAGCAGGAACCTACTCTCTCTACACGCTTCCAGGTGAAGATATGTGGAGCATCATTATCAACGATAAGCTCTCATGGGGCACACAGTACGATATGAATGAAGATGTACTCAGGGTGGAAGTCGAACCTGAAGAGTCATCTACTATGGAGCAAATGATGATCTATTTCGAAAATATCTCTGCCGATAGCGGACACATGATTATCCACTGGGCCGATACGCGCTTAGCAGTGCAGATTGAGGCAGCAGACTAACAATCCAAAGCGATCCCTTTTCAAGGTATTGCTGTAAGTAAGCAGTTTGAGACTCCCGTTATACATTCACGGGAGTCTTTTTTATTTCAAAGGGTTTGTGCCTCAGACTATAGATCAACAGCATCCGCTTCCGGGAGTACATACAGAAGCAGTTTGATCCATTTTTCGTTTTGGAGTTTACCGTCTGCAGGCGTAATGCCACAGGCTTCTTTAGCAAGACAGTCAGTCTGCTTTGAGACTAATTGAAATCGGGCATCTTCAAATTCCACACCATATCTGCCAATCGTGTCTGACTGATATTCTATCTCCACATCAAGATCACTGTTGCCCAGTAAAGGATCTGCCTTTTGAAGAATGCCAAGTAGTTTTTCCGCGGATAAGCGATGGTCGTAATCCTCTGCTGTCCAAAGCTGCATGCTAACTGACAAATTCTTCCTGACGGAACCGCCACAGTCTATAAAATGCTTAGTTGTTAGCCCGGCTTCCGTGATATGAAAATGATCCGGAACATCAGCGCCATCAGGTGTTTGAAATTGTACAGTACCAGCGGAGCGAATAGCTTTTTTGAATTCGGATAGTTTCATAAATATTGTAAGTTAGAATTGGATTTATTTAATCGTAAAAATACGATTAATATAATCTTGCTCAAAATTATATTATTATTTAACCTGAGTTCAATTATAAAAAACGTCTACAGACGCATCCTCTTGAAAGGCTGTGAGAAAATAAGGAGGCAATCGTCGAGTAGGCTAACTTTTTAAGGCCAATGATCTAATTCCGAAGCTCTCCCTATCGAGTCCCGACAGGGCGCGATAGGAGCCTGTCCGGCTTTCGACGGAAGGGGACGGGGGAGGGTCAGAAAATCAGGAATTCTGATGAATATTCTCCTTTTATAAGGGGGACTTTCAATAACTTGATTTATTAATCAAACTCAGGCTACTTAGCAAAGGCACCACATGTTTATTGTGTTTTGGGAGCGTAGATTTAGCTCCCAAGAAGATTATTTAATAATTGGATTATTATCAAAAAAGAAAGCCACAATGATAATCATTGCGGCTTTCTTCTGTTGCGCGTCAAGTAAAAAAGGTGTTAACCCGGATATCTCACCAAGAAATTATTTCCTCAGCAAGGCGAAGGTAAAATGGTGACGGAAACGTACCTGAGTATGTTGAGTAAGCAATTTTAGCTTTAACGAAGAAAAGAGATAAATTTCGCCGGAAAATACTCTGTCACTTTCTTGAAGCATGAATAATCGATTCATTCTGTTATATAACAATACGCTATAAAATATTCAACAATAGGTTCTACAGGAAAGTTTGTGGGTAAGTAGATGAGGTTGTTTGTTCAGTGACCTGGCAGAGTGACCACGCGTGGCAGTTTTATCTTTACAATTTTTCTTTGCAGTTCGCGTGGGCTCCTGCAAGAGTCGCGATTTTCTGCTCTTATTTTTTTGAAGCAACAAATATTCTCTCCAATTCACAACTGGCAGGTACTTCGCTCCTCTACGTACTCTACCAGGTTGTTTTGTTCAGCACCATGTTACATTTTTAATAAGATTCAACAGGGTAAATCCACTACAAAGGGGATCGCTAACCATTGAGGTTTTTCGAACTACTATTCTGTTTTACTTTAAAAAATCAGACC
>Ga0307966_1000756_pt1 | contig 26506 bp, 22 predicted proteins | sample OrgLakmetagen646_FD_203141 | JGI IMG/M metagenome (GOLD analysis project Ga0307966, IMG submission 203141) | Saline water microbial communities from Organic Lake, Antarctica - #646 | ecosystem: Environmental > Aquatic > Non-marine Saline and Alkaline > Saline | place: Antarctica: Organic Lake... | reverse complement strand
AGGGATTCCTTCGGAAGAACCCATCGGTACCCTTTCGAGGTATATGTGATGGGAATAGCACAGAAGGTGCGGAGAGGGAGGGATTCCCCCGCAGGGATTCCTTCGGAAGAACCCATCGGTACCCTTTTGAGGTATATGTGATGGGAAAAGCACAGAAGATGCGGAGAGGGAGGGATTCCCCCGCAGGGATTCCTTCGGAAGAACCCATCGGTACCCTTTTGAGGTATATGTGATGGGAATAGCACAGAAGGTGCGGAGAGGGAGGGATTCCCCCGCAGGGATTCCTTCGGAAGAACCCATCGGTACCCTTTTGAGGTATATGTGATGGGAAAAGCACAGAAGATGCGGAGAGGGAGGGATTCGAACCCTCGGTACCTCTTTCGAGGTACACACGCTTTCCAGGCGAGCCCATTCGACCACTCTGGCACCTCTCCGTGTGAAGATTTCAGGATTTCCCAAAAACTTGCAAGCCAAGAATATAGCAGTTTACTTATCTACTATCAATACAAAGTGGTGTTCTTTTGGGATCAGGTTGTCAGGCATCCACATCATCAACGAAATACATTGAGAAGGCGGCAATGATCATGACAATTCCACCCAGCACAAGAGCAAAGACAGCCTCGCCCTCGAAGAACGTTCGCGTGACGTATCCAAGTATTGTAGCGGCAATGAGTTGTGGTAGAACGATAAAGAAATTGAAGATTCCCATATAGAGCCCCATTTTTTGGGATGGTATGGATCCTGCTAAGATAGCGTAAGGCATGGCCAAAATTGAGGCCCATGCAATACCCACGCCAATCATGGAATAAATCAGGTGCATGGGATCAGATATAAAGTAAATCATGATCAACCCTGCTCCGCCAAGGATAAGGGATAATGAATGTACCCACTTTCGGCTAAGCAACTTTGCCATGGGTGCGAGACCAAACGCGACAATGGCTGCCACGCCGTTATAGACGCCAAACATCATTCCAACCCAATCCGCTCCTTCATTATAGAGTGCACTGGTTGTATCACTGGTCCCATAAATATGGGCTGTGACACCGGCCGTTGAATAAATCCACATGGCAAAAAGGGCAAACCACGAAAAAAACTGAACCAAAGCCAGTTGTCTCATCGTTTTGGGCATATGAATAAAATCGTGCATCACAACAACAAGCCCCTGTTTAATCTTTCCACCTTTTTGAAATAAACCTGCAATAAGCATGACCACGCCAATGACGGCCAGTCCGCCGGTGGCAACATAAACTTCTTTATCTAAAGCGTATTCGTAGGTGAAATAGGTGGTTATCACGCCAATGACGGCGAATATCAATCCAAGAGTAACCTTTTTCTGTCCCTCCCCTGCCACAATTGGAACTTCACGAACAGCGTTTTTGTCCTTTATTTCATTCTTTTCTTCAGCCTCAAAAGCTTCCAGTTCTTCGGGTGTATATTCACGTGTTCGTAGTACGGTCCAGAGAACAGCACTTATAAATGCAAAAGCTCCAAGGTAAAACGACCACTTGACCGACGGTGGAACAACCCCCGGGCCCGCTGTATTGGCCACATCAAACCAATTTGTAAGAATCCAGGGAAGAGCCGACGCCACAACTGCGCCTGTACCGATGAAAAAACTCTGCATGGCAAAACCCTTGGTTCGCTGTTCTGACGGCAGCATGTCTCCCACAAAAGCACGGAATGGCTCCATTGACACATTAATTGACGCGTCCATGATCCACAGCATTCCCGCAGCAACCCAAAGTGCGGGTGAATTCGGCATAAATATGAGAGCAATAGATGCGGCAATAGCACCAATCAAGAAATATGGTCGTCGTCTCCCAAGACGGGTCCATGTCCGATCGCTGAAATACCCGATGATCGGCTGAACCACAAGCCCAGTCAACGGTGCGGCAATCCACAAAATTGGAATATCGTCCACATTTGCACCGAGTGTCTCAAAGATCCGGCTGACGTTTGCGTTTTGAAGAGCAAACCCGAATTGAATACCAAGGAAGCCGAAACTCATGTTCCAGATCTCCCAAAAACTTAGTGTGGGTCGTTTTTGTGGCTTCATATATGATCTTAATCAGTGATTTTGTGTTGAAAGAGTGCAAGGTTCGAACATCCGAGAACAAACAGCTTCATTGGCTCAGCAATCGATAACTGTTGGGTGCCATTTGATACTCTGCCGAAATAGTTATCGAATCGCTACTGAACTCATCAAGCCATTGTCCCTGGTCGCCCGAATCGAACGTGAAGTCAACTGACCCATCAGAAAAGTTCAAAATAACAAAGACCTGGTCCTCATTTTTGATGCGCTTAAAAGAGAAGATAGTGTCATCACGATTGGTTGACATTTTTAAATACTTACCGCCTTCTGCCCCGTTGTAAAGTGCCGGATTTTCTGATTTTAGTGTCAGAAGGGTGCGATAAAAATCTTCCAGCGGATAATCTCCCCACTCAATAAGATCTTTTTCAAAAAATTCAATCTGCTGATCCAGACCGGCTTCCTGTCCACTGTAAACAAGCGGCATTCCCCACACAGTTGCAGATAATACAGCAAAGTTTTCAAAGTTCTCTCCATACATGTCGGGATCACTTCCGGTCCAGGAGTTTTCATCATGATTGGTCGTAAAAAGCATCCTGTAATCAGACCGGTCGAACATTTCAAATGATTCATTGAGCGTCTCATCAAGTGCTGACAGATCCGCCTCTCCGGCCCCGATATTTCTAATGGTTTCCGCATAATTCCATGCATAGGTCATATCGAACGCCTGGTGAAGTTCAGGTTCTTCAGCTTCAGCCAGCATAAAAACGGGCTTAATGCCATCGAGCCTTTGCCGGGCCTCTATCCAGAATTCGGTCGGCACCATGTAGGCAACATCGGCGCGATATCCGTCCACACCGAACTCATCCACCCAGTATTCCATTGCCTGAATCATCTGCTCCTGCATTTCAGGATTGTCAAAATCAAGCTGAATTACGTCATCCCAGTCTTCCAGGGGCGGCACAAAATTTCCATTTTCATCGGTCTCGTAAAACTCAGGATTTGTATCTGTCCAAACAGCGTCCCATGCGGTGTGATTAGCGACCCAGTCGAGGATCACTTTCATGTCATATTCGTGCGCCGTTTCAACAAGCGCTCTGAAATCTTCTTTTGTGCCAAACTCTGAGTTGACCGCCATGTAATCAGCCACCGAGTAGTAGCTGCCCAAAGTTCCTTTACGGTTCTCTTCGCCAATGGGATGAATCGGCATCAGCCACAGAATGTCAGCGCCCATATTCTTAAGTCGCGGGATGTGTTCCGCAAACGCATCAAAGGTTCCCGCAGGTGAATATTGGCGTATATTCACTTCGTAGATGGATGCATCAACTGACCATTCCGGCGGTTCAGGAACGTAGGCAGAATCGTTGGGAGATTCCTGGCCGCACGAGTTAAGAAAAAGAACGGCAATCAGCAGCGTGAAAACCGGTGTAAGACGGGATGTATATATCTTCATATTGCTATGTTTTCTTTAAAAAACATCAACCGGGTTTTGTAGATGTTTACCCGGATGAATGGTTATTTTATTATTTGATCAGCGACATTTTTTGAATTCGCGTCAGACCCTGGCTTTCCAGTCGTATGAAATAGATACCGCTGCTGAACTGAGACGCATCAAAAGCTACCGTGAATGTACCCGTCGGATGGTTTTCGTGCTGAACCAGTGTTGCTATCTGCCGACCGAGCGCATCATACACATCTAACTGAACAGGACTGACTTGCGGAATATCATACGATATGGTGGTCGTAGGATTAAACGGGTTCGGGTAGTTTGGCCGGAGCCGAAAATTGTCGGGGATATCAGCCCCACCAATGTCTTCATTGCCCACAAAGACTCCCTCTTCAGATGCAGGAACTGCCTGTGACGTATAAATTCGAACTTCGCCCGGTAACATTTCAAATGACTGATTTATTTGAGTGGACTCAAGTTCGTCACCCGATACAAAGTCGTACCATGTGCCCGTTTGCGGAAGTGTAATTGACGCCGTTTGACTGGACACTCCAAAATTACCAACAATCACAGCGTCCATGTCGTTATGAAGCAGTTTGATCCATTTGATTTCACCGCCCAGCGATGAGCTAAACTGTGTTTCCGCACTGGTGAACACAGGACTTGAGCTTCGCAGCCTCAGCAACTCGCTCCAGGTTCGGTACAGGTTATAGCGCACCTGGTTGCCAGCGTACTCCCAGCGAATAGGTTTTGGATCCGTGCGTCCGGGATCTGAGGGTGAGCAATCGCCTGATCCGCCACCTCCCGGTTTCAGGCATTCACTTGCTCCTCCGCCATACCCAAGTTCACCGAATTGCCAAAGCATTTTCGGCCCCGGAATGGTAAGAAAAAACGAACCCGCAAGTTTTTGCCGGTCGATAGCTGTTTGCAAATCAGTTACATCATATTCCGGGTTAGTGTCGTTGCCAAACTTCCGATTTTTGAGCATCAGCCATTGCTCATCATGGCTTTCCATATAGCCGATAAGATGTGGATTGCTCCATCCCCTGTTTGAAAAGTAAATTCCTGAGAAATTGGAATCATCGGTGTATCCCATCGACGCCTGGCTATAATTGTGGTTGTGATTTCCCCAAAGCATCATACCATAGTTCGAAAGTTCTATCTCCTCTGAGTTTGCCGCAAAGTGCTCCAGGATCACGTATGCTTCAGGATCGTACTCCCAGACTTCGTCGGCCATCCGTTTCAGGTTTTCTATACGCTGTTCATTTCTTCCGTCTAACAGGGATTGATTGTTTACATTTGAGGCAAAACCTTTGCTAAGATCAAACCGGTAACCGTCAATATTATAGGTTTCGAGCCAATGGCGGTTTGTTCGATCCAGCCAATATTTGATGTAGCTGTTGTCGTGATTAAGATGGAAAAATACGTTGTAAGCGTGGCCCGGACCAATAAACGGATTATCTGTGCTGCTGGTGCCGAACGTACGGATTAGCGGAGATTTTTCGTGCGCGTGATTGTAGACCACATCAAGAATTACAGCCATTCCACGCTGATGGGCTTCATCAACAAACTCTTTAAATGCCTGCCGCGTACCGTAAGACTTTTCCAGGGCGCCATGAAATGTTGGATTATATCCCCAGCTTATGTTTCCGTCAAACTGTGAAACCGGCATCAGCTCAATTGCATTTACACCCAGATTTTCGAGGTACCCGAGCGTATCGCGGAGCGTTTTAAAGGAGCTCTCTTCAAGAAAGTCGCGCAGAAGCAGCTCATATATCACGAGTTCTTCTTTCGCGGGGCGGTCAAACTCCGGTACTTGCCACTGGTATTCAGCTTGACCAGTTTCTATGACCGAAACGATTTCCTGAGTCTCACCAGCCGGATATTCAGGCATGTCGGGATAGATTGTTTCAGCGATAAACCGATCGAAGTCCGGATCAAGAACCAATTCGGAATAGAGGTCGGCTACCCGTAATTCACCGTCGATAAGATATTGAAATGTGTGCTGTTCACCCGGCTGCAACCCGTCAATTTCAATCCAGAAATGCGCACTGTCGGCACTCGCTTCGTCAAGTTTCATATAATACTCATCGCGGACTTCCCAATCTGAGAAACTACCAATCACGTAGGCGAACTCTTTGCCCGGTGCAAAGAACGAGAAAGTTACTTTGCCCGTGTCGTCTGCGTGATAGGTAATCCCGTCTTCGATACCCTGCGGCCTCTGCTGGCGGACAATGCCAGGGTTAATGATAATACTAAGCGTATCGCGCGCTTCTGTCCCCTGCTGATCTTCAGCCACGGCATAGAAGCTTGTTCTGCCCGAACCGGTCACAGAATAAGATGTTAAAAGAGAGTTAGAATTTGAAACGTTGGAAATTTCCTCGGCTCCTTGAAAAAGTGTTATAGACGAGAGAGTGCCGAGCTCAGATGATCCGACAATTTCAAAATCAATACTCTGACCATTATCGGAAAAATAGGGGTTTATACTCTCTGCTACAGGACTTGTAAACCGTACTTGCAGTTCGTCATCAAACAGATCAATAAAAAGATCTTCCGTTTGAAGCGAGCCCGCACTGTTTCTCAACACAAGTGCCAGCTGTAAAACCTCATCTTCTGAATCGGGTATTTCGTAGTATTCTCTGATATCATCAATTTGAAGTTCCCACCGATCATTGCCAAGCGATGTCAGTTTTGCACGTGGAATATCTACCGGCCATTCGGAAATCACATATGACCAGCTACCGCTGTTTTTATCAGATTCAGTTAGAATAACGCCGGTATGTGCATATATATCACCGCTGTATCCTTCAAGATCATCCCGGGTAGTTTCAGAAAGATCGAAAGTGATAGTTAGAGGTTTATCTTCCGCAGGAAATGCCGGATCAGTTTCAATAGCCTGCCCCATCAGGGTAAGCGGCAGAAAAATGATCAAAAGTGACGTAAAAATTGAGTGTAGCTTCTGTTTATTCAACATATTTTATGCAATTTTGCTATCCACTTGCGCTTCTGAAGAGCTGCGGATAACAAGTTCAGGTTTATAAACTAATGTAGTAGGCTTTTCTTTTGGATTATTGATGCGTTTGATCAGGCTTTCGGTTGCCTCAGCTCCCATCTTATAGATAGGCTGATGAACGGTTGAAAGTCCGATATATTCGGCGATCGTGAGATCATCGTACCCAATTAAGGGGATGTGCAGACCCGTCTCGTTCGTCGCTTTTAAAGCTCCAATCGCTTTGATATCTGATGCACAGACACACGCTTCCGGAAGAGGATCGAGCGTTAAAATTTTTTCCATTGCCTGATAGCCGCTTTTTTCAGTAAAACCATCACGTGACATATCATCGCCGCTCTTCACCAAATCTTTGTCGAATTTAATACCAGCATCAGCCAATGCATTTTGATATCCATTCAACCGCTCCTTAACCGGAACTGAGTCAGGCAAAGCGGATAAATAAGCAATGCGTCGAAATCCTTTATTAATGAAATAATCGGTGGCAAGATAAGATCCTTCCACGTTGTCAACGTTTACTGAATCAAAAAACGGGTTTGAATCATCAATTACAGAAATGGGTACATCAAACTTCTTGAAAACTTCCCATTTGAATTCATCAAAGTGGAGAGAGACGAATAGATACCCATCCGCCCATTGACGTTTGATCTGGTATTCAACTTGCTTGAAGGGATCTTCGTCAGACGTGATATGTACGATATTTAATTCAAAGTTCTTGGCAGTAAGTTTGTCCTGAATAGCACTCAAGACTTCCATAAAAAAATGGTTAGATATGATTGGGACAAACATCATAATGCTATTCTTCTTTTTTTTAGCTAGTCCCTGTGCAAAAACCTGTGGGTGATAGCCCATCTTGTCTGCTACATCCAAAACTTTGTCTCGAGTCGATTCCTTTACTCTACCCTTATTGTTGAATACCCTGGAGACTGTTGCAATGCTTACGCCTGCAGCTTTGGCTATATCGTAAATTGTACGTGGCAATTTATATGATGGTCTGGTTGAAAGTGAGGTAACCCTGTTCTAAAAGCGATTTTGTTAACACCTTTCTGATATTGGACGCTTCTTGGTAACATCATTCGGCATCATATTTGCGATTTTTCATTATGAAAATCGATTGTAACCGCACTGTCTAAAAACCCGCAATTAGTTTCAATCAATTAATTACAATGGCATCAACATAAATTTATGTAAGCGCTTACATAATATCAGGATAAAATATCTCAAGGTCAACCTCTTTGCATGCTAAAATTGATGGGAAGGGAATATACAGGCGGGAGGGCGAGACTTGAGAGATATGATAAACTACTAAAATAATTCCCTGGATTTGATACCCCAGGGGATTATCCTAACAAAATTTAAACGTAATTAATATGTTTCAGTTACTTAAGATGCGGGTTGAGATTCCTTTTCTTCGTCTTTGACAGAATTATTGCTGTAGTTTTTCATTATATAGCTGTCGAGAATTTTTCGAAACTCCGCTCCTATACCCTTACCCTTCAGTGTTTTAAAGTGCTCACCATCAACATATACTGGAGCTTTAGGCTCTTCGAATGTACCAGGCAATGAAATGCCAATATTTGCATGGCGTGATTCACCCGGGCCATTAACAACACATCCCATCACTGCAACATCCATCTCTTCTACACCGGGATAGACTTCACGCCAAGCAGGCATTGATTCAAGGATGTAATTTTGGATCTCATCGGCCAGCTCCTGAAAATAAGTGCTTTTTGTACGGCCGCATCCGGGACAGGATGTCACCTGCGGTATAAAACTGCGAATACCAAGCGACTGAAGAATTTGCTGACTAATGCGAACCTCCTCTGCTCTGTCTGCTCCAGGCATTGGTGTAAGTGATACGCGAATGGTATCGCCAATACCTTGTTGCAAAAGTATACTGAGCGCGACAGAGCTTGCCACGGTGCCCTTCATTCCCATTCCGGCTTCCGTGAGTCCGAGATGGAGAGGATATTTTAAATCATCCGCAATTCTACTATAAACATTTATCAGATCCTGAACGCCGGACATTTTGCAGCTTACTATAATCTTATCGGACGACAGCCCCACATCTTCGGCCAAAGCGGTTGACCGCCGTGCACTTTCAACCATAGTGTCGAGCATTACCTCTTTAGATGATTTAGGGCTCTTCCTGTTATTATTTTCATCCATATACTTGGCAAGCAGTTGCTGATCTAATGATCCCCAGTTCACGCCTATCCTAATGGGTTTGTCGTATTTTATAGCCTGCTCAACAATTGTACAAAAATTCTCATCCCTTGTTTTTGTGCCTGTGTTGCCGGGATTGATTCGAAATTTGGAAAGAGCTTTCGCCATTTCAGGATAGGCCGGAAGTAGTTTATGGCCGTTATAGTGAAAATCACCAATAATGGGAACCGTCACTCCCCTGTTGATAAGTTTCTCTTTAATGAACGGAACCGCCTTTGCTGAAGCATCATTATTCACGGTTATTCGTACTAGTTCCGAACCCGCTTGATGTAGATGGTCTATTTGATCGACCGTTTCATCAATATCAGCTGTATCGGTATTTGTCATCGACTGTACAACGATGGGATGGTCTCCGCCAACGGGAACATCTCCAACCATGACAGTTTTGGAGTTTCTGCGTCCAATTGTATTCATTTTATTATATCAATTATTATAATTACCTATATACCTGAGTTCGATTATAAAAATCGAGTTCAGAAGTCTTCCGTCAGCTGACGGAGAGTTATTCCCCAAAGGATGCCTTCGGGAAAGGGGGACTTTCAATAACTTGATTTATCAATCAAACTGAGGTTACATCGAAACGGAATACTTTTATAATCAAAGAGATCCGGTATGCTATATGGATCTGAGTTTGTACTCGTTAAACCGTGTGCGTTTTACAATAATTCAGAGTTCAAAAAAAAAGATTTACCAATAGTTCTACAGCGATTGCTGCCATTCTGATCAGTTTCGTTTACTCAATTCGAAGAGTTTCTGCTTCTCTTCTTTAGTAAGTCCGTCGTATCCTTTTTTTGAAATTTTTTCGAGGATTTCATCAAGTTCGTCAGCGTCTTTTTCCTCCATAATTTCTACATCAGCTACGGCATACATATCTTTATTTTTCTGACGCTTTTTCTTATTTGATTTATTTCCCTTCCCTTTAAACATCTGTTCGATGGGGCGTACCAGGGAACTTAAATCGTATCCGTCGTAATGCATTTTTACGAGTAGGTAACCCGTACCGGCTCCGCCAAGATGGACCAACCGTGCTATATTATCTCCTGATCCAAGCAAAAGTACGTCAAGCGCCACTATTCCGGCAACTAAAAACCGGGCTTCAATAGGTGGAAGGAAGAGCAGCATAATCGGAGTAGAGGGAAACAAATATGCAAATGCGACTAAAATTCCCAGTACAGCTCCTGATGCTCCAATAACAATATTAGATCCAAAAGCAGCTGCAAATGCAATCTGTAAAAGTGCCCCACCGATTCCTGCACCAAAATAAATAACCGAGAACGACCGGGGCCCTATCGTCTCTTCAACCATTCGTCCCATCCACCAAAGCCAAAGCATGTTGAACAAGAGGTGAAATGTTCCGCCATGAATAAACATGTAAGTTACTATACGCCACGGCTGTGTAAGCGCAGTGAATGGATCTGGGTCGAAGCCAAAGATGTTAACAATTGATTGACCTATCGATTGACCGGCAATGCTCATCACAACAAAAACGATTACATTTACTGCAATGATCGTGCGAATCACGGTGGGTATCCGCATGAAACCGCGCTTCAGTGTATTCCAGAAAGAGTCATAGTCGTAACTTGACATAATCAGTAAGTCTGTTTTGAGCCTTTTAAACCCCAGTATTTTATAAGAACAAAACCAACAATCATACCACCCAAGTGTGCAAAGTGAGCAATACCGCTACCGGGCCTCAACACCCCGCTGAATAATTCAATTGCTCCGAATATGGCAACAAAATATTTTGCCTTTATGGGTATGGGAGGAATCAAAAGCACGATGTATCTATCGGGAAACATCATTCCAAAGGCTAATAAAATACCGTATACAGCACCTGATGCTCCTACTGTTGGGGCTCCGCCTCCGCCAATTAACATGTGAATAAGGGCGGCGCCAATTCCGGTCAGGAAATAGTAAATGGTAAATCGTTTCGTGCCCCAAAAATTTTCTATGGCTTGCCCAAAAATCCAGAGTGCAAATAAATTAAAGAAAATATGACTTAAGCCACCATGCAGAAACATGTATGTGACTAACTGCCAGGGTTCAAATAATGGATGCCCTAACGGCCAGAGTGCTCCATACCGAAATAACAGATCGCCAATTGTAGGCGTTGATAAGGCCAAAAAACAGAGTGCATTGACAATGATGAGGTTCTTAACAGCCGGTGGAAATACTGAAAACTCAGAATTTGGTGAAAAACTATTGTCTTGAAAATTCAAAAAATCTTTATTGATTTAAATGGTTTTGTATTCTGTAATATACGTTGATTCCGCTTAAAGTTACGCCGGGAATTCCCTGCCCGGGAAACACTGTATCTCCAACAAGGTAGAGACCTTTAAACGGTGTTTCGCTTGGTGTCCAGTCAAGTAACGACCGATCCATCTGTTGCGGTATACCACCAACACGACCTTTTTTCCGATATACCCAATTGTTCCAGGTCACGGGAGTTGCCGAAAAAACGGTTTCAATATCCTCACGATTAAATCCGTCCAATCGTTCAACAATAATTCGTAATATCTGTTCCTGAACCCGCTGTTTATATGTCTCATAATTACCGTTTAGGCGAAACCACCAGTCAGGGTCTGTATGAGTAGAAATATTTATCGTACGATAGCCGTCAGGTGACCGAACAGAATCATCGGGATGTGATAAAGATACGAAGATTGAATCGGAATTCAGGCCTTCTATCTTATCTTCTTCGCGCAGATGGATTTGATGGTGAAGCGGGATGGTTTTATCGAACCTGTCTTTCACGGCAACGCCCATCGTAAATGCTCCCCAGGCCTTTTCATACTTGCGTCCTTCGTTTTCAAAGTATTCTGCAACGTGGCCATGAGTGATGTCACTCATGTTCCAAACAGGAATATTACTAACCACAACGCGGCTTTGATACACATATATATTTCCGGCTTTTTCAGTTATAACAGTGAAGAGTCCATTATGTTTATCAATGCTGATTACTTTTTCTTTGTTTTTAACCTCTCCCCCATTATCCTCAATAAAATCTCTGAGGCTGTTTACCATTTCAACAAGCCCACCCGGCACGGAATAATTGGTAGCATTTGTGTAGGTACAGGCCGGTGCGCCAAAAAGAAAGGGGGTATCTGGTGATGTTGACTGAGCAGAAATCATAAGCTGCTGATCCAAAAATGAGAAAAATTCCGGATTAGAAATTCCTTTTCGAACAGCCACATCTTTAACAGAGCGAAGTGCATAAGGTAGTACCCATACGTCTCTGGGATCGTTTTTCATTAACCGGAGCCAGTCTGTGGGTTTTTTGGGTGGAAAAAAGTGGTTCTTGCCGGAAACTTTCCAGACAATATCCGCTACCCTAAACGCAAGATTCCAAAACAATTTTTGTGCCTCTGACTCACCGAAATGCCTGATGGCTTCATCTATCCACAAATCACGATCTTTAAATCGAGTGATTGTACGGCCGCTGATGTGAACGCTCATAGAAGGTTCGATTGGTACTTTTGGAATTGTTATTCCAAGATCGTCCTCGAGAATTCTGAGTGGCTGATGGTCATCAAAACCAATAAGCGTTGTTGCACCTGATTCAAAAACGAATCCTTTTCTCTTGTAAGACGAGCTGCACCCACCCAGTGAAAAACCGGCCTCAAGTACGAGAGTACTGTAGCCGGCATTGGCCATATAGGAAGCTGCTGTCATGCCTCCCATTCCTGACCCTATGATAATACAGTCACAGATATTTTTATCTTTGATCATGTTGTGTCAACAATCAAAGAGAACAAATGGGTTCCTGACAAGAGTATAAAAAAATTAAAATATCAGAATTCTGTAGAGTAACAGAGCATGCTAAGCGGGTACAGCTGTATTCATATCCGCATTAGCGAGCACAGGGTTTTCTACAGGCTGATCGCTTTCTATCAATCCGTCCCGCAATCTGATGATTCGACGAGCATGATCCGCAACTTCCTGTTCGTGAGTGACCACGATAATAGTATTCCCATTCCTGTAAAGCCCTTCAAAGAGATGCATAATTTCTTCACCGGTTTTAGTATCGAGATTTCCGGTAGGCTCATCTGCCAATAAAATAGAAGGATTATTTACAAGTGCCCGTGCGATGGCAACACGCTGGCGCTGCCCACCCGATAGTTCGTTTGGCTTGTGATCCATACGATCCCCCAATCCCACTTTTTGCAAAGTTTCTGCGGCACGCCTCTTTCTTTCCTGCGTTTTGATGCCTGCATATATAAGTGGTAGCTCAACATTGCTAAGGCAATCTGTTCTGGGAAGCAGATTGAATGTTTGAAATACAAATCCGATTTCACGATTTCTTGCCTGGGCCAGTTCACCGTCATCCAGTTTGCTAACGTCATTGCCGTTCAAAATGTACGTCCCTTTCGATGGAGTGTCCAGGCAGCCAATCATGTTCATAAGGGTTGATTTACCGGAACCAGACGGCCCCATAATTGCGATATATTCATTCGGATGAATATCGAACGATACGCCATTCAGGGCGTTCACTTCCATCGTGCCCATGAGGTACGTTTTTTTTAAATCACGGATTTTTATAACTGACTCGCTCATAGTTCTGGCGTCTATTGTATTGTAATAAATTGCGTTAATATCATATAGTCGGGCATTTACGAGTCTTTTGTCGGGGTTTCATCTGAGACTTTTATTTTATCACCTTTCTCTAACTCACGTGACAAAATTCTGTAATTACCGGTTATAATTTCATCGCCTTCCCGGACACCCTTGAGAATCTGAATATGGGTATTGTCGCTAATTCCCGTTTCAACCTCCGCTCGTTTAGCTATTCCGTTATCATTAATAAAAACGACTTTTCTGAAATCTTCTTCCTCGGAACTCCTGTTGGTTCGAAGAGCTTCTCCGGAAGTATTATCCTGAGTAGTGGAATCAGCAGCTGTAGAGTCACTTACCGCGTCATCTTCGGCGAAATTACGGACCGTTACAGCCTGAATAGGAACGGATACAACATCAACAACCGTATTGGTACGAATATCAACAGTACCGGACATTCCCGGTTTAAAATTAGGAGATTCAGCACGTGTTGGCGTTTCCTGTTCGTTCACCTGAACGATAAAATCTTCAGGACCGGAATCGAGATTATGCGGAGTTGAGATACGAATTTTCACTTTATAATTCGTGATCTGTTCTGCAGATCCACCGCTGCTGACATCAGCTGAATTTGCAATTTCAGTAACCCGTCCCTCAAATATTTTGTCTGGGTAGGCGTCGACTTCAATATCAACCTGGTCGTCAATACTCACATTCACGATATCATTTTCATTGACATCAACTTCCACTTCCATTTGATTGAGACGGGCAATTCTCATCATTTCAGTACCAGCCGTTTGAGCATTCCCAAGCACACGTTCGCCCTGCTCTACAGATAACCGGCTGATTGTACCGTCGCGGGGCGCTCTGATAACAGTTTGCTGAAGTTCTTCCTCTGCTCTGCGCAACTGAGCCTGTGCGCTTTGAATTTGATATTCAGAAGCTCTAAGGTTTGCCTGCCGGGCTTCATATGTCGTCTTTACCTGGTTATATTCTGTTTCTGAAATGAGATTTTTATCATAAAGCTGCTCACTCTTCTGAAACTCAGATTGAGCCTGCAGCATATTAGAACGAGCCTCTTCCATTCTGGCTTGCTGCGACAAAAGAGAAGCACGGAGTTCATCAATTCGTGCCTGATAGATATCCGGTTTGATACGAAGCAGCAGATCACCCTCCCTGATGAAATCCCCCTCATTCACATTAAGTTCGATAATCTCACCGGACACATCAGGGCGAATGATTACTTCCGTTTCCGGCTGTATTCGTCCGGAAGCTGATACAATCTGTGTAATTGTTCGTAATTCAGCTTTAGCTGTTTCCACGCTGATCTCTCTATCTCCGGTATCCATCCACCCCATCATGTTCGCAACAACACCAGCCACGACTATAAACAGAATTAATACTCCCGCGATTTTTAACAGTTTTTTTGTCGCTGAACCATTCTTAGCCATCTTTCTAACCATTATTTGATTATTTAATTAATCTCTATGTTTTCATCCAGGCGACCGATGTAGTAATCAAGCAGGCGTTCTTGGAAGATGAAGTTATAAATTGACTGAACCCGCTCCGATTGTGCCTGAACGTAATTTGCATTCGCCAGATTAAGCTCTATCAATGTTGTAGCACCAATTTCGTAGCGTTGTTGTTCTGTTTGATATGCTCGCTCTGCTGCGATAAGTGATTTTTCAGTCGATTCAAGTTCTTTAACTATAGACGTATAATCATTATAAGCTTGCCTGACTTCTTCACTAATCTGAAAACGAACATTTTGAAGTTCAAGCTCGCTGTTTTTAAGCTGTATTTTTGAACTGATCAGATTCGTTCTGTTATTCCATCGATTGAAAATTGGGATTGAGAGAGAAAACCCTATGCTTCGGTTAATTTGTAGATCAAAAAACTGATCGCTGAATGGAGCTAAGACTCTTTCTGTAGGGTCATCCGGATTCGGTATAAAAAACTGGTCACTCCATCTGGAGTTGATGCTGGCACTTGCACTTAAGGTTGGTACCAGATTTGCTTTTGCGATAATCTCGCTCTGTTCATTTCCTTCAATAGTTAGAAGCTGAACTTTGTAATCACTCCTGTTATTAAGTGCCGAATCAATCATCTCATTTAGATCAAATTCCATCGGGATAATCGAAATTTTGTCAACAGAAGGTACATTTGTTTCAATATCATCAATTGAATCGTCCTGCATAATTCTGATAAGCTGGGCTATACTTGCTTCACGCGCATTCTCACGCTGAATAACGGTGAGTTCATCACTTGCTACGGCTGCTTCCTGGTTAAAAAGATCCACGGTAGGCAGTGAACCAACATCAACTTGTGCACGAATTTGCTCTAGTTGGCTTCGGGAGGCTTCAAGCGAGGACTCAGAGATCTTGAGTAACTCCTCATTCAAGACAACCTGCAGGTATCGACTTGCAGTGTTAAAGATAACAGTCTCTTTTAAACGTTGGTTTTGTTCTGTGATCGATTCATTTTCTGCTCTTGCCTGACGCAAACTTGCAATGTTACTGAACCCGTTGAAGATTGTGACGTTGGTGCTTAAACTACCGCCAGCACCGTTGGTCGTACGATCCTCAAATGAGATAGTCTCCTGAACGAACTGCCGACCTACATTTCGTGATCCGTTAAAGTTTGCGTTGAGCGACGGCAAAAATTCAGCTTTAGAACTGAAAACACGCGTTTCAGCAAGCTGTTTGTTATTTTCAGCCTGTTTTAGCTGATAGTTATTTTCTAAAGCGATATCGATCGCTTCCTGAAGTGTAATGTTTGTTTGTGCTTGCCCAAATAGCGGAAAAAGGAGCAGTACCGTGCTGATGATGTATATACGAATCATAGTGTAAGTTTAGTCGAGTTTGGATGTTACTACGCAAGAAGTGTAAGGAGAGTTACAGAATTTTTACTCCCATTTCTGAAATAAAAACTTTTTTTAACAATTCATCCTTTTCGAAAAAAATAGAGATGTTTAGTAGAGACTGCATTAATGAATTCTTACAGATAGAAACATCAAAATTGCAGGAAAACACAGATCTGAGTAGCCTGAAATATCAACAACGCCATTTAAATTGCATTATCGTGTTATGAGGGTGTTTCCTTATGCGAGGTTTCTGAGAGAGACGCTGTTTTTCCCGGCATCACCTTTCGATCTACAAATTCTGATATGTAGACAATCGCTCTTTTTGCAGCCATACGCTTGAGTTCACTTATGAGATGAGATGTAAAACCGGTACTTTCCCTGCCCGAATAGTCATCTGCATCTGAGTCCGGAGATTGAGTTTTACTTTTACTTTTACTTTTGCTTTTACGACGCCCGGATACTCCGATGATTAGGCCAAAGGCGATTGAAGCAGCCACAGCTTTTAACGGGTGCTTCTTAATTTTTTGAATCGGTTTTAATGTACTCTGAATTCCACCGCTGATCTTACTCGCTTTCCGGGAATATTTATCTTCTATATGCTGAATCTCATCCTGTAGTTTTTTCTTTCGCAGTTTGATGTCATAAATATTTAAACCTTCCTTTTTACTCAAAGCTTCTCCCCTTTTTTACGTTTCTTCATATCACTATCGTTTTCAGCGAGGGATGGCGTTTTCTGATCAAAATTAACAGCAATTTTTTCAACAATATCAGTATGTATTTTCTGCTCAACAGTTTTTGAACTTCTTTTGTAGAAAACAATCCCAATAAAAAGTAAAGGCAGCGCGGCAAGGAAAAATCCTAACGCCTGGCTGTTGAGCAGTTCACCCAAATAAAAACCAAGTGCAATCCACAGAAAAACAGCGCCGAAAGATAGGAAAAGAAGCCCAATAAATTTTTGAATTGAAGCAGATAACGTCATGGCAATCTGCTCCGCAACAGTTATTGAAAAAAGCTCAATGCGATTCTCTACATAATTACGGATATCAGACCCGGGGTCTATCCGATCAGATGAGGACTCATTTGTGCGCTGTTTGCTGGGTTCAGGATCCATAGTAATCAGGATTTAAAAATCTTACCGATTATGTATCCTGCTAAAGCACCTGCCAATACGCTTTGGATAGGATGTTTGCGAATGAATAGTTCTGTTTCTGTTTTCATTTCAATAAATCGTTCCTGAAGCTCAGCACTTTCAACAAGCTGACGCCCTTCATCAATTACATCTTCAAGATCTTCATTCAAACTGTTTAAGATATCTTCTTCCATGGTATACTGCTTTAATTACAATTAACTCGAGATAAGTATAAGATAAGAGACTGACGTGTAATGAAAAAGAAGATTTATTTTTTATCGTTCAATAGATTGAATGTTATTCGTATCGCAGGCTTTCAATCGGGTCGAGTTTGGCCGCTTTAAATGCCGGGTATACTCCGAATACCACGCCAATGATGGTCATCCCAATGAGACCACCGACGGCCGAACTCCATGGAATTACAACACTTGATTCTAACCAGAGAGCGGCTATGTTTCCCAATATTGCGCCTGCAAAAATGCCAATAGCTCCTCCGATTTGACATATTGCAATTGCTTCCATTAAAAACTGTGAGACAATGGCTTTTTTTGTAGCACCGACCGCTTTTCGGATACCGATCTCCCGTGTGCGTTCACTTACTGATACGAGCATAATATTCATAACGCCAATGCCTGCACCAAGCAGGACTACGCCACCTACCACAAATCCTATAATATATAGTATGCCCGTAAAAGAATTAAACGTATTACTCAGGGATTCATTAGTCGTAATCTCAAAATCGTTTTCCTTAATCGGGTCAACTTTTCGAATGACACGCAATATTCCTGTAATTTCATCGATAGCTTTTTGGATATTTTCAACTGATCCGGCACGTACCTGAATCCCAATATTTTGATTCTTTCCATATACCCCAGCCAGATTGGAGTAGGGAATAACAACAAACCGATCGAGGGTATTTCCGAAAACATTCCCTTTAGCTTCAACGGTGCCAATTATGGTATAGGGACGCCCTTCAATACGAATTGTTTTTCCAATAGCTTCCTCCCGCTCAAAGAGTGCTGATTCAACGTCTGCTCCAATGATTGCAACAGATCTAGCGTAATCAATATCTTCAGGCAGGATGTTTCGTCCTTCGTTTAAAGTATACGCATTGTTATCGAGGTAGAATTCATTTCCGCCGCGTATTCCAATGTTGGGTTCGGTTTCTACTTCATTATATGAAACACGTGTATTTTGGTACGTTCGATTTGGACCTATTTCGGAAGAGCGGTCGGTGTATTCCTGAAGCCTCTCCATCTGCTCCAGTGTAATGTCATCTCTGTTTCTGTATCGCTCCCAATCTCTTGGCCCCATTGAGATGGCAGGGGTTTTGGATATTGTAATGACATCTCCCCCCATAAGGCTGAGTGTATCTTTGAAATAGGTATCAAGCACAAGAACAGCGGTATTCGCACCGATAATTGCGAATACGCCTACAGATATTGCCAGAAGTGTAAGAGACGAGCGTAGTTTGTTAGCCCGGATACTGTCAATAGATTGGCGAAAAACTTCTATGATATTCATGGTTATTCGTATCTTAGAGATTCAATTGGGTCCGATTTAGCAGCGCGGCTGCTTGGCAGATATCCAAAAAGAAGGCCAATAAAAGTACATAGCAAAATAGCGTTCAACACTGTTGTCCAGTCCATGTAAGCCACAAATATTTGGTTTATGAGCTCTGTAATCCCCAATGATAAAATCACGCCGATAACACCGCCGAACAAGCAAATGACGATTGATTCAATCAAAAACTGAAGCTGAATTTCCCACGATTTAGCGCCAACGGCTTTTCGGATTCCGATCTCTTTGGTTCGCTCCTTTACAGATACAAACATGATATTCATCACGCCTATACCCCCTACGAAAAGCGCAAGTCCGGTCAGAAAAATGCCAATACCATAAATGGCAACCTTCATGCCCTGAAATTCCTGTTCGAAAAGCGCAGCCTGGTTTATCGCAAAATCATCATCTTCAAGCGGATCCAGACCCCGGATGAGCCTCATGGCACCGATCACCTCATATTCACCTTCCTGCAGAGTCTCCTCATCAGGAAACTGTACCGATAGCTGTATTCCCCACCTCAGATCATATATCGTCCCATACGCTGAAATGGGGATGAGCATCCGGTTGTCTCCATCGTCAAGTCCTAAAAAATTCCCTTGCTCTTCCAGCAACCCGATGACGTTAAACCGTTGTCCACGAATACGAACTTGTTTATTCAAAGGGTCTGAGTTCGGGAAAAGTACGTCTGCGACACTATTTCCTAAAATGACAACTTTCGCCGCACGTTTTTCCTCTTCGGTGGTAAATGCACGTCCTCCAGCAATATTCAGTCCGGCTGTTTCAAAGTATGATGAGGTAGCCCCATTTAGCTGAACATTGTCGGCCGATCTGTCCTGAAAACGAATAGCTGTGCCTCTGCTGGCAGAAGCAGAAACAGCTGAAGCACTTGGAACAAGTTGCCGCAACCGGTCGACGTACTCCATGCGCATCTCTCGTCTGTTGCGATATTCCCACCACTTATATTCACCGCCAAATCCCCAGGGCCACTTTTCGACAAAAACCACATTGCGGCCGAGCATGTCCATACTATCTTCAAACGAGCGGTCTACGCCATCGGTAATCGTGTTCATAGCAGTAACTGAAACTATACCAATAACGATACATGTGGTGGTTAACAGCGCTCGTATTTTATTCGCCCAAAGCGCAGATAACGCGATCTTTGATCCCTCTGTTAAACTTATAAAAAGTTTTTTCATTAAATATCTATTGGGTTTGAAATATGATCGGTTTACTTTTACGCATTGAATTCGATCTACTGATATCTTTATCGGCTTCTAGAATTTTCCGTACGGAATAAGTCCACAAACGTTTCATTTACAACAATATATTTCTTTACTCAATCATTTTCATTTATGAAAGCAGATATTCTCGCTTTTGGTGCCCATCCCGATGACACAGAATTAGGTTGTTCCGGAACCCTCGCTTCACTGGTAGTACAAGGCAAAAAAGTTGTTGTTGCAGATCTTACACGCGGTGAAATGGGGTCGAGAGGAACGGCCGAGGTCCGTTTGCAGGAAGCTCAAAAAGCAGCTGGCATCATCGGGCTTTCCAAGCGGATTAATCTTGGGCTGCCTGATACACAGCTTGAAAATACGCGTGAATTTCAACTTCCTGTTATTGAAATAGTTCGCCGGTTTCGTCCACATATTTGCATACTGCCGGCACCTGACGACCGCCACCCGGATCACGGAAACGCATCCGCCCTTCTGATTGACGCCATATTTTATAGCGGGCTCATTAAAATTCAAACAAAAAATTCCGACGGTGAACTTCAGGATATTCACAGGCCATCTCATGTCATTCACTACATGCAGGATAGACCGTTTGAATCTGATTTTGTTTATGATATTACCGCCACAATTGAACAAAAAGAGAAGGCTATCAAAGCGTTTGCAACACAATTTAACGTAGTTGATCCGGGCGAGGAGCCCGAAACCTATATTTCCGACCCCTCTTTTTTTGATTCCCTCCGTGCACGTGCCAAACATTTCGGCCATCTTGCCGGTTTTGAATACGGTGAAGCATTTCAATACGCCTCGTCACCGTTTCCTGTAAAGAATCTCAATTTTTTGATGGATTCATCACCCCGGCGATAAATCTGTCAGTATTACTTGATAAAAAGACATTTTAAGTGATTGTTGCATAGGTAGGTACGTGGATCTTATTCCAATTCTTATACAACAGCCTGAAATACATTTAGAACCTAATAAAACGAGTGATAGATTCACCCGTTGTAATATTTGTAGCATTTTATATGCTATAGAACTATTTTCATGTTCTTGTGTTTTTGTTTTAACTCTATATCCATTTGCTATATATAATGAAGATTCTGGCTGATAGATCTCCGTTTTTTTCTTCACTACTCCTCACAATCGTTTTTTTTACTGCCTTCTCGGGTTGCTCAGGAACTTCAGCTGTAACAGATCAATCAACTGATACCGATCCCTCCACTACCGTTGATTACGATGCACTCGAAGACCTCTACTGGTCAAGAATTCAAAGTGATCGCATGTCTTTTACAGAAGCTGATGTCAATTTTATGACAGGAATGATCGGCCATCATGCTCAGGCTTTAATTATGTCACGTTTAGCTCCTCAGAACAACGCAAGTCCGGAGATTCAACGACTTGCCTCAAGAATCATTAATTCTCAACAAGATGAAATTCAGTCTATGCAGACCTGGCTTCGACAACGCAATCAGCCTGTACCTGAGGTTCACATAGACGGACTCAACCTGATGATTCACGGTGTTGATGGACATTCCAATCACGACCACATGAATATGGCCGGTATGCTCACAGATGAAGAGCTCCTGCAGCTTAGCGAAGCAAATGGATCTGATTTTGACCGGTTATTTCTTACATTTATGATAAACCACCATCAGGGTGCGGTAATTATGGTCGATACCCTGGTCAGCACTGATGGCGCCGCGCAGGATGAAGGAGCTTTTCGGCTGGCTGCCGATATCAATGTCGATCAGATGACAGAAATTGAACGAATGAGACTTATGCTTGAAGAGATGGAGTCTGAAGACTAACCCCACCTCTGCTATCCATAGTAACCCGAAAGATAAATCCATTAATCCTTAACTGATTTATGAACTCAATCAACAAAAAAGATAGATTATCCGGCAAATTAATCATGCCGAGGTTCTATGTCGTACTGACCCTTTTTGCAGCTTTTTCCATGGGAATTTATGCCTGTTCAACAACTGAGCAAGCCCAGGCTCCCACTGAAGAACTGCTTACACCGATAAACGAAATTTCTGCTCCATCCACTGATCCTCGGGTCGGTCTGGCAGCCGGCTTGTTTGATGCTGAAGAAGCAATATGGAATTTAGATGTACTGTCAAAAACTCCTCCACCCACTGATTTTGTTGGCTCGACAAACTCCGATCTCGCATTTTATGAAAACTACGCCATCCAGGGAAACTACAACGGGTTTATCATTTGGGATATCAGTAATCCGGAAAATCCCACGGTAGCAGTAGATTTTCTCTGCCCGGCCTCTCAAAGCGATGTCTCGGTTTATGAAAACCTGCTGTTTGTATCAGGTGAAGGGCTTGGCGGCCGGCTCGACTGCGGCACCGAAGGCATTGAATCTGCGGTAAGTGAAGAGCGGTTGCGCGGTATCCGAATATTTGATATCAGCAACATTCAGGAACCCGAATATCTTGCAAATGTGCAGACGTGCCGCGGGTCACACACGCATTCTGTTTTGAAAGATCCAGATGATGATGAAAATGTATACATCTATGTTTCAGGTTCCGCTCCTGTTCGTCCAGCTGAAGAAATGCCTGAATGTGTGAGTGCAATGCCGGAAGATGATCCGAATTCTTCACTATTTAGAATTGAAGTTATAAAAGTACCATTGGATAATCCTCAGGATGCAGCTATTGCAAGTTCTCCAAGAATATTTGATGACCTTGAAGCGCCTCCAACTCACGGTCTTACTCAGGCTGATCTGGAAAGAGTTCTTGAAGCAGAAGAACAAGGTGCTTTTGTAGTAGAAATCGGCGGATCACCCCAAATAATTCCTGATCGATTTGTAAATCAGCTTATGGGTAATGTAATGCAAGAGCGCGGTAATGAAACCGGTGAGCCAACTGCCGCTGACAGTGCGGCACTTAGAGAACAATTACCTGATATTGTCGCCCAGATGTTTGGTGGTGGAGACGATGAAGAACGTGGACCGAACCAATGTCATGATATAACCCTTTTCCCTGCGATCGGCCTGGCCGGTGGCGCTTGTGAAGGATACGGCCTACTCCTGGATATTTCTGAGCCGCTGAATCCGAAGCGTATCGATGCTGTAGCTGACTCCAACTTCGCTTACTGGCACTCTGCAACATTTAATAATGATGGTTCAACGATTCTGTTTACCGATGAGTGGGGCGGTGGCGGTCAGCCCAAATGCCGTGCAGAAGATCCAATGGAGTGGGGAGCCAACGCTATTTTCTCTATTAACAGCGAAAATGAAATGCAGTTCGAAAGCTATTATAAAATGCCTGCTCCGCAAACAGCACAAGAAAATTGTGTGGCTCACAACGGTTCTTTGATCCCCATTCCGGGACGGGATATCATGGTTCAGTCATGGTATCAGGGCGGAATTTCCGTCTTCGATTACACGGATCCAAAAAACCCGATAGAAATTGCGTTCCACGATCGTGGCCCCGTGAGTGCAGATGAAATGGCAAGCGGCGGTAGCTGGTCTATTTACTGGTATAATGGCGTATTGGTTAATTCAGAGATTTCACGTGGACTCGACATCTTTCAATTGAAAGCAAGTCCCTATCTTACTGAGAATGAAATCGCCGCATCCCGAACTGTGGAACTGGGACAGTTTAATCCTCAGGGACAAGTGCAATTCGATTGGCCGGCAACCTACGCCCTGGCACATGCATACCTTGATCAAATTTCAAGAAACAGAGATATGACAGTTGAAGAAATCTCAGCTGCACGACGAAGCCTGAATGAATCAGAGCGACTGTCGGGTACCCGCCAGGGTGAGATTCTCAGAACACTTGCCGAGCGTATTGGCTCACAGACAATCAACAGTTCTGATAAAATTGATAAATTTACAGATACAGTCAGACGTTTGGCTTCAATGTAACATTCTATCTGAATACGATATGAAAAGCCGGAATTGGATACAGCCAGTTCCGGCTTTTTTTATGTCTTAATCTTGAGAAACAATGCTTTGATTAGACTTACCGGATAGAAACAACCGTCGGATTCCGATTAAAATAAATATGAAAGCTGAGGATAGCACAAACAATGGGATGATAAGGTGAATCAGACCGACTGCCAGAAATATCGCTATCATAAGCAGCTGAAATCCAAGTCCATAGATTGAGAGCAGAGACATAAACCATTTTGGAAACGGATCGGCTTCAGGAGCTTTTTTATCCAATGCATAGATAATTCTATCGAACGAAAAGTAAAACAGTCTGTAAATCTTAAAAAGAGTATTCACCGTCGACTGACTCTCATGCGGGTACGCTTCGGGAACTGACGTTTCGAAAATTTTACTTGTCCGGTCCCCCTCCAGCGAATGATGGCGCAGAATGACGTAATAATAGTTGTATAATGTACCCTGAAGCTGGAGGCAGAAAAAAGCAAGCAATGCGGCCCAGATGGGGTTACTGTCGACTGACCAGATGGCAATTAAAACAATGAAATTAAGAACGAAATCAAATACGGAATCCAGATAGCGTCCGGTATAGGACGGCTGTTTTTTCATTCGTGCAAGTTCACCATCCATCGCATCGATGATAGATTTCAAAATCAGGAAAATACCTGCTGCTATATAATAACCATTCAGAATACAATAGACTGCAATCAGGCCGGTAATACCAAATGCAATGGTAACCTGAACCGGTGTTGCTGACGTTTGCTTGAGTTTAGTCGCTGCGGCAACCGCAATGGGCCGCCCATAGTCCGATAGATCAATAAACGTATCGTTCTTTGATAGTTTCGACATTTAAATTTGCTTACAGACTATGCTGATTGTTGGTTTACTTATTTATTTCCGTAAAAAAAGGATTCACTACTTGAGAGAATATTCACAGAATCTCAAGCGAATATTAAAATAATACTCATTACAGCGGCTATACCACATTTTTTCTCTGATCTTCATCGAAATATGATTCGATCTGCTCAAGAAGATACCCGTGAATGTCTCTGTTTCCTGCAACCAGCCGTTCACCGAAGAGCCAGTCATCTCCACCTGTCCAGTTTGTAACTACTCCGCCTGCTTCCTGAATGATTAAAGCGGCTGCGGCCACATCCCATGCGTGCAGCGAGTATTCATAAAATCCATCAAACCGCCCGCATGCCACACAGCAGAGATCGTAGGAAGCCGCTCCGGGACGACGAATACCCTGCAGTTGCTGCATCAGGTGCCTGAAAAGTTTCAGATAGGTATCAACCATCGACAGGTCGTTATACGGGAAACCGGTAGCGATAAACGCATGCTTGTGATTATCTTTATCAGACACAGAAATTGGTTCTCCATTCAGCCGGGCACCCTCCCCTTCAACCGCTGTAAATTCTTCATTCCGGTTGATCTCAATAACGACGCCTACTTTAGGCTCACCACTTTCCCACAGAGCTACCGATACACAATAGATTGGGAAGCCGTGTGCGAAGTTTGTTGTTCCATCAATCGGGTCAACAATCCATGTTCTGGATTCATCCAATGTATTATGGTCTGCGGTTTCCTCGGCCAATACCACATCATCAGGAAAATGATCAAATATAATACCTAAAATGGTTTTTTCTGATGCCAGATCTGCGTCAGTTACTAAATCATGGTAGCCTTTTTGTTTGATATTAAGAGCTTTATCCCGGTATTCTCTGACTGTTTCAACACCTGCCCGTGCTGCTTTCAGGGCAACTTCTAAATCCGTATTCATTGTATCTGTCTAAATAATCTTATGATAATTAGTTCAAAAATCGTTCGAGGAGATGAATCCATTTTACCGAACCATTCCTGTCATGCATTTCAACCTATACTATGGCTAAGTAGTTCACTGGCAGCTAATTGCTGACAGAACCTGAGTCATACAACCTATATACATTTCTCAAAATAAAAAAGGCCCCGAAAGGCCTTTTCATATGCTAAAAGTAAAATTTATTCGGGTTATTTCACGATCATCATTTTTCTGGAGAGTGTCATGCCGTTATCCATCGTTAACCGACAAATATACATGCCGCTGGCAAGCGTGGATGCATCAAACGATAATGTATGGGAACCTCCCGTAAACGATCGGTTATTTGCAAGCGTGGCTACCTGACGACCCATCACGTCGTACACCTTAAGCGATACGTCTGCACGCTCCGGAAGTGTGAACGAAATATTCGTAGATGGATTAAATGGATTCGGATAGTTTTGATTTAACTCAAACGAACGCGGTGATTCAGAAAGCGGATCATCAATACTTACAAGACTTCTGCTGAAATCAAAGCGCGTCCAGACAGGTGCATGATCAGATGTGGTTGAAATATAGCTGCCGATGTAGCTGGGGTTTTCCACCCGCTGTGCGCCTTCAATGTGATCTTCAACAAGTTCATTGGTCACGGTGATATGATCAATCATACTTTGATTCTGGCCCGCGATATATGAGTTCAGACCACGCTGCTCCAGTGAAGCGGTAACCTTGAAGTAAGTATCATCTTCTACAAAATTAT
>Ga0307966_1000753_pt1 | contig 26559 bp, 2 predicted proteins | sample OrgLakmetagen646_FD_203141 | JGI IMG/M metagenome (GOLD analysis project Ga0307966, IMG submission 203141) | Saline water microbial communities from Organic Lake, Antarctica - #646 | ecosystem: Environmental > Aquatic > Non-marine Saline and Alkaline > Saline | place: Antarctica: Organic Lake... | reverse complement strand
GGGATGGTGTTGCCATTACTCACTCCGGCATCGAGGGCATCGACGTCCGCTTCGTCAACAGCCAGGACGGCGGCAAGCGCACCGGCGTCGTCCGCGTTCTTGCCGAACAGGATTACACCGGATTGGAGCGAACATTGGATCTTCGCCTCGAAGCCCGTTCCATCGACATTCGTGCTTCGATCAAGGCGGGCGGCCTGTCGCTGCGCGCTGATTCTATCATTGGGATTAAGCAAGACTTCTCCGTCGCATCCGGCCTCGGTAGCATCATCCTACTGGAAGCCGATCAGATGCGGATCGAAGCCAACGGCGGCGTGGGCGACGTCAGCATGCCGCTCTACATCCGCGCCGGTGTGATCGAAGCCGCAACTCAAGGTGCCGCCGGAATCTACCTCGCGCAACTTGGCGATGCCATCATCGGCAACGTTGAATTCGATGTCATCGGTGAAGACAATATCGGATCCGGCACCGAAGGCCTCAGCACTGGAGCAGGCGGCAACATCCACTTCTTTAATCTCGCTGGCACACTGACGGTTAACGCAGAAATCGAAGCTACCGGCGGGCGCATCGTCCTTGCCACAGAAGATATCGCCATCAACGACACTATCCGCAGCGTGCGCATGGTCGGCGATCAGACCTTCCGCGGATCGCTGATCCTTCAGCCGCTCTCCGTCTCCACCCGTATCGACATGGCGACCAGCGATACGGGTGCCGCTCGCACCTTCCACCTATCGTCCGACGAAATCGTCTTCTTCATGAGTGGCTTCAACGAGTCCGAGCCTTCCTCTTATCTGGTCAACGGCAGACTCGTTACCGTCGATAGCAATAATGGCATCACCATCGGTCGTGCCGACGGACGCCATATCATCACGCTCGACGCCTTTACCTACACAGAATCCTTTACCTTCCGTTCACCGGTGCCATTTGGACGTTTCGACGTCATTGGCCGATTAGAACTATCAACTTCGCTAGTCAATGGCGACCAACCCGCTTTAACCTTTCTCGGGTGGAAGTTTAATCTCTCATAATTAATTGATAATAACTTGATTCTACTGGATAAATAACTTGTCTCTTATCAACAACGCTAATGCCCTACTTAAGTTGTTCTGCCTCTTGTATTCGGCTCGCAGAATTACTGATCTTTCCTGACCCTTTCCTGACCCTTTCCTGACCCTTTGCGCTACGTCTCTTCTACCAGATGACCTCTTCTCATAAATCTACACCCAATTTCCAAGTGGAAGGTCTCGAGGCTCGGATCTTACTTTCCGCTGTGCCTGTGGATGGTGGCGTAGCTGATCTAGAGCAGCCGCTCTTCGCGGACTCGGTGCTGGTTCTAGACTCAAACGGGAACTCTGGGAACTCTGGGGACTCAAATCTTGGCGCAGCGGTTAGCGGTAGCCCAGCGGAATCCTCTGCGAGTGATTTATATGCAGAAGCAGCTCCAATTAATTCTGTTAATGAAATATTTTTAAGTGGTCAGCTTGAAGCCGGATTACTGGTTCAAGCTGATATCATACATGTAGCCGATGGAACCGTGCTTGAAGACGTCCAGCTCTCTGCTGGAAGTATTCAGTTGGGAGCCGCTGAGTGGGTCGGTGATAATACGGTTTTGGCAGATGATGTCAGTATTCTTGCGGCACAATCTGCGAGAGAGGGGGCCACCTTAGTTTTAGCACCAAGGGGAGTGGAAGCGTCGATTGCCCTAGGGTTTGACGATGCGGGCTTCGCTTTGGACGGCGAGGAAATGGCTGCTTTGGCGGCTGCGGGCTTGGAGAACTTGGTCATCGGCTTGGAAGATGGCGCACATGATGTCACCATCGATGGCCTGGCCTACGAGGGCAACTTACTCTTGCGCTCGCCGGAGCATGGAGGCGAGTTTTACATCCTAAGTCAGGTAGCTCATAGCGGTGGGGTCCTTAGTTACCAGGGCTCGGGTCAGACTCAGAACGCGAGCGCGGATACGGTTACCTCAGGAAACGAAATCCTGATCAACGATTCGTTAAACCTAGTATATGTCGAAAACAGTGGCAACACCTTTGGCGACAACACAATTTACTTTGACACCACGAATGGTGGAGCGAATCCCACAGGTGGAGATATTCTCATTAGTGGGGATATCTTAGGCACGGAATTCGGCAATGGTGGAACGCTTTATTTGAACGCCGGTACGACTGGCGACATCTTGATACAGGGGGGGGCTGGCACGCTTGAAAGCTTAGGTCGCATCGTCATCGTCAATGCGCGTAACGTCACTTTTGCGGGTAATATAATTCTTGAATCGTTTGAGCAGGAAAAAGGCACCGGCAGCTCGTCCTTTGGGGCGACGGCATCAAATTTTGTTCTGATGACGGGTGGCAGCTTTATTGTTGATACGAGAAACAACGTTACCTTTGGGGGCGACGTAGAATCCGCCTTTCAGAACTTTGAGATCACAGTCGATCAGTTTGCTGCATCGGGTAAGGTCTGGTTCAAGGGCGACGTCAACTTGAACAATGGCGATCTTATCGTCCATTCAGCTAAGGATTTTGAGATCACTGGAAGCGCAGAAATCGCCGGCTTGCTCCAGCAAAAAGCAGGCGAGCGTGAATCGATCTTCCGGGCATCGGTCGAGGCCAACTCGATTGATCTGATCACCAAAGACAGGATTCGCTTCCTCAACACCGTCACGCTGCTTGCGGGCGACATGGCTTTGGTCGCCAACGATATAGATTTTGAGGGTGGGGCGGGCAGCGTTGTCGGTGCACAGGATTCGAATGGGGCGGGCACTTCGCGCCTATTCCTACGCCCGACGGCGGCTTCTGTATCGATGGACATCGGTAACCCAACCGGCGGCACTAGCACCTTCGAGTTGTCCAGCGTTGATATTGCCGCTTTAGCCGATGGTTTTGCATTGATTACAATCGGTTACCACCAGACCGCGATTACATCGACGAATGCGGTCCGGATCGGAAACGCATCCTTTCTGGATGCCTTGGAGGTTTACGGTGGTTCTTTCTTGGTCAATGGGAGCTTCAATGCGCGAACCAGTCTCTTGGTCGACGCTGACAGCGGGTTGATCAACATTACCGGCACGCAGGTTCGTGTCAGCAACGAGCAGGTGGACAACGTCTGGCAGTCCAGCGAGTTAACTCTTTTAGCCCATACCGGAAATATTCAATTCGCCAATGGCGCTTCCTTACTCATCGATAATGAGGATCCTGCTGACACCGCAGAGGGCTCGACGATTAACCTGATCGCAACCGCCGGTTCGATTATCAATCAAGCCAACTCTTTCGGTTTCATCGAAGCCCGTGATTTGATTATGGAAGCAGGTCAGTCGATAACTGTATTGACTGACGTAGAGACGGTAAGGGCGCGTTCCACAGGCGTAGGGAATATTCAAATCGATGAACTGAGTGACCTTCATGTCATTCGAGGCATTACCGCAAACGGTGCGATTGCCGTGAGCACGGGAGGTGATACGGTCATCGACTTGCTTGAATCGCAGACGGATGCGACTGCCAACACGATTGGGGTCGAGGTCTTCGTTGGTGATCTACACGTCGATAAGATACTTGCCGGAACCCAAGGTTCGGTTCAACTCGATGTTGAAGGGGAAATCACTGGATTTAGCCAAGCCGATCGTTCGTCGCTGCTTGATTTGCCCCGCATCGTATTAAACGGCGGAGACGATGGTGCCCAAGCTGCAACTGCATGGACACTTCAAGGCGTCAGTATCACGCTCAATACGACCTTGTTCACCGATATGTTCAACGGCTCGATCTTTCGTTTGGTGGCATCCGAAGAACCTGCGTTAACGCCTGTCAGAGTGGAGTCCGCTGATGGTGTTTATACGATTTACGCATTACCCGGTGCGGCCACACATGCTGACGTGGTCGCGGCTATAGATGGCTTGACTGACTTCAGTGCTTCCATCACGGCAGGCAGTTCGACTCTGTTAGCGCTTCCTGCCATCACCCTTGCGGGTGGCACAGCTATACCTTTAGCTGCGGCTTCTGGCTCTTACGATTTCGGGAGCACAGTATTGAATGTCAGCGCGCAGACCCTCGGTATAGACGCTAACGGAACACGGGTTATTTTTGCTGCCGATGCTGTCGGAGTGTCTTCTGCCGAATGGGATGGCACGGCTAAAGTGCTGACGCTTCATTACGTTCCAGGGGTGGCTTCGGTTGGTCTATTACGTAGCCTGATCAACAGCACCACGGATGCAGGTCTCTCTGCTTCCCTTGGATCGGGAACCGGAACGCAAATACTCGGGATTGAGAGCGCCACCGCGATTGGTGGTTCCACTCCTGCGACCGCTGAAGGTGCGTTTACCTTCGCCGAAGGGGTGCTGACTATAACCGGAGACATCTTTGGTAGCGCACCAAACGGAGTCGAAGTTTATTTTGTGGGTGATGCTGCCGCTGGAACCAGCACTAACTGGGATGCAGGCGCTGGCATACTTAGCATTAGTTACACTGCCGACATTTCGACGCTGGCCGATTTGGCCGCAGCGGTTAACGGTGCGGGTGCCGGTCTTGCTGCAAATGTGACCAGCGGCAACTCGCTGGCCGTATTGGCTATTCCTACAACTGAGTTGAGCGGGGGGCGCGAAGGCGTGCCCGCATCTGGCAACTTGAGGGTGAACGGTGTGAATCTTCGTCTTACCGACACCACGGGAACGGTCACCAATTCTGGCCCGACATTCCGTCTGGTGGGCGCGGTTGTTGATGGTGATGCTGTTCCTCTAACGACGCAGGAACCAGTTCGGATTCTTTCCGTCGGCGACGACTTTACCATCTATGCGCTCGCTGGAACTGCTACCCATGCGGATGTAATTTCAGCGATCAATGCCTTGTCAGACTTTAGCGCGACGATTGTCGATGCCCATGTGGTTGGGGATACCCTGACACTCAATGCACAGACGGGGCTCGGTGAAGCGCTCAATCCTTTGCAAATCAGTGCGAATCAGGTGAACGCTACGAATACCAATAGTGGTATCGTGCGCCTCCAGCAGGATGACAACCGTGCTGAGGTTGGAGTCGCCATTGACAACCAATCGGTTCTCTCAGGGGATTACGTCGCCTTCACTGCGCTTGGTGGGAACGCCTCAATCACAGCTAGCGGCATTCAATCAGCCTCGGATGCTGGAGTGCTTGTTGATGTTGCCGGTTCGCTTACTGTTGATGGTAATATAAACAGTGAGGGTAGCCCACTGACTTTCCGCGCGGTTGATACGATTGAAATTTCGACAGGGGTTTCACTGCAATCAAATGGGAGCGACGTGTTCTTCGCTTCGCTTAGTGATTTCACCATGGCGGTGGATGCTTCGGTGTTGACCACCGGAGGTGCGCTTGCGGTCGATGTTGACGGTGATATTTCGCTCGGCATTTTAGATGCCCGTTCTGGAAATTTGGTGGATCGAGACACTTGGGGCGATGTCGCTCTGCGTGCGACTGGGTTTATTCAAGACTCTAGCGCTAGCGCATCGGTCAATGTATTCGGGCGCAGCCTACAAATGAATGCAGGCACCACGATCGGGCAAATCCCTGATGCTGGAAATGAGCGAGCTCTTGAGATCAATGTAGTGACTCTGGCAGCAGAGTCCGACGCTGGGGTGATCGTGATCCAAAGTGTTGCCGACGTATCGGTGGGTGAGGTGGTTGCGTTTAATCCTAATGTGATCTCCGTCGACGGTTCGATTGATGTCGGACCCGAAATAGCGGCGCTGACAGGCATCCTGAACAACGGGGGTGGGGATGTTCTACTCGCATCAGCTGCTGGTCTGACCGCAGCTAGTTCTATTGTGACGAGTGGCGCTGGCCGTATCGTCCTAATCGGCGACAGTTTGACAATTGAAGATGCCATTACCTCTTCAGATGGTGCGCTATCATTGGCCGCAACCAATGATTTTGTCTTGGGTGACGCCGCCAATGTGGCCACCAGCGCCACCGGAGAGATTTTACTGCTTTCTGATAGTGGGTCGATACTGGCTGCGGCGGGCAGCACGGTCACTGCGGTCGATGGTTCGATTCTCTTTTCTGCGGCGGGCAATATAACACTCGGAGCCGTTTCGACGAATGGTGATCTTGGCCTTCGGGCAAGCAGTGGATCCATCTTGACGGCTTCCGGCGGTGTCACCACGCGTCTTGTCTTGGCGGCAGATGCGCTGTCAATCGTGTCGGGTGATTCGGTCGCTGGCGCGAATGGCACGTCGGATGCGCTCTTAATCGACGTAAACATTATCAGCCTTTCTGGTGAAACCGGGGCAGTCTATAATCTTTCAAATGACGGTACGCTTCTCGTCGATTCAACCTCCGCCTCGGTCACTCGCTTCAGTTCATTATTAGCGGGAACAGCCGTTTCGATTGGCGCGCAAAGCAACCTTTCGGTCACTGGCGAAGGTGATCTCACCGTTTCGGTGACGGACGATGGCGATTTCAACCTAGCCAGTCAGCGCGTGATTCAAACCACGGGTGCGGGTATCATCACCCTCGAAATCGCGGGAGCCCTCACCATGGGTGAAGCGTCTCAAATTCAGACGGAGAATGGCGCCATCACCTTGAACGCGGGCAACACAGTTTCGGTGGCTCAAGTGAGTTCGGTGCTCGGGAATATTTCAGCCACTTCGACCACGGGTGCCATTATCGATGTGGATCCGGCAGAAGCCGCAGTTGATTTTGAAACGGCCGGCCAATTAACCCTGAATGCATCGACGGGGATCGGAGTCGAATCAGCTGATCGGCAGACCCTAACAGTTCTGCTCGGCACCTTAGCTGCTTCCACCGCAACCGGTGGCATCTTTGTCAGTTCGTCCGCAGCGTTGGCCACGAACGGATTGATTACCACCACTTCCGGCACGATTTCTCTGCTCTCCGACCAAACCATCACAGTGGGTCCTAACGGGGGTGGCATCGCGGTTGATTCAGCGGCGGATCTAGTGCTGCGTGCGGGTGCCGCTCTAACTCAGTTGACTGATGGCACCATCGAGGCAGCGGATGATATTTCACTTTACGCTGGCACTGAGATGACGCTCTTCTCGGTCACCACCACGGGTAATGTGGCGCTCGAAACGGAGGGTGCGGTCATGGGGTATGCGGATTCGTCCGTCGCAGCGATCACTGCCCAAGGATTGTTACTCGACGGTATTGGATCGATGGGAACACCGGCTCAACGCTTGTCTTTGAATGTCGGCATTTTTGCCGGAACAGTTCAGGAGGGGACACTCGCCTTTGATAACGCGCAGTCTCTGAGTTTGGATCCCGTCAGCGTGAGCACCACGGAAGTTGCCCCGATGGGAACGCTTCCAGTGATTCCTCGTGTGCAGACCAGCGATACCGTGGTTCTGAATAGTATCCTCGACCTTGGCGTTTTGATCGGTGAGGGCTTATTCGCCACTATCGACGGCGATCTCAGTGCTAGCTCCGGTGGCTTACTCGCTGCTGTGGCAGTGACGGAAGCGCTTCCAGTTCTCTGGCAAACTACAGGAGGTCAGACTTGGAACGGCCTACTCGATCTAGCTGGAGGGGATTCGACGCTACGGGCGACTGGCGCGATTGAAATCGCCTCGACTGGTGGTTTTGTTTCTAATGGTGGGGATCTTTCCGTCGAAGCTGGTGGTGATTTTACCTTGGGCTCGGGCGCGCAAATGCATTTGGGCTCGGGCGCACTCATCGTTAATTCTGAGGGCTCGATCACAGTCGAAGGTGAAGTGCTCACGACGGGTGCGGTCGCTTTGATCGCCGATCTTGAGATCTCCGCCGGCGCGACCAGTGGCGCCCTTCGAATAGATGCTTCCGACCTGCTACTCACTGCCGGTCTTGGGATTGGTTCGGCAGCCTCCGTCTTGATGACAGAAGTTGCCCAGATTTCCGCTTCTGCGGGTGCGGCCGGGATTTATCTCAATAACATTGGAGCGGTGCGGGTGACCAATCTGGGATTCGCGGTGACGTCCTTTGCTCCAGACAGCACATCCAATCTCGCATTCTCTGGATTCCAAGGTGGTATGCAGACGCAGCTCAGCGGAGCGATACAGTTTGATAATACCGGAGCGGTCACAGTGGATCCGATAAAGTCGGTGATTCAAGCCTTCCCCGGTTCTGAGTTTGAATTCGCGCTGTTGATGGATGACGCCGGTCCCGACGGAAATGCGGTGAGCGTCCTTTTCGAAATCATCCGTGAAGCAGGGGAGACGATTGATGCGTCCGAGGATCCCGCTAACCCAGATCTGCGCGATGGCAATCCGCCTTCCACTTTCTACAATGCAACGAGCGGTGTGCTTCGTGTCTTCGTGCGCAACGACCTATCGACGATATCTCAGGTCATAGACGCGATTAACGCAGATCCAAACTTTGCCGGATCGGCCGCTTTGGTCACCGGCCCAATCGATGGGTCTGCCATTTTCTCAGTAGGTATTTCCGCCGAGAAAGCATTTTTTGCGAATAACGGGGCGGACGAAGGTATCGTCACATACAGTGCAGGAACGACTGCCGACGGCGCTGATCCGATTGCCGCCTATGCTGAAATCCAGCCTGGAGACGCACTCTACACGATTCGTGTGACTTCTACCGATCCCGGTGCCGCGGCCAATGATTTTGTTTTCCGCCTGCTCGACGATGGCCCCGGCGGTAATTTGACGGATGCGACCAATTCCGCTCTTGTTCAATGGAATGAGTCCACTGGTCTGCTCGATGTGTATATAAATTTTGGATACACCACAGCGGGCAAGATAATCGGCGCGATCAATCTCGCTGAAGCTGAGATTGGCGGAGCCCCATTTACGGCTGTATTTAATGGCTCTTTGAATCCGACCGATGCGAACGACATTATCGGTGATGTCTCTGTTCTCATGGTATCGAACCTTTCGGGCAAGGCGACTATTCGCGCGGTTGGGGTGAATAATGATTTTAAAGTCACATCGAGCGTCGCAGGTCCCCTCTACAACGGAATCAGCTTCCGCTTCGTAGATGATGGTCTGGTTGGTGTGGACGGTGTCCGCGCTATCTTCGATGACGTCACAAATATAATGACAGTCTATATCGACAGCGCTGTGACGAGTGCGGGTCAGGTCATTGCCGCGCTCAATACCGAAGGCACTTTCATCGCTTCGCTCACCCCTGAATTAACGACGGCCAACAATGGCACTGGTGCGATTCAGGCGACTCGTTTCGTTTTGCGAAACGGTGCAGTGGCAGTGAATGCTTCGGTCACGGTCGCGATGGTAGGCACTAATAATGACCTCATCGTCACGGCCGACGAGCCGGGTGATAACCAAAACGGAATCGAAGTGGTTCTGGTCAGCGACATCTCAATCACACCAGGAGCTGCGAGTGCTAGTTACAACGCAACGGGTGAAGTTCTAGAAATTCGCATCAATCCTGACTTTGCCACACCCGGTGGCATTATGACTGCGATTAACTCAGGGCCGAACGCTGCAAGTATCCCATTCACCGCCTCCCTGCCTGCGGGCACGACCGGTTTCGGGGGCATCAAATTAGTCAGTCATCCTGCGACGTCAGGCGGTACCGGCGGTGTCGCACGAGCCGTGGTCAATGCATCCGGAGAGAACAATGGTTTCGAAGTCATCGCGGATTCCGACTCAACATTATTGCAGAACATTCGCGTTTATGTTATAGACAATGGCTCGATTGACGATGGTTCGGCCACGGCTAGCTACCTGACCGCCTCACGCGCACTCATTTTAAATGTGCAGACCGGAGTGACCACTGCGAATACTCTGATCGCCGCCATCAACAGCGCTTCGGTGCCAGTTAGCGCAACCTTGGCTGGCACATCCGACGGTTCGGGCACTTTCGGTAATCAGTCTCAGCCTTTCGTTAATGGCGCGGATCCTATTGTCGCGACCTTGACTACACTGTTGCCGTCAGGCGTCGCGGTTGAACTTGCCTCAACTATCGGAGGTGTGATCAACAACGGAATTCAGGTGTCGTATGCCCTCGACGCAACTCTGAGTGCCGGCACCGCTTCGGCCAACCTATTCGAAGCCGATGGTCTTCGCCTACTGCAAGTCCGGTTTGCCGATGCCAGCACTACTTTCGCTGCGCTTCAGACTTTCCTCGCTGCGAATCCTAACCTACCTTTCGAGATTGCCAATATCGATGCGATTGCCACGGAGGCCGTCGGGGACTTGGCTCCCGTTTCCGCCACTGGCCATGAAGGCGCAATCAGCCTCACCGCGAGTGGCTCGATAAGCTTGCTCGCTCGGGTCACTTCCCAAACTGGGGCAGTTTCCGTCACGACGACCAACGGCGGCGATCTTAGCTTCGACTCTGCCACCGCCCGCATCTCCGCCATCGATGGGATCGACCTCGACCTTGAGGGCGCTTTCATCAATAGTGCCTCACTTGAGTCGCCGCTGCTCAAAGTGTATGATACTTCGCTTCTTCGAGTCGCCACGGGCGCCTTGCAAGACTCCGCAGAGTCCATTCGTTTTGAAACAAATGGTGCAGTCGAAATTAACGGAGCCGGATTGAATCTCGCTGAGGCCGATTTTTCTGTCGATGCCGCGAGCACTGCGTTGATTAACGCCCCTATCACTGCGACCGGGGCAACTACAGTTTCCATTAATTCGGGTGACACCTTTACCCTCACCACCAATGGCAGTCTCTTGGCTGAAACCATCACCTTAGTTTCAGGGAACGAGGCGGTCTTCGCCGGTTCTGCCGATGCAGCCGGTTCCTTCTCGCTGACTGCCGATGCGGATATCCGCCAGTCAGGCACGATTGCAACGGTGGCTGCGCTCTCGGTCTCCAGCCTAGGTGGCTCTATCTTGATGAGTGGTTTGGCCACCAGCACCAGCGACACCGGTGCGATTGACTACACGGCTGATTCCGCGATCACCGTGACCTCGATCGCCTCGACCGATGGCGGCGACATTACTCTAATCAGCGGGGCAGCCATCTCCAACGCTCGGGGAACGCCCGGCACCAACGTCGCCACTAATGGTCACGTGCAACTTTCCGGCGAGACTGGTATCGGTCAAATCGGCGATCCCATCCGCATCGAATCCGGCACTTTAAGCTTAGCCAACTCGGGTGAAACGGGCGATATCGTCGTCACCGAGGCCACGGCAGGAGCCGATCTCACTGTCACCTCGCTGACCCAATCGGCCACCACCGGGCGCTCTGTTCTCATCAGTGAAGATGGCAATGTCCTCTTGACTGGTGCAATTTTGCATACAGGCACGGGTGCCTTACTGATCGATTCAGCGGGTAACCTTGTGACCGATGCGCTCGCTACCGTGACCTTGGGCGGCGGCGAATTAACTTTGCGTGTGCTTTCGGATGTCACCCTCGCAGCGGATCTCACGACTAACGGCGGCGATGTCTTGATCGAATCGGGCGGCGCCTTAAGCATGGCTTCTGCCATCACTCTATCCGCTGGGGGCGGCGATGTCGCGCTCTTGGCTAGCGATACAATTCAGGTCGCTCAGGTTCTCAGCCTGATGGCCGGTGTTTATATCGCTTCGGCCAATGGTGCTGTTCACCGATCCAACAGTGATGGGCGCACCAATGTCAGAGCGGGCAGTCTGCAAGTCTTGGCCGGCACTGAGGTCGGGCGTATCTTCACGGTGGTGGCTGCCGAGGGGGGCGAAGAAGTGTTCATCGAAGTCTTGAAGATCGAGGTCGATCGCTTAACCGCGACTGCTCAAGACGGGCCGCTCTTGATCGATTCGCTCAACGACCTTGCGGTCGGCGAAACCACTGTTTCAGTCGATGACGCTCAGGCAGATGGCACTACGGATTCGCAGACATGGACGACCAGTCAGTTGCGGACGGACGCCGGAAATGTAGTGCTGCTGGGTCGCGGTGCTCTGACTTTTGACGCCATCTCGGCTGATCCGACTGTTCAAATTACGGGGAACGCACTGATCTCTGCGGCGCAAACACTGCAAATTGACGGGGACATTTTAGTCAATGGCGGAGCCGCTCACTTTACCTCAGTCCAGACGTTCACCCTAAGCGGCGATTTGACCGCAACAGGCACGGGCAGCGTGCTTCTTGAATCGGGCGATGATTTTACCCAAACCGTCACGTCAAGCATCGTGACGAATGGTCAAGACACCATCATCCGTGCGACTGGTGTTATGTCGATCAACTCGATCAACACAGGCTCGGGTGCCCTCGCCTTGACTGCGGGCGATGCCATCAGCCGCTTGTCGACGTCGCCAGCCACCCAGATTGTTGCGAGTGCGCTTCGCCTCTCTTCAGGTGCCTTTATCGCTTCGGTGGCCGATCCCTTAGTGGTCGACGTTATCACCCTGACCGCTGCGGCCACCGATGACATCCGCCTCAATTCGGTCGGCGCGGTCGAAGTCACAAGTGTCGCCGTGACTGTCGATACTGTCTCGAATCTAGGAGCAACGGCTCCGGCGACAGTCACCACGGAAGCCACCCAATCTGACATCAGCTCTTCTGCCGGAGGAGACCTCCTCCTACAGTTCGGTGGCCACCTCATTCTCCAGGATGGAGATGACGACGAACGCTCCATCGGCACAAACGAAGATGGGCGTATTTTCCTCGGAGCTGCTTCGCTGGACGCTTACGCCGCAATTCGTAGTTTGAATGGTGATATCACGCTAGACATTGACGGCGCGGCGCACTGGCTCTCGGTCGCCGAATCGGCTCCAGCGGCAGGGGATGCCACCACCGCAGGCGTGCGCGCCCAGACCGGTGATATTTTCATCCGCACGGGCGATCATCTCCTGATGGATGACGGTGCCTTTATCCGCGCCAACTCTGGTAGCATTGGTATCGATGTAACGGGTAATTTGACCGTGGGTTCGGTCGAAGCAGCGCTCGGTTACGTCCACCTCAAGACGACTGGGGCGATCCTTGACGGGGGCAATGCGGCGGTCGACCTGATCGCAGATCGTCTCCAGATCGAAGCAGGCACGGGTGCCGGTCTATTAGGTGCCACCACTTACAACCCGCTCGAAATCTCGGCCAATGTTGTGTCCGCTCGGATCACGACTGGCCCGCTCGCTTTGGCCGAAACAAACGCGGTGGCAATCGGTCTGACCGCCGGTTCGGTCAATCAACTCGACCTCGACGGTGTGGCTTCGGTCGCTCTGGATGCAGACGACGCGATCTTCGGCCTTGAATCGCTGGGGGGCGGGAGTGCCACGCTGCTGGCTTCGGGCACGATCACTGTAATGGCTGCTCTGGTCGAAACGCCTGATTTAGCAACGATTCGGATCAGCGATACGGGGCACCTGTTGCTCCACGCGAATGCCACTGGCGCAAGTGTTACGGTCAATGGCGATATTGAAGCCTCCGGTGGTTCGCTTACTTTGAGGGGCACCGCAGGTATCTCGCTTGCTTCGGGTGTCACGGTCGCAACTGCTCTTTCCGGCACGATGACGGTTCTATCTTCCGCTGGTGGTCTGACCATGGCGACTGGTTCGACCTTGCTCGCAGCGTCTGGAGACATCGTGGTTAATACTTCGGGCATGATTGCCGTCGCAGGAATTGAAACCGCAGGCAAGGTTGCCCTGACTTCCACTGCCAACTCAATTACTGACAACGAAGCCGCACGCACGAATGTCACTGCCTCGACGCTTCGTTTGAATGCTAACAGCAATGTGGGTGCTTCGACTAATGCGTTTGATACTGAGGTGGTCACGCTTTCTGCGCGCACCACAAACGGCTCCCTCTATCTACTCGAAGTCGACGGTCTGGAGATCGGAGCGACTGAAGCCACCAGCGCGATCGTCGCCGCCAACGGTGTGACTACATCGACCCCGCTGGCTGAACAGTCGGGCGTCGCGACTGGCGGCTCCAATGGTGCCGTCATCATCACCTTGTCAGCGGGCGACCTTTCGGTGCTGGCTGCACATACTGTGACGGCGGCCGGCGCGGGACGTATTCTCTTAGACACGCCTGGCGAACTGGAGCTGCTGGCCGATGTTTCGAGTGTGACGGGATCCATTACCTTGCTTTCGGCGGCTGATTTTACCCTGGCCGCTGGTATTCAAGTCGCCACGGGTCTGGCAGGGCAAATTCATCTGACAACTGGTGGCGCTTTACTTGCCGCAGCCGACTCTCGCTTCGTCGCATCGACCGGAAATATCGTTCTGAATGCCAACGGGAATTTGATTCTTGGCGGCGTTTCAACTGAGGGACGAGCTGCTCTGACCAGTGAAACTGGCCACATCCGCGCCGCCGGGTCCACTGTTTTCGATCAAGAGGTGCTGGCCAGCCAATTGCTGCTCAGTGCGGCTAATGCCACCAATGGCGGCATCGGCACCTTGGCACCATCGACGGTCGAGAGTTTCCGCACTCAAGTCGGGCGCGTCGCCGCCGTCGCAGGCGCGGATGGGATTCACCTGATTAACTCAGTCGGCGTCACCGTCGGTTCGGTCGTCGTCAGCACCGCTCAAGTCACTGCCAGTGGCGGCTTACAAAGTCAGCCAGATCTCACGCTGAGCGACTTGACGACTATTTCCGAGTCAGCATCGATTGTCCTGCGCGCGACTTCCGGTTCGATTACCTTGAATGAAGGCGGCGACCTGAACGGTGCCTCCGTGGTCGCTCATGAGGCTGGCAACGTGCTTCTGTCCGCTGCCAATAATCTGACTGCGAACGCAAGCGTCTTGTCGACTTCCGGTCACTTGACCCTGAGAGCGGTCAACACCCTGACCTTGGTCAGCGGCTCGACCGTCGGCACGGGCACATCCGGAACGATCTTTGTCCAATCCACCGACGGGGTGGTCATCATGGGAAGCACCGCAATCGTCCGGGCGACGGGCTCGTCGGCTTTGATTGATGCGGATGGCACCGTCACGGTTGGCGTGATTGAGGGCAGTTCCGTTGCCGTTCAATCGGCTACCGGTTCGATCCTTCGGGCTGCTGGCTCGGCTACAAATGTCACGGCAGAGAATCTTCGCCTGGCAGCTGACACCGGCATAGCCAGCGCATCGACTCCTTTACAGATTAATGTGGATACTTTGGCCGCCAGCACGCGTGCCGGGGGGCTCTTCTTGCTCGAAAGCAATGATGCGGTGGTTGGAGCTAATGTCTCGGTTACGGTCTCCGAAGTGAATGCTAACAGCAGCTTAACTCTGATTCCAGGGGCGTCGTTGTCGGGTCTGACCACTTCAGTGAACGGAGCAATCATCTTGATCTCGACTTCGGGCTCGCTGGACATCGCGACTGGTGCGCCAGTTGTGGCTGCAACTTCAGGGCGTATCCGGATCGAAGCGGCCACCGATCTTACGGTTAACGCGGACGTCGCATCCGGCACCGGTCATCTCACCTTGCTCGCCGGTAACGGTATCAGTTTTGGTTCGGGTATTTCCATCACAACTGGAGCCAGCGCTGACATTTATATAGATGCCGGTTTGGGTGCCCTGATTCAAGTCGCTTCAACGATCACGACAGCCGGCGCGAATGTGCGCCTTGCCGCAGTCGGCGACGTCACTTTAGGCAGTGTCAGTGGTCTCGGTATCTCCGTGATTTCTGGAGGCAACATTCTGGCCGCCACGGGGAGTGCCAGCAACCTCTCTGCCACCAGCCTCCGCCTGAACGCCGCTTCCGGCATCGGAGCAGGCAGTCGCCACCTCGCCATTGGGGTCGCACAGCTTTCGGCGCGCACCCTCAACGGTAGTATCTTCATTACCGAAGCGGATGGTCTCACCGTCTCATCAGTCACCGTCATCACGAATCGTGTCTCCGCCACCGCAACTGCGGCCACTCAAACGGATCTTGCACAGGCCGATCTACGCTCGGGTGGCAATGGCGACATCGTTCTGATTTCGCTGGCGGGCACCATTACCTTGAATGACGGCAACGCTGACAGCGCCGTCGTCGTTGCCGATGGTAGCGGTTCCGTTCTGATTGCAGCGGCGGGCAATCTCATTATCAACTCCGGAGTCGCTTCCGGCAGTGGTGATATTACGCTGGCAGCTGGAAATAATCTAAGCCTTGCCGTCATCAGCGTCACGACGACTTCGGGCGATATTTCCCTCAGCGCGGTCGCCGGTGCAGTCACAATGCCAGCGACTGCCACGCTCACTACGAATTCAGGTAATCTACGCGTCAGCGCTCAAGGCAACGCCACGATTGGACAACTGACCGGAAATGGTGTTTCTCTGATTTCTCAAGCGGGTGGTATTGTCAGTGCCTCATTCAGCACTATCAATGTAACTGCCGATTCCCTCCGAATTCTCGCCAACACTTCGATCGGCGCGGCGCAAAGCCATCTCCTCACGGATGTGGCGAATCTCTCGGCGCGTGCCACCACTGGGGCGGCCTTTATTACCAATGATTCGGCCCTCACCGTTTCTTCAGTCCGCGTCGCGGTTTCTGGACTTTCGGGCGATGGTAATTCCTTTACCCTGACCGACGCAGCCCAGTCCGACCTCACCGCCGGCGCTGCCATTGTGCTCGTAGTCAAGTCGGGTGATCTCACGCTCGACGACGGCAACGCCCTCATCGATCAGGCCGGGGGCGACGGACGTTCCGCCAACGGGGTCGCCGTCCAAGCCGGTGGCACCGGCGGTCTTCTGCTTCGCACTTTGGGGGGTGAACTGATCGCCAATGCCTCGATCCTAGCCACCACGGGCAACTTAACGGTTCGCGCTTCCGATGCAGTCAGTATCAATGGCAACACTGTGATCGCCACCACGGGTGCCGGGCACGTCTCGGTCGCATCCGAGCAGGGCGCGCTTACTTTCGCTCCGACGGCTTCGGCCACGGGTGCCGCTTCCGTTCGTCTCGCTGCGGCGGGTGATTTGACCGTCGGCCAAGTCTCGGGAGCCAGCGTTTCCCTCCAATCAGCTTTGGGTGCCATCGTTAATGATAGCGGCACGGCGACTGAAGTCGTCGCCAGCCAAGGCTTACGCTTGGCCGCTGCCGACTCGATCGGAACCGCCAGTAACCACCTTCGGACTAACGCCGCAGTGCTTTCGGCTCGCTCGAGCGAAGGCAGCCTGTTCCTGACCGATAGCTCCAGCACCATCGTAGCTTCGGTGCGTGTCGCGACGAATGAGTTCACCGCCACGGCCGGCAGCGTCGCGGTGGTCGATGCCGCGCAGTCTGATCTAGTCACACTGAATAATGGCGACATCATTCTCGTTCTCACTGCGGGTAACTTAACTCTCAATGACGGCACTACGTCCGTGAATCAAGTCGCAGGCGATAGCCGCTCCGCCGATGGTAGCGCTGTGGTGGCCGATGGCTCCGGGCGTATTTACTTGGAAGCGGCAGGTTCTCTCATCGCCGATGCAGACATTCTCTCGGACACCGGCTTGATTACGATCCTAGCGGAAGACCTGCTGACCTTAGCAACTGGGGTCACGATTGCCAGTGCGGCCGATATTAGCCTCCAATCGAATTCAAGCGCGATCTTTATGGACGGGACTGCCGCAGTCACCGCCACGGACGCAGGCCTGCGGCTCGCCGCCGCCGGAGCCTTGACCCTTGGTAATTTGACTGCCACCACCGCGTCGCTCGTCGCCGGGGCGGCCATCGTCAATGCCGCCGGTTCGACTTTGAATGTGACCGCAGATGCGCTCCGGATCACCGCGACCGACGCCATCGGCACGGCCAGCCGCCACCTCACAGTGAGTGGTGCTACCTTGGCCGCGTCTTCCGGAAATGACGGACTTTTCCTCACCGCCCAAAACACAATCACAGTCGCACCAGTCGCGACTACAGTGAGCGAGTTTACCTCCAGCGCCAGCACGGCGACAGTGACCGACGCCGCGCTCAATCACCTGACCGCCTTGAGCGATGGTGCCATCGTTCTGCAAACCCTCGCGGGTAGTATCCTTGTCCCCAACGTAATTGCGGCGGGTTCGGGTTCGGTTCTTCTCAAAGCAGCCGACGGGCTGGTTCTAGCTGGTAGCCTCAATAGTGGCAGCGGTGCAGTCACCTTGCAGGGCATCAACGCGGTCAGCTTTGGGCTTGGCGCTTCCTTGTTCAGCAGCACTGCGGGAGCCATCTTGATCGAATCGACCAGTGGTGCCTTTACCATGGCGGGCGACGCGACCATCACCGCAGCCAATGCGGCTCTCGGTATCCATGCCGCCGGCAGCCTCACCCTCGGGGTCATCACCGCGAACGCCGTCTCTCTAATTTCCAGCGACGGAGGCATTCGCCGCGCCGCTACGGTCGACACCAGCGTCACTGCCAACAGCCTGCGGATCGATGCATCCGGTAGCGTCGGCACCCTCGAACGTGCCTTCACCGCCGATGCAGACCTGCTCGCCATCGCCGCCACTTCCGTTCACCTCTATGCCGTTAATGGCACCACTGTAGGAACTGTCGCCGTCACACTTAATCGCCTGCTTTCGGATCTGACCACAGAAACGGTCGACGCCGCCGCACTCTCTGGCGTGATCACACCTGCCGGTGGCCTGATCGATATCCAGACTTTCTCCGGGGATTTGAACTTGAGCGCGACTGCGGGCGTCCTCACTGCGGGGGGCGCGGGTAACATTCTCCTCACGATCGACGGCGACCTCAACGCAGGCGCGGACATCACTTCCACCAGCGGCACGCTGACCCTCAACATCAGCGGCTCGGGTGCCTTAGCCGCCAGCGTTGCCACCTCGGGTAATATCTCGATTGCATCCGATGGTGCTTGGACGATGACTGGCTCAGCCCTGATCTCGGGTGCGTTGGTCGCGATCAACTCCGGCGCGGATCTGACCTTAGGCAACGTGATCGCAAGCAACGTTACCATCGATTCAGAGGCCAAGCTTCTCAGCGCAAACGGCAGCACTCAAAATATCGCCGCCAGCGTCGCCGTCTCGATCATAGCTCGCGACGGCATTGGTGCCAGCAGCTCCAATTCGAACCTGACCGTGGAAACGCCCGTCTTGAGCGTCCAGAACCTCACCGCTGGCTCCGCTTACTTGCTGCTTACGGGCACGACGCGGGTTGATCAACTTGAGTTAAACAACTCGGGTAGTCTCTTCCTCACCCTCTCTGGGGGCGACCTCGACCTAGCGGGAGGGCTCGAACTCGCCACCGGTTCGGCAGTTGTCCGAGTCAATGGTGCCCTTGTGCTTGGCCAGCGTATTACCGCTAGCGGTGATATTCAGCTGACGGCTCAGTCCTTGAGTATCGATCCAGGACTGTCTTTGGTCAATCCGCTGATCGAGTCGCTCCAACGCTCGATTGAGCTTCGGGTTTCGGGTCAAGTCACGTTCCCTGCAGGCGCGATTCTTCGAGCCGCTCTTGGCAATATCAAAATGACTGTCGGCGGCGATGTCACCTTGCCAGTGGTCTTTGCAGGTGAGCTCATTTCGATTCGTGGCAATGGCACAGTCGCTGCGGCAGGCGTCGGCAGTGCCGCCCACTTGTTGACCGCCGAAAGGATCCAGTTACTGGCGGGCACCAACCTCGGCCTTTCCGGACAGCCCATTGTCACGCAAGCCACGCGCCTTGACGCCCAAGCCTCAGGCACCGCCGAGGTCGTGGAACTGGATGATCTCGAAATCGGACGCTATGGCCTGCGCCTGAAAGACGCTGCCAATGGGGATACTTTCGTCCTGCTTCTGAATGAAGGGACGGCTTCATCCCTGTCTTCCGTCAACGGGGCGGTCAATGTCGATGGCAACTTTATCCTTCGCTCCAACGGCACGGTTACTTTGGAAACGCGTTTGATCAACACCGACGGGAATCTGTTCCTCGAAGTGGGTGGACTCCAATTTGCTCTGGCTGGTGCTGAGCCTGTCTTTGTCGCCAGCAACGGTCTCTTGGATCTCGACGTGGGTGCCGCAGGTATCGGGGCGGGTCTCAGCCTGACAGCTGCGCAATTGACCGCTCTGGTTGAATCGGGCGACTTTTCCGCGCTCATTCATGGTTCATCTGAAGTCACTGCCGATGGCATTGTCCTCACTGATTCGACTGGTGCGGTTACATTGACCGTCAACAATGGTGATCTGACTCTGGGAGGAGCCGTCATCGGTGAGGGTGGCATTCAGCTTGAGATACTTGATGGCGGTTTGACCACGACGGCGACCATTGCGGACATTCCTGTCCTCGTTGCCGGCGACCAAGGGATTAGTCTTGAACTCGGATCGGGTGCCTCTGGCGCGAATGGCGACGCGATTGTGACGGCTTCGCTCGAGTTCTCCGCCGTGACCGATTCGGGCAACCTGAATTTCGAGTTCCGTCCGTCCGGGAGTAATGTGGTCACTAATTTAGTAGATCAGGGACTGACGATTCGCCCCGGGGGCGTGGGTAACATTTCCCTGCTCGTCTCGGGACATAACTTGGATGTCAATGGAAACGTCCAGCACGCTGGCTTCGGTTCCGTGACCTTGAACGTGGACAGTGGTGGACTTGAAATGTTCGCCGGAAGCTCCATCCTCGTGAATAGCGGCACGCTTAATTTGTCGGCTCGCGACTTCTTGGTGGTCAACTACATTGAAAACTTGGTTGGAGCCAGCTTCATCGATAGTGCCTTAGGACTCATCGTCCGCAACACGGCACCCGGAACTAGCTCGATAAACTTCCGTGGAGCGATTGGGCCGGTCATCACCTTGAACAATTCAATCAATCTGCGGCTCGATGTAGACTCCGCGACGGTTAACAGCGTTCTGTTCGAACGCTTACCCGGCGACGATATTCTCTTTGTCAGTGGCAGCTTTCAGTAGAATCCGTGAAATTATCTAATACTCAGCTTTCATTTGCTCGCTTCGGCTTACGTCCAGTGCTTCTGCTCGTGCTCAGTTGTCTAGGGCTTTGCGCCAGTCTGTTTGGTGTGAACCTTCAGGGGCTCGACGGTAGCTTTAAGGCTCTGACTAGTGCCAATGGTGACATCCTCGGGGTAACGACAACCGACGCCGTCGCTCTTTCGACGGATGGCGGGGTGAGTTTTAGCGAGTTGAGGGCAGCGGACGGTGCGCTGCAGGCGGTAGCCACGACTGGAGATATTGCCATTGTGGGCGGTGATTTTGGTCGGCTTCTGCGTGCCGACCTCAGCGTAGATGCGACTGCGTGGACGGAAGTCGCCTCCGGCGCCTCCTTTGGGGCCGTAACGGGCATCGTCTCTGATGGTTCCAACCATTGGTTGGCGGTAACGGATTCTTTTTCCGGCGATTTCCTGCGTTCGACCGATAACGGGCTCACCTGGACTCGAGGCTCGAATCCTCCTGGCTCTGAGTTGAATGCAGTCTCTTATGACCCTGTTTCTGGAAACTGGATTACGGTGGGCGGCGACTTTTTCGATAGTGCTGCTTTTTACTCGACCGACGGAATTAGCTGGCAGTCCGCTACTGGCTTGTCGGGCGGCCCTCTCTACAGTTTGGCGGTTGACTCGGCGGGAACCGTTGTCGCGGTCGGAGAGGGCGTCATTCTCAGGTCGGTTGACGGTGGCGAGACTTACACTGCGATCAGTGACGCCCCGACCGAGGTCTTGAAAAGTGTCGTGGCAGTCGCGGATGGCGTTTTTATCGCAGTCGGGTTTGAGGGCTTGACCGTCGAGATCGCTGGCAGTTCTGCTACGATTTTGCGGGATTCAGTTCCCGGGGCGTTGACTATAGATGCCGTCATAGCTGGCGACGGAGCGGCACTAATTTCTGGAGTTGCAGTGGTGACCGCGCCTTCTATCGATCCGAATGGCGGCAATTTTTCCAGTCCGGTTACGGTGACACTTTCCGTGCCTTCAGGCACCCAAGTTTATTATACAATCGATGGATCGCTGCCCTCTGACCAGTCCATCTTATACACACAGCCCTTTCTATTGGAAGCAAGTGCGACTGTGCGTGTGGTCGCAGTGGCAAGTGGTATTTCCAGTGCAATAGTGTCCGCTGATTTCGTCGTTGCCGCTACGAATCCGGTGTTTGCCTTGCAGATTAGTGTGATCGACCCGGCTAATTTTTTAATCGAACTACCTGAATCACAGACTGCACTGAGTTATCAACTGCAAAGCTCCACCAATCTCGTAAGCTGGGCGCCACTTCAGTCGGTGCGCGCTGGTTCTGGAGGTGCGCTCACCTGGACTGTCCCGATTGATGGCACGAGCAGTTTCTACCGGGTATTGATTTTCGACTAACCCTCTAATTGTTTTTTATGCCTTCTGACCGCCCACGTTTCTTCAAAGTCGAGCCGCTCGAAAAGCGCCTGTTGCTTTCAGCAACACCCATGATCGACGTGCCGGAGACGGAGAGTGCGCCCGAGGTCGTCGATGAAGTGGTTGTGGAAGAATACTCGATGGAGTCACTAGCTCCCTTTGTGAGCTTAGCTGCGGATCCAGCGATTCTGGAGATTACAACCTCAAGTGCTTCATTAACACCGGATCAGACGATTGAAAACTTTGGGATTTTAGTGGATTCGCCCGTCACCATCGATTCCGGCGAAACTTGGCTCTATCGTTCTACCGGTAGCAGTATCTTCTTCACCCAGGACGCGTTAGTGAATGGTAGCGATATTGCCACTCAAGAAAACCTGATTCTTGATTCAGCTCAGGATGTTTTGGTCAGTGCGCAAATTGGTGTCATTAATCCGGTGCACCACCTGGTCGTTTCCGCAGGGCAGAATGTTGTCTTCGAGAAAAATATTGTGCTGACTGGTGATCTTATTGTTGAAGCTGGTGCCAGTGTCGTATTCCAGGGCTCTGTTAGAGTCGGTGGAAGCGTTCAGATCGGGGACTCGGAGGACTTATCAGCAATCGGCTCAGTTCAGTTTCAGAATAACGCACTCCTTGAGGTCGGCGGCATTGTCGAAATTTTCACCGACGGCAATGTCTCCTTTAATGCCAATGTGGGTGGGAGCAGTCAACCGCAGGCGATTACAATCGATTCGAATAGCACGGTTTCGTTTAATTCCGAAATCCGATCAGATGTGCTTTCGGTGTGTGCATTAAATATTTCGGTAACCGATCGCATTCAAGTTGATGGAAATGGGATCACCGCTGATCCGCTTCAACTGATTGCGACCAACAGCCTGGTTTTAGGCGGCTTTTCATCGCTCTCTATTGATGATGGGGGTATCATTCTTTCGGCGAATTCCATGGATCTCGGCGGGGGGCCGGGTTCGATCGCCTCGATTGGCGCCGATTCGACGCTCACTCTCAAACCCTATGATGCGGGTCGCCTTATCGGAGTCGCTGAAGCGTCCGGTAACCAATTTACGCGCCTAGATCTTTCTAGTGCCGACCTCGCCGCAATTGACGGATCTTTCCGTTCCGTCGTGATCGGCGACGCGCTCAACGGGACAGGGCAAATCCGGATCGGTGCCATCGGGCTCACGCAATCCGGAAGTTCCGCCCAGATCCTTAATCCGACTACTTTTGTGGGTGGTTCTGTTTTGGTGGAAGGGCCGATCGACGTGGTTGCGAGTGCCGAGGTGCTTCGCCTCGTCGCGCGGCAGGGTGATGTGCTGGTCAATGGTAGCATCAATGGGACTGTCGCTGAGCGGAGCGCCACTGTGCGGCTCGAAGCGGAAGGCGATATTATTGTTAATCAGGCGATTTATGCCACCGATCTTATTTCACTCTCGGCCGGCTTCGCTGGAGGCATCGGGAGCGTCATCGTCAACGATACCGGGCTGAATGCCGGAGCTTTGGTCACCACCAGCGATCTTGGACCTGAGGGGCGGATTGAGCTGACCTCTGGCGACACGACGGGCGATATTATCTTTAATGGCACTGGTCTCGATCTATTGATCTCTGTCTTTGGAGCCGATGGGGAGCTCGTCCTTCGAGCGAATGGGGGCGAAGTCACTCAGACCGACGGTTTGATCGAAGCCGCCCTCCTCGCCGTCGTGGCTGAGTCCAACGTGACTCTCCAGACGCAAGTGAACCGGGTCGGCAACGTTGTCTTCGGGGGCGAAGCGCTGCGCTCTGGCTTAGGTGAGGCAATCGACGGTATCCGTATCACAGGTGCCACCGGAACCTTAAATTTGCTCGAAAGCGACGATTTGATCCTCGATCGCGTGCGCACGGGCGGTGGCAATGTCACCATCACTACCGCAGCGGGCGGTGGCGGTGATCTCCGGCTCGGTCTTCTCGATGCGGTCGAGGGTGATTTCACCCTGCAAGCAGACGGAGCCATCATCGACCATCTGGCCGGTGCCGATGCGGTCAATTTAACCACTTTAGGCGCGGCCACCTTGACCGCTCGACTCGGAATCGGCGATACCACGGTCGGTGATATTGATACGAGTGTCCGCGCATTGACTGCGGTGAATGCGGTCAGTGGCGGTATTTATATTCAGGAACGAGGCGACCTTGCTATCGTCGATGCGGGGGTGATGACGCAGGCCGGTGACGGCTCGATTGCGCTCACCGTCGGCGGTGGGTTGGTGATTGAAGATGCCGCGCCGGTTCGAGCTCATGGTAGCGGGCACGTCTTGTTAGATACCGAAAGCACTTTAACAGTCGGTGACACCGAGGTCGTTTCGACGAGTGGTGTCTTGACGATTTTAGCTGACGGACAGATCGCACTACAGGCCGGGGCTTTCCTCGGGACTGCGACGACAGGTTCGATTCTACTGCGTTCTCAGACTGCTGGATTGGTCATGGATGCGACTGCGAACGTGGTGGCGACGCATGCAGACATCCGAATTGAAACCGCGCTTTCCGCCATCATCGGTCAACTCACTGCGGACAATCTTGCGCTTGTTTCCGGCGCATCTGTCACTGCGACAGCTGGAAGCTTGGCTAATATTACAGCAACAAACCTACGGATTGAAGCAGTTGGCTCTGTAGGTGCCGCGTCTGAGCGGTTACGCACCGCAGTGGCTACGCTTGCTGTGTCTGCCAACGGCACTGCGGAGAACGGGATCTATGTCTCCCAGACCGGCGATCTGCTGGTGGGTGCGGTGGCTCCTGTTGAGATTGAAACGTTTGCGGCCGACGGGTCGCTCTCGGGTTTGACTGATACCAATCCACTGAGCGATCTCGTCGCTAATACCAGCGGCGATATAATTCTCGTTGTCAGCGAGGGTGAACTTGCCTTGGAAGATGGAGCCGATGTTGACGGGATATCGGTGCATGCGCTGGGTGGTGGTTCAGTCTATCTCGAAACAACCACGGCGGCGGAGTCGATTGTGGCCCGTGCCAGTGTCTTGGCGGATACGGGCGCGCTCTCTGTGCGTTCCGGCGGAGCGCTGACTCTCGAAGCGGATGTGCTGTTTAGATCTACTGGCGGTGCTGCAATTGTTCTCGAAGCTTTAGCCGGGGACCTCTCAATGGACGGTGCCAGTTCTGTGGTGGATGGAGGCGGCGCAGTCGTATTGAGCGCTTCCGGTGATATTTCCTTGGCTGCACTGCTTGCGGATCAGGCTCAAATCATCTCTCAAGACGGATCGATTTTTAACGCGACTGGCGCCTCCTTAAACATATTGGCTTCGTCTTTGTTACTCTCAGCAAAAAGTAGCTTGGGAGTGGCAGCGCGTAATTTGACGATAGAGGTCGATACACTTGCCGCCGAGGTGACGGGTGCAAACTCGGCAGGAATTTTCGTAGCAGAGCAAAGCTCTGTTTCCCTTGAAGCCGCCACGGTCGCAGGCGACCGCTTCGGCCAGAACGGTGCGCACACTGGATTCTCGAAAACCCTGACACATGTCATTGCGACTTCTGGAACAATCGAGCTATCTGCTCAGACGGATCTTGAGATCGACGGAGCCGCTCGTGTGGAGACTTTAGAAGCAGGAGCCGCACTTCAGCTAACTGCTATCGATGGAACTTTGACCATGGCGAACGGGGCATTGGTCCTCTCGAATAACGGCGACATCGATCTTACCGCTGAATTGAATGCGGCGCTTTCCGTCGTGGATGCTCAGGGTGGTGCTATCCATGTCGTATCAGCGCAAGGTGCGATTCTAGATAATCTTTTTTCCGAAACTCCAAATCTGATCACCAGCGGATCGGCTAGCCTAGAAGCCGCAACTGGGATCGGTGCCGTCGGCGCGGCTGATCTGAATACAGACCTGGGCGCACTTTCTGCGCAAAATTCAGATTCAGGACTCATCGTCATCAGCGAGGTTGATGATCTGACCGTGCTTGGGCTATCCAATTTAGGTAGCGATGGTTCGATTGTCGTTCAATCAGTCGGAGGCTCAATCATCCTCGATGGGCCAACTTATGCAGCTGATGGTGGAAACGTTCTGCTAAAAGCGGGAGGAGTGGACAGTGATCTGACGGTTAATGATGACATTACCGCCGCAAGCGGTGCGATTAGCGTAGAAGCGACACGGCATTTGCATGTGAATGCTGTGGTTGAGGCGGTGGCACTGGGGACCCTTGATTTTCTTACTTTTGAGGGAGATGTTACGTTTAGCGCAGTGGGGCGTGCGATCTCCCTAAACCAAAATATTCGAATTGAAGCGGATGGGGATGCAGTTTTAACCGGAATTGATGCGGGCACTGCGGATGTATCGGTCATCGCGGCCTCAATTTCCGATGCGGGCGATACCGTGCGTGACATTATTGCCAGTGGGTTGCGCGTGACTGCCAGTGGCAGTATTGGGCTTTCCAATGCACTGGATCTTGATGTGGATACGCTCGCAGTTCGGGCACTTTCTGGGTCGGTCAATTTAAGCAACCTGAATGATCTACGTATCGGGATTGTCGATACGGTGCCAATTGACCGAGTGCTTTTAG